>UEXV01000036.1_pt1 | contig 122471 bp, 104 predicted proteins | sample 4301181 | NCBI WGS metagenome assembly UEXV01 (sample SAMEA4773175, study PRJEB27434) | metagenome | biome: 2259; feature: agricultural soil; material: soil | place: USA | collected 2014-09 | depth 0.25 m | reverse complement strand
TGTCATGCAGTTTGACCCCGCCGCTCAGATCGGACACTTCATCTGCTAATTAGATCGGACATATCATGTGCTAACGACATGACCCTATTGCCCTGCTTGACACAGGCCTCTGGTGAGGACTATAAGCATCCTTGAAAAACGTGGTGAGTTAAGGCGACTTGCGGCCACGTAAAACAAACGGCTAAACAGCTCGGCGAGTTCGAAAGGGCGAACCGAAAAACTTCAAAAGATGTTGAAGTCCCGCGTTGTTTAGCGCGGGATTTTCGTTTTGGTCAGTGGTCAGTGGTTCGTTGTCAGTTGTTCGCCTTTTTCTGCAACTGACTACTGACTGCTGACAACTGACGACTGACTAACGACCATGGAAACCTTTAGAGATCTTCTCGAATCCGACCGCGCTTACATTTTCGATGGCGCGATGGGCACGATGCTCTACACGAAGGGCATCTACATTAATCGCTCGTACGACGAACTGAATCTGGTGGCCGCCGACCTCGTGCGCGAGGTCCATTCCGAGTATGTGCGCGCCGGCGCCGACATCATCGAAACAAATACGTTTGGCGCGAACGTCAACAAGCTTCAACCCTACGGCCTGGAAGCCAGCGTCCGGGACATCAACATCAAGGCGGCAAAAATCGCGCGCGAAGCGGCGGGCAACCGGGCGCTGGTTGCCGGCGCCGTCGGCCCACTCGGCCTGCGCATCGAGCCGTACGGGCCAACGTCATTCGACGAAGCGAAAGAGATGTTCACGACTCAGGTTTCGGCACTACTGGAAGGTGGCGTCGACCTGATTATCCTCGAGACCTTTTCTGATTTGTCGGAACTTCAACAAGCGATCGAAGCCGTACGTGACTTGTCCGATCTGCCGATTGTTGCCCAGGTGACCATCCAGATGGACGGCAACATGCTGTTCGGAGCCACGCCGGAAGTGTTTACCAACAAGCTGGCAAATTGGGGCGCCGATGTAATCGGACTCAACTGCGGCGTTGGCCCAGCGTTGGTGCTTACCGCGATCGAAAAGATGCGTGCGTTGACGGATCGCAAATTGTCGGCGCAGCCAAACGCCGGTCTGCCGCGCGACGTGGGCGGCCGTCAGATTTACATGTGCTCGCCTGAGTACATGGCCGAGTATTCTCGCCGCATCATTCAAGCGGGCGCGAACTTTGTCGGCGGTTGCTGCGGCAGCACACCGGCCCATATCAAAATGATCGCCGACGCGATTCGGCAGTTTCATCCGCGGACACAGCAGGTTTCGCTGGCTGAAACCGCGAAGGTCAGCGTTCACGAATTGAAGCCGCCCGACGTTACGGTCGTTCCGGCTGAAGAACGATCGAACTGGGGGCGCAAAATTGCCACCGGAGAATTCGTTACTACTGTCGAAGTACTGCCGCCGAAAGGTTGCAGTCCCTGGAAGACTCTCGATGCGATCCGCCTTTTGAAAGAAGCCGGCGTCGATGGCGTCAATATTCCCGATGGCCCGCGCGCGCAGACGCGCATGGGCGCGATGGCCACGGCGGTGTTGGTGCAACAGCAAATTGGGATCGAGGCCGTGCTGCACTATTGCTGCCGCGATCGCAACCTGTTGGGAATGATGTCGGACATCCTGGGGGCCCAGGCCCTGGGTCTGCGAAATCTTCTTTTGATTACGGGCGATCCGCCGAAGATGGGACCATACCCGGACGCGACCGCCGTGTTCGATATCGACGCGATCGGTTTGACGAACATGGTGAACAAGCTGAATCACGGCCTGGACATCGGCAACAATCCGATTGGCGAACCGACCGCGTTCTCGATTGGTGTCGGAGTGAACCCCGGCGCCGTGAACATGGAAGAAGAGCTGCGGCGCTTTGAATGGAAGATTGAAGCCGGCGCGGAATATGCAATCACGCAGCCGGTTTTTGACACCGCGCAGTTGCGGACTTTTCTGAAGAGCATCGAACACTGTCGCATTCCGATTGTGGCGGGCATCTGGCCTCTGGTCTCATTCCGCAACGCAGAGTTCCTGCACAACGAAGTGCCCGGTGTTCAGGTGACACCCGACATCATGGAGCGCATGCGGGCCGCTTCGGCGATTAGCAAAGAAGCGGGACGTGATGAAGGATTGAAGATTGCGCGCGAGTCGCTCGCGGAAGTGCGCGACCTGATTCAGGGCGTCCAGGTTTCAGCGCCGTTCGGAAATGTGAAGTACGCGTTGGAAGTTTTCAGCGTGCTGCCGGAGTTTGCGCAACACAAGGAGGTCGCAGCACCGATCGGATAGGAAGAATAGACATGATTTACAGGATTTACATGATTGAAGGAATGGACCTTCACCCAATTTTCTCCATCTTGTAAATCTTGTTAATCCTGTCTATTCCTTACTTCCAAGACAACAATTATCCCTTTCAAGTCTTTGCAAACTTCTTGCAGAATTAGTTAAGTCTTTGCCTGTAATCTGACTCCAAAAACTCTGGTTTACGGGCCGCCGACTCTCATCTACAATCCCCGACTCATTTGTCTTCTTATCTTGTTAATCATGTAAATCCTGTCCATTTCCGCCGTATCGAAGGACGAAATGACCGCTAACGATCTCACGCAAACGATCATAGGTTGCGCTTACAAGGTGCACAACGCTCTCGGACCCGGGTTTCTAGAGAAGATCTACGAGAATGCTTTGCGAATTGAGCTTGAAAGAGCCGGACTAGTATCAAGCAACAAGAGCCGATCAATGTAGTACGACGGTGAAATCGTGGGCGAATACTTTGCGGATCTTTGGGTCGATGAGCGAGTCGTTGTTGAATTGAAGGCGAACCTTACTCTGGCAAAAGAACATGAGGTACAACTGGTCAACTACCTCGCCGCGACAGGCATCGCCGACGGATTGCTCATCAATTTTGGCTCGTCCGTGCAAGTAAGGCGAAAGTACCGTCAGTACCAACCCAAGGGATCACTTCTGGAATCACTAGTCAGACCATCCCGACGATGAGCACCCTCAGCAGCTTTTTTTCAATCCTGTAAATCATGTAAATCCTGTCTATTTTCTTATACCCGTGTCAGAAGCCGCGCGTACGCAAGGGCTGGATTGATCAGATCAGACCAGCCCTCCCCCACGGTCGGGCTTCTGACACTTCTCTCAATTAAGGCCAGATTGAATTCAGCAAAGCCGCCAGACGATATCCGCCCCAGGCGACTCGCTGCCTGACAACTTTGGTTGCCTTAGCCCGGTACTTCGCATCCGGCGTCGACCCGTTATCTATGCCGTCGTACGCAACTGTCTTGGCCAGCTCAAAACTCTCGTTGGCCCAACCCATGTAATCTGTCGGATTGTTCAATTTGATTTTCGGATTTGTCGCGGGATTGCCTCTACGGGCGGTTGCGACAGCGGCCGGAATCTGACTGAGCGGCGGCGGCGCGAAATTTGGTCCTTGCTTAGGAAAGGTGCCAATGCCGCCGTCCCAGTAACTATGCAGGTTCGTGTCCTTCAGTTGGCCGTTGTTACCGGGAATTTTGATCTTGACCAGATTGCCGCCCCGGTCTCCATCCGGATTTGCGCTGCTAACGCGTGTCGCACAGTGCATCGGCTGATGGATATCGCCGACAAAGTGAATGATGAACCTCAACGCCTGGGCTTGTGCGTTCTTGTCGGTGCTGGTCTTGAGAATATTCACATTGTCCTCGAGAGCTTTGACAATGTTGTCCGGCTCGGGCACGCCAGACGGCAACGCCGTGCCATCGGTCGAGAACGGCTGATCGATAAAGTGAAGTGGCTTGAACTTATCGAACTCTGAAAACGGTCTGAGATCATCCGGCCAGTGCGCGGCGTTAATGAAGTTCAAACTCTGCGCCGTGACACTCTCGGGAGCTATCTTGATCGCGAGTAACTCATTTGCTTTCGCGCGCGCCCGCGGGTTCAGGCGGCTAAGGGCGATGGAAGCAGTCATCATGTGCCCGCCCGCTCCCCAACCAAGGGAAAGCGTCGGAGTACACAGGATCAGGAAAACAACTACGAACGCAATTGCACTCTGAAAGGCGCGAGGTCGGTTTTTCACATTCATTGGGGCTCCTCCTTTTGTGACGAAAACGGGTTGGTTAGGTGGCGACTATGTCCAAAAATTTGGTTTCAAATCGGCTTGGGAACATACCTTCGAGGATTAAGCGCCGGTACTTATAACACAGTCTTGTAAAACTTGTACACAAACTCGCTCAAGGCGCGCCTTTGCAACGGTTTACTTTTCGAAGGGAGCGAACGTTAGCAGACTTTGGAGAGTAGACAAAAGTGGTGGGCGTGGGAATCGCCAACCGACAGGATTGTTTCTTTTGATACACAATTCTCCCATTCACGATCGTGTAGCGAACTCTTGTGTTGAGAATCTCGTTCGCCGGAATCGTCAGAAGGTTCTTTGAAAGCACGGTCAGGTCAGCGAACTTCCCCACTTCAACTGACCCTTTTACCTTTTCTTCAAAGTTCGCGTACGCCGTGTTGTAGGTGTACGCGCGCAGGGCATCGCGAATGCTGACCTCGATTCTCCTTCGTGTCAGAAGCCCGACCGTCAGGAGGGCAACGAGAGCTACGACTAAATTGGATACTGCTAAAGTTGTTTATGAAAGTTGCCCTTGCTTACGCGCGGGCTTCTGACACTATTTTTCCGCTTCAAGCAACAACCAGAAGTACGGCAGGATCTCTGTCGCCAGTCGGCCCGTCCGCCCCCACATGCGGTTACGATGGTCGCCGTTGTATTCCTCAAACACGTGCGCGATGCCCTGCTTCGTTAACGCCGCTGAGAACGCGCGGCAAGTTGGCGGGATGTGCTTGAACTCGTCTTCGTAACCCGAATCAAATTTCAAGCCGCGCAAACTTTTCAGATTGGCGGCGTACTTCTCAACCATGTGAACCGGCATGTTTTCCGTCCACTTGCTATAACCGGGTTCGGCCTTTTGCATTTTCCCGTTAACCAAATCAAACGGGTAATCGACAAACAAAGGCCCGCGCTCGGGATTTGGCGAGAAGGCCTGTCCCACGACGATTATTCCCACCGCATAGAAGCCTCCCTGCATCGCCTCCTCGGCGGACTTCGGTTTCTTCGTCACCAAAAAATTGAAGGCGGGATTGTCAGCCGAAATGTCTTCGCCCCATCCCAACACCGCCGGGTTAATTCCATAGACGACTGAGTAAACATCCGGATGCTTCATTCCCAGCTTGATCGCGCCATAGCCGCCCATTGAGTGGCCGGCAATTCCGCGACTGCTCGGACGAGCCAGCGTCCGATACTTTCCATCGATGTACGCAACCAAATCTTTGACGATGAAATCTTCCCATTTTCCGGTGACGCTCGAGTTGGTGTAGAAGCTGCCGCCCCAATTTGTTTTCGCGTCCGGCATAACGATGATCATCTCGCCGAACTTCTTTTCGGTGATGCCGCGATTCATCACCGCCTGCACGGTCTGCCAGGGATCAGGATTTTTCGTCCAGGGAGTAATCCAGGTTTCGTCGGTGTCGGTAATGCCATGGAGGAGATACATGACCGGATAGCGCCTGGTCGAACTATCGTAGCCGGGAGGAAGATAGATGCTCACGCTGCGGTCGGGCGATTCATTCGTCAGGGTTTTCTCGAGCGATGCGCCGTGAACTTTCTCTCGAACCAGCCGGCCTTCCTGCGCCCGGCAGGCCGATACCAAAACCAGGGACATCGTGGCCGCCGCCACGAACGAGAATGCGCGTCGCCACCTCAACCCGGGCCTTAAGATTCGCGTATCACTGTTTCTCATGACCACTCCTTTGATTAGAGTACGCAAAGAGTGAATTGTGGGAAGACCAGTCCGTATTCAAAGACGCTGAGTATAGCGCGGGTGTTTACTTCTAATGGAATCTGGTCGTGCCTCAATTTGGAATGACTTTTCCGTAGCCCAGGCGTTTACGCCTGGGAATGAATGAGAGTTAGTTTTTGAAGCCCCATTAGTGGGGCTTTAATAGCGTCTCCTCTTTCTCAACCCCAGGCGTAAACGCCTGGGCTACATAAAACTTCACGAAGAAATCAGGTCACACGCCCTCGGAACTTTTGCGACTCGATGCAGCGTCCGATTCCTGACGCGTCACCCTAATCCCTTCGTGCTAAACTCATTCATGTTTTGGCAGAAGCGACAGTCTCTCAACGAACTCGCCGGCAGCGCGTTCGTAAGATCAGAACCCGCGCTCGATACGAACAGCGAAGACTTCAGCGCATCTCGCGAACGGCCACGCTCGGCGGACTCTTCCTCTCATTTCTCAAAATCGGCTTAACCGGATTTGGCGGCGGGCTGGCCGTGCTCACTCACATCCGTCACATCGTCGTCCAGGAACGACGTTGGCTGAGTGAGCAGGACTTTGTCGAAGCGCTGGCCCTCGGTCAGAGCCTGCCCGGCACCAGCGCGGGCAACGCCGTTACTTACATCGGATTTCGTTTACGTGGATGGCGCGGCGCTTCGGTCTCGTTGGCGGGATTTATTCTGCCGTCGATGTTGATGATGATCGCGCTCGCGATCATCTATGACAGGTTTCGCGCGCTGCCGAACACCGAACAACTCTTTCATGGTTTCAATGCCGCGGTCGTCGCGCTGATTGCCGTCACGGCATGGCGCATGGCGCGGCACACTTCGAGTAAAACCTGGCAACGCATCCTGATCGGGTTGGCCTTTGCAGCCGTAGTCTTGCTCAAGGCCACCGTGCTCGAAGTGATTCTCATTTCCGGAGTGGTGGGAATCGGAATCGAGTCATTCACGGAGAGGCGCCTCCCGAGGCTGGAACGGATTCGCGGTTTCGCGAACCGGCGCCAACAACGCATTCGCGCCCGGCTCATCACGCGCAAAGCCCGGAAGCCGCACCGGTTCTTTGGCGGCTATCTAACCGAAGCCATGGCCGAGGAAAGACTGCGAAAAATGAGTGATGCGCTCGTGGCGCAAGTTGATGACGATGAAAACGGCCCGGTCGATGATTCTGATCAGCCGCACCGCATAATCCCAGCGCTGCTTCTGCCTGCTATTCCCGGACTTGCGAAACTCGGTTTGGCTCTTTCCGTATCGTTCATCTTTCTTCGCATCGGCGCCGTCACCTTCGGCGGTGGCTTTGTGATGATTCCGGAAATCGAAAACGAAGTCGTCAATTCACATCAGTGGTTGACGCGGCAGGAGTTCGCCGACGCCACCGCGTTAGGCCAGATCACACCTGGCCCGGTTTTGATCATGGCCACGTTTGTGGGCTATCGCGTCGCGGGACTTCTCGGCGCGCTCTTCTCAACCCTCTGCGTTTTTCTCCCGTCCTTTGCCATGGTAATCGCCGCGGGTTCGTCGTTCCGGCGCTTTCGCACGAACCGGCAGATGCAGGCGTTTCTGCGCGGCGTCGCGCCCGCGGTAACCGGCTTGCTAATCGCAGCCGCCTGGAGCGTCGCTCGTTCAGGCATTCACTCGTGGATCGGAGCCTCAATGGCGGTAGTGATTTTGATCGTTCTGCTTCGCTATCGTCCGAACGCGTTTTGGGTTTTGATGGGCGCGGGGGTTTTTCGATTTGTGCTGGCGTGGATCGTGGGGTGAGTCAGGCCATCCTTTCATCTTTGGTGGTGCCCAAAATTTTTCGTCAGATTTTTCTGTAGCCCAGGCGTTTACGCGTGGGTAAAACAACAACGGGCGCTATTGAAGCCTCATTAATTGGGCTTTTAGAAAACTATCCATTCGATTTCCCAGGCGTAAACGCCTGGGCTACATAAAACTCGCTGAGGCGATCAGGACCGCTACCGAATCTTTCAGGTCAATGTACGAGATGCCGCAACGCAGCCTCCAGATCCGGAAACGCAAACTGAAATCCGATTTGGCTAAGTTTCTTCGGAATGACTTTCTGACTCACGAGCAACATCTCGTCGGCCATCTCGCCGAATGCGAGACGCGCGGCGAACGCAGGCATCGCCAGCGCCGTCGGCCGATTCAGCACGTGGCCCAGCGTCTTCGTGAATTCTTCGTTCGTCACCGGGTTCGGCGAGACGACATTCACGGGCCCGCGAATCGATTCATCTTCGATGGCGAACTTGATTGCGTTAATCGCGTCTTCGAGAGCGACCCAACTTATGAATTGCTTTCCTGAGCCGACCTTTCCGCCCATCCCCATCTTGAACGGCGTCAGAAGTTTTGCGAGCATCCCGCCTTCGCGCGCCAGGATTGGGCCAAAACGAAGATTGACGACGCGCGTTCCGGCGTTAACGGCCGGCTCGGTCGCTTTCTCCCATTCACGACAGACGCCCGCGAGGAATCCGCCCCCCGATTCACTCTGCTCATCCAAAGTCTCGTCATCACGATCGCCGTAGATGCCGGTCGCCGAAGCGCAAAGAAAGACGCGCGGCTTTTGCGTCAGCTTGGCAATCGCCTCACTCAGCAGGTGCGTTCCGTTCACGCGGCTGTCGCGAATCTTCCGCTTCAGATCATCCGTCCAGCGCCCGCCGGCGAGGTTCTCGCCGGCAAGGTTGATGATCACGTCAAAGCCTTCCAGGCTTCGGCTGCTGACCTCATCCTGATTTGGGTGCCATACGATTTCGCCGGCCTTCGGATCCGACCGAACCAGACGGGTAATCTGCCCGCCCAACTTTTTCAGCACCGGGATCAGAGCCGAGCCCACCAGACCACTCGCTCCGGCAATCGCCACCTTCATCGATTAGCGTCCTCTCCGTGTACGCATTTTCAAAACCACTTTCATAGAATCCTAACTCAGCAAGCCCGCGGAATCCACCTTATCTTTCATTGTGTAGCAGCGTAAATGTATGTTGCTCGAACACTGTTGCTGTCGATCCCGGAGGGACCGAATGTTTATAGAAATCGACCATCAAGGAATGAAGCTCCAGAGGAGCGAAACATTCTACGATCGACTTGCTTATTAGTTACGCTCCTCCGGAGCTAAAAAGATCGTCGTCGTGAGTTCTATAAACATTTGGCCGCTCTGCGGCCAGTTCCCAAGTCTCTCCTGATCACGCCACCCAGACTCGCCAGCTACTTTCATTGTATTTACTTACAAACAATGTAGAATTCCACGTTTCTTGCCACTGCCCCGTGCGTCATTTTCGACTAGTCACCTTTGTTCTTATCGGCGCGTCTATTCTCTGTGCTCTTGGGCTGCGTTCTGGCCAGACCCAATCGACCGGCCTCCGCCGCATCACCAACACTTCCGAAGAAGCAATCAATATTAACCCCTCGATCAGCGGCGATGGTCGAATCGTCACTTTCGAATCAACCGAAGACATCGCGGGCGTTGGCGGCGTCGATCATTTTCGCGCCATTCGCGCAAACATCGGAGTCGATCCGGCGACCTTTGTGCAGATGGGCGGAACGCGAGCAGTAACACCCGCCGTCTCTCAGGATGGATCGCGAATCGCCTTTGCTTCGAAAGACGATCCCGTCGGAAACAATCCCGATGGGAACTCGGAGATTTTCCTTTTTGATGGGACCAGGCTGACTCAAATAACGAACACTTCACCGGGCAGCCTGGCCAATCGCGTTACGAACGGAAACTTCCAGCCGTCGATTTCTGATGACGGACGCTTCATCGCCTTCTCTTCCAACCGCGATCTTGCTGCGCAAAACAGCGATGGCAATCTCGAAATCTTTGTTCATGATTCCGTCGGCGGAAGTTTTTCTCAACTCACTCACTCGGCTGGGATAGTTGGATTCACCGACGCGAAGATCAGCGGAAACGGCGCCTTTGTCGCCTACATTCGCGATAACGGAGCAACGCCCAGTACGGCGCGGGATCTAATTGAACAACCGCGGATCGGAGGCGCGGCTACCGCGCTGGCGAGTGCGGCGCCGTCGCTGGCGTTGACGTACGGCCGGGCAATCAGCGATGACGGGACACGCGTCGTCTATTCCAGCCAGACGGCGACCAACACAACTCAAGTTTTTTTGTATGACGGTCGGGGTGGCGCCGGCGTCAGGCAAATCACTTCGCTGGCCGCACGCGTTACCGAAGTCCCACTTCATCCTTCGATCAGCGGCGACGGCTCGCGCATTAGTTTCGCAACGCGACGTAACGTCAACGGCGGTAATTCAGACGGCGGGGTCGAGCTTTATCTTTTCGATTCTCCCACGGCAACGTTTTCGAGAATCACGAATGCGCCTTCCAGCGCGACGGCGGAAGTCCTCTCTTCACTGAATGATGATGGTTCGATCGTCGCCTTTAGTTTTCCGCGCGTGTTGTCCGGCGCTGTCACCAACGCGGACCTCGCGAACGATTCGGAAATCTATACGACCGGCACGCCGGCGCGGCCGCCGTTTGGTTCACTCACGATTCTGAATGGAGCTTCGCTCGGCAACGAACCTGCGACGACTGAAGCGGTTGCGCCTGACAGCATTGCCGTCGCTCGCGGCGGGCTGCTCGCGAACTCGACGCAACAATCGGCGCGATTGCCGAACGGCACGTTTCCGACCAACGTCGGCGGCACCACCGTCACAGTGAACGGCCGCTCGGCCCAGATCTTTTTTGTCTCGCCAACCCAGGTCAATTTCCTTGTGCCGCCGCAGACCGAACTTGGAACTGCGGATGTGGTGGTGATGAACTCGGAAGGGTTCCCTTCCCGCGGCAGCGTTGCGACCCTTCGTTCAGCGCCCGGCATTTTCACCAAGACCGGCGATGGGACCGGCGAAGCGCTCGCGCTCAACAGCGATACTTTGCAGGAAGGTCCATTCGATCCCAGCGATGGGAAGTTGCGCCTGACGTTTTTCGCCACGGGCGCGCGCAACGCTACGCAAATCTCAGTCACCATCGGCGGCCAGGTCATCACGCCTGACATGGTGCTCGCTTCGCCGGACATGCCCGGCCTCGACGAGATTCATTTGCGCGTGCCGGCCGGTTTGAAAGGCGCCGGAGTCGTCAACGTCACCGCGCAGGGCGACGGCCGCGAAAGCAACGCGGCGAGCACGCGATTTACCGGCGGCGATATTTTGATCAACGAAGTGCTCGCCGATCCACCCGGCGCCGCGGCGACTGATTTGATTGGCGACGCCAATCATGACGGCGTGCGCAGCTCGAGCGACGACGAATTCGTCGAGCTGGTTAATTCAACTTCGCGCGACCTCGACATCAGCGGATATCAGTTGCTCACACGCAGTTCGGGTGCAGGCAGCGATACTCTGCGCCATACGTTTGCGGCGGGAACGATCGTGCCGGCACGAACGGCCGTGGTCGTCTTCGGCGGCGGCGCCCCCAATCCGGCCGACCCGGCTTTTGGCGGCGCGCTGATTCTGAAGGCGTCAACCGGCGGATTGTCGCTCAGCAACACCGCCGGAATTGTGACGTTGCGCGACAGCGTCGGCAACATCGCAAATATTTTTGAATACGGCGGCGCGACCGGTTTGAGCGGCGGTTCAAATCAATCGCTGACGCGTTCGCCCGATATCACCGGGGCCTTCACCGGCCATGCGACCGCGGACGGCGCCGGCGGCCGCCTGCTTAGTCCCGGTACGCGCGTTGACGGCACGCCGTTTCAGACAATTCCGATCGCGCGCATTGATGTTACTCCGGTGTCGCCAACCATTGACGCCGGCGCGAAACAACAATTCACCGCAAAGGCTTTCGACTCGGCCAATCAGGAAGTCACCGGCGTCATCTTTTTCTGGCAATCAAGCAACACATCGGTCGCGACGATCGATCAGACCGGATTGGCAACCAGTTCAAACGCCGGCACAACGCAAATCACTGCGAGTGGTCGAGGTGTTCAATCCGCGCCGGACACTTTGACCGTGCGCGCCGTCCAACGCGTGTTGACTCGCGTCGACGTCACACCGAATCCGGCAACGATTCCCGTGAGTGGCGCGCAGCAGTTCACGGCGAAGGGATTTGATCAATTCGGAAATGAAATCACGGGCCTGACGTTTGTTTGGGAATCAACCGTTACGAGCGTGGCGACGATAGATCAAAACGGCCTCGCAAACGGAGTCGCTCAGGGACAATCGGCGATCAAAGCCACGACGCAAAGCGTCACCGGCAGCGCAGTGCTCAATGTCACGCCGCCGACTTTGATCATCAATGAAGTGCTCGCCGATCCGCCGACCGGCACGGACGGCGATGCTAATCACGACGGCACACGCGACGGCGCGCAGGATGAATTCGTCGAACTCGTGAACTCAACGAATGCCGCGATGGACATTTCCGGCTGGACCTTGCGCACACACTCAACCACGAGTTCGACGGAAACCGTTCGTCACACGTTTGCGGCCGCGAGCAGCGTGCCGGCCGGTGAAGCGATTGTCGTCTTTGGCGGCGGAACTTTCGATCCGGCGCATCCTCTGTTCGGATGCTCGCAGGTGGTAAAGACTTCGACCGCAGGTCTCTCACTGACGAATGGTGGTCTGACGATCTTGATTCGTGACGGATCAGGAAATCTCGTCACGGAATTTTCTTATGGCGGCTCGACCGGACTCAACGGCGGCAACGCGCAATCGCTGACGCGCTCGCCTGATATCACCGGCAGCTTTGTGCTGCACACAACTCCGGCCGCAGCGAACGGGAGAAGACTCTCTGCCGGTTTGAAACTGGACGGCACGCCGTTCGGTAATTGTCCCGGACACCCGGCTTCGGTAACCATCTCGCCACCTTTAACCAGCGCCAACGTCGGGGAATCAACCTCGTTCACGGCCCAGACCTTCGATCAATTTGGCCGCGCGATGATTGGGGTTCCGATTACGTTTGCTTCCGACAACACTGGGGTGGCGACAATCGATTCGACTACGCCGAATCCGATGACCGGAGTCTTCACCGCCAGTGTGAGCGCGCATAATCCGGGAATCGCGCACATCACCGCGACAGCCAATGACGGCACGACCGGCGCAACGAGCAATCAAGCGACGTTGACCGTTAACGGCCCCGCGCTCAGCATCAGCGATGTCAGCGTGAACGAAGGCAATGCCGGCACAACAACATTCACCTTCACGATTAGCCTTTCACAACCGGCCGGGGCGGGCGGCGTGAAATTCGACATCGCCACGCAGGACGGCACGGCCACGACGGCTAACAACGACTACGTAGCGCGCAGTCTGACAAATCAAACCATCGCCGCCGGCGCGCAGACCTATTCGTTCGATGTGACCGTAAATGGCGACGCGACGATTGAGCCCAGTGAAACTTTCGCAGTGAACGTGACGAACGTATCCGGCGCCAGCGTCACGAAAGGACAAGGCACTGGAACAATCCTCAATGACGACAGCCCGACGCTAAGCATCAACGACGTGTCCGCGAATGAGGGCAACGGCGACGCAACCACGTTCACGTTCACCGTCAGCTCGACGCTGCCGGCGCCGGCGGGCGGCATCACGTTCAATATTGCCACCGCCAACGGAACCGCAACCACAGCCGGCAACGATTACGTGGCGCGGTCGCTGACGGGACAGACTATGCCCGCCGGTCAATCCAGCTACACATTCGACGTCACCGTTAACGGCGACACACTGGTTGAGCCGAACGAAACTTTCTTCGTCAACGTCTCGAATGTTTCCGCGAATGCCTCCGTCGGCGATAGCCAGGGTCTGGGGACAATTCAAAACGATGACACGCCGGTGATTGTCATTAGCCAATTGTATGGCGGTGGTGGAAACAGTGGGGCCACGTTCAAGAATGACTTCATCGAAATTTACAACCGCGGCACGACGACGGTCGACCTCGCGGGCTGGTCGGTTCAATACTCTTCAGCGACGGGCACCGGCACATGGTCGGTCACGCCGCTTTGCCCGACTGGTCCGTGTTTGATTCAACCCGGACGCTATTTCCTCGTGCAGGAAGACGAAGGAAGCGGCGGCACGCAGAACCTGCCGGCGCCTGACGCGATCGGAACGATTGCGATGACAACCGGCGCCGGAAAAGTCGCCGTTAGTTCCAGCGCGACGGCGCTTTCGGGCGGATGTCCGTCGGGCGCGAACATTCTGGACATCGTCGGCTACGGCGGCACCGCGAGTTGTTTCGAAGGCTCTGGGCCGGCCGGCGCACCCGGCAATGCGACCGCTGATTTCCGCAAGGCCGGTGGCTGTGTCGATACCAACGACAATGCGAACGACTTCTTTGTCGCGCAGCCGAATCCGCGCAACAGCGCTTCGCCAATCGGTGATTGCAAACCCGAAATAACCATCAACGATGTTACGGTGACGGAAAGCAACAGCGGCACAGTGAACGCAACTTTCACTGTCAGTCTCGCCGCGGCAAGCGCGCAAACTGTGACCGTTGATTTTGCGACCGCGGATGGAACAGCGACTGCGCCGGCTGATTATCAAACCAACAACGGGGCGCTGACGTTCAATCCGGGCGACCTCACCAAAACGATCACGGTGCTGGTCAACGGCGATACTTTGGATGAGGCGGCGGAAACTTTCTTTGTGAATCTGTCGAACGCGAGCAACGCCGTCCTTCTCGACAATCAGGGCCAGGGCACGATCTCAGACAATGATCCTGCGCCATCACTTTCAATCAATGACGTGAGCGTCGCTGAAGGCGATAGCGGGACCGGTTCGCTTACGCTGACGGTAAATCTTTCCACCGCCAGCGGCCAGACCGTGACCGTGAATTATGCGACTGCCGACAATACGGCCACCGCCGGAAGCGATTATCAAGCGACAAGCGGCACGCTGACTTTCAATCCCAGCGAAACTTCAAAGACGATTTCGGTAGCGGTGAACGGTGATACGACGTTCGAGCCGAGCGAAAGTTTCTTCGTCAATTTGAGCGGCGCAACGAATGCTTCGATCTCTGACAATCAGGGAATCGGCACAATCACGAACGATGATCCTGCGCCGCCCGTGCCCACCTTCTCAATCGATGACGTCACGATCGCAGAAGGCAATGGCGGCACTTCGACGGCGACGTTCAATGTCACGCTGTCGTTGGCCAGCAGCAATGTCGTCACCGTCGATTACGCCACGGCTGACGGCACCGCGACGGTTGCCGGCTCGGATTATCAATCCGCGAACGGCACTCTGACTTTCGCCATCGGCGAAACCTCAAAACCAATCAGCGTGACAATCAACGGCGATACTCTCGTCGAGCCGGATGAAGCCTTTGTCGTGAATCTAACGACCCCGACTGGCGGCGCGATCATCGGCGACGGTCAAGGCGCGGGAACGATTCGAAACGACGACGCTGCAAATCTGGTTATCAGCCAGGTTTATCCGGGCGGCGGTTTGTCTGGCGCCACGTACACGAACGATTTCGTCGAGATTTTCAATCGCGGCACGACCACTGTCGATTTTTCAGTGACGCACTACTCAGTGCAGTTCCTTAGCACGACGGCCTCGACCTGGGCCAAGACAGATTTGACTTCGGGCACTGTGCTGCCAGGTCGCTATTTCCTGGTGCGCGAGACGTCCGGCGGCGCGAATGGCGCAGCGCTGCCAACGGCCGATGCCACCGGGACTCTGAATCTGACCAGCACGACAGCAGGCAAAGTTGCGCTTGTTTCCGGCACGACGCTGTTGACCGACAACTGTCCGGGTGATGATGCAAGCCCGCCGTTCAATCCAAATAATGCGAACGTCGCAGACTTTGTCGGCTACGGCGGTACGGCCGCAACGGCGAATCACTGCTACGAAGGAAGCGGCCCGGCGTCGTTTACGCTCAGCAACAACACGATCGCTAATTTCCGTAAAGCGGGTGGCTGTACTGATACGAACGACAACGCTCCTGACTTCTTTACTTCAACGCCATCGCCGCGCAATTCGAGTTCGCCGGTGAACAACTGCGCTGGCGGCGTCACGCCCAATCTCACGATCAACGATGTGTCCGTGACCGAGGGCAACAGCGGCACCGTGACGGCTACCTTCACCGTGAGTTTGTCGGCAGCGCCGCAAGGAGCTGACGTCACATTCGATATAGCCACGGCTGACAACTCCGCGACTACCGCGAACAGCGATTACGTGGCGAAGTCGCTCACTAATCAAATCATTCCGGCTGGGCAAACAACCTACACGTTCACGGTGACTGTGAACGGCGACAACACGATCGAACCGGACGAGACTTTCTTCGTCAACGTAACGAATGTGGTGGGCGCCAACGTCACGGACGGTCAGGGAGCCGGCACAATTCAGCACGACGATTTGCCGGCGCTCTCGATTGATACCATCTCGGCGTTTGAAGGCAGCGGTCCCGGCACATTCACTTTCCACGTCACGCTGTCTGCGCCCGCGCCGGCAACGGTGACGTTCGACATTGCCACGGCTGACGGCACTGCGCAGGATGACGTTCCCGCGAGCGAAGACAACGACTATCAACCGCGCTCGATAATCGGCCAGACGATCGCGCACGGTAGTTCATCCTTTGATTTTGATGTGACGATCAACGGTGACGCCGTCGATGAACCGAACGAAACATTCTTTGTGAACGTGACGAACGTCACGGGCGCGACGGTGGCGAACGGCCAGGGTTTGGGCACAATTCAAAATGATGACGCGCCGCCTTCGCTTTCAATCACGGACGTGACGCAAGCCGAGACCAACAGCTTGACGACGACCTTTATCTTCACCGCCCAGTTGTCTTCACCGGCTCAGGCAGGGGGCGTCAGCTTCACCGTCAACACGGCGGACGGCACGACGAACCCGGCCGTCGCCGGCAGCGATTACGTCGCGATCGTGAACGGCAGCGGCAGCATCGCGCAGGGAGATTCGTCGACGACCGTAAGCGTCACCGTAAACGGCGATACCGTCTTCGAGCCTAGCGAAACCTTCTTTGTGAATCTGACGAACGTCACGGGCGCAACGGTGACGGATAGCCAGGGCCTCGGCACGATCACAAACGATGATGCGCAGCCAACGCTGGCGATTGCCGACGCCAGCATCTCCGAAGGCGCTGCGGGAACTTCGCTAATGACTTTCACGGTCACGCTCACCGGAACATCTCAGTCAAACGTGACCGTGAATTACGCCACCTCTGATTCCAGCGCGACGACTGCCGACACGGATTACGACAACTCGAGCGGCACACTGACCTTCGTGCCGGGCGACCCGACCGAAACCTTCACGGTGACGATTCACGGCGACACGAACGCTGAAGGCGACGAAATGTTTCTGGTGGATCTGACTTCACCTTCCGGTGCCACCATCACCGACAGCCAGGCACTGGGCATTATCTTCCTCGACGACGCGTTCAGCATCGCCGCAGTCAACACGGCCTATTCAGAGAACTTCGATGTACTTGCACAATCTGGCGTGTCAGCCACGACACCGAGCGCGTGGACGCGAGCAGAGACCCTGACGGCGGCAAATACAACCTACACAGCCAACAACGGCGGCAGTACGACGGGCGACACGTATAGCTACGGCACAACGGGTTCGACAGACCGGGCCCTGGGCGGACTCCAGACTGGCAGTCTCGTGCCAACCCTCGGCGCCTTCTATCGCAACGACACCGGCTCGACTTTGAATTCGCTTCAGATTAGCTACACCGGCGAAGAGTGGAGACTCGGTACCGCAGGCCGCACAGACCAGCTCGACTTCCAATACAGTACGAACGCAACGAGCCTGAGTACGGGAACGTGGATCGACGTCAACGCGCTCGACTTCACCACGCCAAACACGACGACAACTGGGGCGAAGGACGGCAATAACGCGACAAACCGCACCGTGATCAGCAATACCATCACGGGCCTGTCCATCGCGCCAGGAGCGACCTTCTGGATACGCTGGACCGACTTTAATGCGTCAGGAGCGGATGATGGGCTTGCGGTTGATGACGTCAGCATCGCCGCCGGCGTGGACACGCCTGCTCTTTCGATAAGCGACGTGACCGCTGCGGAGACTAATTTGCCAACGACGACTTTCAACTTTACGGTGAGCTTAACTTCGCCGGCGCCGCCGGGTGGTGTGAATTTCACAATCAATACGGCCGACGGCACGACTAACCCCGCGAACGCCGGCACAGATTACGTAGCGATAGTTAATGGCAGCGGCAGCATCGCGCAGAACGGCACCTCGACGACGGTCAGCGTCACGATCAACGGCGACATGACGGACGAGCCTGACGAAACTTTCTTCGTTAATCTTTCGGGAGTGACCGGCGCTACCGTCACCGACGGACAGGGACTAGGGACGATTACCAATGATGATGCTCCGGCGGCTTCAGCCGATCTATCCTTAACAAAGAGCGCAAACGACACGACGCCGAACATCGGTCAAAACGTAACCTTCACGATTAAGATTAGTAATGCGGGCCCGAACTCGGCCGCGAGCGTTCAAGTGAAAGATTTGCTGCCGGCGGGGCTGCAATTTGTTTCGTCGACAGTAACTCAGGGCTCGTATGTGAGCGTCACCGGAATTTGGACGGTCGGCAGTGTTGCCACAGGGATTGACGTCGCGACCATGACGATTACGGCAACGGTACTAACCTCCGGCGCCAAGATAAACAACGCTGAAGTAACGGCCTCCGGCACAACTGATCCGGACTCGACTCCGAACGACGGCACGGGTGACGATTTTGCGACCGTCACGGTCACCGGCGCGTCGAATGTCGTCATAAACGAAATTGTTACAACTGCGCCAAGTTCGCCGCCGGCAAACGCGAATGATTTTATCGAGCTGTTCAATAAGTCCGCGACCAAGACCGTCGACATCAGCGGATTGGTGATTTCGTATCGCACGGGAGCCTCCACCACGACAGCCACAACGTTTACGATGCCCGGAGCTGTGGGTAGTGGCACTACGGTCATTGCCCCGAACAGCTATCTCATCATCGTCAACGGAACGAATGCATATGGGGTCGCGGCGGATTTCAATGCGAGCGGCACGCTCGATCTCACGGGAGCATCAGGAGGAGTAAAGATCGAACTGAACGGAGTGAAGCTGGACGGTCTGACCTACAACAACAGCTCAACCGCGCCGGCCTTCTTCGCAGCCTTCGGTGAAGGTACTGCGTTTACCTCTCCAACCACGAGCGGCCTGCAGGATTACGTTCGCAGTCCCAACGGAACAGACACCGATAGCAATTCCTCAGACTTTCGGCGTAACGGTGTCACGGCCAGCATTACACCCAAGGCTGCAAATCCCACGCTTCCATAGCTCAGCCTCTACCCAAGTTTTCCAGCCATCGCCAAACGAACATGTTCCTCTCGGGCGTCGAGCGCCTCGACTGCTTGATCGGTGGTTTGAATGGTCTCGGGGTGGATCGACTCGCCGGTGTGGTGCTTTAGGAACTCGTCCGCGGCAATTACCATGGCCCGATGCAGCGGCGAGAGCGGATGCGCGCCACAACCGTTGAACGGCGGCGGTGGATTCGGAGTGATCTTTGGAGCGTGCTCGCGGGGCTTCCCGAGCGTTAGTACCTCGCCGACGTCATTCGCATGTTTGTCGCGTTCGGTAAGATGTTCCGAGTTCAGCCAGCGCTTGGACGCCGTCTTGATAATCGAAGTGTGATCGAAGGGCGTATTACAAATCGTGTTCTCCTCGATCAGCGGTGAGACCAGGACTGCGGGAACTCGGACGCCAAAACGCTCGAAGTCAAATCCGCTGCCGCCCGGCTCGCTCGGCGGAATCACGATGCCGTCCGGGGATTTAGCCAGCGGCGGGGGCGTCGGGAAGTGGTCATAGGTCCCTCCATGTTCATCGAACGTAATGATCAGTAAGGTGCGATCCCAGGCCGGACTCTTTCGTAAGGCCTCGTAAATTTTGAAGATCAGTTCGTCGCCATACAACGCGTTGGTAGCGGCGCCGGTTTCGGTGATCGCAAACGCGGGATGCATGTCGTTCTCAGGACCGTACTTTCTGCTGCACAGCATATTCGGTTCGATGAACGTATAGGCCGGCAGATTTCCGTTCTCAGCGTCCTCGCAAAATCGCGCGAACGGAAAGAAGTGCTGCTCGAGCGGCACATACTGCCAAAGCTCTTTCTGGATCATCAGCGCATTGCACAGGAGCAAAGCGTTGCCGTGGTAAATCCGCCAATCGATTCCCTTCTCTGAGAGCCGGTTGAAAATAGTCGGAGTCTTATTGAGCAGATAACCAATGTCCCATTCGTGCGGGCCGGTCTTCCACAAGTTGGTCACGTAGCCTGAAGACGTGGCAGCGTGTACAAACGAGCGGTTGGGAAACGTTTGCGTCGGCACCGAGCTGTACCAGTGATCGCACACCGCATAAGCTTTGGCGAGACCATTGATCACCGGAAGACTGTCTGGCGCAAAGCAGTTCATGATGACTCCCGGATCGGTGTCCATCGGAGTGTTTCCGCGAAACAGCCATCCCAGAAGTTTGTTGCAACCTGTCTTCGGCTTGCCCGCCATCTTAATCGCATTCGCATAGTCCACGACAAAGCCGTTCATCGGGGGCGTCGCGGTGGTGTTGGGAATACATTTCGGCGGCGGACTCACTCCATACATTTGCGAATAGACGTGATCGTAGGGCTCGTTAGGATCAGGATACGGATCGGTCATCACGGTCCCCTTGCCGACCGGCACGTTGTTTCCATCGGGCGGAATGCTTCGCGGATTCGAAAGGTTTTTTCCCGCCACACCGTCAAATGTCTGGTTGCGCGGCGGCTTGTTGTTTTCGTCATACAGCCATCCGAGAACATTGTCGAAAGAACGGTTCTCCATCATCAAGACAACGATGTGATCGATTTGGTTTAGCGGGTTCTGGTCATTGGCCATCGATTTCGTCCTGGGTTAAGTTGATTCGAGGTGGACGCGTCTTTACTACTTTTCCAGGCAGACCGCAAGAAAAATCTGGATAAGGTAGTGGTACATTTTGAGTAAGTCTCGACGGATAACCGCGAAGCGGTTGAGAAACGAAGCCCGGGGTTGGAGCGAAGCGACAACCCTGGGAAACGCGTGTCCGCCGTCGCAACCCTGTCAGGGTTGCGCCTTCTTTGTTGATCGTTACCCGACGTAGCCTTCGGCAACGTCGGGCTGGAGGCCGAAACCGCTTCGCGGTTGTCGTCGAGACTCAGCGAGGATAGACCGCCACGCTGTTGAATAATCGCGTGGAAAACCAAAAGGTCGGTGGGAGAGACTATAGATGCGTTAGCGAGATACTAGCGAACGACGCCGGCCACCGGACTGGACGCGCTCGCATACAGCCGCTTCGACATACGCCCGGACGTGTAAGCCAATCTTCCCGCCTGAATCGCCAGCTTCATCGCTTCGGCCATCTTCGCGGCATCTTGCGCTTCGGCGATTGCGGTGTTCATGAGAACTGCGTCGGCGCCGAGCTCCATCGCAATCGTGGCGTCGCTCGCGGTGCCCACTCCGGCATCGACAATGATCGTCGCGTCGGGAAGTTGTTCGCGCATGATGCGCAGGTTGGTGGGATTCTGCACGCCGAGGCCCGAACCGATTGGCGCGGCCAAAGGCATGACCGCCGGACATCCCGCATCGAGAAGTTTCTTCGCGACAATCAAATCATCGGTGAAGTAAGGCAGCACGATGAAGCCTTCTTTTACCAGCGTGCGCGCCGCTTCGAGCGTCTGTTCGTTATCCGGAAACAAAGTTGTTTGATCGCCGATTACTTCCAACTTGATCCATTCAGTGTCCAGGGCCTCGCGCGCCAGCCGCGCCGTGCGCAAAGCTTCCTCAGCCGAATAGCATCCGGCGGTGTTCGGCAAGATCTGCAAGGAAGGATCGAGATGATCAAGAAAGGACTCGCTGCTTTTATCCAATGGCACGCGGCGCACGGCTACGGTAACCATCTCGGCGCCCGACGCGCGGTGCGCCGCTTTCATTTCTTCGAAGCTTCTGTATTTGCCGGTGCCGATGATGAGACGCGAGTTGAAAACTTTGCCGGCGACTTTGAATTGATCAGTTTGTGCTGGTGCTGCTGTGGACATTACTTTGGAAATACCTCTTTCACGATCACTCTACACTGAGTTTGTTTGAAAGACGAAATGAGGACTTCCTATTTGGAGTGCGCCGGCAGAGCGAAGCGGCGACGGCGCTTTGGATTGGCAGCTTTATTCATTCCGACTTAAGCTTTTGCCTTGAAGATTTCATGGATCCAAATCGCGAGACGATCCAAAGCGCCGTCGCCGCTACGCTCTGGCGGCGCACTCCAAATTCCCGCCGCCCACAAAGTGCACGATCTCGATCCGATCGCCTTCTTTCAGAATCACATTCGCCCATTCGTTACGCCGAGCCACGTTGCGGTTCAGCTCAATCGCGATGCGCACGGGCTGCAAAGACAACTGACGAACCAAATCTTCCAGACTCGAGCCGTCGGGCACTTCCTGATCTTCTCCGTTTAGCTGAATGCGCAAGATTATTTACGTGGGTTTAGAATTTGGAAGGCAGGATGATTTTTCGCAGCTCGGCAACTTCGCCTTCGCTTTCGGCTTGAATCAGGACCGCCGCGCGACCGCTGGTGAAATCGGGCAGCGAAATTGAGACGGTAGCCGCGCCATTAACATCCGTGGTCGCGAAAGTTGATTGCGACGCAAAGGTCGTCCCCAGGGTCTTCACGGTGACGCGTGCATTGGCCACGCGTTCTCGTCCATTCGGGCCATGACGGCGTACTTTCAAACGCAAGACGACGGACTTTCCGGCCAGCAACTCCTGCTTTTCTGCGAGGGCTACGGTCAAACCGGTCTCGTCCGTGCCATCTCCCGAAATTGAAAAGCGATCAGCTTCGGTCTCCTTCTTATTCTGATCTTCAACCGCGTCGTTCTCCTCTTTTTTCTCAGACGCAACCGGCGCCGCCGCGGCCGACTCGCGCTCAGCTAACTTCTTCAGTTCATCAATGCGGCCGGCGTGGACCGCGGCGCAAATCAGCTTGTGCTGGCGCTGAAGTCTTGCGGCCAGCACGCTTTCATCGAATCCGCGCGCGACCAGATCATCGTAAGGCGATCGCTTGCTCGCCAGAATGGCGCCGCCCGAGTAAACCAGCGAAAGGATCACGGGCGTCTGCAAACCCTTGTCTTCGGTTTGTACGTGATAGACGACGCCGTCAAATTCGACGTCTGTGTTGTAGCCGGTTATCACTTTGATTAGGACCTTTGTCGGAGGTTCATCGGACGAAGTGTTTCCGAAAGGCAATTCGAAGTTAGCACATCGATTTTTGGACGGTCAATGAATCATATTTTCGATCTGACGACGAGACCAATCAGCTTGACACCCCTTTATCGTTGGCCTACGATCACGCTTGTACAATGATTCTCAAGCAAAGCGGTAAGGGCAAAGAGCGAAGCGCAAAGAGTAACTGCTCTGGCTTTAGCTCTTGCTCTGTGCCCTTTGCTCTTAGCGGTCAGTCATGAGCTTCAACTTAGTAGACTATTTGCCGGTCCTTTTAATGTTCGTCGTTGCGGCGGGGTTCGCGGTGACGTTCATCGGCTTGTCTCAGCTGGTTGGACAGCGAAAGCGCACGCGCACCAAGTTGATGCCGTACGAATGCGGCAAGGATCCGGTCGGCTCGGCGCGCGAACGATTCTCGGTCAAGTTTTACCTGATCGCGATGCTCTTCATCCTGTTCGACATCGAAGTAATCTTTCTCGTGCCGTGGGCCGTTGTCTTCAAACGATTGTCCGCGCCGGAGTACGGGCTGAGCAATCTGGTTTTCTTTGAAATGATTGTGTTCATCGCGCTGCTCGCGGTGGGTCTGATTTACGTGATCAAGAAAGGAGCGTTCGACTGGGGCGAAACCGCGCGCCGCGAGGCTGAAGCCGAAGCGAGACTGCTGGATCAGAGAGTTTCAACTGCCAAGTTTAGGGTTTCGAGCTCATCAAAGGCGGCTTGATCCTTAACTTGAAACTTGAAACCTGGAACTAAAAGTTATGGGACTTGAAAACGTCATCGGTGAAAGTTTGCCTGAGGTTTTGGTCGCGCCGCTCGATGCTTTAATCAACTGGGCGCGCAAATCCTCTCTGTGGCCGGCGACGTTTGGCCTGGCCTGTTGCGCAATTGAAATGATGAACGCGACGAGCGGGCGCAACGACCTGGCGCGTTTTGGCTCCGAGGTGTTTCGCGCCTCGCCGCGCCAGGCGGACGTGATGATCGTTTCCGGTCGCGTGTCGCGCAAGATGGCCCCGGTGCTGCGGCGCATTTACGATCAAATGCCGGAACCGAAATGGGTGATTTCGATGGGCGCGTGCGCGACCTCGGGCGGCGTTTTTGACAACTACGCGATTGTCCAGGGCGTGGACAAGATTGTCCCGGTCGATGTGTACATCCCGGGGTGCCCGCCCCGACCCGAGATGTTGATCCATGCGGTCACGATGCTGCAGGACAAAGTAATGAAAGAATCGATTCGCGATCGGCGAGATGCCCCGGACGAAGAAGCCAGAGAAGCGATTACGCCGGGAACGTTGCCGGTGACCGACGGCTCAACTTTGCGCGAAAGCCACGTCGTCCAGCCGAAGCCTTATACGATTGCTTCGAGACACGAGAAGCGACGCTCGTTCTGAGATCGACTGGAGCGCAACCGTCTCGGTTGCTTCCGCAACGGAAAGGCAAGCGAGGACGCTGGCGCTCAAGTCAAGGTGCCCGGTTCCCCAGAACTGAAGGTTAGATGGAACAAGAGAATCCGCAAGCAGACGTTTCGGAAAATCAATCGAGTGCCAACCAGGAAGGCCAAACGCCGTCGCTGATCGCGGCGGCGTTACAGCGTGAGCGCCCGGCCTGGGTCACCGGAGTCGTCGAAGCCCTGGGCGAAACGACCATCATCGTCCCCCGCGAACACATCGCGACAATTTGCGCGTTCTTGAAAAGCGCGCCGGAGCTGGCCTTCAACTTCCTGGCAGACGTCTGCGGTTTTGACCGGGGACCCGAAGAAGAGCCGCGCTTCGAGGTGAACTATCACCTGTTCTCCACGACAAAATTTCATCGTGTGCGTCTCAAGGTTCTGCTCAATGAAGACGATACCCACGTGCCGACCGTCACCGGCGTTTGGCGCACGGCGAATTGGCATGAGCGCGAGACGTATGATCTGTTTGGGGTAATCTTTGATGATCATCCTGACCTGCGCCGAATCCTTCTGCCGGACGATTGGCAGGGACACGCGTTGAGAAAAGATTTTCCGTTGCGAGGATACGAACCGTATAGCCTGGAATAAGTGGCACAGACTTCAGTCTGTGAATTAATTAAGCCTCACAGACTAAAGTCTGTGCCACAGAAAACATGAGCACTTCGACCGCCAACATTCCGCCGCAGTTTGAAGTCGTCGATCGTCCGCTCGACACGCAGATGACGATCTCGATGGGGCCCCAGCATCCGTCCACGCACGGCGTGCTGCGGCTCGAGCTGGTGCTCGACGGCGAGACGGTAGTCAAAGCAACTCCGGACATTGGCTATCTCCACACCGGCATGGAGAAGCTCTTCGAATATCGCAAATACCAGCAAGGCATCGTCATCACCGATCGGATGGATTATCTGAATCCGCTTGGCAACAACCTCGCTTACGTGATGGCGGTCGAGAAACTGCTCCAGCTTGAAATTCCCGAACGCGCGCAGACGATTCGCGTGCTAACTTGCGAACTGCAACGCATCGCCTCGCACCTGGTCTGGCTGGGAACGCATGCGCTGGACATCGGCGCGATGACGGTTTTCTTCTACGCCTTTCGCGAGCGCGAAAAGATTTTGAATTTGATTGAAGCCGCCTCCGGTGGCCGTCTGACGCCGTCTTACTTCCGCATCGGCGGATTGATGATGGACATCCCGGCGGGCTTCGAACGTCGCGTCAAGCAGTTCATCGACGAGTTCCCCAAAGCCGTCGAAGAGTTTCATAAGCTGGTTACCGGCAATCGAATCTTTCAGAAACGCACGCAAGGCGTCGGTTTCATTTCAGCCGAAGATGCGATTGACTGGGGCCTGTCAGGTCCGTGCCTGCGCGGCAGCGGCGTCGCGCTCGACATTCGTCGCGCGAATCCATACTGCGGTTACGAGAACTACGACTTCGAGGTGCCGACTGAGCCCGACTGCGATGTCTGGGCAAGATACATGGTGCGCATGCGCGAGATGACTGAATCGCACAAGATTGTGCAGCAGGCGTTGGCGCGTTTGAAGCCCGGCCCCGTGAAAGCTGACGCGCCGAAGATTGTCTTGCCTGATCGTGAAGCGATGAAGACGCACATGGACGCGTTGATTCATCACTTTCTGATCGTGGCGGAAGGCTTCGACGTTCCGGCGGGCGAAGTTTACATGCCGATCGAAGCTTCAAAAGGCGAACTCGGCGTCTATGTGCAATCGACCGGCGGACCAAAACCGGCGCGCGTGCATTTTCGCGGACCGAGTTTTGTAAACCTTTCGGCGCTGCCGCACATTGCCCAGGGTGAAATGATCGCCGACGTCGTCGCGATCATCGGATCGCTGGACATCGTTCTCGGAGAGATTGATCGATAGAAAATTCGCCCCTGTTTAGAAGCCGCACTTGTGCGGCGGCTGTGCCAAAGAAAAGCGCCGCACAAGTGCGGCGTCTAAACGGAAGAGTTCAGCAATGAAATGGACTGCCGGAATTGGAAGAATTGCGTTGATGGCACTGGCGCGCATAGCTCCAATCCCGGGTCTGGACTTGTTATTGGATAAGAGAGTTCGGCGCAACGCGCGAAAGGTTGCAGGTCTGGCGCTGCTCGGCGCGGGCGCTCTGGCCACCGTTCCCATCGCTCTCTACGTGATTTGCAAAACGTCCGGCGAAACTGCGAAATCGAAATAATGGCCGAAGTACTCGTAAAAATTCAGCCGCCCGATCATCCGGTGCATATGCCCGGGCCGGCCACGTTCTCTGCCGAGGTTGAAGCTGAAATCGATTGGCATCTCGCCAAGTATCCGGTGAGGCGTTCGGCGATTCTGCCTTTGATGTTCATCGTGCAGCGCGAGCGTGGCTATCTCGACGCACCGGGCATGCAGTATCTCGCGAACCGCCTCGAGTTACGCGTGACAGACATCTGGGAAGTCGCGACGTTCTACTCGATGCTTCAGACGAAGCCGGTCGGCAAATATCACATTCAGATTTGCAAGACGCTGTCCTGCAAAATCATGGGCGAAGGAAAGATCACGGAACACGTTTGCAACAAGCTCGGGATTAAGCCGGGCGAGACTACGGCTGACGGCAAGTTCACGGTATCGCTGGTTGAGTGTCTGGGTTCGTGCGGCACGGCCCCGATGTTTCAACTTAATTTTGATTATCACGAGAATCTGACGACGGAAAAGGTTGATCAGATTCTGGACGGATTAACTTGATCGTTTAGAGGCGGGCTAGCGCCCGCCGGTTTGCGAAAGAATGGCGGGCATTAGCCCGCCTCTAAACGTTCATTTTATAGGAATAATCACAGACTGAAGTCTGTGCTACCAAAACATGTTTATTGGCGCCATCGGATGTGAACCACTGCAGTTGCGGCGAATTCATCTTGAGAATTCGCAGACACTCGAAGTGTATCGCGCAAACGGCGGTTATGAGGCGATCAAGAAAGTTCTTGATTCGATGTCGCCGGACGACGTCATTAATGAAGTGAAGAAATCTTCCCTGCGCGGGCGCGGCGGCGCGGGCTTCCCGACCGGAATGAAGTGGAGCTTCGTTCCGAAAGACTCGCCGAAAGAAAAATACGTCGTCTGCAACGCTGACGAGTCTGAGCCGGGCACATTCAAGGATCGCTACCTGATGGAGCGCGATCCGCACATGCTGATTGAAGGCATGCTGATCGCGGCCTACGCGCTGGGCGCAAAGCGCAACTACATTTACACGCGCGGCGAATACAAATATCTCATCGACATCATGGACGTCGCGCTCGACGAAGCGCGCGCGGCTGGTTTGCTCGGTAACAAGATTCTCGGCACCGACTTCTCTTGCGAGATCTACACGCACACCGGCGCGGGCGCCTACATCTGCGGCGAAGAGACGGCGTTGCTCAGTTCGCTCGAAGGGTTTCGCGGTCACCCGCGCATGAAGCCTCCCTTCCCTGCGATCTCAGGTCTTTACGCTTCGCCGACTGTCGTTAACAACGTCGAGACGCTGACCGCGGTGCCCGACATCATCAAGATGGGCGGTGAGGCTTACCAAAAACTCGGCACCGAAAAAAGCGGCGGCACCAAGCTTTGGTCAGTCTCCGGCCACGTCAATCGGCCCGGTGTTTATGAATTGCCGATGGGCTATGACGACATGGAAAAGTTCATCATGGAAGACTGCGGCGGAATTGCAAACGAAAAGAACTTGAAAGCAGTCATTCCCGGCGGCTCGTCGGTTTACATCATGCGCGCCGATCAAATTATCGGGAAAGACGTGCGCATGGATTATGAAGGCCTGGTCGCGGGCGGATCGATGGTCGGGTCGGGCGGCTTCATCGTGATGGATGAAACGGTCGACGTGTTTGAATCAACCAAAAACCTGACCGAATTCTACAAACACGAATCGTGCGGCTGGTGCACGCCCTGTCGCGAAGGCACCGACTGGTTGGTCAAGATTTTCAAGCGAATTGAAAAAGGTGGCGGCCGTCCGGAAGATGCAAAGCTGCTGCTCGATCTCTGCGACAACATCGAAGGCAAATCGTTTTGTCCCCTGGGCGATGCGGCGGCATGGCCGATTCAATCGGCGGTCAAGAGATTTCCGGAAGATTTTGAGAAGCACTTGGCTGGGAATGGTGATCGATAAGGAGAGATTCCCCATGACAGAAGAAGAATACCTTCGCATGAAGAACATGTTGGATGCTGTTGTCGAGCGGCAGGTTAAAACTGACGAGCAGTTGGCCCGGCTTACGGAACAAACCGCGTAATACGCAGGGGATTACGGGTCTTTTGGCCTTGCGAGAGACGCACGAGCAAGAGATTACGGATCTCCGTCGAGAGACTCAGGAAAGATTTAATGACGTCGCCAGGCGATTTCAAGAGACTGACGAACGAATGAACGCGCTGATCAAGGTCGTCGAACGATACATAACAAAAGGCGAATAACCGCGAGTGTCCACTGAACTAATCAAAGTAACTATAAACGGCCGCGACTTTCAGGTTGCCAAGGGCGCACGACTAATAGACGTCTGTCGCGACAACGCTTTCGACATTCCGTCGTTCTGTTATTACGCCGATCTCGCTTTGCAGGCTTCGTGTCGCATGTGTCTGGTGCGCATCGAGAAGATGCCTAAGCTCCAGACGTCCTGCACCATCATCTGCACCGACGGCATGATCGTCACCACGCAGAGCGAAGAGATCGAAAAAGCCCAGCGTTCGATGCTCGAATTTTTGCTGGCAAATCATCCGCTGGATTGTCCTGTCTGCGATCGCGGTGGCGAATGCGAGTTGCAGGAACTGACGTTTGACTGGGGCAACCTCGAAGAACGTTTCATCGAAAATAAGAACGCGCGGCCTGAGAAATATCTTTCGCCGATGGTGGCCAACGATCCGCAGCGCTGCATTCTCTGCAAGCGCTGCACGCGCGTCTGCGATGAATGGATGGGCGAAGAGGCCATTGAAGCCGGCAACCGCGGCGCGAACACCGTCATCGGGACGTTCGGCGGCTGGTTGAATTGCTCGCAGTGCGGCAACTGCATCGAAGTTTGTCCTACCGGAACTTTGTTGGATGGAACGTATCGCCATCAGGCTCGGCCGTGGGAACTGACGCAGACAGTTTCGACTTGCACCTATTGTTCAGACGGCTGTCAGATGAGTTTAGGTTCGCGTAGCGACGAACTGATGCGAATTGTCGCGCGCGATCGCTATGTCAATGGACTGAACGGCGAGTTCCTCTGCATCAAAGGCCGCTTCGGCCATCCCTTCGTCAATCATGAAGAACGCATTCGCACGCCTTTGATTCGCTACACGAAGGGCGGGCGTTTGGTTCCGGCCACGTGGGACGAAGCGATTCGATTCACGGCGGAAAAACTCGACAAGATTGTCGCTGAGCATGGCAGTAACGCGCTCGGCATTGTCGGCAGTCCGAGACTGACCAACGAATCGCTCTATTGCCTGCGTAAGTTCGCGACTGAAGTTGTCGAAACGGAAAACCTTGCGGTCGCCGACGCGTTCAGCCTGAGACCTTTCTTTGAAAATCTCGGCGGCCCGCTCGCGACGCATCGCGACATTCGCTTCGCCAAAACTATTGTTCTAATCGGCGGTGAGCCGGAAGAGTTACAGCCGCTGACCGGAAAGCAAATCCGCCAGGCAGTGCGCAACGGCGGCGCGAAACTGATCATTATCAACAGCGTGCCCATTCGTTTGCGCGAGCAGGCGTCACAATTCATCCACATCAGACCCGGGACTGAAGACGCCGCGGTGTTGGCGTTGGCCACAGGCGATAGCGATGACCTCGCCGCGCGCAAACTGGGGATTGACGCGAAAGAGATTGCTGACGCGCGCGCGATCATCAATCAGACTCAAGGCGATGTAGTGATCATGTTCGGCGCCGAATTGAGCGCCGCGTCACAGGCATTGATTGCGCAGACGCCGCACGGCTTTGACAGCGATGGTCCACGAGTCCTGCTTCATCCTTTGCCGCTTTTCAACAACAGCATTGGAGCCCATGACGTCAGCGGCGATGCCAAGAGCTTTACCGAGCTCCTCGACGCGTCGGGCAAATCAATTCGCGCCATGGTCGTTGCCGGCGCTCCGCTGCTGCCGAATGTTGGCGGCGATTTCGAAAGCGACCTGGTGAATCTCGATTTCATGGTGCTGTTCGAACTTTTCGTGACCGCGGTGAGCGAGTACGCAGACGTCGTCTTTCCGGCCGCATCGTTTGCTGAAGTTGACGGCACGTTTACCAACAACGACGGCTTTGTGCAGCGCGTGCGCAAATCGATCGAGCCGGTCCATCAATCATTGCCCGACTGGATGATCGTCGCGCGCCTGGCGCAGGAACTGGGCGTTGATTTTGGATTTGAGCGTTCGGCGAGTTCGGTCTTTCGTGAAATCTCTGAGCGCGTTCCGGCTTATGCCGGCTTGCGCTATCCGCTTTTGAAAGACGAAAGCAGTCCGGTGCAGGCGAAGTACGCCATCGCGCCGCATCGCGATCTCTCGAGCGAGATTGAAAGCTTACGCGCGCACGTTGAAGCGCTAAGCGACGACGGCGAAAAACTTGACGAGACGCCTGCCGTCGGGCACGAATTATTTAAGCTGGGAACCTTGACCGACAAGGTGCCTCAGTTTCGTCTGCTGGCGGCGGGCAATCCGACGCCTGAGACCTTTGCGATTTCGCCGCTGTATCAGATCACGATCGATGAGAAGTTGAAGCGTGAGCCGGCTCACGCATGAGATGTTTAGAGGCGGGCTACCGCCCAAACCGCCGTTTAGAAGCCGGACTTGTCCGGCTGACGTCGGCGGACAAGTGCGCCGGCTAAACATTCGAATTGTTGAGAACTGGCGGGCAGTAGCCCGCCTCTAAACGAATCGAAATTCCAAAAGTGGAAGATCTCAAACACATTTTACTGTTGATGATCGGCATCCTCGTCGCCTTTACGGTGGTGATGACGCTGGTGGCCTACACAGTTCTGGCGGAAAGGCGCGTCCTCGGTTTCATCCAGGGCCGCCTGGGTCCCAACCGCGTCGGCCCCGGCGGATTGCTGCAACCGCTCGCGGACCTGCTCAAATTTATTTTCAAAGAAGACATCGTTCCCGACAAATCAACTCGCTTTGTCTTTTTTCTCGCACCGGTGATTGCGACGACCGCCGCGCTGATGACGATCGTCGTCTATCCCTTCGGACCTGACATCCATTTGCCGTGGGTTTTGCCTTTGATTGGGGACCGGATTCCGATGGTCATCGCCAAGTTTGACGTGGCGCTGCTTTACGTCCTGGGCGTGACCTCAATCGGAGTCTACGGGATCGCCCTGGCCGGATGGTCGTCGAACAATAAATACAGTTTGATGGGCGGCCTGCGGTCATCCGCGCAAATGATTTCGTACGAGCTGGCATTGGGTTTAGGACTAATTGGCGTAATTTTGCAATCGGGGACGTTGGACCTGCAAAGCATTGTCGAACAGCAGGCCGGTTATCTCGGAATCTCAGGCTGGAACGTGTTTTGGGTACAGCCGCTCGGCTTCTTTGTCTACCTGGTCGCCGCGATTGCTGAGACGAATCGCGTTCCGTTCGATCTGCCCGAAGCCGAAACCGAACTGGTCGCGGGCTTTCACACTGAATACAGCGCGATGAAGTTTGCGCTCTTCTTTCTGGCCGAGTACGTCAACATGTTTACCGTCTCGATGCTGGCAACGACACTGTTTCTCGGCGGCTGGAACGGGCCGTTTATTCATCAGCTACCGTGGCTTGGTGTTTTTTACTTTCTCGGCAAAGTGATTTTGTTTTTGTTTTTCTACATCTGGCTGCGGGGCACGCTGCCGCGCTTTCGCTTCGATCAATTGATGGATTTCGGTTGGAAGTTTTTAGTGCCCGCGGCAATCGTCAATATCGTTTTCACGGCGACGATGCAATGGTCCGGCGCGTTTGATTACATCGGCAAGTTCATAAAGACGAGTACCGGTTGGGGTGGATAGAGGGGCAGTAGCCCGACCGTCAGGGAGGGCGCAAGACCAGCACCGACGCCCTCCCTGACGGTCGGGCTACTGCCCCGGTCTTGAACATGAATTAATGTTGGCTCTGTTATTCATTTTGTTCGCGGGAATGGCGGTTGGGTGTGCGATCTCGATGGTCGCGCAACGCAATCCGCTTTACAGTGCGATTTCCCTGATCGGTGTTTTCATCTCGCTGGCCTGTCTGTATGTGACGCTGGCCGCGCCGTTCATCGCTGCCGTGCAGGTGATTGTCTATGCCGGCGCCATCATGGTTCTGGTCGTTTTCGTGATCATGCTGCTGAACGTCGAAGAGGAAGAGCGCGGGCCGCTGCGTCTGCGTTCGCTGGTTCCGATTGCGATCGCGCTGGCCGCTGTCCTGTTTGCGGAAACAGCCTTCATAATTTTTTTCGTGCAGACGAACCCGGCCACGCCGGCGCGCAATGTTTCGGACGTGGGCCTGACTTCTTCGATCGGAGCGGGATTGTTTACGACTTACCTGCTGCCGTTTGAAATCACTTCGATTCTTTTGTTGATGGCCGTCGTGGGCGCGATGACTCTCGCCCGCCGCGGAGGTTTGTTACCCGCCGGCGCGGGAGTGGTTCCCGGCGAGCAAGTTTTTTCGAAAGAGCTTTTGGATCGTAGCAACGCCGGCGATTTGAGCACCGTCGAGGCGCACACGACTGCGGAAGCAGCAAGACTCCTGAATGTTGACAGTCGTCGGCAGCCGGATCAGCACTGAATCGTACTTAGTGCTTTGACGTGACTGCGAAAGGACATTCAAGGTACCAAGTTACAAAGCACTAAGTACTAAGTACAAGTTTTTATGGTTCCACAACTTTCATGGTATCTCGCGCTTTCGGCAGTGCTGTTCACGATCGGCGTCGTGGGCGTGATGTTGAAGCGCAACGTGATCTCGATGTTCATGTGCATTGAGTTGATGCTCAACGCGGTGAACCTCACGTTCGTAGCATTCTCGAGTTACTTTCGCGATGTCCAGGGTCAGTTGTTTGTCTTTATCGTCATGACCGTCGCCGCCGCCGAAGCTGCCGTCGGTCTGGGAATCATCATCGCCATCTTTCGCAACCGGGAATCGTTGGATGTTGACGATGCCAGCATTTTGAAATTGTAAGCGCGGCTTCGCCGCCCGATGTGCGGTAAGGCTATGCCTTACCGGGTTGCAACTACTCAAATATCTTCGGCTTCGAGGCTCAGCCTCGAAGCCGAAGAGAAGGAAAAAACGACGATCGGAAGGCCAAAGGCCTTCCGCACATCAGGCGGCGAAGCCGCAACTTGGTTGACCGTTTAATGAAGGCCCATTTTCTAAGTCTGATCATTTTCGCTCCGCTGGCCGGCGCGGCGATTAACTGGCTCATTGGGCGCAGACTGCGCAACGAGCGCTTTATCGGACTGGTGGCCTGCGGCTCGGTCGCCGTCTCCACCCTGGTTGCATTCTATTTCGCCTTCAAACCCGGCGGCGCGCTCACCGCCAACGGGCCAATGATGGATCACCTTTGGACCTGGATTCAGGTGGGCAACTTCCGGGCGGATTTCGGTCTGGCGATGGATCGCCTAAGCGGCATTTACGTCGTCTTCATCACTTTTGTCGGACTACTGATTCACATCTTTGCCACCGGTTACATGCACGGTGACACGGGTTACTATCGTTTCTTTGCCTACCTCAATCTCTTCATGTTCGCGATGCTGACGCTCGTGCTCGCGGACAATTTTCTTTTGATGTTCGTCGGCTGGGAAGGCGTGGGCCTTTGCTCGTACCTGCTAATTGGTTACTACGTTGACAAGGAAGAAGCCGCGCCGGCCGCCAAGAAAGCATTCATCGCGAACCGCGTCGGTGACTGGGGATTTGTCCTCGGCGTGCTGCTGTTGTTTTGGCTGACGTCGGGTAAGGGTGCGCCGTCAATCAGTTTCTTTGACAAGCCCGCGCACGGAGTGATCAGTGCGCTGACAACAATCGGGCACATGACACCTGAGCCCTTCGCCTGGAACATGCTTTGGTTCGGCGGCATCACCTCAATAGCGATTTTGCTTTTCATCGGCGCGACCGGTAAGAGCGCGCAGATTCCTCTGTTCGTTTGGCTGCCTGACGCGATGGCCGGCCCGACACCCGTTTCCGCGCTGATCCACGCGGCGACGATGGTGACCGCGGGCGTCTATATGGTCGTGCGTTGCTCGGCGATCTTCACGCACGCACCGACGGCGATGTTCATCGTGGCGATCATCGGCGCGGCGACGGCGCTCTTCGCGGCCACGATCGGTTTAGCGCAGAACGACATTAAAAAGGTCCTCGCGTACTCGACCATCTCGCAACTCGGCTACATGTTTCTGGCGTGCGGCGTCGGCGCGTTTGTCGCGGCGATTTTCCATGTGATGACGCACGCGTTCTTCAAAGCGCAGCTCTTCCTCGGATCAGGCTCAGTCATCCACGGCATGCATCACGAGCAGAACATGCGTCGCATGGGAAATCTGCGCAAGTACATGCCCATCACCTGGCTGACGATGTGCGCCGGGTGGCTGGCGATTTGCGGCGTTCCGATTTGGGCCGGCTTCTTTTCCAAGGATGAAATTCTCTGGAAGGTCTGGAGCGCCAACATCCCCGGCATGCCGCCGAGCGCCGCCAAGGCCCTCTGGTTCGTTGGGGCTGTCACCGCGCTGCTTACTGCTGTTTACATGACGCGACTGATGGTGATGACTTTCTGGGGGAAGGAGCGCTTTGACGCCGGCCATGAGGACGAGGTTCATCATAAAGCCGAGCACGCCGGACACAGCCCGGAAGCAGTCGTCTCGCACGATCCGCACACGCCGCACGAATCGCCGCTGTCGATGACGATTCCTTTGATCGTGCTCGCGATTCTCTCGACGGTCGGCGGATTAGTGGGAGTGCCTTATGCGATCAGTTCCCTCGCCGGCGGTCATCCGGAAAACTATTTTGAAAAGACGCTGTCACCCGTAATCAGTCACACCCCGACCAGCGAAGGCGAAAGCGAGGCCAAGGTGCATTGGTTATCGCCCGAGCCGGAAAAAGTTGATGGTAAACCCGCTGTGGCGCCGGCTGGCGAGCCTTCACATCCGGCCGCTGAAGGCCATTCTGCCGAAGAAATTTCGCACGAGCGCATATTGGCTGGAGTTTCAGTTTTGATTGCGCTCGCCGGCATCGGAATTGGCTGGGTCATGTTTCAGCGCAAGCCGCTCCAGCAGATGCCGCGTTTGCTGGAAAATAAATACTACGTCGATGAAATCTACGACGCGGCGATTATTCAGCCCATTCATGTGGTTTCGCGCGAAGGTCTTTGGCGCATATTCGATCTCGGCGTGATCGACGGAATCATTCATACAGTCGGCCGCACCGTTGTGGGTTTCGGCCGCACGATTCGCTACATGCAAATCGGTTTTGTGCGCGGGTATGCCGCGATCATTTTGGCGGGAGCGCTGATCATCATCGGCTACTTCGCGTATGCAGGTGCGCACGTTTTGAGATTTTTAGTGAGGTGATTTTCTCCCTCTCCCTTTGGGAGAGGGCCGGGGTGAGGGATTACGGCGCGGTAGGCCCTCTCCCCTAACCCCTCTCCCAAAGGGAGAGGGGAAAGCGGCAAAAACTCGTATGCAGAATTATCTGCTGACAATTCTGATTCTTCTTCCGGTGATTGGCGCCGCGACGGCCGTCGTCTACAGCCTGACGCCCGGAGCCAAAGAGTCTCATCATCGATGGATCGCGCTCGGCTTCACCACGCTCTCATTCATCGTATCTCTGCTCTTAATCAAAGGCAGCGGCGGCAGTCTCGGCGCGTTCCGCTTCGAAGAGAATTATTCATGGATTGGGGCGATCGGCGCCCGCTACCATCTCGGGGTTGACGGCATCAGCCTGTGGCTCGTCGTTTTGACTACCTTGCTGATGCCAATCGCGGTGCTTTCGAGCTGGACGGCAATCACCAAACGGCAGGTTACTTATTACGCGCTCATGCTCCTGCTCGAGTCGGCGATGCTCGGCGTGTTCGTATCGCTTGACCTGTTGCTGTTCTATTTGTTTTTCGAAGCCTCGCTGGTGCCGATGTTTTTCCTGATCGGAATTTGGGGTGGCGAGCGACGCATTTACGCGGCTGTCAAATTTTTTATCTACACGGCCGTAGGCTCGCTGTTGATGCTGGTGGGAATCATCGCGCTCTACTTCATTCACCAACAGGCCACCGGCATCGGGACATTTGACCACGCGGTGCTGATGGAATCGTTGCGCGCCCGTTTGATGGTCATCGCGCCGCGCACCGAACTCCTTCTCTTTCTCGCATTCGCGCTCGCCTTCTGTATCAAAGTCCCTTTATGGCCGTTTCACACGTGGCTGCCTGACGCGCACACCGAAGCGCCGACAGCCGGCTCAGTCATTCTCGCGGGCGTGCTGCTGAAGATGGGGACCTACGGATTGCTGCGCTTCAACTTTGGATTGTTTCCCAACGCGTCCAGGCAAATGGCGCCAATCGTCATCACGCTCGCTGTGATTGGAATCATCTATGGCGCGCTGGTCGCGATGGTGCAGCCTGATGTGAAGCGCCTCGTCGCGTATTCATCCGTGAGCCACATGGGCTTTGTCGTGCTCGGCCTCTTTTCGTTCACCGAACAGGGCATGCAGGGCGCGCTGTACCAGATGTTGAATCACGGCGTTTCGACCGGCGCGCTGTTTCTTTTTGTCGGTATGATTTACGAACGGCGGCACACGCGCATGATTTCAGATTTCGGCGGACTCGCGCGGCCAATGCCGTGGTTCTCAGCGCTGTTTGTGATTGCATCGCTGTCGTCAATTGGGCTGCCTTTCTTAAACGGTTTCGTCGGCGAGTTTTTAATCATGCTGGGCGCGTGGACTTCGGCCGCCGTTAGTCATCCCTGGATTGTCACGATGCTCGCCGGCACCGGCGTTATCTGGGCGGCCGGTTTATATGCTTTGGATGCTGCAACGCGTCGTATTCGGAACGAAGACCAGCGAGGCCAACGCCGGCCTGGCCGATCTGAATTCGCGTGAGATTGGCTTGCTGCTGCCGCTGCTGGCGCTGATGCTTTTGATGGGTGTGTACCCGCAGCCGTTCCTTAGCCGCTCGCGCGCGAGCATTGAGGCGGCCCGTCAGGTCCTTTTGGGCCCGAGCGTGGGCACCGTCAACGTAGCCAGAGATTCACGGCCGGAAGGTCCGCGGTAGTGTTACAGTTTGCTCCCCATCGCTTTGGGAGAGGGTCGGGGTGAGGGCTTAGTACGGCAAAGTTCGGAAATTCACCGGGCTTTTGCCCGTTATCGAGGCGAGCCATCAGTCAATTCTTCAACGCCGTCCTGCTGCGAAGAATTCTTGGATGGATTGCGGCTGAAGCCCGAAGAAACGTGTGATTATAATTTGCGCTCAGGCCCTCACCCCAACCCTCTCCCAAAGGGAGAGGGAGATGAAATGTACTTACTAGTTTCACGGTAAGAGGATGTATCAAATCATCAGAACGGTTTTCGTACCAACATTAATTCTGATCGCGATTTGCGGAGTTACAAACGCGCAAACGAAGGATCTCCCGAATGAGCCTCGGTTCAAGCTCCAGGGGCTGGACGGCAAAATCATTGACCTGGCGGAACTGCGCGGCAGCGTGGTGCTTGTCTCGTTCGGCGCCACCTGGTGCGCACCATGCAGCACCGAATTGCGCGCGCTCGAAGAATTGCTGACCGAGTATCGCGAGAAGCCTGTGAAGTTTTTCTGGGTCAGCATCGAGCGGCCAGAGGAAGTCACGAACGCGGGACTCCGCCGTTATGCGAAGGAGCGCAAAGTTTCTTTCCCCGTGCTGCGCGACACCGGCAAGATGGTTTTTCTGCAATTCAGTCCGCGCGTGCGGCTGCCGATGATTGTAATGTTGGGTAAGGACGGGAAAGTAGACGCGCCGGTTCAATTCGGGATGCGCGCACCGTTGGACGCCTACAAATCAGATATGAGAACGCGTTTGAATAAATTATTGGAGACGCGTTCGGAAGCAGATCAGTAAACGACAATGTTCCTTTTCCAAGCCACCAATCCCGACGTCAATCTGACGCTCATCGCGCCGGAGTTGATCGTCGGCATCGCCGGTGTCCTCATCATGCTGGTCGATGCGTTTTCGCACCGCGGCCAACGCTGGCTGACGGGCTCGCTCTCGCTCATCTCTTTGGTGGTTGCCGGGGTAGCATCGATCTGGCTTTGGACGGCTTGGCCGGCCCAACGCGCCGCTTTCAACGGCATGATCGTGCTGGATGAATTGCGTCTGAGTTTCACGATGATCTTTCTGTTGGTCGCGTTTCTCACAATCTTGATTTCCAGCATTTGGATCGAGAGTGAGCAACTGCCGGCCGGCGAGTTTCACGCGCTGCTGTTGTTCGCCACCAGCGGCATGATGTTGATGGCTTCAGCGGGCGATTTAGTAATTGTCTTCCTCGGCCTCGAGATACTTTCGATCGCGACTTACGTGCTCGCCGGATTTCGCCGCAGTGATGTTCGTTCAAATGAATCGTCGTTGAAATATTTTATTCTCGGTTCGTTCGCGTCCGCGTTTCTGCTTTACGGCATCGCGTTGATTTATGGGGCGACCGCGACCGGCCCTGACTCTCCGGGAACCACTAACATCGCCGCAATCGCCGGACGGCTCAATCAATCTCTTTACCCGCCGTTGCTGCTGGCCGGCGCGGCCATGCTGCTGGTTGGTTTCGGATTCAAGATTGCCACGGCGCCCTTTCATGTCTGGACGCCGGACGTTTACGAAGGCGCGCCCACGCCGGTCACCGCCTTCATGGCGGCCGGACCAAAGGCCGCAGGCTTCGCTTCGTTCATGCGCGTGTTCGTCTTCGGATTTCCGGTTGCGACGGCTCTGGTGAGCACTGGAGGCTACGCACACAAGGCCTGGCTGGGTTCGCTGGCCGTGATGGCCGTCCTGACGATGACCGTGGGCAACGTCGTCGCGATTGTGCAGAACAACGTGAAACGGATGCTGGCCTATTCTTCGATTGCCCACGCCGGCTATGCCCTGGTCGGATTTGTGGCCGCAGGCGCCGCAACGACGCCCGAAGAGCGAAGTACTGCCCTGGCCGCCGTGGCCTTCTACTTGCTGACCTACGCCGTCATCAACATGGGTGCGTTTGCGGTCGTGACAATGGTTGCGCGACGGGGCGATCAACGCACCAGCGTCGACGACTACAATGGAATCGGTTTCGCCTCGCCGGTGCTGGCTTTCTCGCTCTCGCTGTTTCTGCTGAGCCTGCTCGGCATGCCGCTGACCGCCGGCTTCATGGGCAAGATCGTGGTCTTCAGCGCGGCCCTGCATCAGGGCTATGTTTGGCTGGTCGTCATCGGCGTTCTCAACACGGCAATTTCCGCGTACTACTATTTGCGTTTGATCATCGTAATGTTTTTTCGCGAACCTAATTCCGAATGGCAAGCCCCTCGGATTCCCATGAGTCTGGCGCTGGCCCTGGTGATCACAATTCTCGGCGTGTTCTACCTGGGTCTTTTCCCCGGCCGCATTATCAGCGCGTTCCAAACCCGACCTTCAATTACCGTGAGGATGCGTTGAGTTCGGCGCTGATGAATCGCACCGACGAATATCTCGCACAGATCGAAACCGAAATGGGAGCGTCGTGGCTCCCGCAAATTTATCGCGAACGAATTCTCACCACGCGAACCCGCGCTTATCAGTTTCCGGCGCTGTCGAAGCGCGCCGAGCCGGAAATCCATCACACGTTGCTGGGGATCGAGTTAAAGGCCGGGCGACATCGAATGTTGTGTCCTGACCTGGCCACCGCGCGCTACCTCGCAGTGTTTGTGCGAGTTCACACCAAGGCGATCGCAGTTCCCTACGACATCACGACTATCTCTGCGATCGCCGATCATCTCGAAAGCTCCTGGCATCGCATGCTACTGCTCGCCGAAGCTCTGACAGAGAATGAAAATTTTACGTTTCGCGCTCGCCTTAGAAAGCAATTAGTTGGTAAAGTAGGCGATGAGATTGAGCAGGCCGGGGCCGGCAGGTCCGTCCCCGAATTCAAGCAAAGCACAAAACAGAGGACGCCGCCACAAAACTAAAAATGGAAATTCAGGAAATCACCGTCGGCGAAACCGCAGGCTCCGAAATGCCGGAGCCGCTTCCCTTCCCTTTCAATCAACAGAATTTCTGTCGCTTCGAGTCGATTGAGAAAACGATCGACACGGCCCGCGTCTTAATCGTCGATAACTTGTTGCGCGGCGAAGATGATCTGTCCGACATCGCGCATGCTGAATTAGGCAAGGGCGTCACCGCGCAAATGAAACTTGAGCGAGAGATCGCCGCTCTGGCTTTGAACAACATCGTCACTAACGTTAAGCGCCTGGTGAAAAATCCGATCACTGAAATCGCCCATGTCAGCAATCTTTCGCAGGCGGTCGCTGATTTTTCACCCGACGCAATCGTGCTCAGTGGGACCTTGCGCGATTTCGATTACTACAAACCCGAGATACTTTCGAGCTTTGCGGACTTCATTCAACAGACGAAGACTCCGGTCCTGGGAATTTGCGGCGGGCACCAGTTGCTTGGTCTGAGTTTTGGCGCGCGCGTAGTGACGCTCGATCAGCAGGACCAGGCGAAGCGCCGCACGAATCGTGTCACTGAGTACCAGTACCGCTTCGTGCGCATCGTTGATCCGGAAGATCCGATCTTCGCCGGAATCGATAATCCCGAGTCGCGCGTCTGGCAGGATTACACACGCGAAGGTCGCATCCTGCGGGTCTGGCAAAACCACGGGCTGCAGCTCGACCGCGTGCCTGCCGGATTCAAACTGCTGGCGCGTTCCTATCTCTGTCACAATCAGATGATGGTCAAGCGTTCAGACAATCAGCTCATCTATTCCGTCCAATTTCATCTCGAAAAATCTTTCGAGGATTGGCACAGCAACCGCACGCGCTGGGAACATCCGAACGAATCGCGCGACGGACGGCTGCTGTTCGAAAACTTCCTGAAGCTCGCACTCGCGCATTAACACGCTCTAACATCCTCAAAGAGTTCGACCGAAAGAATCCAGACTATGAGTGACGACGAAACTACCCTGACCTTCGTTACCGAGAGCCTGCCCCGGTTTAAAGTAGGCGAGAATTATGAAGTTTGGCTGCAAGTAGACGGCGGCGTGCCACCCATTACCTTCGAACTTGAAGAGGGCGAGTTTCCGGCCGGCATTGGCCTTTCGTCGGAAGGTATGGTGTACGGATTGCCTCTCGAGCAGGATACCGGCGACTCCACCGTATTCATCACCGCCAGCGACAGCACCGGGGCCAGCGACACGCAGGCCTTTGATTGTGAGGTGCACCAACACGAGGTCGACGACGAGGACGAAGGAAGTTAGTTTCCGAAGCAAGTGGCCTCGGCGCCGTAGGTTGGGAATTAGTCGCCGTAGTGCCGGCGAGTAGCCATCGACTATGCATTTTCAAGCGGCCGAAGTAGTAGCACGATAGCCATCGGCGTTTTCTTCTCACGGATGAAGGTCCGCTTGTCCCAATCAAATCCGTTAACGATTCAGAGTCTCGCAGCGGGCGCGGAAGCGCTGGCTGCGCGCGACCGTCACCTCGCATCTATTTACCTCAAACACGGCGTTCCGCCGATGTGGGCAAGGCGTCCAGGCTTTCCCACGCTTCTGCGCATCGTTCTTGAGCAACAGGTTTCGCTTATCTCAGCGCGGGCCATGTTCGAGCGCCTGAAATCGAACATTGAACCTTTCACTGCCGAGGGCTTCATTCAATGCGGCGAGATGCAACTGCGTTCACTCGGTGTCACTCGACAAAAAGCGCATTACTGCGTCCAGGTCGCCCACGCTTTCACCAATGGTGATTTGAAAAGGATTGGGCGCTTGAGCGATGAAGAAGCGCATGCCGCGCTGGTGCGTATCAAAGGCGTCGGCCCCTGGACGGCAAACATTTATCTGCTGATGGCCTTGCGGCGGCCGGACATCTGGCCTGACGGCGACATCGCACTCGCCACGGCCCTCGGGCGAATTCGAAAGATGAAGACCCGTCCTTCCTTCCCTGAATTAGCTCGGATTGCCGAGCGCTGGCGCCCTTACCGTTCCGTGGCGGCGAGAATGTTGTGGCAGTTCTATTTGGCGGAACAAAATCGCCTTTAGACAATCTAATCACTCGTTGAATCCGAGCACGCCATTCAGATTTCTCGTGGCCCTGGCGTTCGTGGCCATCTTTGGCGGCGCCTGTTCGAGGTCATCGAACTCTTCACCCGTACAACCGAGATCGCAAAATTCCTCGGCCAATGTTTTCGACGACTACCTGAAAACCGATTTTCCACCGGCCGACGGATTTGATTTCGCAGTCGGGGACAAGGACGGCAAGGGAGCTTATCAGGACAAGACAACTGGTCAGCGTTACTCAGGTTGGTACGTGGCCACGCACTTTCCCGACATCTATAGCTACGGGATTCACACCGGCGAGGATTGGACCGGCGCCGGACCTCCGGCAAGCGATCTCGGACAAGACGTCCACGCCGTAGCCAATGGCAAGGTCGCCTTCGCTGACTTCTGCGGCCGGCTTTGGGGCAACGTGGTCATGATTGATCACGTGTTCTATGAGAACCACGAGAAGAAACAGATTCGATCGGTCTATGCGCACCTCAACGAGATCAAAGTTCAGGCTGGGCAATCAGTTCAGCGGCGACAGATCATCGGCACAGTCGGTCAGGATCCCGACAAGCTCTTCGCGCCGCATCTGCATCTTGAGCTGCGCCGGGATCAGACACTCGAGCCGACTTATTGGCCATCTTCGAACGGGAAAGACGTCGCCTGGGTTAAGGAGCATTACACGGCGCCCTCGACCTTCATCAACACTCATCGCACTTTGCCGTTGCCCCAACGAGAAGCGAACCTGATTCTGATCGATCGGCCCGGTTACAAAATGCGCTTCTATCAAAGTGGGCAAATGGTGAATGAGTACGACATCAGCCTGGGCCAGGGCGAAGGGCCAAAAGAAATCGAAGGCGACAAAAAGACGCCGGTGGGAATGTACTTTGTAATTCAAAAGCACTCAGGTGAATTCGATGGGCCTTACCGTGAATATTTCGGCGGGTACTGGCTCAGGGTCAATTACCCGAATCCCTTCGACGCCGCGCGGGGCAGGTCCCAAAATCTTATCTCGGCGCAGCAGCAGGATGATATTTCAAAGAAGTGGCACAACCGCGAGCCCACACTTGAAAAGACGCGGCTCGGCGGCGGAATTGGCTTCCATGGCTGGAACAAGGAATGGAAAAACTCCGGACCGCGTCAACTGTCCTGGGGCTGCGTTGTGTTGCACCTTTACGACGTTCGTAAGTTTTACGATCAGATTCCGGAAGGCACGATGGTGGTATTTTTCTGAAGAGAATGCATTGAAAGCCAAACGTTAAGAGAGTATCCTCACAATGTTTATGAGTCAGACGTTTGCAGAAATAGTTGAAGACGTGAAACAACTCTCGCCTGCCGAAAAGGAAGAGCTGCAGGAACTCCTTCGCAAGTACCTCATAGAAGAAAGACGCCGTGAGTTTCGCGAAAACGCTGAAGCCGGATTAAAGGAGTACGAAGACGGAAAGTTGCAGTCTTTCTCGAACGTTGATGAAATGATGGACTCCCTCTCACATGACTGAGATTGTTCTATCCTCCAAATTTCGAAGAGCATTCAGGCGAAAAATTCGTGGCAACAAAATTCTGGAAAAGCGTTTCCGGGATCGAGTGGTCATCTTTCAAACCGATCCCTTTGATCCGCGACTAAAGTCACACCAATTGTCGGGCGAGCTACAAGGACTATGGAGTTTCAGCGTCGATTACGATGCTAGAGTTATCTTTTCATTCGTCAAGCCTGATACGGCTTTGTTTGTTGACATTGGCACACACGACGAAGTTTATTAGTCCTTGAACTGACAATGTGCACAGCTCCATGAGACGTATCGCAAGTTCCACAAAATATCTTTTCGCCGCTGAAGCCACGATTAACGACGTTGTTGAGCATCAACGTCAGAGTTTGAAACAAAAGCTTGACGAACTCGGCAGCGAAACCATTCTAGCGCGATCTATAGAAGATTTAGCGACTGAATTGGTCGAAGCCTTTCGTTTGGAGATTCCTAGGCTCAATCGTGCCGAGACCGTGCAGCTTCCGAATGAGGAGATCGATATTGATGTTTCGCAAGACCCGATGCGTGGAATCTTCGATCGCAACCAACCCTTCTATGTTAAGGGCACGAGGATAAGAATTGCGACCCCATTCACAGGAGACCCCGAGTTATTCAAATATGGCTCGTCTCCCTATAACAGTGAGATTCCGGGTGAAGTTGAGGGGAATGACCTTGTGCTCGCTTATACCAGAGAGCTTCCCGATGTCGCTGCGGTCCAACGTGTCTTCGATAACCGACTCGGTCAAATTGAAGTAATGCTAAACATGATCAGCGGTTCGGCTGAACATTGGAATCAGCAGTTACCGGGATTAATACGTACCCGGCTCGAAGAACGTCGAGGCAAGTTAGAGCGCGATCAAAACTTGAGTTTGGGTTATCCGCTTGCGATCTCACGATCCACCCAAAACAGCTCACCGGAGATTGGCAAGAAGGACCGAGCCGCTCAGAGTGTCGGCACTAAAAGTTACGACCTCTTCTTGTCTCACGCACGTGAAGATAAAGAAACGATTGCACGGCCTTTGTATGCGGCCCTCGTCAGGGAAGGGGTGTCTGTATGGTTCGACGAGGCTGTGTTAAGAATGGGTGACAGCCTTCGTCGTAAGATTGATGAAGGCCTAGCCCGATGTCGTTACGGGGTTGTAATTCTAAGTCCCCGATTTCTCGGCAAGGATTGGCCTCAGCGAGAACTGGATGGCTTGGTTGCCAAAGAAACAGCCTCAGGAGAAAAGGCAATCCTTCCAATTTGGCACGAGCTTGATCGCGAAACTGTCCTTCAGTATTCGCCGACATTGGCGGACCGGCTTGCAGGACGATCAGAAGACGGGATTGCATCACTTGTAAAAATGATTCTAGACGTACTTGAATGAGATTGTGAGAGTCACTTCGCAATCGTCGACGGCGCCATCGACGCCTGGCCCATCGTGAGGTTGGCTTCCTTCGGCACGTTCTCGCCGGTCAACTCGATTAACCGATCAACTACGGCCGTCAGATCATTTGTCTCGCGATAGACGCGCAGTTGCTCGTCGGCTGAGGTGCCGCGCGCGAGGATGGTGTGGATGTGCTCGACTTCTTTGCGCGAACCCAGGTCGTCCAGAACGTCGTCAACAAAATCCAACAACTCGAGCACTAAATCTCGCGTCGGCACTTCTTTCTGCTTCCCGAAATCAATCATCTTGCCTTCCAGTCCCCAACGTACGGCGCGCCACTTGTTCTCCTGGATCAGCATCCGCCGATAGAGACGAAAGCCGAGGTTCTTTTCAATAAGCTTCGTCAGTTTCGCGACAATGGCCTGGAACAGCCCGGCGATGGCGACGGTGTCGTCCACGCGCGTAGGGATATCGCAAATGCGAAACTCGAGTGTCGGGAAGACCGGATGGGGCCGGCAGTCCCACCAAATCTTCTTGCCGTCGTTGATGCAGCCGGTCTTTACCAGCAGCTCAACGTAACGCTGGAACCCCGGATACGAATCAAAGTGATCGGGGATGTCCGTGCGCGGAAACTGCTTGAAGATTTCCGAGCGGTACGACTTCAGTCCGGTGTTGTGGCCCATCCAGAATGGCGACGACGTCGTGAGCGCAAGTATGTGCGGAAGAAAATAGCGCGAGGCATTCATGATGTGAATCTGACGCTCGCGATCCGGAATCCCGACATGGACATGCAGGCCAAAGATCAAAAGCGAGCGCGCCACGGTTTGTAGCTCCTGAACCAGCAGCTCGTATCTCTCGTCCTCGAATATCTTCTGATCCTGCCAGCGCGAAATGGGATGCGTTGACGCGGCCACGATCTTCAGTCCGTTCTTCTCGGCCAGCGACGCAATCACACCCCGCAGGTTCGATATGTCCACGCGAGCTTCCTGAATGTTTTTGCAAATGCCGGTGCCAACCTCGATCATCGACTGGATCATCTCGGGCTTGATCTGTTCGCCGAGGATCATCTTGCCTTCTTCGAGAAACTCCGTCACGTGAGAGCGCAGCTCGCGCGTCTTTGGATCGACGATCTGAAATTCTTCTTCAATACCCAATGTGAATTGATCGAACATAACTTTTGGATGACTCTATTCGACGAGGTCTTTCATGATCTGCCAGTCGGGTCGGAACTTTCGCCAGCGCTCGTGAAACAGGTGCCGGGCCGTGGTCAACAATGAGCCCATCGGGCCATACAAATCAAGATGCACATGCCACTCGCGTTCGGCGTCCGGCGGATCGATGTAGAGAAAATGCAATGACGCGTGACGTCGACGCTTCTCGAGGAAGCCGCCGGTATTGTCACGATGCCGGGCAAAGTGCCGGGTAAAATCACGACGCCCTAACAGCTCTGACCCGAGATCGATTTGCGCCCCAAAATATAAGCCCACACCGCCCACGCCGTAAACATTGACGATGCGACCGACGGCGCGCCAGAGGTCAACTTCGGTCAGTCGCCTCGAAATTAGCAGCAGCGCCGCACGCTTGTCGACCGGCAACGTGGCGTAGACCTCTTCGTCGTCGCCCCAACCATACAGGCCTTCGAGCTTACCGCGAAATTCAAGGGGCATCGACGAGGAAGTTTTGAGTTTCTCTTCCAGCGAAAAAGACTGGCCTGTCATGGTGCGGGTAATTCCCGCTCCATCAATTCGCGCACCTCGTCGGGCAGCCGGTGGAATCTGACCCCCACGCCGTGGCCGGGATTACTGTAAACGACATCGGCCTTGATCACGACGTGCCGTCCAGCCAGGGGAATTCGCATCGCCAGGGTCTCGCCGACGGGGATTTCAGTTTGGGTATTCATGTAGAGTCCGCCCAGGCTGATGTCCTTCGAGCTCGCCACGCCGGTGGCATCACCGCCATCAAAATGCACTTCGACAATCAATCGCGAGCGATCGTGATGCCGGCGCTCGTCATGCGAAAGGTCTTCGGGCAGATTCGCTTCATTCATACGCTTTTCTCAAGATTTTGGGACTGGAGCCAGTTTCGTTAGCAGGCACGGAACCTCTGCTCAATTTGCCAGTCGTTCAAGAGCCCCGATGATAACCGATTCTCAGTAAACCGCGAAAACCGAAATTCGAACAATCTGCGGGCGACGCGGTCAAGCGTCGTAATATCTGGGTCGTAGGGTAATTCTGTGTTGGTGTGATCATGAGAGACCAAAACTGGCCGCAGAGCGGCCAAATGTTTATAGATCTTTCGCGGCGACGATTTCTTTAGCTCCGGAGGAGCGCAACTAAAGCAAGTCGGACAAAGAGGGTTGCGCTCCTCCGGAGCTTGATTCCATGATGGTCGGGGTTTCTATAAACATTCGGTCCCTCCGGGACCGACCGCGCAGTGTTCGCGCAACCCCACTACTAATATCTGAAATTCACTATGCGAGAGTACCAACTTTAGTTGGGTTTTTCGTTCTCTTCAAAAGCCCGACTAAAGTCGCTAACTAACGCCGTCAGCGAAACTGCGCCGCCCCAACCGGCCTCCTGAATTGACACTAAATTCATGCGCAGGCTACTATCCGATTCTCGCATTACTAATCCAGGGCTCTCGGATTCTTAACTATTTTATCCTTTATGGGTTTCGCTACTACTGCAATTCACGCTGGCCAGGAGCCGGATGCGGCCGCCGGCGCGGTCAGCGTACCGATTTATCAGACCTCGACTTACGCACAAGAGGGATTGGGCAAACACAAGGGCTTTGAATACGCCCGCACGTCCAATCCGACGCGGCTCGCGCTGGAGCGAAACCTGGCCGCCCTGGAAGGCGCCAAGTTTGGTTACGCGTTCGCGTCCGGAATGGCGGCTATTGACGCTACCCTGCGCCTCGTCAAGGCCGGCGATCACGTGATCGTCTCAGACAATACTTACGGTGGAACCAACCGGCTTTTCAAACAGGTCCTCGCAAACTACGGAATTGAGTTTGAGTTTGTCGACACCTCCGAGGTTGCCAACGTCGAGTCCGCGATCAAGGACAATACGCGGATGGTTTTTGTCGAGACTCCTACCAACCCGGTGATGATCGTGACTGACTTGCAGGCCGTCTCGGACGTGGCCCACGCCGGCGGTGCGCGCGTTGTTTGCGACAACACGTTCATGTCACCTTACCTGCAAAGGCCGCTGGACTTCGGAGTCGATATCGTGGTTCATTCGACGACGAAATTTTTGAATGGGCATTCCGACGGCATCGGCGGCGCCGTGGTTTTGAATAATGAGGACGACGCCAACTGGATTGCTTTTATCCAAAACAGCGCCGGCGCGATCCTTTCGCCGTTTGATTCATGGCTGGTGATGCGCGGCACCAAGACGCTGGCACTCCGAATGGAGCAGCACGATAAATCAGGTCGCGCAGTTGCAGCGTTTCTGGAAGATCACCCGAAGGTTCTGAAGATTTATTATCCCGGTTCTAAATCGCACAAGCAGCACGATCTGGCAAAGCGGCAGCAAAAAGGCTTTGGCAGCATGGTTTCATTTGATGTAGGTTCGCTGGACGCCGCGCGGGCCGTGCTTGAGTCGGTCAGGCTTTGCACGCTGGCGGAAAGCCTGGGCGGCGTTGAAAGTTTGATTTGTCATCCCGCAACCATGACGCATGCGTCGGTCGCGCCGGAAGTGCGTGAACGCCTGGGAATCACCGACGGGCTGGTGCGCATTTCGGTGGGAATTGAAGACACCGACGATATTATCGCTGACCTTGATCAAGCTTTGGCAAAAGTCGGCAAATGAACAGTCCTGACTCTAATACTCGATCGCAATTTGTTATTCTCATAAACGATGCTGGTTGAACTTCATGCAAAGACTGACGTAGGCCGCGTGCGTCGAGGCAACGAAGATAATTTTCTTCTGCTCGAACTGAGCTCGGCGCGCACCTGGAGCGGCTCAGACGGCCCCGAGAATCCGGAAGAAATGCGTCAGTTCGACCTTGGTGAGCAGGGCCTGGTGCTCGTCGTCTCTGACGGCATGGGCGGGGCGCTGGCCGGCGACGTGGCCAGCCGCATGGCTATCGAGGCCGTCCGCGACGTGCTGACCGGTAACAACGCTAATGGCCCCGAATGCGACCCAGACTCTTCCCTGGTCGATTGTCTCAAGCACGCGACGATGCAGGCCAACCGAAACATTCACTTCAAGAGTCTCGAAGATAGTCGTTGTAGCGGTATGGGAGCCACGCTGACAGGCGCCGCGGTCAAAGGTGACAAGCTCGATTTGATTCAGGTGGGCGACAGCCGCGCCTATGTCATGCGCGGCGCGCAGATTCGTTTGGCGACGAAAGATCAATCTCTAGTGCAGCAGCTCGTGGACGTTGGCCAAATCAGCGAAGCCGAAGCCGAGACCCACATGTTTCGGAACGTGATTCTTCAGGCGTTGGGCGCACAAAATGAATTGACACCCGCGACCGCCCGCATTCAGTTGCGGCAGGGCGACATGCTGCTCTTGTGCAGCGACGGCTTGTCAGGAAAGCTGCGTAACGAAGAAATTCGCGAGATTGTATCGGCGGCGGAGAATCTCGGCGCGGCCTGCACTGATTTGGTTGCCGAAGCCAACAACCGCGGCGGTGAAGATAACATCACCGTAGTGCTCGCTCGCTTTACCGGTGAAGAGTTGAAAGATCCAAACGACGATAGAATTACGGTGGAGCTGCCGCCGCTGGAAGAAGATCGGACGCTCGACGAGACTGACGTCGATACGCAGCATCCTTAGGTGGAAATAGACAGGATTTACATGATTTACATGATTAGAAAATGAGACCGTCCCTCGCCTTCCTGTCTTCAATCATGTAAATCCTGTCTAAATTCCTTCCGCTGCTTGCACATTACTTACTCAATTCTTTTCCGCGCCAATCCGGAGCCCCACCAACCCTCTTTACATAAATCGACGCGCCCTGGACTCTGGTGACTTCGACGCGGTCGCCTGCTTCCAGAGGCTCTTCGCCGTCGGCGGGATACGCCGTCCAGGTCGATCCAAAAACCTTGACCGCGCCTTCATGCAAAGCACCGCGGCTGGACGAGACGACGGTGCCGACTTTTCCCGGCAGGGCTTCAACGCCTGATTTCAGATCGCCGCCGCTCTTCTCTCTTGAAAAATAATTTACAAAGATCGTGCGCGAGGCCGCAGTCAATCCGATTGAGACAACTGCGAAAATAAGAAACTGCAGGATGATGCTGTTAACGCCGAGTAAGCCTGCGAGCCCGGCCGCCAGCGCTCCGATGCCAAACCAGAGCAGCACAAAGCCGGTCGTGAAGATCTCGGCGATGATAAGCACCGCGCCGAGAATCGCCCAGAAAATCCAGAGATAGTTTTCCATATCGTGGCACAGACTTTAGTCTGTGTTCATCTATCGTGTCAGAAGCCCGACCGTAAAGGAGGGCCACGTCGCGAGCGTTGCCCTCCCTTACGGTCGGGCTTCTGACACTCACTTCCACAGGTTCTTCATCACAAACCAAATATTCGCCGGCCGCTCAGCCAGGCGTCGCATGAAGTAAGGATACCAGTGTTTTCCGTACGGCACATAAACTCGCATGCCGTAACCGTCGCGCGCCAATTGTTCCTGCAAATCGCGGCGAATTCCGTAGAGCATCTGGAATTCAAACGCATCCTTGCCGATGCCTTCCCGCTGCGCGAAATCGATCGTGGCATCGATCATCTTCGGATCGTGCGTCGCGATTCCATGATAGGTGCCGCTCGATAAAAGCAACTGCATGACGCGGACGTAATTCTCATCGACCTTCTGCTTCTCGGGATACGCCACTTCGGGCGGTTCGTTGTACGCGCCCTTGCACAGACGAATGCGCGCCGGAATCTTCAGGAGGTCACGCACGTCGTTTTCAGTGCGATACAAATAAGATTGCACGACTATCCCGCAGTCATTTAATCCAAATTCTGAGCGCAAGCGCTTAAAAACATCAATCGTAGCCTGCGTGACATTCGACGCTTCCATATCGACCCGCACAAAATTGCCACGGCGCGCGGCGTCTTCGACCACCCGGCGCGCATTCCGATAAGCCAGCTCCGGATCGATTTCCAGACCAAACTGCGTCAGCTTGATCGAAACGTTCGAGTTGATTCCGGTCTCGTCGATTTGCGCCAGCACATTCAGATATTCGCTTACTTCGGCTTCGGTCTCGCCGGCGCTGTTCACTGATTCATTCAGGTGGTCGAACGAAGCCGTACAGCCGTGAGCATTGACTTCGCGGATAGCGGCAATCGCTTCATCGATTGTTTCGCCGGCGATGAACCGCGTGGTGAGTTTCTTGAAAAGGCTGAACCGGGTGGCAAAATCCTTGAGCCCTTCCTGCCGAGAGAGGTAAATCAGCGCGCTTCGCGTAAGCATTCTGTTCGGTGGTGATTTGCGTGTGGTATTCTTGGTGAACTTCCAACAAAACTAAGGTTCGATAACCGTTACAACTTGATGCGCTGGAAACTGCTCATCCTGATTTCTATTCTCGCGGCGATCATCGCCTTCTTCCTTTGGGAAGCGGCGATTCATTTAATCTTCGCACCCGAACGCCCCGTGCAGCCCCACGACTTTTGGTTACTTGCCAGCGGCCTTCTACCGCTGGGCGTTTCGTTTTTGGCCGGTACCTTTGTTTATCGGCATTGTGCTCGCCGTCGGAAAACTCAGGCCGTGCTCACAGCATTGCTGACATTGATTTTAGGGGTGGGACTGTATCTTATCAGTGCCCGACTCTTTCCCGAGACCGCGGCCATCCCGCAGCCGTGCAGCTACCCTTGCGCATGACTTGCTTGAGCCTCGCCTGATTCAGTCTCTCTCGCCCCCAACCCAATCTCTTTCTGCACCGGCTTCAGCGCATCAATCACAAATTGAATGTGATCATCCAACTCCACACCCAACTCCTGGACACCCTGATGGATGTCTTCCCGATTGACTGAGCGCGCAAAGGCTTTGTCCTTCAATTTCTTCTTAACCGACTTCACTTCCATGTCGTCGAGGCTGCGCGACGGCCGCACCAGCGCGCACGCTACCAGAAATCCACACAATTCGTCCGTCGCGAACAAAGCCTTCGCCATGTCGGTGTCGCGCGGCACGCCGGTATAAGTTGCGTGACCCATGATCGCTCTGATGATTCGATCCGAATAGCCGCGACCGCACAGAATGTTGGCGCCGGTGAATGGATGCTGATCGGCCGACGGAAACATTTCATAATCGAAGTCGTGCAACAATCCGACCAGGCCCCATTCGTCAACGTCAGCATCAGTCGCGCCGTAACGCTTGGCGCATGCGCGCATCGCCGTCTCAACCGCGAGCGCGTGTTTACGCAGGCTGTCGCCCTTCGTGTATTCGCACAGTAATTCCCACGCTTCCTGACGATCCGGCATCACTCTTTCCTGATTTCGTTAATTGGAATTGCGCTTGAGAAGCTATCACGGCAGAACGAGCGGGACAAGTGGGAGTTTGACTGGAGCGCAACCGTCTCGGTTGCTGTGTTTCCGTCTGCAGGGTTGCAAGCGAGGACCTTGCGCTCCAGTCATTTATCCGGGCACGTCGTCACCTGGTTCCCGGTCGTGCGCGATAACCAGGCTTCGCCCGAATGGCAATGTCTTTGCGCGAAGTCTTCACCTGAATCTTTCGATAGACATCGGTGCGATCTTTGTTGGTCGGGTAATAGCCAATCAGATATTGCGTGCGTAGCTCGGCGGCGATGGCGGCGAAGGCTTGCGGCAAAGAACTAATCGTGTCGGCACGATAGAGTTGGCCGCCCGATCGATCGCCAAGCTCCTTAAGATAGCTGTCAGCCATCATGTAAAGGTTGTCGAGCATTGCGCTGACAGTGTCCTTCGGTTGATTTCTAATCGTGCCCGGGTCGGGATTACGTCGCGGATCGGTGCTGGTCGGATCGCGAGGCGGCGGCGCCGTGTCAGGGAAAGGACCGGTTGGCGAGGTTGTCGGTGGCGGTGTAGTTCGCTTGCCAAAAATAATTGACGTTGGGTCGACGGGAGTTGGGAGACTGCGCCGCGGCATTGCCGGCACCGTCGAAGACTCTTCCGTCGGAAACGTCGTCGGCGTTCCGCCGTTGCGTGTGCGAATGACAGAGCTGGTCGGTAAACCGACTCCATTAGACGCGGCCTGCTGCTGCCGGGCGAGTTTTTCCGTCTCGGCGCGGGTTTCGAACCGGATGGGATAAACAATTACGCCTGATTCATCCAAATCATGAAGCGTGCTTTCGAATGTGGAGCTCTGGCTGTGCCAATCCATCCCATCAGTAAAGATCACAATCGCTTTTCGCTGTTGAATCGGCCGCAGCGAATTGAGCGCCAACTGCACCGCATCGTAAACTCGCGTGTCGTCGCCTTTGCGGGTTTGCAAAATGGCATTTCGCAGGACCGTCTTATCGCTGGTGAAATCGTTCCAGTCATGCAGTTGCCCATCGAACGAAATCACTTTCACTTTGTCATTCGGACCAATCTGATCGAGAAACGCAATCGCCGCCCGCTGGATCTGAGGCAGAATCGCCTGAGTGCTGTTGCTGGTGTCGATCATCAGCACCAGATGAAACGGCGCGTTGATCGATGCCAGAAAGGCAATCTCCTGCGGCACGCCGTCTTCGGACAGCTTGAATTCTTCCTTCTTCAAATCGCCGATGTATGTACCGGTACGGGAACTGGCAATCACCGGCACCGTTACCAGGTTCGTATCGATTTTGAGGGTTTCGATGTCCTGTTCGGGGGCCGTCTGATTATCAACTTTGGGTTTTTGTTCGCGAGGGTTCTGGGCAACAGCCAGCAGAGAGCATAAGAGGAAACTAACGATCAGCAGGATGTGCTTCAGCAGTTTCATGATTCGCGTTCCGGTTGGTCGATTTTCAGATGCGCGTTGGAAGCGATTCGTTGTCGTCCGGGAAGACAGCGTTATTCTAAACCTGTTCCAGCAAACAGACCAATCCACACCGTTAGTATCTCGCTTATGATTCTTGTAAAGTTCTGCTTATTGACCTTTCTTATGAAGCGCTCCAAGTAGCCGATCACTACCGGTGAAATTTGATGTTTGGCGCAGCTGCCGAAATGGCCTAATGAAAGTAATACCAACGATACCAGGGAGCTTGTGCGGACGTACTATCCTGCTTGGAGCGACAGCACAGGATCGTCAACTCGCAACTGAGCTTGAAATCCAAGGGGCGCGCGTAATTAGCTGGCCACGCGCCCATACCCGAGCACTAGAAGATTTTTCAATACTGGATGAAGCGATTGGAAATTTGTTCGGTTACGATTGGATCATCTTTGGGAACATTTACGCGGTTGAATATTTCTTACGACGTTTCTATAGCCTCGGTCACGAGACGAGCAAACTGGATGAATTGCGTGTGTGCGCGATTGGCGAGGCCACAGTCCAGACACTCTCCGCGTCACAGGTTCACATCGATTTGCCAATTGATATACTTTCCGTCAAGTCTGTAACCAGGGCGCTGGAATCCTACTTCAACGAATCACATGTTTTGCAGGGCGTTAACTTCTTGATTCCATCGGCGGCCATCACTGCGGAACCGCTTCACGAATACCTCAGAGAGGCAGGCGCGAGGGTTGATGTCGTAAGGACTTACCGAACAACTTCGGATAGCTCGGGCCTAACACAATTGAAAGCGATACTAGCCGGGGATGGGATCGATTGTGCGTTCTTTACGTGTGCGTCAGAGATCACCGATCTCACCGTGCTCTTCGACACCAACGATCTTAGTCAGACATTCGCGGGGGTTGCTATCGGGTGTATTGACCCGATCACAACCAAGACAGCTGCTTCTCATTCTCTGAGGCCGGATTTGCTACCTGATGAACCGACACCAGCCGGGGTGGTGCAACTCATTGCGCTTCATTTTTCTCGCTAAAGCGCTCCACCTTCATCTATCGAAAGTAGATTGATTTGCGCAAGTTGCGGGTGTAGTATACGCGCGCGAATTGGCAATTAAGTCTCAACGTTTAAGAGTCTCTTAGGTACATGTGCCTTTATCCCAAAGCCAAGTAAGAAGGCCCGTCTGTGACCGTTGGGTGATTCTCGAAATCAATCGCTAGGGACGATTTCGTTCGCATCACTTGTCACCGATGCGTTCTGATCATCAGCAGGATCACCGTTTGCTCCCTTGCATTGGGTAATTGCTGAAATGTCTAACTCCCGCAACCGATATACGCGATACTTTTATCATTGCTTTCCCCAATGGATTTGCTCAGCGGAAGCGTCCGTCGAGCCGTCCTATGAGTCCGCGCTCGAAATACTTTCCCTGATGTTCAAATGGGGACTGTTACTAACTCCAGAGGAAATCGTTTTCCGCGGCGAGCCATTCAGAGATGAAGCGGATGCGCCGCCAGTGAGGATACTTCAGAAGCGCCTGTGTCTCTCCGAACTCGCCGAACATGAACTGCCGGACCATGCCCAGCTCTTCGGCCCTGTCGCACTGGAGTTTGATCAGCCCACCGTGAGGCGCATCGGTGGAATGCCGGTAGTTTATATTCCCCAGCCACTATCGTCGCACCCCCAACACGATTATTTCGCTCTAGTTGGTCAAACATTCGTCTATAGGCTTTCCGAGATCTATCAGGTTATCGCCGACTTGGCGGACTTGGATCGTCATCTCAAAGAGCTTCCGCCTGATGAGGTAGCGGTAACACTAACTCATCGAGAACGTGACGTTCACCATGAGTACCCTACTGTCCTGCTTCGCGCGTTCCTGGAGAATTTGACTTACAAGAGGCAGCCGCTTGCCCAGTTGGCATCTTCTCTGCAGCTACTGGGTTGCTTCTTCTATCCTACTGATGCGCCCGCGCCGGACCGTCTCGGAGAGCAAGATGGAAGACTTGCATACTATAGGGAACGTGAGTGGCGTGTCGTGAGTGATCTCTATTTTGGGGGAGCACCATTGGACGAAGAACTGCCCGAAGATGCCAGGAATGAGGTTGCTGCAACAATCACCGGCTCGTTCTCACCTTATAAGTGTTGCCGCATCGACGGCCATAGTTTCACTCATGACTGCAAAATCGTCAGGCGATTTGGGGACGAGTCGATTATGAATCTGGTACGTCGAATACTCGTGCCGCGTGATATTCGCGTTGAAGTTGAGAAACTCGCACGGCTTCACGGTTACAAGGGCCATGTTGCCCAATACGTCTGGCCACGTTGAAAATTCCGTTTGCAAAAGGAGAATTACGATGAAAACATGGAAACTCACGTCCATTCTCACGGTTCTGCTTCTCGTTGCGATCTCCGTTCTGGGGGCAGATCCATGGATATCGTTCGGACCGCCTGATGACGCCACCGCAAGAGTCGGAATAGGTTTCACCCGCTATGAAGGATTAAAGGTCGCTGCTCCAAACGTTCGGAACAGGGGCCGGGCCATTCTCCAGGACCCGAACCTTCTGAGTCAGACAGGCGGCGGTATGCTGGTCACTACCGCGGAGCCTGCTCCGTCGCTGGTCAATCGGGTATTACAACTCAAATACGTTCCGACGAACGAGGATGGCAGGCGGTTTGAAGTTACTTTAGGAAAGCGTACTGCTTATCTGGACATTTTTGATTGGGAGGCTCAGCCGCTCGTTGATTTTGTGGCTCATGGACATCATGGAGCGATCAACGCAAGTTCAGGCCCGACTCAAAGCAAAATTACACTGGACGACGCTTTTCAAGAGCGATTGCTTGGATTGAGATTCATTCAAGCCGATTTGTTGCTGAGAGGGGGTATAGCGTCTCAGAAATACCTGCCGCGCAACAGAGAGGGTATCATTTTCGGAAACGGCGAGAAGCAGTGGTTGGAAACTGATGACAATGTGCAGGCAGCTATGAAGGCTCTTGTTCCATTACTCCGCGCTATCCACACACGTTATACTTTGCTAACCGACGCCGGCGAACAGTTTACTTTCTCAATCGCGGGAGATCAGTTGACTATCGAGGGAAACCCCTATTTCATGGCTTGGGATCCTCTCGACAACAAGGTCGTTGCGAATGAGAATCTCACCCAGCAACTTCGACAGTCGTGGCCGACATTGCGACGTGCGAACCCATTGGTGATACGAGCAGTAGAACGCGCCTTTCGCGCCACTGCTTTCTTCCGATATCAGCAGAAGCGAAGTCCGCGCAATTGGAGAGCCTTTGTGCAACAAGTCTCAACAATTACGGTGCCTGTCGTTCCTACGCCGCAATTCCTGCTCAGAAATCGATAGGGCCAAGGGCGTAAGACTGCGAGCCTGCAATCAAAAAGGAATTAGTCACGCAGATCGCCGGCTTGAACGGTGACATCCTGCACTTTGCGTGAAGGGTGAACCTACAAAGACGATGCGATTGCAGCTGGTGTCACCGGGATTACGGCCTCAGAAACTGAGCTGCACGGGATTCTACACACGATCTTCAACGATCCCGACTAAACGACAAAGAGAAATAGGAGTCCTGATGATGGTTTGCCAAAGCCGTGGGACGACTACCAACCCATAACTCTCTTGTCGCACTATCGAACATCGGCTCTTTCAAGTTCAGGAGTTCGCAGGCTGCAAGTTGGCAACTTCTGCCGCAAAGCCGTTATGCTAAACTGAAATTGATGAAGGGCCGCGTCTTAATCATCGACAACGACGCCGAACACTCTGAGACGCTGCGCGCTCAGATGGAAGATTTTGGTTACGACGTGCGCGCGACAGCCTCGGGCCAATCGGCAGTGGAATTGGCAGATTCATTTGCCCCGACTGCGATCGTCACTGATCCTTCTTCCGACGCCTTCGATCCCTTCGCGCTGCTGCGCGAGCTTCGCATTCACCAACCGCACACGCCAATAATTCTGACGGCGCGTAACAGCACGATCGAAACGGCGTTGCAGGCGATTCAGGAAGAAGGCGCTTATCACTATTTTGAAAAGCCGGTCGATCCCGAAAAGTTCTTGCCGGTGCTCGAGCGAGCTGCCGAGCTCGCCGAGACAAGACGCGAAAATGAAATCCTGCGGCGGGAACTGCGCGATCGCGGTGCGTTCGGCGAACTGATCGGCAGCTCCGTGGCGATGCAAAAGGTCTATTCGCTGATCGAACAGGTTGCTTCGTCGTCCGCGTCGGTTTTGATCACCGGTGAGTCCGGCACGGGGAAGGAATTAGTCGCACGCTCAATTCACAATCTAAGCCCGCGGCGGAACGCGCCCTTTCTGGCAATCAACTGTTCAGCAATTCCTGACACGCTGATGGAATCGGAACTTTTCGGCCACGAGAAAGGCGCTTTCACCGGAGCAGCAGCGCGGCGGCACGGCTGCTTTGAGCTCGCGAATTCCGGCACCTTGTTGTTGGATGAAATTGGCGAGATGCCAATCTTGCTCCAGTCGAAACTCCTGCGCGTAATTGAAGAACGCGTGGTGCATCGACTCGGCAGCCGCAAAGATCTGACGGTTGACGTTCGGATTCTCGCGGCGACCAACAAGGAACCGCACGGCGCCGTGCGCGACGGGACCTTGCGCGAGGACCTACTTTATCGCCTGAACGTCATCACGATTCATTTGCCCGTGCTCGCCGATCGACTGGAAGATTTGCCGCTGCTGACTCAGCACCTGATTACGCGTCTGGCCGCGAAGCATAATCGGCCCGCGCGTTTTATCAGTCCGGCCGCGCTCGATGCGCTGCGCTTTCATTCGTGGCCGGGCAACGTGCGCGAGCTGCGAAACGTTATCGAACGCGCGGTCGTGATTTGCTCCAGCGAACAGATCGAGCGTCATCACTTTGCGCCTTATCCTTTCGATCAACGTCAGAAGCTTCGCTCGGAAGACACCGTGACTTTTCCGGTGGGCACGCCGCTTAAAGATATCGAGCGCGCGATGATCCTGCGCACGCTCGCCAAGACCGGGAACAACAAGACCCGCGCGGCTGAGCTGCTCAACATCAGTCTCAAGACCCTCCATAATAAATTGAATGAATACCGGGCACGGGGATTACTGCACGACAAGACCGATGGGAAATAGCCCGACCTCGCTGCTCCTCTTTTTTATCGACGGCCTCGGCATTGGCACGCGAGGTCCCCACAATCCGCTTGACGGATTAGTTGACGCGGAACCGCTCGCAAACTTTCAGAACGAATCTCCGGAACTGCCGTTCGACGGCGTCCTGGCGCCGACCGACGCATGCCTCGGCGTCACGGGCCGGCCGCAGAGCGCGTCCGGACAAACGACCATCCTTACAGGCATCAACGCCGCGGCAGCCATCGGCGCGCACAAGCAGGGCTTTCCGAATCCGCCGTTGCTCGATATCATTCGCGACCATTCAATCTTTCTTCAGTTGAAGAGGAGCGGAGTCGAGTCGATCACGTTCGCCAACACTTACACAAAGCAATTCTTCGAGCGGCGCCCGCGTTGGACTTCTGCGACGACGGCGGCAGTTGAAGCGGCGGGTCTACGTTTCAACGTGGTCGAAGATCTAGAGGCCGGTCGCGCGGTTTATCATGACTTCACCAACGAGATGCTGATCGAGCGTGGCGAGAAAGTTGATTTGCGAACGCCGGAGGAAGCCGGCCACGTACTTGCAAATATCGTCAAAGCTAACCGCTTCACCCTCTATGAACATTTCCTGACCGATAAGATCGGTCACGCCCAGGACCACGTGGAGGCGAAGCGATTGCTGCCGCTGTTGGCGCGATTCATCAGGTCGCTTTTGTCGGAACTTGATCTCGAAGAGTCGACCGTAATTCTCACGAGCGACCACGGAAACATCGAAGACTTGTCGGTTCGAAATCACACGCTTAATCCGGTGCCCACAATTGTGTGGGGCCGGCACCGAAAAGGGATTGCGGAACGTGTTAAGAGCCTGACCGACATCACACCAACGATTGTCGAAGTGCTGACGAAAGGAGGTAATGCTCAGTCTAACTTTGCGTAGCTTCGCGTCTTTGCGTCTTTGCGTCTTTGCGTGGAATTGACAGCCTGCTTCGGACATTTCACGCAAAGGCGCAAAGGAACGCAAAGTAAGTCCCAGAAAATCTCGTGATGGATCGTCAGCCTGCTACTTCAACCGCGCAGCCCCAGGGTTCGACAAGCGTGCCTCGTTACTCGTATTACGCGCTCTCGGTTCTCACTCTGCTGAATTTTTTCAACTACATCGATCGTCAGGTTTTGCCGGCGGTTGCGCCGGCGATGCAACGTGATCTCGGATTGACCGACACGGAAATCGGTGCGATGGAGGCGGCGCTCCTGCTTTCATTCACGGTACTGGCGCCGTTGTTTGGATGGTTGGGCGACCGTTACTCGCGCACAAAGTTGATGGCCATCGCGGCTGTCATCTGGAGCATTGCTACGGGCTTCTCTGCATGGATAGACAAATCACCTTTATTGCCGCCGGCCATGCATCTGCAAGTTCCCTTCTTTGGTTTGGTCGGACTCTCCGGAATCGCTGCCGGCCTGTGCGGCGTCCGCGCCCTGGTTGGAATTGGCGAGTCCTCATATTCAACCATCACGCCGGCTTTGGTTGCCGACTACTTTCCGATGAAGCGACGAGCGACGGCGCTGGGAATTTTTCAGGCGGCGATTCCCATGGGCTTTGCGTTGGGATTCGTCCTGGGCGCAGTGCTGGCACACTTCTTTGGTTGGCGCATGGCCTTCCTGCTGGTGGGCGTGCCGGGCCTGCTGATGGCGTTAATGGTTTGGAAGCTGCGCGAGCCGAAACGAGGCGCATACGACCCACCGGAAGCGAATACGGCCAACGCCGCGCCGGCCAACAGCAGGTCGTGGTGGCAAACTACCAGAGAGATCTTCACGACGCCCGACTGGGTATTGTCCACGGCGGGTTATACTGCGGCGACTTTCGTACTGGGCGCGTTTGCAACCTGGGCGACGTTGATGCTAGCGCGCGATAAGAAAATGAGTGATACGGCCGCGGCGATCGTTCTGGGAGTGGTCACCCTGGTCGCCGGCGCGACCGGGACTTTCGGCGGAGGATGGATTGCGGATCGGGTCGCCTCAAAAAGGCGCAATGGTTACTACCTGGTTTGCGCTTTCGGAAGTTTCCTTGCAATTTTCCCGGCGCTGATCGCCTTGATAACGCACAGTCCCCTATTCTTCGTGCCGGCAATTTTCTTCGCCGTGGTTCTTCTCTTCGTGAACAACGCTCCGTTTCACGCGATCCTCGTAAATAGCGTTCCGCCCGCAATCAGGGCTTCGGCGATCGCTATGAATATTGTCGTGATTCATGTCTGCGGCGATGTAATTTCGCGTTTCGGCGTCGGCACGCTTTCAGATTCAATCGCGCAGGGAAAGGCAGACGTCATCGGCGCGTTTGCGAGATTGATGGGCCTGGACCCGACGCAAGAACACCTGACAGCAGCACTGTTGGTCGTGCCGTTGGCGCTGCTCATTTCATCTTTCTTTTTCTTTTGGGGCGCGCGCCGGCATAAACACGAGCCCGCACTTCCTGATTCATGAGCGTCGCGAACGGGTCTTTCGCGCCGCTAAACATTCCGTAGAACAGAATAGTGCGTCACCCGAGGCGGACGAAAGCGTGCGTCCCATGGGCACCCATGTCCCACACGTCTCACAGCAAACGAGTTTTTCGGATCGACTGCCGGCGGTGGGCGTCTTGAAGGTCGCGTTCTGCACCTGTCGAATTGCGTTAATGAAGTTCTGAGCAGACTTGAGGTAGGGCCGCAGCTTGAGGAAAAGCCAAAAGAACAGCAAGAGGACTAAGGCAATAACAACGAGATATTTCAAAGTGCTCTTTGCTGTGCAGCTCCTGCGTTCTTACGATTTGTCGTCACTACGTTTACCTTCAGCGGGAGCGTAAGGCAAATCGTCTCGACGCCGGCGCGGAAAAGGATCGCTGGCCCGTCGCCTTGTAGGCGAATTCGGGGTGCGTCGATCGATACTTCCCGGCGGCAAGTTTCGCCCGTGAATTGCTTCGGTGAGAATTCTGGTTATTTCCTGAGACAGTGTGCGGTGTTCAGCGGCGGCGCGTCGCCGGAGCGACTCTTTCAGTTCATTCGGAACGTAAGCGCCGATGAATACTCCCTTTCGATTGGCCATATCGTTTGGGGATCTCCTTGTGAAGACGATTCAAGAAATCAGCGGCTCGGGGTAAAGCATTGATTGCCAACACCGCCCGAGAAAAGCACGTCCGCGGGATAAACCCTGCATTTTGAGAGCAAGTCTGTAAGCCGAATTCTGTACCCCGATTCCAGATTTGAAATTTCAGATCTGAGATCTCAAATCTGAAATCGGGATGGCGATCATTCCTCTAGCCCGACCGTTGCCGGTCGGATCAAGCGACCTACCCGGAGGCTTCGGGCGGGCAGCCCGTTTTTGAATCTCAAATCTGAGATTCAAAGTGCCTCCCTATTTGGTCTTGCACCGCGAGGAGTTTGCCTGGCCGCGCATGTCGCCACGCGCGCCGGTGCGCTCTTACTCCTGAAATCTCAAATCTTCAGATCTGAAATTTCATTTAGCCTTTCGGCCGCACCGTTTCACCCATCACCTGCGAGTTCAGACTTGAGATCTCAAAATCTGATTCACCGAGGCTGGTCTGTTCTCTGTTGCACTTGTCGTCGGCCTGCTTTGGAATCTTGAATTATGAATTCTTGAATCCGAAGCAGCCGCCCCGCTGTTAGCGGGCTCGCTGCCCTTTGGTGTTCGGACTTTCCTCTCCTTCTCCCTTGATTTCAGATCTCAGATTTGAGATCTCAAATCAAGAGAGAAGCAGCGATCACCCGACTTGCTCCCATTTGCAAGGCCCGGCGATTATAGCAAATCATTGTTCAACAGGCACTAGCACAATATTCCACGTGGTGTCTCGGTTTGGACTTTGCGTAACTTTGCGGCTTGGCGTCTTTGCGAGAGAGGAACTTTTCGCGGATATCTCACGCAAAGGCGCGAAGCCGCAAAGTTACGCAAAGTAAGACACCACAATGTTTCGATTGGGAAAACGATTCAACGCGGCTATTCGAAATAACGAAATCCGAGCCGCAAGTGATAGAGAACCCGCTCAGGAAGCGTCGAAACCACGAACCAGGTCAAAATCGAGTGTGACAACGCCAAAGTAAATAGATTAGGCACGCGCTGATAGACGGTCGCCCAAACTAGGCCTCCCGCGAAGGTAAGGCCCGCGAACCAGAGGTTCGGCAAGTGCAGACAACTGAAGATGGTTGCGATCAGCAAGATGCTCGGCCATCCCGGCCCAATGACCAACATTGCGCGGCGATTCAAGAAACCCTGTAAGGCATATTGTTGGACGAGTCCCCAAAGCATTCCCAGCAATAATTGCAGGAGAAGATTTCGGTTGGGGTGCCAACGGAAAAAATTCACGCTCGCGCCGAGCCACCATCCGACACTTATCAGAATGACCAGAGCTATCAGTGTCGGCGGCATCAGCCAAAGCAGAGCGCGAAAAAAATTATCGAAGCGAAAGCCAAGGTCGCGCAGGCTCTCTCTCCGAAAGCGATGCGAATACATCATTACCGCCAACGCCAGTGCGACGGGAATAATTACAACCACCCTGCTGAGACCTGCGGCAGACGCCAGCATCCATTCGGCAATAACAACTGACGAAATGACGGAAATCATTTCCCAGGTCGCCAGCGCCCGGTCGCTGAGAATAGCGCCTGGCTCGGTCGATGATTCCGTTTCTGAGTTAAGTGAATTCGGCATCGTTTCGGCTTATCTCAGCCACCTGCTACTCGATTCGAAAACGCAAAGGCTTTCCGACCATCTGTAAGGTTACGCGCGACGGAGCCAGGCCACGGTGCACCGCATACACTCTGGCTTCGTGTTCGCCTTTGGAAAGCGGCGGCGTGGTGAAAACAAAGCCATGCCACTCATCGCCCGCCTGTTTAGCATGGACGAGATCAGGACGAGAGTCGGCGGCCGAGCGATTCTCAACAAACTTGTCGTCTATAAAAAGTTGGACCTCGACGCGTGTCGAGGCATTTGAATCATTGATGACCCAGCCGGTGATGCTGCGGTCGTCAGCCCCATCAAGCCATCCGCGAATGTTTGGATTGGTGGTCGCGAGATAAAACCCGATCGAAACAAGCGTAATTAACAGCGCTTCGATGACGGATTTGCCTATGAGTAGTTGAATAAACCTGGCAGATGAGCGCGCTTTCATCCGATTGTGCGGTTGAGTTTACCTGATTTGAATAAGACTACAAACAGAAAGAGCATCGGCGAGTGTGTTCTGATTCACGGTGTCAGAGTACCAACTTTAGTTGGGCCGTTCTCTTCGCCCCGAGAAGGCCCGACTAAAGTCGGTACTCTAACGCCGCCTTCAAAGAACGATTTGACAGCACAGCCATCTGGACACTGACCGTCATTTCGGCATAAGTTTATCGGGCCGTTACGAGCCGCTATAAAATGAGTTCTCAGACTATCGCCGAACAGTTTGTCATTGCGACGCCTCAGGCGCCGATGCGCTTGCCGCTCCGGAATCTGATACTCACTTTCGTTCTGGCGATTGTCGCGTTGGCCGGAGCCGGCGCGCTTTGGGGCTCGCTGGGCCATCAAATGCTGATCGTAACCATGGGCTGGCCTCACATCGTCCTGGGTTTCCTGTTCTATTTCGGGAAGGTTCTGCGCGGCGAATGGCGCGCGCGCTCGACTTTTCTCTTCCTGCTGTTTTGTACGCTGGCCCTTTGGTTCGCGCATTATGCGTACACAATCACGGCGTTCATCGCGATCTATTTCACCTATCACGTATTTCGCGATGAGGTTTTTATCTACTTTCAAACCCGCGCCCGTCACAGGTTGCGGCAGCCCATAAAGGTCGCCGGCCTGATTCCCTTCATCCTGCTGATGTTCTTAATCACGGACCCAAGGCCGCAACACTATCGCCAGGATCTTCGTCGCGTCGATCTGACGGACGCCCAGCTGGCAAAAGATGGATGGACGTTAATTTCGTTTGAGCCGATCAGCTATTCGCGCGGGAATCAATTCTATTTCTACCTGCAAACGCCAAACTCTGAGGCGGCGCCAAAATACGTCACGAACGCGCACCTCGCCGACGCGGACAACGGCGAGATCCGCATTTCTGACCGGCCATGGAAAGATGCTGCAGACCTGGTATTCAAACCGCACTACACGGGTGAATCAGCGCCGCCTTCCATAGACAAGAACGGCGTTATTGACGTTTCGTTGAAAGGCGGCCACCGCGTAGGCCAAACGTTCACAGCCACCCAAAATAATCTTGATGGGTTTTGGCTGCCAACGGCCCTGGTCGAGAATTCATCGGGGCCGGCGCAGTATGAGTTTCACCTGACGCCGGACACTTCCGCGGCCTGGCCACAGTTGAGCCCGGCCTTGAAGTCAATCCGGCTCCTGCTCGTGATCGCTCTATTGATTCTGGTCGCCTGGAAGATCGTGCCTGAATGGAAAGAGCGTCGTTCGTTTTGGCTCTATTTCCTGATCTTCATGGCGATCTTCGCGACGCTGCAAAAGTTGCTTCGGGTTGCGGGTGTCAATGGCATTGCCGCGCCGGTGATGTTTCAACTCGTCGTGGTCTTTCATTATTGGAGTTGGTACGTCTTCTCAGTCGACAAGCTGGCGGCGAGTTCCGGAAACAAAGAAGTCGGTCCAAAGACAAAGCAGCTTTCGCTTTACGATCACTTGATGGGATGTTTTACCAGCATTCCCCGGTTCATAATCCTGGCCATCGCTCTAAATCTGATCTCGGCCGCCGGAGTGCTTTGGTATGCGAAACTCAACGGCCCGACGCCGCTGCGGTTTGCCTTTGACTACAGTTATTTTCTCTATTTCCTCGTGCTTCACGTGACGCTCAGCTTCGCGCCGAAACGCAAACCCAACGCGCGCTCAGATTCACCGAGCCTCAGCGAGGGGAGCCAGGTGTCCGCGACCGCTGTCGCCTAATGTTTAGAGGCCGGCTACCGCCCGCCTTTTCCAGATCAATTGACGATGGACGGGCGGGCAGTAGCCCGCCTCTAAACGAGTTCGAAGTTTTTGTTTCTTCGAAGATTGTGCTTACAAAAAAAGGGCGGTCGGACCGCCCTTTCCTTTTCCTATCAGGTGGATTCAGAACATCACATCGTTCGAGTTACTTCGATCCGATCGCCCGGCTCCAGCAAAGGGTCCTGCGTCTTTCCATCCTCAATCGAACGCAGGCTGTATTCGTTGGTCAACAGATAGCCCTGCGCATTTCTACGCGCGACCTTGATAACTGTTTTTTGTGACGACGAGGCGATGCCGGCGGACAACAAGGCCTGGGTAAGCGTCATGCCGTTGCGAAATTCCTTTTCACCCGGCGACTTCACTTCCCCTCCGACATACAAATACTGTTTGGACACCTGGCCGCCGCTGATCTTAATGACATCGCCCGGCAACACCAGTGTGGTCATCGCCTGCTCATCCTTCAAAGCGAGGGCGCTTCCTTCCCTGCCGTTCCGCAGAATCGTTACGGTGGTCGCCTCCGGACGAACCAGCGCCTCCGCCAAAACGGTAAAGAGCGGCATGGCTTCGCGACGCAAAATTTTGCGTCCCGGATTTTCCACCAGACCGCCGACGACGACTGCGTGGCTGGCATAATCGCGGACGCTGACCGTGACGCGCGCTGACTTGATTACTTTGATTTCGCTGCTGAGCAAACGCGAAATGTCGTCGGTGCTCAAACCCGCGACTGAAATAGGACCACTCAGCAAAGGATATTCGAGTGTCCCATTCTTCTGGACTGTGAATAGCGTCGATTCCTTCGTCGATACATTCGTCAGGCGCACATCAAGAACATCACCGACTCCCACGTTGTAACTCACCGTGGGAACCAGTGGCCGGGCCGATGGCGCCGACCGCGGAACTGTGTTTTCCGGCTTCGTGGGGACGCTGACGAGTGAAGTCGGCTGGACCAATTTCCGCGTCGTTACCGTTTGGGTGGACGCGTTGGCGGATGAATTTGCCGGAACCGTCTTAGATGGCGTATTTCGCTCAACTGAAGCCGGCCGAACGATGAATGCCGTGTTTCCCCAGGTTGGCGAACTCGTCTGTTCCTGGTTTCGAGCCGGCGTCGCACTCTCGACATTCGAATTTGTCCGGGCCTTCTGAGCCTCGACATGATTCGAAGACTTCGAACCCACAACGCGATCTCGCATAGGGTTCGACTCAGTTTGCGCGGATTGATCCGGTTCGGAAGATCGACGTTCTCTGGTTGGAGTTTGCGCTGCGATGATCGTGGGAACAACCAGCAGTATGGCGGTGGCGAGTATTCTTTTCATTGCACTCTGTTTGAGCGGGCCGGGATTCGTTTGCCGGGCAATGGCTTGCGAATCGAACGTTGTTGTCGCCCGAATGGACATCAGGCCTCCCGTTTTCCATAAACAACGAAAGGGTGCGATTTTCAGAAAAATGAGAGATTTTATTGGCGGGATTTACTTCGCGAATCAAGAGTGTTAAGTCCGGCCCCCGATTTATACTACATATTGGGAAGACTTGTCTCCCTTCTCCCTTTGGGAGAAGGGTTGGGGATGAGGGCCTATGACGATAACTGAACACTTGAAGTTTACGGGAAGAAAAAAACTTTCCAGCGTCAAGCCCTCACCCAACCCTCTCCCAGAGGGAGAGGGCAATCAGTATGAACTTGACTACGCTTTGGCGGGTGGCGCGAGCAGTTCGCCGGCCAGGTGAATTCCTTCGGTGCCGGCGTCGCGAACTCGCCGCGCTACTTCGCTTAAGGTGTCCGTTCCCGTCTGGTCGGCAAGCTTCAAAATCATCGGCAGATTCACGCCGCTGACAACTTCAATCGCCGGATCATCAAGGAACATCGAAGCTATATCGGTAGGCGCGCCGCCAAACATGTCCGTCAGGAGCAGAACGCCTCTCCCCTGCGATACTCGAGCGATCGCACGCTCAAGTTCGGAGCGCGCGACATCAATGTCGTCGTGCCAATCGATGGCTGCCGGGGTGACATGTGGCATCGGGCCAACAATACTCTCAGCCGAGGCAATAAACTCGCTCGCCAGGTGACCGTGAGTCACAATCACGCCGCCGACGGGACGCTGCGTCTCGCTTTTTGGTTTTGATGCTTCGATGACTTTCATTTTAGTGCCGGCCAGCCGCCTTGGTGACCAGGGGCAGCTTGGCGCTCTTTCTCATGTCTCGGTGAACTGCCTGAGCATCGAACCCGGCGTGACGCAGGCGTTTTGTGATTTCATTCGCAATCATCACTGAACGGTGCCGGCCGCCCGTGCAGCCGATGCCCACGGTCAGATAAGACTTCCCTTCGCGCTGATATTGCGGCAGCAAATAATTCAGGAGGTCGGTAAAACGATTTAGCGTCTCCTCAACCTCAGGTTGGTCCTTCAGATATCTCACCACGCGTCGATCGGCGCCGGTCAGCGAGCGCAATTCATCGACGAAAAAGGGATTCGGCAAGTGTCTCACATCAAAAAGCAATTCCATCTCTCGGGGCGTCCCGAAGCGATGGCCAAAGCTCAGGACCTGAACGCGCATGGGCACGGCCTGACCACTTCGACTAAAGCGATCCAAAAGAAGCTTTCGCAGCGAATGCACCGTGTGCTCTGACGTGTCGACCACTTCGTCGGCTACGGCTCTTATGGGCTTCATCGTTTCGCGTTCGGCGCGGATGGCATCCGGCAAACCTTTGCCGCGTTCCGCCGGGTGTGGGCGGCGCGTCTCGCTAAAACGGCGGGCCAGAATTGTGTTCGACGCTTCAAAGAAAATAACCGAAACGTTCAGCCCGCGCCTTCGCATTTCCTGCAGACGCTTGGCAAAGTCCGAAAGGAATTGACCTTCGCGAAAGCTAATGACCAAAGCCGCGCGATCAATGCGCCCGCGCTCATCGTCTCCGGCCTGGACCAGGCGCGCGAACGTCGGCAGCAGCGTTAACGGCATGTTATCAACGCAGAAATAGCCCAGGTCTTCGAACGCGTTGATTGCTGAAGTCATGCCCGATCCGCTCAGACCGGTAATGATCACGATATCCGGCGCATTCGTTTGATTACTCTTAGCCGCGGCCATGATTTGAGTTTGGACGATTCTGATTACGCGGCTTTCGCCGACCGCTTGAAATACAAGAGTGGCCCAGACTTCATTCTCTGTTCCATCTTCTGATTGTTTAGAGGCGGGCTAGCCACTTTATGCACAACCCGAATGGCGGGCAGTAGCCCGCCGCTAAACTATCCCACAGACTGACGTCTGTGCCACTAACTGAAAGGAGCAGCATCCTTCAGACGCTGCTCCTTCCGAGTTGGTTGTTAAGAGGCGATTCACGGTTCGATTAAACCAAAGTTGCCGTCCTGGCGTTTGTATAGAACTCCTATGCGGCTCGTGTCCGCATCGCGAAACACGATGAAGTGGTCCTGCTTCGACGACAGGTCGAGCGCAGCTTCTTCAGCCGTCATTGGCTTTACGCTGTAGCGGCTCGCCGTAATGATTCTCGCCGGTAATGACGCGGCCTTCACTTGCCCTTCGGGACTGGGCGCCGCCATCGACGTCTTCATCGACGTGTGCTTGCGATCGATGATCTTCTTCTTGAGTTTGAGCGCCTGCTTTTCGATCTTGCTAATGGCGCGGCTCAACGCCATGTACATGTCGGCGTTGGTATCGGCCGCCTTCAAAGTATGCTCCAGCCAGTGAACAACTACTTCTCCGGTCTGCCGGTTCTTTTCGACCGTCAGGATCACGTGAACCGGAACGGTGTTGCCGTTAAATATTGGCGTGAGTTTCCCAAATTGCTCCTCGACATGACTACGAATCGCCGGCGTGACCTCAACGTGCCGTCCTGTATATTCAAATATCACTTTACCCTCCCTCGGTAATGCGCAGCCGCGATCTCAAAAACTTACGTTCTTTGTTAAACCACTGCGCGCCGCTCGCGCGAGCCGGGAATGTGCATCTGATCGCGGTATTTCGCCACTGTCCTGCGCGACAATTTGATTCCATCTTTCACCAGAATCTTTACCACTTGATCGTCGGTAATTGGGTTATGAGAATCTTCTTCTTCAATCAATTTTTTGATTTTTAGCTTGATAATGCGGGTGGAAACCTCTTCGCCTTCCTCGTTCAGCATCCCCTCGGTAAAGAACCGGCGCAGCTCGATGACGCCCTGCGGCGTGTGCGCGTACTTGCGATTCACCACTCGAGAGACGGTCGAAAGATGCATGCCGATGTCTTCAGCAATGTCTTTCAACATCATCGGTTTGATGTATTCGACGCCCTTGTCGAGAAAGTCTCGCTGTCGATTCACAATCGATTCAACCACTCGATAGATCGTCTGCCGCCGGTGCTCAATGTTGCGCAGCAAATCAACCGCTGAGCGCATTTTCTCCTTGATGAAGTTGCGCGTCTCTTTGGTCGTGGTTCCCTGCGAAAGCATCTGCTGATAAGTCGGATTGATGCGCAGGCGCGGGCTGCCATCATCCGCAAAATAGATCACGTAATCGGTGTCCTCTTCGAGCTTTTCGATATAAATTTCCGGCGAAATCAGGATCGGTTCTTCCGAGGTGTAGCGGCGGCCCGGGTACGGGTCGAGCGTGCGAATGAACTGCAGTTCAGCCGCCAGTGTCTCAATATCAATTCCAATCTGCTTCGACAGATGCGGCAGCTTGTGTTGCTGCAATTCCGGAAGATGATCGCGAATCAACTGCGTCGCCAGCCGATCGGTTTCGCCGCGCGCTTCGAGTTGCGCCAGCAGACATTCACGAACGTCCCGCGCGCCACAGCCAACCGGCTCCAATCGCATGACGACGGCACGGGCCTGCTCGACTGTTTCTTCCGACCAGCCGCCCAGCGTCGCGATCTCTTCATTGGTCGCATTCAGTCGCCCGTCCGGATCAAGATTTCCAATCACCACCTCGGCCGCGTCTGACACCGCGCCTTCCGGACTATCCATGTGCAGTTGCCACTCGAGATGCTCAGATAGCGACGGCGCCTTGGTTAGAAATTGTTCGAAAGTGGGCGCGTCTTCTTTGTACTCAAACTCCTGAGTCTTGTATCCGGGGTCGAGATAATCCTGAAACTCGCGGCCAAAATCGACTTCTTCAAAAGCGTCGCGCGAAGATTCAGGAGCAAGCTCCTCACCAGCTTCCAGGCTCGCGCCTTCGGCATCCGCATTCGCGGCAAACTCCGTCTCAGAGTCGGGCGACATCGCGGTCTGGGCTTCGAAATCTCCAGATCCATTGGAAGACGGCTCACCCGCCTCAGGCGCGGATGCTTCAACGTTGCGCGTTTCGAAATTCTCCAGCTCACCGCCGCTGGCCATGTGATCGAGAATCTGATCGGCCAGTTCACGGGCTTCTTCCTGAGTCGCGACCTCCTCAAGAACCGGATTCTCGGTCATTTGCTGTTGGATTAGCTCAGACAGTTCCAGCGACGTCATCTGCAACATCTCGATGCGCTGGCGCAATTGCGGCGTGAGGACTAGCCGTTGCGAAAGACTGGTAGTAAGTCTGACTGACATAAGTCAACAATACTAAAATAAACTGCCGGGAAGTTTTGCGGTTATCCGCTAGCCCGGATTATAACCGATCAGGATCGATCACGCATTGAGATTTACATGCGGAACTTTTCACCGAGGTAGAGCCGCCGAACTTCGGCGTCTTCTGTCAAGTCGCGGGGGGCGCCGGTGCGGAAAATTTTTCCTTCGGCCATGATGTAGGCGCGATCCGTAACGCCGAGCGTTTCGCGCACATTGTGATCTGTAATCAGGATTCCAATGCCTCGACCGCGCAGGTAAAGGATCACGCTCTGAATATCATCGACGGCTTTGGGATCGATTCCCGCAAACGGCTCGTCGAGAAGAATGAACTGCGGCTCAGTGGCCAGGGCCCGCGCGATCTCTGTCCGGCGTCGTTCGCCGCCGGACAACGAATCGCCGCGCGTGTTGCGAACGTGTTCGATGCCGAATTCCTGGAGCAGCTCTTCGACGCGCTTGCGCTGCTCGCGACGACGCAGACCCATCGTTTCGAGGACCGCGAGAATATTTTCGGCCGCGGTCATCTTCCGAAACACGGATGGTTCCTGCGGCAAATATCCCAAACCCAAACGCGCGCGCAGGTACATCGGCAATCTGGTAACGTCCTGGCCGGCCAACGTCACGCGACCCGCCTCAGGAGTCTCGAGCCCGATGATCATGTAGAACGTCGTCGTCTTGCCTGCGCCGTTTGCACCGAGCAAACCGACGACTTCGCCGGGCTCGACATGTAACGTCACATTGTCGACGACGCGCCGCCGCCCGTAGGATTTCTGCAATCCAAACGCGGCCAAAGCACTTGCTGAAGATCGTTCGGGCAACGGTTTTTTATCAGCCGAACTGCGGCTGGCTTCGGTAGGCGCAATGAGTGTCGTTTCAGCCATCGCGAAGTCAAGATCTTCTCTGGTCGTGTAGTGGTACAGTTTGATTCCCTCTCCCTTTTGGGAGAGGGTTAGGGTGAGGGCCTGATCGCAAACTGCAACTACAAACTGTTACGGGCTTCAGCCCGCAATTTGTTCAGGAATTCTTCGCAGCGTCAACGGCGTTGAAGAATTGATTGGTGGCTCGCCTTGATAGCGGGCTAAAGCCCGGTGAATTATTCCGAGCCTGCCGTACTAAGCCCTCAACCCGGCCCTCTCCCAAAGGGAGAGGGAGACGAAATGTACCACTAGCCCCGACGCTGAAAGTCTAACCGTTGCGCGCGGCGCGAACAAACGCTTTCATGCGCGCCAGATCTTTTTTCCCCGGCGCCGATTCAAGCGAGCTGCAGGCGTCGATAGCGTAAGGCTGCACTTTGGCGATGGCCTCGGCGACATTTTCCGGTGAAAGCCCGCCGGAAAGAAACAAGCGAGGAACAATTTCGCGCGTCGCGCGCGCCACGTCCCAATTGATTACGCGGCCGGTGCCGCCGCGAAGTTGATCATGAAACGCATCAAGCATGATCGCGTCAACGTCATAGTTCCCTGCTTCACCGGGCTCGAACGCCGCACTGACACGCAGAGCCTTGATGACGATCTGTTTACTTAGTCGTGATTTCATTTCGTTGCAGTAGGCGGGCGATTCATCACCGTGAAGTTGCACCACGTCCACCCCGGAGACCCTTAGTGCGTTGAGCAAGTCTTCAACCGGTTCATTGACGAAGATCGCGACGGCTTCAATCTGTCGCGACTCGTATTCAGTTTTGAAGGAGTCGATGATCTGACGCGCCGTCTCAGGTTCAATGAATCGGGGACTAGGCCGGTAGAAATTGAAGCCCAACATATCGGCGCCGGCGTCGATCGCCGCGCGCGCGTCGTCCAGACTGGTGATGCCGCAAATCTTGATCTTAACCATTGCAACTACCGGTCGCGTTCAAGTGGCACAGACTTTAGTCTGTGGATTTCTTCAGCTGAATCACAGACTGAAGTCTGTGCCACTTTAGCGCGACGCGTTTGTCTTTGCGCCCTGTCGGCTTACCGTAAACTCTTTTAGCAACTCTCCCGGACTCTCGGCCTTCATCAAGGTTTCGCCGATGAGAAATCCTCGATAACCTGCCGCACGCAACCGCTCGATGTCAGCGACGGTTTCGATTCCGCTTTCAGTTATCAACATCGAATCAGCAGGCGCGAGCGCCGCCAATTCGATCGAAGTTTCGAGCGATACTTCAAACGTCGCCAGGTTTCGGTTATTAACGCCGATCAATGTCGCTCGACAATCAATCGCCCGACGCATCTCTTCGGCGTTGTGCACCTCGATAAGCGCGTCCATTCCCAAATCATCTTCGGTGATCGAGCGAAGGTGCCGGAGTTCATCGTCACTAAGCGATGCCACAATCAATAAGAGCGCATCAGCGCCGGCCGCTGCCGATTCATAAACCTGATATTCGTCGAAGATGAAATCCTTGCGCAAAATAGCGAGAGAAATTTCTTGTCGCACAACACGCAGATCATCTAACGACCCCTCGAAATAATCTTCTTCAGTGAGAACCGAGACAGCGACCGCACCGCCTGATTCATATTGCGCGGCGATTTCTCTTGGATCGGCATCGCTCCGGATAATGCCTTTCGAAGGCGAGCGCCGCTTGAATTCAGCGATGATGTTGATTCGCTCAGCATCAACCAGCGCCTTACGCAATGCATGAGGACGCGCGGCCGCGCGCGCGCGCCGCGCCTCGACCTTAACTCCGTCGATTGGCAAAGCGCTGGCCGAAGCGGCGAGACGCTTCCGTTTCTGCTCTACAATTTCAGCGAGTCGATTCATCCTAATCGAACTGGTCTTGCCCGAAAATCGAACTTCTTAATGCTGGGAACGCGGACGTCACCGTCCGCACCGCCTTCTTTGTCATGCTCGATCGCTTATCAGTGAATACTAGCCTCATACCGTTCGCGCTGCGCGCTCATTGCGGACGGGGACGTCCGCGCTCCCAGCATTAAAATCAGCCGTTCGTCGTTCTCTTCAGCAATTCCAGTTTGTCCCCTGCCGCACCGGAGTCGATGCTCGCGGCGGCCAGCTTGGCGCCCTCGGCCAGGTCCTTTGCAACGCCGCCGACTTTCAAAGCGGCGGCCGCGTTGGCGACGACCAGTGATCGCGCCGCATCGACCCTTGCGCCGGACAGCACTGAGGCAATGACCGCAGCGTTGGCCTCAGCCTCGCCGCATTCAACTCCGTCGAGAGCCTGCCGTTCGAGTCTGAAATCTTCAGGCTGAATTTCAAAGGTACGCACCTCACCACCTTTGGCTTCAGCGACGAGGGTCGCGCCGGTGATGGTAATTTCATCCAGCCCATCCGCGCCGTGAACGACCCAGGCGTTCTCAGTTCCCAACAGCGCGAGTGCTTTCGCCATCGGCTCGACAAGCTCGCGGTTCCATACGCCGATGATTTGTCGGGGAGCGCCCGCCGGGTTCGTCAACGGCCCGAGCAGGTTGAAGGTGGTGTGTACTCCCAATTGACGGCGAACACCGGCGACGCGCGCAGTCGCGCCGTGATAGAGCGGCGCAAACATGAAGCAGATTCCGAACTCGTTCAGGCACTTCTCGGAAACCGACGGCTCGACAGAGACATTGACACCCAGCGCTGACAACACATCGGCGCTGCCGCAACGACTGCTCGCCGCGCGATTGCCATGCTTGGCCACGGGCAGCCCGGCGCCGGCAATCACAAAGGCCGCGGCGGTAGAGACATTGAACGTCTTGGCTGAGCTCGACCCGGTGCCGGCGGTGTCGATGAAGCACGCATGACGTGAATTAATCTTTGTCGCGCGCGCGCGCATGCCTTCAGCTAACCCGGCAAGTTCTTCGACTGTTTCACCCTTCTGCGTCAGCGCGATCAGCGTGGCCGCGATCTGCGCGTCGGTCGCGGCTTCATCCAAAAGGGAATCGAGCAACTGCAACGCTTCGGCACGAGCAAGATTTTCATCTCGCATCAGGCGCGCGAGGAAGGATTGAATTGGCAGGGCCATGGGTTCAAATGACTAATGTCGTAGTTTTGCTTAAGGACCTTTACGCCTTGGCGTCTTGAGCTTCCTTTCTTTGCGCTCCTTGGCGACTTTGCGCCTTTGCGTGAAGACTCGATTCTAAAACAGGAGAGTCTCACGCCAAGTCGCAAAGACGCAAAGAAACGCAAAGTTCAGAGCTTCAGAAAGTTTGCGAGCAGGTTCTTGCCTTCGGCGGTCATGATTGATTCGGGATGAAACTGCACGCCTTCGATTTTCATCTTCCGGTGGCGCAGTCCCATGATGGTGCCGTTTGGTGTCGAGGCCGATACCTCCAAACAATCCGGCAGCGTCTCTCGCTCGACGATTAACGAATGATATCGACCCGCGGCGAAAGATTGGCTGAGTCCCGAAAAAATCGTTTTGCCGTCATGTTTGACCACGGACGACTTGCCGTGAAAGAGATTCGGCGCCCGCACGACGCGCCCACCGAAAACCTGTCCGATAGCTTGATGACCAAGACAGACGCCGAGTATCGGCACCTTGCCGCCGAAGCGTTTGATTACATCCATTGAGATGCCGGCGTCGTTCGGCGTGCCCGGGCCGGGCGAGATAACTATGCGACTTGGCTTAAGTGCTGATTCAATCTCGGCAATCGTAACTTCATTATTGCGGCGCACCTCGATTTGCGCACCCAACTCGCCCAGATACTGAACCAGGTTGTAGGTAAACGAATCGAAGTTGTCGATGACTAGAAGCATTGGGCTTGGAACTTAGTACTTTGTGCTTTGTGATTGGTGCTAATTAATCTGGAATCTGGAATCTTGAATCTTGAATTTGATATTTTGGTTAGGACTCTGCCTACTGCTTACTGCTCGCTGTCTTTTCCGCATCAAGCAAAATCATTACCAGGTTGCCGCGCTGGTTCTTTGCCGCCCAACCCGCCGCAGTCACGCCGTCAACGTCCTTGATTCTTGGATCGGCCCCTTTTTCCAGCAACTGCCGCACGGCCTGATCGTGTCCGTACGCAGCGGCCCACATTAGCGGCGTCCCGCCCAGTTTATTCTTAACGTTCGGATTGGCGCGCGCGTCGAGCAGCATTCCCAGGACTGGCATGTTTCCAAACCATGCCGCGCCGTGAATCGGCGCGTCGCCATCCTTGTCCTGGTGGTTAACGTCAGCGCCCATCTGTACTAACTTGCGAGCCGCGTCGTTGCGCTCATGCCAAACTGCGATCATCAGAGCGGTCTGGCCTTCGGGTGTTTGAGCTTTCAGATCGATATTAGGTAGCGCCAGCAACGCGTCGGCAACTTCATGGCGCTCTTCTTTAAGCGCCAGCAGCAAAGCCGTCCAATTGTTGCGGCCTTTCGCGTTCGCATCTGCGCCGGCTTTGAGGAGCGTGTTGACGACCTGCAAATCTCCGCGCGCAGCCGCCGCCGTCAGCGCGGTATCGTCGTTACCATCTTTCACGTTCGGATTCATTCCGGCTTTTATGAAACCGTTCACCGCGAGCGCGTCTCCCGCTTCGGCTGCGCGGAAAAATGAAGGCTGATCGAAGTCGTAACCACGCAGCTTTAGAAATTGCTTCGCAGCTTCGGGCGTAGGCTCGCCCGGCTCGGTGTTCGCGCAAGCCAGGAAACAACTGAGCGCAATCAGAAGCAGAGCGGACTTCACTATGTTTTGACAGTTCATGTTTTGTTTTGGCAATTCAAATTTGGAGTGCGGTGGCAATCCCGATTTTATCGGGAGACACCGTTTTGGATAAACCTCAGTCCAAGTGACTCACAGATCCAAAGCGCCGTCGCCGCTTCGCTCTGCCGGCGCACTCCAAATTGGCCATCGCCCGCTCCTCGGAGTTCGATGAGTAAAACGAGTTCATACCCTATTTTGGACAGGGCGCCACGCCGGCATGATTGATTCGCACCGGCACGTTTGGTTTCTCGCCCTCGGTGGGCGCCCGATTGATTGAATCCGCCGCTTCCATTCCGCTGACGACGCGACCAAATCCTGCGAACCTGTTGTCGAGGTGCGGGGCGTCACCAATCAGAATGAAGAAATGCGTGCTGGCGCTGTTTGGTTCATCGCCGCGCGCCATCGAAACTACGCCGCGCACATGTTTGAGATCGTTGGGCTCGTCAGGGAGACGTTTCGCAGCTCTGGCCGCCAGGTCAAAACCCCATTTCTCACTGGTTGAAAGCGCGCCGCCCTGGATCACAAAACCTCGAACCACGCGGGCAAACGTGGTCGAATCGTACGCGCCCGTGGCCGAAAGGTTAAGAAAGGCTCGCACCGTTTCCGGCGCCTTCGCGGGCAGCACTTCAATCACGATCGATCCTTGCTCAGTCTCCAACGTGACGCACTGGCCGATCATTTTTTCGATCGACGCACCGTCGAACGGATCGGTCTTTGGTTGGGCCGGCTCGGCCGGTCGAGTATTCGCCTTTCTTACGGCGTCGGCGCTTGGCACTGGATTTTGAGCGGTCACGATCAGCGTAATTCCGAAAATCAAGCCACAAATTGAAAGGCAGCGTCCCACTCTTTGATGAATCACAATTGACGTCATCACAAACCTCTCTCCGCTAATTCCACCGCGCGAAACATGGCTCGCGCTTTGTTCACACACTCTTCAAACTCTCGTTCAGGAACAGAGTCGGCAACGATTCCCGCCCCAGCCTGCACCGTCGCAATGCCCTCGCGCAAGTCGATGGTGCGGATGGCGATGCAGGAGTCGAGGTTGTTTGCATAATCAATGTAAAGCACCGCGCCGGCGTAAACCTTCCGCGAAGCGGGCTCCAGTTCTTCAATGATCTGCATCGCGCGAATCTTTGGAGCGCCTGTCACGGTGCCCGCCGGAAAACAAGCCGCGAGCGCATCAAACCGATCCAAATCGTCACGCAGCCGCGAACGTAAACTGGATACAAGATGCTGCACGTGCGAATAACGTTCGACCGACATCAACTGTTCGACATGGACCGAACCATAATCCGAGACCCGGCCCAAATCGTTGCGACCCAGATCGACCAGCATCGTGTGCTCGGCGACTTCTTTCTCATCGTTGCGCATTTCCTCGGCCAGCATCCAGTCTTCTGCTTCGGTCGCGCCGCGCTTGCGCGTGCCCGCGATCGGCCGGTAATCCAAGCGCTGGTCGTTGCAACGCACAAGCATTTCCGGTGATGCGCCGATGATCGTCTCGGCGCCGAGCCGCAAAAAATACATGTAAGGCGATGGGTTCGTTGATCGCAACGCGCGATAGATCGACAGCGGCGTGGCGTTGGTCGGTTTGGTAAATTGCTGCGCGATGACTGCCTGGTAGCAATCGCCCGCAGCTATGTGTTCCTTTACCGATGCGACGGCCTGCTCAAATTCGTGACGCGGCCAATTCGACTGGAAATGAATTGTTGGGTCGTCAATCCCTTTGCTTTGCGCGGGCGTAGCAGATTCCTGATTAAGTTTCTCTTCGATTCTCGCCGTGGCCTCGACGGCCTCTTCATACATTTCGCGCAGTTTCGCGCGATCGCCGTCGGCTTCGGAGGTAAACACCACCGAAGTGATTTCCATCTGCTGCCGCACGCGATCGAAAGCGATCACTGTGCGAAAGAACATCCACACCGCGTCGATTTCAGAATTGCCGGCGCCGTTTCCGGCCGTGTTTGATCCGGTCGCTACCGCTCGCGGTTCTGACACGAGCACTGGTTCGAACCAGCGGGCAGCTTCGTAGGCGAGATATCCCACCGCGCCGCCGGCCAGAGGCGCAAGCCCGCGACGGCGCGCGAGTTTCTTGTCGGCGAAATAGTCGCGCAGAAATTCTATTCCGGACTGGTCGACAATTTCGCGCGCGCCATTCTTCTCGACGATCGTTTTTCCCTGCTGCACTGTGGCAACCATCCAGGGGTTCGCGCCGAGGAATGAATAACGCGCCAGACGCTCGCCGCCCTCGATCGACTCCAACAGAAAAGCATGAGACGCGTCGGCGCCAATGCGCAGGAACGCGCCTACCGGCGTCTGCAAGTCGGCCATCACGGTCCGCATGACCGGGACGACGTTGCCGCGCCTCGTTTCGAGTTCGAATTCTTCGAATGTAGCTGGAGTTAGATCGAGCACGCCGCCTAGATTACCAACTTTGGGTTTCAGGCAGAAGTGTCCTGTAAACCGATTCTTGCGTGGTGACTAATTTCATCGTGAGGTTTTCTGTAGCCCAGGCGTTTACGCCTGGGTGAGAAAGAGGTGCGCTATTAAAGTCCCATTAATGGGGCTGCTAAACTAATCCCTCTTCATTCCCCAGGCGTAAACGCCTGGGCTACAGAAAAACGTCGGCGTGCGGGACGTGATAATGAAATTGAGAACCTTCACGGATGCGGCGCTCAAATCAGTCGATTCGCGGCCAGCCAATGCGCTCCATCGACAACCAACACGGCGCCGCTGATGAAATTCGCTGCGTCTGAACACAGAAAGACCGCGGCATTCTCGATGTCTTCAATCATTCCGAACCGGCCGAGCGGAATCCGCTGTTTGAGTTTGTCTTTGATGGGCTCCGGAACCAGTCGCTTCATTCCTTCCGTATCGCCAATCGGCCCCGGCGCGATCGCATTGACGCGAATCCCAAAGCGGCCCCATTCCACAGCGAGATTTCGCGTCAGCGCGTCAACGCCGGCTTTCGCCGCGGACACGTGAAGCTGCATCGGCGTGCCCAGGTAATGCAGCGTCGCGCTGATATTCAGAATCTGTCCGCGGTTCTTTTTCAATTCTTCGAACGCCGCGCGGCAAACATTGAAAGTTCCTTTGAGATCGATATCGACTACCGTGCCGAAACCGTTGGGCGAAAGTTCTTCCGCCTTGCACAGGAAGTTTCCCGCGGCGCCGTTGACCACAATGTCGACCTTGCCGAAGCGTTCGATCGTCGCCGCGATGGCGCGTTCGACTTCATCAGGTTTACGAACGTCGGCGGCGATGGCAAAGGCCTCACCGATCTGAGTTGCGCCCTCCCTGACGGTCGGGCTACTGCCCCGATCAGCTTCCCGCGCGTCATTGATCGCTTTCGCCGCAGGCTCGAGGTGTTCCATGCTGCGACTGACCAGGGCGACATTCGCGCCGGCGTCCGCTAAAGCGCGCGCGACGCCACCAGTGATTCCAGTCCCGCCTCCGGTTACGAAGGCGACATGTCCGTGAAGAATTGCATCTGAGAAAATTTTCATATTAGTGGCACAGACTTCAGTCTGTGATTGACCGTAGCATAGACTTCAGTCTGTGAACATCAGTAGCAAAGTTCATTCGGCAATGATCGGAGCTTCGCTTTAGTCTCTGGTTTTCCGATTCACCGCATCACAGACTAAAGTCTATGCTACTTACCCACCGGCGATGTATGGCCGCGTCTGCACGATATAAATTTGGCCTTTCATGTAGGCCCATTCAATGTCCTGCTCTTTGCCGCCGAAAGTGCGTTTGATTCCACTCGCCGCGGCGGCCAGGCGGCGCACGACCACGTCACTCAAGACCATGCGCTCGCCGCTAATCGGAAGCTCCTTAATCCCGCCGCGTTCATCGAACGTCAACAGGCTGTCCTCTTCTGAGCGTGTCAGGACCTGCACCGCGTTGGCCCGGGGAAGAAAGACCACCTGTTCCGCAATTCTCTGCCCTTCCACAACTCGCATGCCCAGCCCGCGTTTCGCGCTGATGTAAATCGCCGGGACCTTTCTGTCTCGATTAAACGGATCAGTCGTGATCATCACGCCGGAGCTTTCTGAATTAATCCCTTCCTGGATCAGCACGGCCATGTAAATCTTCGCGTGATCGATGCCGGCGCGTTCGCGCGCTTCGTAGGCTTCAAAGTTCCACACCGATGCCCAGACAGTTTTGATCCCTTCAATCAGTTGATCGTCCGTGCGCAGATTCGGCATCGAGGTGTACAGTCCCGCGCCATTAAAGTTCGGCAGGTCTTCGCTGTTGGTCGAGCTGCGCGCGAAGACTCCTTTGCCCGGGAATTCCGCGTGCAGCCGACGCAGGAGCTCCGCGCGAAGTTGCGCGTTGACTGTGCCCTTCTGAAAGTCTCCGCGCAGTTTCGTCAGATAGGTACGTCGATACGCCGGATCATGAACAAACTTCTGATCGTCCATCATCGTGAAGACGGCGTCGTCCAGCTTGTTCTCTTTCAGAAACTGATCGTAAAAGAAAAACGGAATCGTAAATCCGGGCGGAACCGTGAAGCCGGGCAAGCGTGCGCGGATTAATTCACCGAGATTCGCAGATTTGGCGCCATAGGCAATTACGGAAGTCGCGCGCTGCTCGTTCAGGCTCGCGATCTTTTTTACTGAAAGATCGAACCGCGGCTTCATGATGTCGAGCCGCTGCTTCAGACGATTCTGATATTCCGCCAGCGCGTCATTGCCGGCGCGCTTGATTGAATAGTTGTCGCGCCGCGCGTCGAACTCGACCCACCACCCGTCATATTGCTTGAAGAGCTGCAGCGCGTTTTTGATGTAGGCGTTGGGGACGCCCCAGCCTTTGGCGAGCAGGTTGATGTGCGACAGCGGCGTCGAAGGCTTGCCCGTGATGATTCCGGCGACTGGCGGCAACTGAATCGGCACTTCGTCGAGCACCAGAATTTCATTGAAACCGATCTCAATGTGCTCGTCGAGTTTTGGGATCACATGGATCCGGCCCAGCGTCTTAGCGACATTCAAGACCTGATAATCCTGCCCCTTATTAATTTCAGTCTGAAGCAGGCGCGGAATTCCAAGCGTCGCCGACACTTCTTCCTGTCGCAGCGAATTGGGCTTGTAAGCGAGCGGCGTAAAGAAGGACTTGTTGATAATGTCTGAGGCAAGCTTGATTTGATCAGCGGGAACCAAATCGCCTTCCCAAAACTCAAACGTCCAGCGATGGACCGGCGTCTGGTACGCAATGGTTCCGAGAATAAATCGCCGGTTCGGCTTGATGTAATTATTTTCGAAAAACGCCTGGCCGCGCTCGAGCGAGAGATAAGTGCCGTTCACGAAATCTTTGTGAAACTTGTAGAGCTTGGTGTTGACGTAATAGATGCGGTTTTTGTTTTGCCGATCAATCACGAACAGAACATGCGGCAAGGCGTAAGGCGTGTCCGCGTCGTAGACGACGGCGAGCGAGTCGAACTGCTGCTGCGAGCGAATTACGGAGACTGATTGAGTTGAGTCGTCGGCTCGGGCAGAGGTTGTCTGCGCGACGTTGCTGCCGCAAACGAGCAAAACAAATGCGACGAGCAAAGACGATCGCCACTTCGCGTCGCAGAATGTAGGCGAGGCTGAGCCTTTGTTCTGTTTACGCGTTCCACTCATGCTTTGGTTCTTTCACCCAGCAACGCCGCACTCTCTGTCTTTAGCAATTCTAGCAGATCATCAACATGGCGCTGTTCGGTCAGATAACTATTGATGTTGACCCGGAGCGCGCGGCGACCTTGCAGAACTGTCGATGGAAAGAATGCTTTCCCGCTGCGCTCTACGCGCTGTTGCAAATCCTGCTGAACGCGATCCTGTTCGGCCGCCGGCAAGGCGCGAACCGCCGCGGGAAGAAAACGAAAACAACACACGGCGGTTTCGATTTCACCGGTGCGTTCGAAATCCGGAAGTTCGTCGAGCCTTTCAGCGAAATACTTCGTCAATTCGATATGTCGTTCGGTTGTCTCCGCATAACCTCGTTTCCCCATGAACTTGAAGCACATCCAAAGCTTCAGCGAATTAAAACGCCGCGTGCCCATCTGCCCATAACGAAAGAAGTCGTATTCGGCATCGGCAAAGCCTCGGTCCTCGCTCAGGTATTCCGGCGACATGTCGAACGAATCGCGCAGCACCTGGCCGCCGTCCCGCACCAAGGTCGTGCCGCATGAGAATGGAACAAACATCCATTTGTGAGGATCGAAGGTGATCGAGTCGGCCAGTTCAATGCCACGCAGTTTTGTTTTGTGCTTATCAGAGAAAGCGAGTGCGCCGCCATACGCAGCATCCACATGAAACCAGCAATCATGCTCGCGCGCGATTTCGGCCAGCTCCGGCAGCGCATCGATCACGCCGGTCGAGGTTGTTCCCGCCACGCCCACAATGCAGAACGGGCGTTTGCCTTCATCGACATCTTTCTTGATCGACGCCTGCAATCGATCGAGTCGTACGTGAAATCGCTCATCAGTTTCTATCTTGCGCAGGCTCCGGCGGCCCAGCCCGAGAATGTCCAGGCTCTTTTCGACGGAGAAGTGACACTGCTCTGAGGTGTAGACGGTGAGTTCGCCGGCGCTCTTCGCGCCCAGCCGGCACATGTCCGGCGCGGCGCGATCGCGCGCGCATTTCAACGCGATGAGATTCGCTTCAGAGCCGCCGCTTGCCAGGACGCCAAAGGCGTCCGGGCCGTAACCGATCAATTCGCACAGCCATCTGATCACTTGCGATTCGATCATCGCCGACGTTGGGCCGTTACGCCACGCGCCCGCATTTTGATTTAGCGAAGAACAAAGTGCGTCGGCCCAGACGCCAATCGCCAACGGCGTCGGATTGAATTGACCAAAGTAGCGCGGGCTGGGGACCTGCATCGCGTGCGGCGCAACGTCGCGCGCGAATTGATCGAGGATTTCTTCGGCACTAATGCCGGCCTGCGGCAAGCCTTCGGCGAAGAGCTTTTTCAGATCGTCGGGTGTGGCGCGCGAGGTCACAGGCGCCGAGTCCAGCCTGCCCGCGTGTTCGCTAATCAGCTTAGTGACGGCCTGACCAATCCGCGCGTGGTGATCTCTTAATGATTTGGTAGACATGTTATCTTCGTCGTAGTCAGAACCCCGAGCGGTAGCGAAGGGATCAGCTAAACTCAATCTCGATTTTATGATCCGGTCGCTACCGCGCTCGGTTCTGACACCGCGTTAATCTAAACAGAAGCGATAAAGAAATGGCAACGCCGCCGGCAGATTTTTGTGAAGCACTGAAACGGAACGCGCTGGAGTTTGGCATCGACTTTCAACCCGGCGAGGTTGAACGTCTCGCCCATTATTATCAACTGTTAATGAAATGGAACGAGCGACTCCATTTGGTCGCGCCATGTTCGCCACGCGAATTCGCCGTTCGTCATGTACTGGAATCGCTGCTGCTGCTGAAGCACTTGCCTCCCGGTGCGTCCGCTGTCGATCTCGGATCGGGCGCGGGTCTGCCGATCATTCCATGCTTGCTGATGCGGGATGACCTGAGCGCAACTCTGATCGAGTCGTCTGCCAGAAAAGGTGTCTTTCTGAGAGAAGCGCTGCGTGGTGTGCTGCCAACGGATCGAGCTCGACTGGAAATAACGCGCTTTGAAAATGTTTCTGCCCCGAACTCAGGTTTCGTGACATGTCGCGCGCTTGATCGTTTTGGTGAAATTCTTCCAAAGCTAATTCATTGGGCGCCGCCGGGCGCGACGCTGCTTCTTTTCGCCGGCGAATCGCTGCGTGATCAAGTCAGATCGATCGTTCCCACTGTCCAGGTCGAGCTGATACCTCAATCAGAAAAGCGGTTTCTGATCCTGGCTCGCCCGGAACCTTAGCCGTGCGACAGAACTCAAAGGCCTTGATAACCGCGAAGCGGTTATTGGCACACAGCCCAGGGTTGCCGCGCTTCGCGGCTACCCTGGGAATCGGTAAGACAACGAGCCGCAACAGGGTTGCGGAAAACAATTGTGGCGTAAACCCAACGCAGCCTGCGGCAACGTTGGGGCTGGAGGTTGGAACCGCTTCGCGGTTCAATGGTCGCGCCCCTTCCCATCATCACAGATGATTCCGCTGGCCCTCCCTCACGGTCGGGCTTCTGACACGCAAAACAAATTTTCTGGAACCGGCGCTGGATTATCGCTTTTCTCTCTTACAGTTCTTATTCTCAAGTCGCCGCAACCCAGAAAACTCGGGGTCCAGGCGTGAAGATGCGCAGGGGAGATTACACCCTGTGACTGAGGGGGTTCGGAAATGCGTTTGTTTACCAAGACGAGTCTGGCTCTGGCAGCATTGCTGCTCACCATCGCGGCCGCCCCAGCGGTCAAGGCTGATCCCATAACCATCAGCGCCGGCGGGTTTTCATTGTCCAATTTGGGCAATGACGGCACGGGCATTCCGGGGCTGGACTCGCTCGTGGGCGCGCCATCGACGACGACACGGAACATCACCGGCAGCCGCAACTTCATCGCGCTGCTGAATCCCCTAACGTTCACGACCGGCTTCACCGGTGCGAATTCGGGCGGCAATCACACGTTCGTCTTCACACAACTTCTGACAATCAACGGTCAGACCCAGGTAATGAACATCGCGGGAAGCATAGACATCGACCATTTGGTCGATACGGTTCACATTCTTTCGTCGGCTCCGCTTACCTACAACTTCAACACGTTCTCAGTAGTAGTCGAGATTATTCCGACCAGCATCGAGGGATGGGGACCGGGCGTTTTTTGTGGTGATTTGAAGGCCAAGATTCGCGTCAACGACTGCAACCCCGTGCCTGAACCGGCGACGCTTACGTTGTTGGGATTAGGATTGGCGGGCGCCGCGGCCAAGCTACGTCAAAGACGCAAAGCGAAGACTTCTTAATGCTGGGAACGCGGACGTCCCCGTCCGCACTCTTTGTATGACCCTGAGTGAGATTAACCGAACCGTTCGCGCTTCGCGCTCATTGCGGACGAGGACGTCCGCGCTCCCAAGTCGCGCCCGGATTTCGATCCAGCTGATGGAATCAACACCGGCGAGATAGATTTTGACGCGGTAGCGACTGACTCACTTCACAGTAACTGCAATCACTTGCTGGCCGCTGATTACAAATTCCGCCGGCGGCAATTCTCTTTCATAAACCGGTGAAAGCAGCAGAGGCGTGTAGCCGCCCGACGTGCGCTCATTGTTGAGCGTTGCAACCATTGACGGTGGTAGATTGGGCAACTCGTTCGACCCGATCACCACTCCCGGCGCCGGTCGCAACAACTTCAGATACAAGCGATCGTTCTTCTTGGTCTTGTTAATTGCTTCGACCAGTTGGCCCAGCTCGCGCGGCACAAATACTTTTGAAGACGATGACTCCTGCAACGTGGCGCCGTCGCCGACCATAATCATCAATTGGCCGGAAGGCGCATCCGCCGGAATCTGCACCGGAATTCTCTCAACAAACTGCTTGCCTGAATCAGTCCGAACATACGCTTGAATCTCGACGTTTTCGCCGCGGCCAACTTCGGTCCGATCGAGAGAAATCCGCTCCAGCGTCGCGGAATTCTTTTCTTCGCTCGATACGACATTCAGAGTGATCGAAGTGATGTTTACGTTGTCAAAGCCGCTGCCGAGCAACGCGGCCGCGGGCGTCGCGATTGAACCAGACGCCAGCAAGGCCGCATTTCCGGAAGAAAACCTGCGTTGAATAGCAATTGGCTGGTGGCCCGCGATCGCGATCGAGCCATCAATGCTGATGGTGGCTTCGCCGATTGAACGCTCGCGGACGGCGATACTGTTATAGACTGTCAGGTTCAAAAGCAGCGGCGTCAAAAACTCATCGTTGACGATTTCGTAGGAAAACTGTTCGTCCTGACCGCGGCTGGTACGAAGATTCAACTTCACCGGAATCATCTTCGGCGCGTGTCCAAGTTCGCCGAACACGCCGGTCGATCGATCCTGTGAAATTGATCCGACCATCCGTCCCGGCACTGTCAGCTTGAAGGAATTGAAGGTGTTGGGAATTACGATCACGACCGAACTCTCGGCCATCGGCATGTCTGAGCTTCCCAGGCTGAGGAACGGATGTCCGAACGCATAGATCCTATTGCCGTCGCGATAGGTGACGGTGCCCGCAGCTGCAATCGAATAATCTCCGCGCGCCAATTGCACGCTCACTGAAGTTCCAGGCGTCAACGTATTCTCGTCAAAACTCTCGAGCGGCGTAATCGCTGCCGAGCCGCCAACTCCTGACACCGGCAGCAATCCACTTTCAGTTAATTGGGTTGTGAACAGCGAAAGCGTCTCTTGCTTGATGCCGCTGAAAACGACCGGAGTGGCGATGGGCTGAATCTGTTGGCCCATCAAGGGCGCGAGTGCCGAGTTGCTGGCGACCGGCGCTATCAAGGACATTGCGCCGACCGACTGTTTGGGCAGCGTCGGTTTCCAATTCGCACTGGCCAGTGACGAAAACGAGACGGCGCGCGCCTCTGTGCTCTTCGGCTTGTCCTTTCCCTCGGCGAAGATATCGATCATCTGTTTGATCGGCGTGATGCCGCAGATCGGCTCTTTCGAAAATGGAAAGCTGTAGGCGATCGCTCCGACCAATTTGTTATCGATGAAGACCGGCGAGCCGGACATGCCCGCGAAGACTCCGGTGCGATCGACGTTCGGTCCGCTCAGCTTGGCAATGATTGTGGATTGGCGCGGACCGGTGTATCCGTTGAGCACGCCCAGGATCTCAAGACCAAATTCCTGTGGCTCGCTGCCGGAAAAAACCGTGCGCGCGACACCTTTCATGCCCGGCTTCAAATCCTCGAGCGCGAACAACGCCATCCCGCCGTTGCTCCGGTTGGAAGCAGGCTGAAGCTTCGCCTGTCCCAGCGCTGATGCTGAAAGGCTGAGCAAAACGGCGAGCCCAATGACCGCCGAGATTTGGATCTTGAAAAACTTCATAAGATTTACTGCGCACTTCCTTGATCAAGCTGAAGGTCCCGCGCAACTATAGCCCAAACTTACCGAAAGATAATAGCATGAGAACGCGATGTTAGATGTCGAAGCGTTCATTCTGGTTGGCGGGGAGTCGAGCCGCATGGGCGAGGATAAGTCGCGGCTGCTCGTGAACGGAAAAACTACCGTGTCGTTAATAACCGAAGCGTTGCGCCCGGTGACAAGCAGTATCCGCACGGTTGGTTCGCATCTGGAACAAGTTTCAGAGTTCGGAGTTCCGCCTTTAGGCCGCCGCGTGAAGGCGGAACTCCAAACAACGGACCCCCTGGAGAATATTCCCGACCTTCAAACCCGGTGGGGACCGCTCGGCGGGATTGAAGCCGCCCTGCGTGCGGGTCGAAGCAAATTCTGCGTCGTCGTCGCTTGCGATTTGCCTTTCGTCACCACTGCATTGTTTGCGTATCTGTTGTCATTCGCGGAGGCTTCCGAAGCATGCGACGCGATCGTTCCTATGCAGGAAGATGGACGCCCGCAACCGCTCTGTGGCGTCTACCGGCGCGAGCCGTGTCTGACGGCAACTGAGAATGCGATCGCAGATAATCAGCACAGCCCGCGGGCGATGTTGGATCGGGTCAGCACGCGTTACATCACCTTCAATGAATTGACCAATCTTCCGGGTTCGGATCATTTCTTTTTCAATCTGAATCGCCCTGAGGATTATGAACGAGCGAAAGAAATCGCTGACGGCGAAGATCCAACTTCATCCCTGATTTCAAAATCTCTGTGAGACTCTGTGAAACTCTGTGCCTCTGTGGTGAAATTATCCGCGGCAAATACACCACAGAGACACAGAGGACCACAGAGCATGCACAGAGAAATGCAAATCGGGGCGCCAACTTCATGACGCGCAGTTTGCAAATTCGTATTCTTGATTCATAATCCGCGAATATGACTTCACGCGGCAGACTTGCTCGTAAAGTTTTCAAGGCGTTCCTACCGATCCTCATCGTCATACTTCTCGCCATAGTTGGCGTGACCGCCTGGATCGTCTACGGCATTACGCGTCCACATCGCGCGGCTTACCTGGTGACGCCAGAAACGTTCGCCAAAGTCACCGGCCCACTGGTTAAAGTGTCCGACGTAACCTGGAAGAATCACGACGGCACCGACGCGCGGGGCTGGATGATCAAAGGCGCTGACGGGGCGCCCGCGGTAGTCCTGCTTCACAAGTACGATGCAGATCGATCATGGCTGCTGAATCTCGCAGTGAAATTAAACGAATCGACAAACTTCACGGTGCTTTGGCCTGATCTGAGAGGCCACGGCGAAAACCCTCCTGTCCGTTGGACACTGTTTGGCGCCGTAGACGGCGATGACGTGACGGCCGCCCTCGATTACCTGCGTACGTTACAGACCAGTCAGGGAAAACCGCAGATTGCGTCAAAGATAGGAATCTATGGAATTGAACTCGGTTCGTATGCGGCCCTTGATGCGGCCAGACGTTACCCCGACGTGCGCGCGCTGGCGCTTGATTCCGTGCCGGCGTCGCCGGACGATGTCATTCACCACGCAACGGACAACAGATTGGGAATGAACAATGCGGTACTTCATTGGTTGGCTCGTACAGGAGTCAAAGTCTATGGATTTAGAAAGTACCAATCGACCTCATCATGCGAGCTGGCTCGGTCCCTGCGCGACGTCAAGGTGATGATTCTATCCGGCGGACCCGGCGACTCATGGCGACAATCGTCGGTGGAAGTGGCCGCCTGCTTTAATCCGCCGGCCGAAATCAAGAAAGACCTTTTGCTGACTGGCGCCAACCTTCCTTCGTCAACCGGCGAGCAGGAAGAATCTTATGATCGACCGGTGATTGAATTTTTCGATAAGGCGTTAAGGTAAGAATCTCACTTCAACTGAACTGCTACTAACGCCACCCGGCCATTGTCGGCCATGACTTCACTCTTCAGACCAGCGTACGAAGTTAATTGAGACTGGTATTGAAGCGGAACAAAACATAAAACCAATCCGTTGTTTCGCCGCGCCGCATCCACGACCTGAAGCACGCCTTCGAACTTTACCGGTTCGCCATCAGAGCCGTAGCTCATCCGGTTGGCCGCATAGAACTCCGCCGTCCGTTCCACGGTGTGCATCTGAACCACTGGCGTCTCCTCATAACCACGAGCGCCCGCCGCGCGCAACGCATCGCGCACCGATTCAGTCCGCGCCATCACCGGCGCGATGCATTTCAGTGTCACGCCCGATGACGTGATGACTGCGATTGCGATGAGAATGAACAGAGGCGCGCGCAATCGAGAGTAGATCAGCGAGATAGCGCCAGCGAGAACCAGCGGCATCGCCGCAAGCATCAGGCAGTAGAAATCAATTTTGAAGTGCCCGTTGACGTACCAGTAACCCAGCCCGGCTAATACGATCAACACGCCGCCAGTCAATTGCAGAATGGTTTGTCCGCGTCCGGCTTTCAGCGCGCAAACGATTCGATCGCCTACCAGAATGGCCGCCGCCGGCAGCACCGGGAGAATATAGGCCGTCAACTTTGATCCTGAGAACGAAAAGAAGGCCATCGGGAGAATCAGCCAGACAAAAGCAAACACTCGCAGTCGATCGAGCGACGCCAGTCCCCGCCATGACCATCGGCGGACAGAAATGATCGCCGCGCCGAGAATCAACGTCCAAGGCAATGCCAATCCCACAATCACCGGCAAATAAAAATAGATCGGACCGGGATGATGGTATTTGTTGCTGACGAAGCGCGCGAAGTGATGCTGAATGATGAATTGATCGATAAATGTCCAACCGTGCCTGGCAATCATCGGAACGAACCAAGCTCCGGCGACTATCAACGACAAAGGAATTCCCCAGACGAGGCTCAGCGCGAACGCGCGTTTCGGCCATTCGCGCCGAATCAGGTAGTACAAACCAATCACGCCGAAAATGATCACAAAGCCGATCAGACCTTTGGCGAGTAGAGAGAGGCCGGCAAAAAAATAAAAGCCCGCGATTAAGAATATCGGCGAGCCAGTCGGAACAGGTCCGTCGTTCGTGTAGTCACGAAGCTGCGACGCGCAGAAAAATGCAAACGCGCCCGTCACGGTCATCGCCAGGACAATGTCGAAACTCGCTCCGCGCGAAAACGTGATCGCGCCTAAACTCGAAAGCCAAATCAGCGCGGACCATTCACCGAGCGAGCCTCCGGCAAGCTTCTCAGTTTCCTCGTTCGCTTGATCGTCCAGCGCTCGTCCGATCCAATAAACAAACCCCGCAGTAAGCAAGCCGCATATGGCTGGTCCGAAGCGCGCGGCATACTCGTTCACACCGAAGACGCGGTAACTCAACATCATCAACCAATAGAGCAATGGTGGCTTTTCAAACCAGGGAATTCCTCCGAGTGTTGGTGTGATGAGATCGCGCCGGTTGAACATCTCGCGCGCAACCTGGGCATAGCGGGGCTCGTCCGGTCCAACCAGCGGCAACGAGCCAAGGGCCCAAAGATAAAAGCCTGCAATTAAGATGAAGAGAAGAAACCAGACGCGCTTGGCAAGAATTGAACGTTGCAAGTATAGTCCCCGAAAGAAAGCGTCAGTTGTTAGTCGTCAGTGGTCAGTTGCGTTCTTAGGTAGCCGACCAAGTCATTAGCGAAGTAAAAGTTGGAAGTATCATCGAACCACACTTGGCTTTCAACTGACAACTGACAACTGACAACTAACCACTGACCATTTTCATGCTACGAACCGCAGTCATCGGAGTCGGACATTTAGGCCGTCAACACGCGCGCATTCACGCGTCGCTGGCGGCCGAGGGACTCACGCAAATCGTGGCCGTCTGCGACATTGACGAGCCCAGAGCCCGCGGCATAGCCGAAGAATGGAAGATCGATTCGCTCACGGACTGGCGAATGCTAATCGGAAAGATAGACGCAGTTAGTCTCGCGGTGCCGACTGAATCGCATTGCGACATTGCCTGCGCTCTGCTCGAAGCCGGCGTTCATGTGCTGGTTGAGAAACCAATCTCACGCTCGCTCGAAGAGGCAGATCAGATGATCGCCGCGGCGCAAAAAGGCGGAGTCGTGTTGCAAGTTGGGCACGCTGAGCGATTCAATCCGGCACTGATGGCGCTGAGACCTCACGTGAAAAGCCCCGTCTATTTCGAGATTCATCGTGTGGGTCAATTCACGGCGCGTTCTCTGGACATCGACGTCGTGCTCGATTTGATGATTCACGATCTCGATATCGTGCAATGGCTCGTCGGCGCGGATGTGGAAGCGTCGAGCGTACACGCCGTAGGAATTCCCATTATCACCAACCGCGTTGATGCCGCAAACGCGCGTATTGAATTTGCGACCGGCGCGGTTGCCAACATCACCGCGTCACGCGTCGGCACTGAAAAGATTCGCAAGATGCGCTTCTTTCAACCACGTGACTACGTCGTGGTTGATTACCTGACCAATTACGCCTCGATTAGTAACCTGGCGCCAAATGTAGCGAGCCCCTGGCCGGGAGTGCGGACGCAGGTTTTGGAAATCAACGATGTCGAACCTTTGTGCGCGGAGATTGAGTCTTTTCTCAACGCCGCTGCAAATAATTCGCGGCCTGTGGTGTCAGGCGAAGATGGGCGTCGGGCGTTGGATCTAGCGTTGCGAACGTTGAAACAGATTCACGACCATACTGTAAAAATAACTGCGAGTTAGTCTAAATCTAATACTTCAAACATCGCGAAGGCACGATCTTCCCAAGCTAATTTCGGGCTGGTATGATTCGTTCGCTTCGGAACTTGGGCCTATGACTGATGAGGAACGACAACGTGCCATGGATCTCATCGTCGCGAATCTCGCGGACTTAACGGTGAATGATCAGAAGCAGAATGCGCGCCTCGACAAACTGACCAGGCTTCTAGAATGTGACGAGTGAATACTGAAAATGATGATCAGGGCCGGACGGCGCGAACGCAAGACCCGAAGTGAGGCCGATGAACGTTTGAAAGAGGCCGACGAACGGTTGAAGATAGCACAGACTGAACTTACACAAGCTCAAAAGATTACCGAACACTCTATCGCCCACACCGACGCCAAGCTGGATGCATTGGTCGATATCGTCCGCCAGCGATTCAACGGTTCGTGAACGGCAATAGAGACAGTAGCCAATTCGCAATAATGACCGTTGGTCACACTTTTCAGATTCAACCAGACACTGACATATCAAACCTTCTGCGCGGCCGCATCGAGGCTGCCGACTTCCCCTCTGCTGTTTACCTCGTCGCCGAAAATGGCCTGCGAGTTTTCGCGGACGCTCTCGGCGACGCGGTGCGAGAACCTGAATCACACCCGGCAACTCTCGGGACAATTTACGATCTAGCTTCATTGACCAAGCCCCTGATTACCGGCTTGCTTTGCGCACGCATGGTCGAGGCAGGTGAGTTGAAGTTAGATAAATCGGTCGCTGACTACCTAACTGAGTTTAATCAGCCCGACAAAAGTTCGATCACCATCCGACAACTCCTCACGCACACAGCCGGATTGCCTGCGTGGCGGCCACTCTACCTGCTCGCGCACAGTAAAGACGCTGTCTTGTCGGCAATTTCCGCTGAAACGCTTCAATACAAAACCGGTGAGCGCGTCGTCTATAGCGATCTTGGTTTCATCGTCCTGGGGTTCTTGCTGCAACGATTGAGCGGTCAAACTCTGGATGAGCTCGCCCGGACCCACATTTTTTCTCCGCTCGACTTACGACAGACTTTTTTCAACCCGGCGGTTGCCGCACGCACGGGCGTGGCGGCGTGTGAGACAGGCAACGCCTACGAACGTGACATGTGTGAGCGTGACTTCACGGGCAGTTCGTACTCGGGCTGGCGGAATGAGCTCATCTGGGGCGAAGTCCATGACGGAAACGCACACTTCTTAGGCGGTTTCGCGGGTCACGCCGGGTTGTTCTCGAACGCCAAAGAAACATTGCAACTGGCTAATCAATTCATCGGCTCGAAATCCCAACTACTCAGCCCGGAAACCTGTGAATTGTTTCGTCAGAACATGACCGAAGGCCGGAACGAAGCTCGCTCGTTCGCGTGGCAACTTGCCGCCACCAAAGATTCAACCGCCGGCCCGGCGCTGCCACCCGACGCGTTCGGTCACACCGGATTCACTGGAACAAGTTGTTGGGTTGACGCCGCGCATCAACGTGTATTCATCCTCCTGACAAACCGCACGCACAAAAGGGCCTTGCCCTTTGCGAACATAAACAGCGTGCGCCGTGAATTTCATACGCTCGCCGTCAAAGCACTTAGCAATCAATAGGTACGCACGCTTCCAGCGTGCCGACGCCACTGCACGCTGGACGGTAGTTTGATGTCCGACGAGCTTTAGCTTGTCGCAGCTTCGGCGACATTTATTCTCAACTCACGCACTGCACGCTGGAATCGTGCGTACCCTGAACAGCGGTTCTTGTAGTAAGATGGCTTTGCCCGCCCAGGCCTCTTCCCTTTAACGGGGGATTATCCAATTAGAAGACTGATTTGTATGATGAGGAAATCCGCCGTCGTGATTCTGATCGAGATAATTCTTCTGACCTCGATTGGAAGCGGCACACTCACGCGCGCTCAGGAACCCCGCGATCGAAATTCTGACGACAAGACAGAAGCGTCGTGGCCTTCGGGAAAGCGTTCGATCGTCGCCACTGCCAGTGACGGCGCGCCCGGAGCCGAGCCCGTCATGCGCATCGCGCTGGCAACGAGCACGGGAGCCGCGACCATTTCGACAACTGCGCGCCTGTTGAGCGTTTCCGAATTCAGCACGGACACCCAAACGCTCGAAAGCGCGCGAGTGCGCGTTGAATCAAGAGTGCTCTCAGCCTCTCGCGAAATTTCAGAACGCTCATACGAGATCGAAATTGCCCGCGGCCTGCCACGCGAAGATGCAGACCGGCTGGTCGAATCAGTGCGCGAACTCGCGAGCGAAGAAGCGCGCGCCGTCGCCGAGTCTGGCGATAAGAGAAAGGTCCTGATCTCGAAACCATCAAGTTCCGAAGCCGAAGAGACAAAAACCAAACTCGAAGAAGCCGGCTTTGAAGTGCTTTCCACAAAGGAAAAACTGCCGCAGAACATCGCCAGCAATTCGATCGCGTCAGGCGGCGCCAAGTCGACGGCCAGTAATTCCGAAAGGGTAAGACTCACTTCCCGTCCTGCGGCCCCGAGTCGCGAGCTGGTTGCGTTCGCGCGCGGAGCATCAGCTTCATTTCGCTCAGCCGCCCCGTTGATATTCGCCTCCAGCGACGAGAAGAACGCCCCGGTGCGTTTCAACGAGAAGCCTTATCGCGGCAAGATTGAAGTGTTTGCGAATACTCACGGCACCGTCACCGTGGTGAACGTCATCGGGCTGGAGGATTACGTGCGCGGCGTCGTCCCGAATGAGCTTTCTTATCCGGCGCTCGAAGCTTTGAAGGCCCAGGCGATCGCGGCGCGCACTTACGCGGTCAAGAATCGTGGTCAATTCGCTTCGGAAGGTTTCGACTTGCTGCCGACCACTCGCTCGCAGGTCTATCGCGGCTTGTCCAGCGAAACGCCGCTCACTTCGCGCGCGGTTGACGAGACGCGCGGCATGATTGCCACTTATAACGGCGATCCGATTAATGCGCTTTACACTTCGACGTGTGGCGGGCGCACTGAAGATGTCGAAAATATTTTCAATGAAGCCGTTCCTTACCTGCGCGGACGCGAATGCGCCGTCGAAGGCAAAGCAGCGTTCGCGCCGTTTACGATCAAGAGCTCACGCGATCTGATGGAAATCAAAGACGAGCGCGATCTAATTTACGCTCGGGACGCCGCGGTGCTGGCAGTTAATGGTTTCAGACTACCGGACGACAAAATCTCCAGTTCATGGTTGGCCGCGCATGTCTCTGAAGGCGAAATTCGCGAATGGCTCGCGGCCGTCTCACGTTTGGCGCGAACGACGACTGTGGCCCTTCCGGATCAGGTCGCGAAGCCACCCGGATTCAGCACCGCTTTGGTTGCTGCTCTTTACGGCGATAAGCGCGCCGATGCCTTGCTTAACAGCGCGGATGCCGATTACCTCCTGAGTTTTCGCGATGGCCAGGACGTGCCTGAAGCCAATCGGGCCGATGTCGCGATGTTAGTGCGCGAAGGCGCGCTGTCGCTGCTTGCGGACGCGACTCTCCGCCCGAAGGAATCGCTTTCACGCGCGCGCGCCTTGCACGCGATGGCCCGCATGCTTGACTCGAAGAACTCGCTCGGATTGCAGAAAGGAACTTCCCGCCCGGCAACGAATGGGATCATGATGCTGCGGTCGAACAAGGGAAAAGATGTTCCGATCGCCGTCAGCAAAGAAGTTTTTCTGTTCCGGGAGTACGGCGGCGATCTTTATCAAACGAAATCGCTCGCGCTGGTTGGCGGCGAGCCGGTAGTTTTTCACGTGAACCCCGGCGGCGAAGTGGATTACCTACAGGTCAGTCCGGCCAACAACGGAGCCGCGGCCGATCGCTTTTCGTCGCTGACAAATTGGCTGGCGCAGATGACCGTGCGCACGGTGCAGATTCGCCTGGGGAGATCGGTGCGCGGAATTGGGGCCATTACCGACCTGCGGATTGCGAAACAAGGATCGTCGCGACGCGTGATTGATTTGGAAGTCGTGGGCACGCAAGGCGTAGCTCATATTCGCCGCGGCCGGATCCGCTCAGCGCTGGGCTTGAAAGAACAGCTCTTCGTAATCGATCGGGTGTATGACGAAAACAACCGGGTCGCTTCATTCGTCTTCACCGGCCGGGGCTGGGGACACGGCGTGGGCATGTGTCAGTTCGGCGCTTATGGGCTGGCCAAACAGGGACTGAACGTGGAGCAGATTCTGAAGACCTATTACACCGGAATTGAACTGACGAAGATGTTCTGACGAATGTCACAATCATCTACTTCGCGGAGATTTGCATTATTGTCACCGTACCGTTGACGTAATCGATTGTGAGCCGGCAATCCTTCAACATTTTGCCCCCAAGGATCGCTTCGCTGACGTTTTCAGTGGTTGCGACAGGCACCCTGATCGCCTCTCCAAACCAAATAATCGTCATGGAGCAACCGGATGCGAGGAATGGTTCTCCGGTCACCGAAGAAAATCCTCAAGCCCTCTGTCGTAGTTAATATCGAGTCCTTCCGCTAACTCGTTTGGGAAGATTAGACTACCGTTGAAGCCGGTGTCGATCAGGACCTCGACCTGTCAAGAGCCAAGATCCAACCTGATGACTGGCTCGTCGCGCACATTGAAATAACCGTCTATTTGCATCACTGGCGGGGCGTCATTAAACGATGAGCATAGGGAGAGCCTACGCGAAGGAAGAAGAGTGTGCCCGCGTGTCCCGCCGCGCGAGCTTTGTCAGCAGCTTCAAGCTCATCGTCTCCGACAAAATAGTCGTTGGTTCCCAGCTCAATGGCCACAATTTCTCCTGTGTGCTCGGGTTCGAGTTTCCGCGCCAGCCTCGTCCAGGTAGGTTTGCTTGGCGCGATCGATCAATTCCAGCGTACTTTGGACACCCTCGATTACTCTATCAATTGCTTCATCAGAACAACCTACCCAATCCGCTCTTCCAAAAGGCGCCGCCGGTCCTGGGTTCAAAGAGAAACTCTCCTGAATCCTCACCTCTTCGCCGTGCTTTCCACAGATCCGTACATCGTCCGGAAGAGTTTTTATGACCTCGCGAATTCTTGGAATTTTTGAAAAGTCTCTTGGATCTATTGGTCGACGGACTTCGCTCATTTTTGCCTTCTTAAACGTCTATTCATAGTAATACATAACTAAGATGCATCTCCAACAAGTCTTTCAAAGTTACTTCGAAACAAACGGATTCTATTCACTATCGGTCTTTTGCAAATTTCATTACCTATGCGCAATCGTAGACTTGTGATAGACGTGCCGGCGAAATTACCCTATCCCAAGAATGCGCTTCTCCCGAAATCAAAGCATCGGCGCTCTCCTGCTACTCGCGATAATCTGGGTCGTCATCGTGATCAGGCTGATCAGTCTAGCGCAACAAAGGTTAGGATTCCCATCCAAATTCACATCTCTTAACATTTCTTTACTTGCACTTGACACGCATTAACACGCGAGCAAGTATGCTCTCATCCGTCTGGATTGACCCTTTCGTTTAGAGGCGACAATGGATTTTAAGAGAAGCAAACTCCTCGGCGGCTTCAACCGGTTCCGGCTCATTCTGACGCTGGGTTTCGCAGTGCTCTTGCCGGCGGTGGCGCTCATCTATGTCAACTACAGCCAATTAAGATCGTTTCAACGCGACAAGGTTCTGGAGGCCGCCATTCATCGTGATTTTCAGGATAGGCTTGCCCTTACTGAAAAAAAGATGAACAAGCAAATGTATTCAATGGCCGAAGAAGTCCGCGGTCTCTTCCCCTCACCAGACCTTGATGAGTTTGAGAAGGAAAAGCAGGTTGATTTGATACTGTCGAAGAATCCCTGGGTGGCCCACGCATTTATGGTCGATGAAGAGAGCTATATTTTTCACTCACAGCCCGAACAGATGCACGACAAATACGTGAAGGAAGAACACGAACACATGGCCGAAAGCTACAAGGTGTGGCTGGGCGGCAAAGAAGGCGAATCGACAGTGGAAATGTTGAATTATAAGCGGAGCCGACCGATTATTTTCTACAGTAGCCCGGGAAAAAGGTCCGAGGGCCCCGCTTACCTCGCCACCGCAGTCTTCACTTTGCCGCAATTGCCGAAAGATCGAGTAGTGCTCGCGGGAGTCGTCTTCGACCCCTGCTATGTGAAGAGCACGATCTTCGCGGGAATGCTTGACGAGCAGGTTAAGCAAAAGGCCGACGACCAGGGCGGAACCCAGTTGGCTATGATGATCTACCCTGCCGACCCGGAGGGAAGACAGGACGTCAAGCCCTTCGCCGTGACCAGCGGTTGGGGAACCGGCAAACCCGAAGTTACGCGCAAACTCGACGATGCCTTCCGCGGGCTGATGATGGGAATTAAGTATCAGGGCACCAGCGTCGAAGCCATGGGCCGCACCTGGGTGCATCGCAGCTTCCTGCTGCTGGGCATTCTCTCGTTGCTGATGATCGGCGGTCTGGTCCTTACCAAGCACGTCGTCAGTAAAGAGATGGCGCTGGCGCGTCTGAAGTCGGACTTCGTTTCCAATGTCTCGCACGAGCTGCGCACGCCTTTGGCCCTGATTCGTCTGTACGCGGAAACGCTCGAGTTGGGCCGCATCACGACGCGCGAAAAGAAGCAGGGTTACTATCGCATCATTCGCAAAGAGAGCGAACGGCTGACGGCTTTGATCAATAACATTCTGGACTTCTCGCGCATTGAAGCCGGCCGCAAGGAATACGAATTTCGCGAGACCGACATTGCCGATCTAGTTCATAACACACTCGACTCTTATCGTTATCAGATCGAGCAACAGGGTTTCGAATTTGAAGAAAACATCGATCCGAATCTGCCGCCGGTCACGGTTGATCGCGAAGCCATCGCCCGGGCCGTGGTTAATCTGGTCAATAACGCTTTGAAATATTCCGCCGACGATAAGTTTTTGGGCGTGAAGCTTTATCGTGATAACGGTGCGGTCAAACTCGAAGTGGTTGACCACGGCATCGGAATCGCGCGACGGGATCAGTCGAAGATCTTTGAGAAGTTTTACCGCACCGGCGATCCACTGGTGCACAACACAAAAGGCAGCGGCCTCGGGCTCTCGCTGGTGCGCCACATTACCGAGGCACACGGCGGCGCTATCGAAGTCGACAGTACGCCGGGAAAAGGAAGCAGGTTTGTCCTTTCTCTGCCACTGAAGGGAGCCGCGCCGCAAACTATTCCCCAATCGATTTAGGACACACACATGAAGAAGAACAATCTGAAGTACATTGGTCAATCGAATGGCGGCGGCGCCAACATTACCGCCGAAACCGAAGTGACAACCGCGCCGGCCACCGGCAAGCGGACTCGCATCCTCATCGTCGAAGACGAGCCGGCAATGGTCGCGGGCCTGCGCGACAACTTTGAGTACGAAGGTTATGAAGTGATTAGCGCCGCCGACGGCGCTGACGGCCTCGAACGAGCGCTGGCCGATAATCCTGATCTGGTCGTGCTCGACGTGATGATGCCGCGCATGAGCGGCCTGGACGTTTGCAAGCAACTGAAAGCGCAGAAGCCATCGATCCCCATCATTATGCTGACTGCGCGCGGCCAGGAAATCGACAAGGTTGTCGGTCTCGAATTAGGCGCCGATGATTACGTGACCAAGCCTTTCTCAATTCGCGAGCTGATGGCCCGCGTGAAAGCAGTGCTCCGCCGCGCTGGTCCGCAAGCACCGGCTCCGGAGATCTATCGCTTCAGCGACGTCGAGGTGAACGTGCGCAGCAACGAAGTTCTGCGGGCGGGGACGCCAGTCGATCTTTCGGCGAAAGAATTCGCGCTGCTTGCCTACTTCGTCGCGCATCCGGCGGAAACCCTGACGCGCGATCGATTGTTGGACGCCGTGTGGGGTTATGAGAATTATCCGAACACGCGCACCGTGGACACGCACATTGTTCACTTACGTCAGAAAATTGAACCCAATCCTGAGGAGCCGCGTTTCATTCTTACCGTTCATGGCAGTGGTTATAAGTTCGTTGGATAAAGGAAAGTGGCACAGACTTTAGTCTGTGAATGGCAGAGGAATCTTTCATGAGCACTTCAACGGTTACCAGCGGGTTAGCAACGCGGCGCGCGCTCGATGTCGCGCCGTCGCCAAGACAATCAGCGCGCCGGCGCGATTTGGAATTCAAGCTGGCCGCCCTGCAAAAAGACTATGCCGATTTGCACACCGCGATTTTCGAGGCGGCGCAAGTTCATCGGCGTCTATGCGCGCCGCGTTTAGTGCGGGCCGGCGATTTCGAGATCGCCAGTGAGATTTTTGCCGTCCGTCACCTGCCCGGCGACTTCTTCACCGTAAAGCAGCAGGACGATCACGTGCTGTTCGCGCTGGGTGACATCAGCGGCAAAGGTCTGGCTGCGGGAATGTGGACCACGCACCTGGTTGGCTTGACCAATAGTTACGCCGCGTTGACTTCATCACCCGAAGCAATTGCCGCCGGCGTCAATCACGATTTGTCCGGGATGGCTTTGACCGCTTCGCTGGCCAGCTTGTTTCTGGGGAAACTCGATCCGCTGACGGGACGACTTGATTACTGTAGCGCCGGACATCCGCCCGCGTTTTTGCTGCGCGCGAACGGCGAGATGGAATCGCTCTCGGAAGGTGGGATGCTGCTCGGCGTTTCTTCAGATGCGTCCTATGTCGGAGCGAGCGTCATTCTCCGTCAGGATGATGTCTTGCTGGTTTACTCGGACGGAATTGTCGAGTCGCTCAACGAGAGGGGTGAAGAGTTTGCTTACGATCGGCTTCGCGAGGAACTTCAACGGGCGCGGAGCGAGTCCGCTGACACAATTCTCTTCTCCGCGCTCGGCGCGGTGCAGGACTTTGCCGGCACGCGGCCGCTGATGGACGACATGACTTTGGCAGTCATTCGCCGGACGGGTTCCAATTCAACTTTGAATTAGAGGCACGGGCATCCCGCCCTTTGAAACACGCGCAAGATGCGCGTGCCACCGATCAGGCCAGCGAGTTTCAAGGGGGACGGCGCACAGGGTACCAGTTTTTGCAGAAGGAGCTTCCCGACGTGAAAAGCTCCTCACGAAGTTGGTACTCTAGCGCCGTGCAATCCGGGCCCCAATCAAAAACTTCCAACCAACCAATCATCGCCGTCGCTGGTCCGACTGCTTCGGGCAAGAGCAGTCTCGGAATTGAGCTGGCTCTGCATTTCGGCGGCGAGATCATCAACTGTGATTCAGTTCAGGTTTACCAGGACATTCAAATTGCGACCGCGAAGGTGCCGTTTGAAGAGCGTCGAGGCGTGCCGCATCATCTAATCGACTTCGTCCCATCGCAACAGACTTTTACAGCGGCAGACTGGGCCCGCGCGGCGATTGAGAAGATTGAAGAGATCGACGAACGTGGGCGCCGCGTCTTTCTGGTGGGCGGCACCGGCTTTTACCTGCGCGCGTTGCGCCAGCCTTTTTTCCCCAGTCCGGCCACTGATGAAGACCTGCGCGCGCGGCTGACCAAAATCAGACAACGCCACGGCCCCGAGCGTCTGCACCGCATCCTGCAACGATTTGATCCTGCCGAGGCTGAGAACCTGTATGCGCGCGATTGGCCCCGGGTCCAGCGAGCGATTGAGTTCTACGTGCAAACCGGCGAACGCATTTCCGATCAACGGCCGGCGCGTCCGGAACCGCCCGCGCTGGCAACTCGAATTCGAGTTATCGCCCTGACTCCGCCGCGGGACGAACTGTATTCACGCATCAACTCGCGCACCGAAAAGCACTTTGCCGATGGCCTGGTTGAAGAAGTGCGCAGCTTACTCGAACGCGGCGGGCCGCCGAATTCAAGCGCTCTGGGCGCACACGGATACCGGCGAGTCGTCGAATACCTGAAAGGCGATCGTGATCTGGAAAGCGCGATCGAGCAAACCAAACTCGATGTGCGTCATTACGCCAAGCGACAGCTCACTTGGTTTCGTCAGGAGTCAGGCGTCGAGTGGGTTGAAGGATTCGGAGAAGATCCGTCGGTGCAGCAACAAGTGATCGAACTACTGAGATAGGTTTGATGGACGAGAGTCTGGTGCGATTTCACTCGATCGGATTTGTAGCGTTTTGGCAAACGGATTAACTTTAGTCCACAAGACACGAACCGCGAAGCGGTTCATGACCTCCAGCCCAGGGTTGCTGCGCTTCGCAGCTACCCTGGGTTAGGGAAAATTCAAACGGCCGCAACCCTGGAAGGGTTGCATCGCTCTTGAAAGCTCGTTACCCGACGTAGCCTTCGGCAACGTCGGGCTGTAGGCCGGAACCGCTTCGCGGTTTTAGAGGTGGAATGATCCAACCAAGAGTCAGCCCGCAGCAGAAAAATAAAACGCTTGTAAGCGGCGAACGCCTGTTATACTCTGAGCGCACTTAGATTCTTCTTGAGGTCGATAGTTTCGTGGACTCCAAGGCCTTACCACAAAACATCCAGGATGGGTTTCTGAATCTCGCGCGTCGAGAGAAAGTTACGGTAACGATCTATCTGGTGAATGGCGCAAAGCTGTTGGGCCGCATCAAGAGCTTCGACAAATTTTCGCTGATCCTGGAAACCGGCGCGAACGACCAGTTGATTTTCAAACACGCGATCTCGACCATCTCGCAGTCGCGACGATCGACCGGTGAGTTGAGACACCCCGCAAATCCCAGCGAAGGCCTGGAACATACCTCCGAGACGCCCTCTGCTTAATCGATCTAATCAATTTCAGAAAATGTCCGGCGCTTTCATCACGTTTGAAGGAATCGACGGCTGCGGTAAGTCCACGCAACTTCGCTTGCTCGCCGGCGAGCTGCGGGTCCGCGGCCTCGAGGTGGTCACGACACGCGAACCGGGCGGCACGACCCTGGGTCAGAAGCTGCGCGCCGCGTTGCTGGACGTTCAGGAACAGGTTGATCCGCTGGCCGAGTTGCTCGTGTTTGCCGCGGATCGCGCGCACCACGTGCGCACTTTGTTGTTACCTTCCCTGGCGGCGAACAAGATTGTATTGTCTGACCGTTATGCTGACGCGACGGTCGCATATCAGGGCTCGGGGCGAGGCTTTTCACCTGAATTGATAAGTGAGATCGTGCAACTCGCGACCGATGGACTCACGCCCGATCTCACGCTGTTGTTTGACTTGTCTGTTCCGGAATCGGCGGTGCGCACGCGAAAGCGCTTCGAAGCCAAACACAGCGACCGGCTCGACAGTGAAGACGCGACGTTTCATGAACGGGTTCGAGCTGCGTACTTAGAGATCGCCAAAACAAACCCGGAGCGCGTGCGGCTCATTGACGCGCGCGGCTCAGTTCAGGAAACTCACAGCCTGGTAATGAAGATCGTGATTCCGTTTTTGCAGGAAAGAGGAATGATCCAAGGCAAAGAGCGGGAGTAGCCCGACCGTAAGGGAGGGCGTTTTTAGACACGAGCGCCCTCCCTTACGGTCGGGCTACTGCCCCGGCACCCATCATGTTTTCTCGTCTCATCGGCAATGAAGAAGTGAAGGCATCGCTCGCGCGATTACTCACTGGCGGACGTGTGCCGGGCTCGCTGCTCTTCACCGGCGAAAGCGGCATCGGCAAAAAGCTCTTTGCGCTCGAACTGGCGAAGGCGCTCAACTGCCGCAATCGTGCCGGCGTCGAAGCGTGCGACGAATGTTCATCGTGCAAACGAATTTCCAACTCGACGTTCCCGCCTTTCAGTAGTGCCGACGACAACAAGGAGCGAATGATTTGGAGCGAGCATGCCGATGTCGCCATGGTTCGCCCTTACAAAGAAATCATTCGCGTGAAAGCGATGCGTGAACTCGAGCGCGAGGCGAATTTTCGCCCGTTCGAAGGCTCTGCGCGCGTATTCATTGTCGAAGACGCCGAGTACATGAACGAGCAGGCGGCGAACGCTCTCTTGAAGACGCTCGAGGAACCTCCGGCTACCAGTCACCTGATTGTGACCACCACAAATCCGACGGCGCTGCTGGCCACCATTCGCTCCCGTTGCCAGGTCATCAGGTTCGCGCCCATCGCGGCAGATGAGATTGAGAAATTTCTGATTCAGCGAGAGGGTATTTCGGCCGATGATGCGACTTTGCTGGCGCGAACTTCATGCGGGAGCCTCGGCCGCGCGCTATCAGCAGATGTCGATGATTATCGCGAGCGCCGCGCAGCGATGCTGGCGATTCTCAAGTCTCTCACGCTGACCGGCGATCGGGTTCAACTCCTCCGTTCGGCCGAGGACCTGGCCGCCGCGAAGGATCGCGCTGATTACGAACAGAGTCTGGATGTGCTCGAAGCTTTAATTCGTGATGCGTGGGCACTCAGTCTGGGGCGGCCGGCTGATTCGATCGTCAATCGCGACCGCGTTAAGGATCTCGATCGCATCGCTTCCGAGTTGCGCAGTGAAAAGGCCGCCCTCTGGCTGTCCACCATCGAAGAACTGCGCGGGGCTCTGGAAGTAAATATCAACCGGCGAATTGCCAGCGACGGGTTGGTTGTGTCCATGGCCACGGCCTAAAGCGAGGAGCATCAAAAACTCGCGGGCGCATTACTTTGGCGGCGTCGCAGGACAGATATTGTCGGCGATGTTTCGATCAGTGATTACGAACCTCGTCTTGGCCACAGGATTCTCAACGGTGGTTGTGCCTGAACTGGTGCAAGGATCAAGACTCGCAAAGACCCTGCGATCGGGGGCGTTGTGCGTAAGCGTAATTATGCAACCTTTCATTTTCATTTGACCTGTTCCGGAAACAGCAGACCCGCCCCCCGTTTGTCCCTTGGAAGGTTGGGCACTCTCTGCGGCTTTTGAACCTGGCGGAACGAAACAAGTTGGACATTCGAAAAGGTAATTTCCGGTAAACGTGTTCCACATCACAACCCGGTTGGGATCAGTGTCGTCCTGCAAACAGAAATTGTAGGGATGCGTTACTACCGTCGCGGTGGCTCCCCACCCGCCAGCCTGTATGCCGGTAACACGGCGGTACGTCGTGAACTGGCCGGCGTTGTCGACCTGTTTCGGCTCAATCATCAATTGCTGGAACGGACCGCCGTCCATGGTGATTACACCTTCCGATGTAAGCGTAAGCGGGGCTGGCTGTTTTAATCCCTCAAGTCCGGAAACCACAACCTTCAGTTGTGTGCTTTCGCCTTTCAGCAGACTTGTCTTGGGCGCAGTCAAGTCGAGCCGGAGGTTGCGAAACTCGCCAATCTTTTCGGTCGGTCCTTCTTTTAGCAGTACTTCTACGGCGCCGACGACGTTAGGGGGCGCTTCGAAAACAGCCTCGCGTGGTGACTCAGCGATTAATCCGAATCCGCCGGAGGCATTCGAAGAGTTTTTTTCGAAATCAGTGACCGAACTTCTGACCTTTTCCCAGTCGATATTTCTGTCCGTGCGGAAATTAACCGAAGTGTTCGAGCTATCGCCGTCGAATGGACCGATGATCGTGATTGGCCGGCCAGTCTGCCCCAGCACAGGGAAATTGAAAATCGGCGTTATTTTTGGATCCGGCGTGATTACTGCGCCCGAAGACGTCATGCCGGCAGGCGGAGTGATTTTTGGATCGGGTGTTATAACTGCGCCGGATGGCGTAAGCGGCAGGTTGGTTACATTCAGAATCGTAGTTGGAGCGGCGACCAGGACGAGCCCGACTGAAATAACATTGCCCGCCGATCGATCATTGACGAGGGTGAACTTAAAGATTGAGCTTATATCCCCGATGGCGACGTCCTGCGGCTTGTCATCCATGCTAGTGATGAGCCGGATCCCAAACTTTTTCAACTCTGTCTGGTTTGCGGTCTGTTCGTCTTTGGTCTTGCCGTCCGGCTCGGCGATGACGGTGCCGGAAATCGTGTCACCGGCTCTCATGTCGTCAGGAAAGTTGACCTTGATAATGCCCGGGTTGACCTTAATTCTTACAACCTTCAGTCCGCCACCGATCTCAATCTTGGGGGGTGTCGATTGGGTGTTGGCGGCGCGAGAGTAGCAGAGCGCGGTCAACAGGATAGCTGACGCCACGCACAACCAGCGAAAAGCATGTCGGGTGTTCATTTGGATAATCCTCCGGAGACTTTAGTGTGGATTGAATCCACTCAACGGGCGTAGAACCGAAAAAGAAGGAACCCCTTGGCCGGATGAATGCGGATACGCTGATTGTATTAAATCGGTGACAATTCCTATCACCATAAAGGACGGCAGTCAATTCCATTTTTGCGCGCCACCGGAGTACGAAGAAGCAAAAAGGCCGCACAGCGGCGGCCTCTCACGTTCAAAATGGTTTGACGGCTAAGAGATTGATACCAGCTCGTGGCGAACTTCCGGCTTCGCGGCGGCGCCTTCGGCCAAAAGCTTTTCAGTCTCTTTCACAAACGCTTCAACGATGTCTTCGCCGGCAACTTTGCGCATCGGCACACCGTCTTTGAAGATCATGCCGACGCCCCGGCCGAACGTGATGCCCAATTGTGAATCGTGCGCCTCGCCCGGACCGTTGACCGCGCAGCCCATGATCGAAAGATGAAGCGGCTCTTCGACGTGCGCAAGCCGGCGTTCAATCTCGGTTACTATCTCGACAAAATTATCGACATCCAGACGGCCGCACGTCGGACAAGCGACCACCGTGACGCCCCGCGTTCGCAGGCCTAGCGACTTGACGATCTCCCAGGCGACACGTACTTCCTCCTGCGGCTCGGCCGCGAGCGACACGCGAATCGTGTCACCGATACCTTCATGCAAGAGAATTCCCAAACCGATGGAAGACTTTACGGTGCCGGTGAATGCGGTTCCCGCTTCGGTCACGCCGAGGTGAAACGGGTAATCAACTTTCTCCGCCAGCAAACGGTACGCGGCCACCGTGCGATGAACGTCGGAAGCCTTCAAAGAGATAATGATGTCGGTGAAATCGAGGTCTTCGAGAATCTGTATGTGACGCATCGCCGATTCGACCATCGCTTCCGGAGTCGCCGTTCCGTATTTCTTCAAAAGATCTTTTTCCAGCGAGCCGCCGTTTACGCCAATTCTAATCGGGACTTTCTGTGCTTGCGCGGCGCGAACGACCTCGACGATGCGTTCGTGCTTGCCGATGTTGCCGGGATTCAGTCGCAACTTGTCGATTCCAGCTTCCAGTGCCAGCAAGGCGAGTTTGTAATGAAAGTGAATGTCGGCGACGAGCGGGACTTCGGGAACGCGTTTGCGAATTTCTTTGAGGGCGATCGCGGCGTCGTTGTCGGGAACGGCGAGGCGAACAATCTCGCAGCCGGCGGTGACCATCTGTTCGATCTGCTCGACGGTCTCGCCGACGTTGGCCGTATCGGTCTTTGTCATCGACTGGATCGCCACCGGAGCGCCGCCGCCGATTTGAACGTGCTTGACTTGTACTGGTCTGGTCTTACGCATCAAAAACTCTTGCTCACGTTTAGCGGAGGGCTACCGCCCTCCGATCCGGCGGGCAGTAGCCCGCCTCTAAACAAATCAGAATGTCATTTCGCGGGCGCCGCCGTGGGCGCCGGAGACGCTGCGGGCGGACCTCCGCCACCACCTCGAGAAATCGAGACCTGCTTCAGGATGTCGTTTGTTATCACGAAGACCATCAACAGAATCACCACGACAAATCCGACTTGCTGAATCCGCTCACGGATTCTCATAGAGATCGTCAGGCCCACCAGCGCCAATGCGCCCTCGATCAACAGCAGGAAGATCGCGCCACCGTCGAGCACCGGAATCGGCAGCAAGTTAAATATGCCGAGGTTCAGACTCAGAAATCCAAGCGTCGCAAATACGCCGGCCCAACCGAGACGAATCGCCGAGGTCGACGCGACGCGATAAATCCCAATCGGACCCGACAGAGTGTTGCGCACTGAGCGTTGACCCGAAAACAACTGGCCCAGGGCCTTGCCGGTAACACGAATGTATTCCCAGTTGATCTCAACTGCTTCGGTAAACGCTCCGATCGGTCCCACGCGTTGAAATGGAATCTCTTCATCCGGCGTGAACCCGAGCCGCTCGCGGGTGTCCTGCGGATTAAGCAGACGCGGTGTCGCCGTAATTTCGAGTTGTTTCCCGGCCCGCTCGAGACGCAGGGTAATCGGCTGTCCTTTGTGCTCGCGAGTGTACTGCGAGACCTGTTCCGCGCTTTTCACCGGTTCGCCGTTAACCGAGACAAGACGATCGCCCGGTTGCATGCCCACCTCTTGCGCCGGCGAGTTCGGTGCAATATCCCTGATGACGATCGGAACATTTCCATAATCAGGAAGGAAGTCGAGTAAACCAACAGTCTCACCTTCTTCCGTGTGCGGCGTCGGCTTGATCGTCAGCTTGACGCGCTGTCCGTTGCGCTCGACCTCAAGGGGCAACGGCTTGTCTGGTGATAACAAGGCGTCGTCGGCAACCGTCTTCCATTTCGGATTCTCGTTGCCGTCAAACACGACGATTCGATCACCCGGTTTCAGCCCGGCCTGCTCCGCGGCGCCACCCGGTACAACTTGTCTCACCACCGGCGGCGGTGTTAGCTGCACGCCATAAATCAGCGCACCCGCGAATGGAATCGCCAACGCGGTCAGAATGTTCATCACGGGTCCGGCCACCGCCACCATTATCCTTTGATAGCGCGGTCGCAAATCAAAACGCTCGTTTGCGGGAATGTCGGGCGCGCCTTCGCCCTCAATCGGCGCATTAGACTCGTCGCCGCCGAGTTTCACATAACCGCCCAGCGGAATGGCTGAAATGCGATAGTCGGTCGTTCCCTTTCGGAATCCCCAAAGGCGCGGCCCGAAGCCGAACGAAAAGGTCTCGACCCGAATCTTCAGCAGCTTCGCGACGATAAAATGGCCAAACTCGTGCAGGGTTACGGCTGCGCCAAGGATGAATATGAAGGCGAGGACACCGATGATTCCGCTTTGCAACAAACTCATAAGAATTGAGTTTACGTGTCGTGTCAGGCGAGGTCAAACACCAGTGGCACAGACTTCAGTCTGTGATTTCCTCAGGTAGATTCACTGACTGAAGTCTATGCCACTTGTCTAGGCTACGTTGACTCGGGCTTCAGCCGCCATGTCTGCGATCACAACCCGCGCTGAAACCCGCGCTTCGCGATCGGCAGTCAGTACCGTTTCGAGGTCAGTGACATCAGTTACTCGATGGGTCTTCATCACTGATTGAATTACGCGTGGAATATCAGAAAACAGAATCCGCTCATCGATGAAGGCCTGCACGGCTTCCTCGTTGGCCGCGTTCATTGCCGCCGGTAGTGTCCCACCGGTCCGCAGTGCCTGATAAGCGAGCGAGATGCACGGGAAACGGTCCACGTCGGGCGATTCAAAGTGCAAAGACGAAAGCTGCGCCAGATTCAGAGGCGGCAGCTCAGTCGGGCAGCGTTCAGGATACGTCAGCGCATACTGGATCGCATGCCGCATGTCGGTCACGCCCATCTGAGCAATAATCGAACCGTCGATCAATTCAATCATCGAATGCACGACCGACTCAGGATGCACGACGATGCCAATTTCGTCCGCGCCGAAACCGAACAACCAGTGACCTTCGATAACTTCGAGCCCTTTGTTCATCAACGTCGCTGAATCGATCGTAATCTTTGCGCCCATGCTCCAGGTCGGATGCTTCATCGCTTCGGCCACCGTGGCCGTTGACATGGTCGCCTTCTCGCGCGTGCGGAACGGCCCGCCGGACGCAGTCAAAATTATTCGGCGTACCTCGCTGCGTTTCTCGCCACGCAGGCATTGATGCAGCGCATTGTGTTCCGAATCGACGGGCAGCAATTCCGCGCCTGATTTTTCGGCCGCACGAGTCATCAACTCTCCGGCCATAACGAGCGTTTCCTTGTTCGCCAGCGCCACGCGCTTCCCTGCTTCCAGCGCTCGCAGCGTCGGGACAAAACCGATAGCGCCGACCGTCGCCGACATCACGCAGTCAGCTTGCGGGTGTCTCGCCACTTCCACCAGTCCCGCTTCGCCAAAGACAAGTCGCGGCAAAGACACATCAAGTTTCGAAAGTTCAGCCTTGAGCCTGGTTCCCGTTTCTTCATTGTCGACTGAGACGAGTTCCGGCTGATGGCGCGCAATCTGCGCTGCCAGTTCGGCAACGTTGCGACCGGCGCCCAACGCGACCACGCGAAATCGATCGGGGCCGAGCGCCTCGATCACGCGCAGAGTGTTGCACCCGATCGAGCCGGTGGAACCCAGAATTGAAACGCCACGAGGTGACATGAATTTTTACGGTGATGGCGAAGGGGGCGGGCCGCTGTCGTAAGGTTGCATCAACTCGATCGTCTGGCCGTCGCGCTCGTACGTTGCTTCGGTGACGCGCCACGAGCGATTGTTTCGATAGGAAAGATCGACGCGCGCATTCACGGTGCGGTTCTCGCCGTACACTTTGATATAAAGCCTGGCGACGCCGTCGCCGGAGCTAACGTTGATATTTCCGGTGACGATCGAGCCGAAGTCCTTTACCTCACCGATATCCTGCTTCAGCTTCTGGTTAGTGCGTAGATAAGCGCGCGCCGTATTTGCAGCCTCACTCGTGCCAATCGTCCGAAAAACAAAAAAGGCGATCCCGCCGACGAATAGCGCGACAATCAAGCACAGCACGGCGACGATGCCGACGATAATCAGAACGATCTTCTTGGTGCTCATTAACGACTAAAATAGGCCCAGGCGAAATAGTAGAGTAGCGGCGCATTGAACAGCAAGCTATCAATTCGATCCAGTACGCCGCCGTGACCCGGCAGAATCTGTGCGGTGTCCTTGGCGCCGGCGCTTCGTTTGAGCGCGCTCTCAGTCAAATCGCCAAGCACGCCGACGACATTCATCAGGGCCGCAAAGGGCAACGCAAACTTTAGCGGCAAGTTCAGAAAGAACCAGTAATGAGCGGCGGCAGCCAGCAACAAACTCGCCAGCATCCCGGCAGCCGCGCCCTCCCAGGTCTTTCCGGGACTGATCGATGGCGCGAGTTTGTGCCGCCCAAACAAACGTCCTCCGTAGTACGCCGCCGCATCCGAGCCCATAATGACAAGAAAGAAATAAGCCAATAAGTGCTTTGATAGCAGCGGCCGAAATCCGACTCGCACGGCAATCAGGTGCCCGCCCAGCAGCATGATGTACATCACGCTAAAAACCGTTACGCCCACCGAAGGAATCATCCGGTTGAAGGGCGCGCCCCGCAGCATCGCCGACGTCAACGAACCGGCGGTAAGCAACAGCAGGACGATCTGAATCGCCATCAGATCCGGCAGCGCGCCAGGCGAAGTGAAGAAGAAAATAAAAAGCAATGCCAGCCCGGCAAGCGAGCCGGCAACTGCGTCAGCACGAATCTGAAGCTTCTTCGCCAGTAGCCAGAACTCTAGCAACGCCAGCACCAGCGCCGCGCCGACGAGAATGGCGAAGAGCGGCGCCAAACTCTCAATCAGGATCGCAGCGATGAGAATCGGCAGCAGTACAACGGCCGTCAGCACGCGCGCGAAGGGCGCAGGGACGCCGGCGAGAAATGATTTCGGTTTTTGTCCGCGTGTTGGTTTGTTCACGGTTGGGGACGGTCGCGCAGCATCAACCGCTGGCCACTGCGCGCGGCTCGGTGACAAGTTTCAGGCCGCCGAATCGCCGGCTGCGTTGTTGATAGTCGAGCACGGCCTGGAGCAAATGAATTCGACGGAAGTCAGGCCAAAGCGTATCGGTCACATAGATTTCTGCGTAGGCCATCTGCCACAAGAGAAAGTTAGAAATACGAAGCTCGCCACTTGTGCGCACCAACAAATCAAGTTCCGGCAAGTGTCGCGTGTAGAGTTCCTGCGCGATTCGCGCCTCGTCGAGATCATCAGCCGCTTTGCCTTCCGCGCTAAGTTTCTGCATCGCGGCCTGGCAGGCATCGACAATCTCTGCCCGGCCGCCATAGTTCAGGGCCACGCTGAGAACCATGCCGGTGTTCGCAGCAGTTCGTTCAGATGCCCGGGCAATTTCATCCTGCACGCGTGGCGCGAGGGCTTTGATTCGTCCGATGGTTTGAAAACGAATGTTCTGTTTGTTGATTTCGTCGAGCTCGATCCGCAGATACTTTCTCAGCATGCGCATGAGCGCGTCGACTTCGTAACGCGGCCGCTTCCAGTTCTCGGTCGAGAACGCATACAGGGTCAGCGCGCCGAGGCCGAGCCGGGCGCCGGTATCGACCGCGGCGCGCACAGCTTCTACGCCCGCGCGGTGACCGGCAATGCGAGGCTGTCCTCGCTGGGCCGCCCAACGACCGTTGCCGTCCATAATGATCGCGACGTGCTTTGGCAGACGACTCCAGTCAATCGCCGAAAGCAATTTTTCGTCGAGCGAGTTGGCCGTTACGACACTGTCAAAATCCTGACGCATTGGAATCAAATCAAAGCACCAAGAATCTTAGTCGGATAGACGTTAGGGCGCAATCTCAGTCTTTGTCGAGTGACTGGAGCGCAAGCGTCCTCGCTTGCAATTAGTGGTGTTGTGCGATCATAAGAGACTACGGAACTGGCCGCAGAGCGGCCAAATGTTTATAGACCCTCACGTCGATGATGTCGTTAGCTCCGGAGGAGTAACTAAGCAAGTTGACCCTGGAATCTTTCGCTCCTCCGGAGCTTCATTCCCTGATGGTCGGGTTTTCTATAAACATTCGGTCCCTCCGGGACCGACAGTACGGTGTTCGAGCAACACACATTTACCATCCACTACTCGCTTGCAATTGGGAAACTACTCAACCCAAGCAGCAACCGAGACGGTTGCACTCCAGTCTTATTCGTATTGAACGCTAACCAATGTCAGGCCGTGAGCCGGCGCAGTTGCACCCACGAGTGAGCGATCGCCGCTCTCAATCGCCTTCCCAACCGTCGCTTCATCGATCTCGCCGCGACCGACCGCTAACAGCGTACCGACGATTGAACGGACCATGTAACGCAGAAAACCGTTACCCGAAATTGTGAACTCAATCAATTCACAATGGCCCCGCTGGTCCCATCCATCGGCAATTTCCATTTGCATGATATTGCGAACCCGAGACTCAGATTCGGTTTGGGCCGCCGAGAATGCCGTCCAATCATGTTCACCCAGAAACATCTGACCAGCCCGGCGCATGCTCTCCAGATCGAGCGGGCGCGCTTCCTGGTGCGCATAGCGCTTCCAAAACGGCGACATCACGCGCCCGTGCACGAGACGATAACAATAGGTCTTGCCTTTGGCTGAATACCGCGCGTGAAACTCATTTAAGACGGCGTCGGCTCTGAGGACTCGCACATCCGCCGCCAGGTTTCCATTGATCGCGCTGCAAAGTTTCGGCGAATTGATTTCGCGTTGAAGCTGAACGTTGGCGACCTGACCTTCGGCGTGAACGCCGGCGTCCGTCCTCCCGGAGCCGTGCACAACTACTTCGCGATCATCAAGCAGCGAAAGAACTCGGGTCAGCTCGCCTTGCACGGTGCGCAGTCCATCCTGCATCTGCCAGCCATGAAAGTCGGTGCCGTCGTATTGAAGAAGTAGTCGGAAGTTCACGAGTGTTTGGAGGATGCCAGTGCCCTTAAACTACTTTCTTGATCGTTTAGACGGCGGACCTGTCCGCCGAATCAGCCGGACAAGTCCGGCTTCTAAACGGTGGTTATTCAACCGGCGGTCAGTCGTCGCCTTCAAACGGTCTTAAGATTGGCGCGACTTCCCGGCTTGATGATTGGTTCGCCGTGCGCGCAGGCTTCGCATTCACTCTCTGCTACCGCGGAAACGCTAAGCGTGGCCAGCGACACACGCGGCACGCCGACATCGGCTGTGCCACCGGAGCGATCAATGATCGACGCCGCCGCGACGACCGTGGCCCCCGCGTCCTGGAGCGCTGCGATTGTGTCGCGCGTAGAACCACCGGTGGTAATCACGTCCTCAACCACCAAAACTCGTTCGCCTTGCCGGACACTGAATCCGCGGCGAAGTTTCATCTGGCCCTGTTCGCGTTCGGTCCAGATGAATCGCACGTCGAGTTGCCGCGCGGTTTCGTAACCAATCACCAGCCCACCGATAGCGGGCGAGGCCACAGTCTCGATTTTTTCGTCCTTGAAATGGGCCGCCAACGCCGCGCCGAATTCAATTGCCTCCGCGGTCGATTGCAGAGCGATCGCGCATTGCAGATAGACCGAGCTGTGCAATCCGCTCGACAACACAAAATGGCCTTCGAGCAGAGCGCCCGACTTCTTGAAGCGATCGATTACTTGCTGGTCATTCATACTTCGTGCAGTCTAGTTGGCCCTTCTGGTTCACGGCGTCAGAGTAGGATACTGGTTCTCACGGTCGGGACTTCTGAAAACCTGCTCCTACCGATTACAATCCCGATTGATGCAGCGTCCGCTCAACCTGATCTCCGACTCCTCTCTCGTGCAGGAGATCTTCGACCTGGCGCTTGAGCGCGGTGGCCGCGCAAGTTTCGCCGACATCGCCGAATCGATCCTTCGTCTTTCCAACGCCTCAGAAGATCTGGCGGCAGCGCTGGTCAACGATCTCATTCAAAACGATCCTCGCTTCCAGGTCGAAGACAAGCATCTGACCGCCAAAGATAACGAAATTGAAGATCTTTTGCTGAACGAAATTGATTTCGTCGTCTTCGACGTCGAAGCGATTACCGGCAAAGCCATGCCGACTCGAATGATCGAAATTGGGGCGACGCGCGTCCGCGCCGGCGAAATTCGCGAAGAATTTCAAACACTGATCAATCCCAGTCTGCCACTGCCACGATTCATTTCCGCGCTAACCGGCATCACGGACGAGATGCTGAGCACGGCGCCGGCCTTCGCGGACATCGTTCAGGCGTGGCTTACGTTTGCCGGCCAATCTTTGCTGGTCGCGCACAATTCCCATTTCGATCTTAATCTGCTCAATCAGGAGATCGCGCGCGTCTTTCCGGGCTCGCGCATGAGCAATCCCGATCTCTGCACGGTGGAATTAGCGCGGCGAGTCACGCCTTCACTCGAGAATCGCAACCTCGATTCGCTCGCCGACCATTTTGGCATTGAAATCAAAGAGCGTCATCGCGCCGCCGGTGACGCGCGGGCCACTGCTCAGGTTCTGCTGCGCTTACTTGATGAGCTGGACATTCGCGGCGTACGAACGTTGCGAGAGGCGCGCGCTTTCGATTCCTCTGCGCCGGTTCAACGAGCGGAAATGCAACTAGCCTTCGAGTCATGAAACCGATTCGGCCTGACGGCTGCGTCGCATCAAATTCTTTGCCACGAAGAAAACAATAATCAGCACAGCCAGCCCAATCCCAATCGACGGATAGTAATGCGCGAGAATGTCCTTAGCCTGATCACCGTAACGCGCCGCGAGATAACCTTCGAGCAAATATCGAAACGTCCGGCCCCCGGCAATCGCGATCGTGAACCGCAATAAGTTGAGTCGAAACACACCGGCGGAAACGACGAACAGCTTGAACGGAAAAGGCGGCGGCAGGACCGAAGCCACCAAAACCGAGAGCACGTCGTAACGATCGATCAAATCCTTGACGCGCTTCTGTTTCGCTTCGGAGAAGCGCGCCAGGGCGCGGTGACCGGCGCGTTTTGAAACGAGATACAAGCACACACAGCCGGCAGTCGACCCAATCATCGCCGTGGCGACATAGATGAGCATCCATGACGGACGTGACGCCGATAGCAGGAGCAGCATCGCGTCCACACCACCCGGCATCGGAACCAAGACCGAATCGAGGAAAGCGATCGCGAACAATCCAAATGGCCCGAACGACAACAGCCAATGCGAAAACTTCCCGAGACCGCCGGTGATCTTATGAATCAGAGCTTTCAATGGGGTTATTAGAATCCTTCCTCTTATTAATCCCCTGACTTCTCTGTGTGTCTCTGTGAATCCTCTGTGCCTCTGTGGTGAAAATATTTGAGGAGAATCTCACCACAAAGACACGGAGGATTCACAGAGACACACAGAGAAAAGCCAGGACACCGCTTATTCATCTGCCGACTTAACTGCGGCTCGTCCTCTCTTGGACAGCAAGTAAATTACCAAAGCGATCAGGCACAACGAACCGGCGATCGTCACGATCATCAAACCATTGTCGCGCAAAAACCGCAGTACGCGCTCGCCGTAGTAAATCGCCAGAATGCCTTCCGTGTAGTAGCGAATCGAGCGCGCAATCAGAATCGTCAGCACAAACTTGCGACGCGGAAACTGTAGCGCGCCGGCCGTGGCCACGAAAATCTTGAACGGCAGCGGCGGCGGCAGCAGCGCCGGCACGGCCAAAGCAAAAATGCCGAAGCGCGCGTATGCTTTTTCTACTCGCTCGATGCGATCGGGTCGAAACCGCCGGTGTAGCACCGCGAGTCCGCCACGACTGAAGATCGTGTAAAGCAAAGTGCAGCCGAGTACGGAACCAATCGCCGGGAACAAAGGAAAAAAGAACGCAGTTTCCGGATGCGTGTAGCAGCGCGCGACGACCAGATAATCGTTTATCTCAGGCAGCGAGAGCAACGATGAGTCCAGCGCTCCAATCAGGATCATCGCCGGCCCCGCGATGTAAATTGGAACTGTAACGACGAATCCACCGAGACGCTTTGCGAGGGCTTGCAGCCAATCAAACATAACGGTGGTGACAGCTAACGGGTGACAGGTAACGGAAAAACCGCAAAGCTAATCCTAACCTGTCACCCGTTACCTGTCACCTGTGACCAAATATTATTTCGCTGGCGTGAAGATGGAAGGAGTATCGTACGTTACGCCGATGGTGACTCCTGAATTTGGACTGAATCTTGTCAGACCTTTGATTCCCGCAAAGTCGAACCTGAGTCCCGACGCGCGCACTTGCATACCCAGACGTGCCTCGCCCTGCGACTCAGTGCCCAGCGGAGCGGCGCCCGGACGCGTGTTGGCGCGGCCATTGACCTCGCCGACGATGCTGAACATCTTGTCGATTCGCACAATGCCGGCAAATCCATAGGTCAGCACATCGTTTTGCGCAAAGTTCCCGGTCGGTACGGCGAGAATGCCAATGCCCAGGCTGCCAAACATATTGACGCGCGCGTTATGACCAAATTTCTTGCCGAGCAAAACCTCTCCGAACGCATTTGTTTGATTCAGGCCAATACCGGTCGCCTGGTTCGAATTCGGTAACTGCACTCCAAAGCGAAATCCGAGGGCAGGCAGATGCGAAGTCTCGTTGCGCAGTTTTATTTTTGTCCAGAGAGTAAAGTCGCCGGTGTCGTGCGTCGAGTTTGCGGTCGCGGCGATATTGAGCGGGATAAAGCTGGCGCTGCGAGAATTGATGCTCAGGTAATTCTGGGCGACGCCTTCGATTTGCACTTCCACGTTCGGCGACAATCCAATGTTGATGCCAATGACGCCGACGCGGGTGAGGTCACCGGTCAAACCCGATACCGGATAGCGCGCACGCTGCATGAAATCAATGCCGGCTTCGATCCTCATCGAACCCGGCGGAATGATGTCCACATCTTCGGTGAGCAGAGGTCTCTGCTGACCTTGGGCCATCGCGAAAAACGTCAGCACGAGTGCCGGCACTATCAAGGCTTTGGCGCTGGATTTGGTTCGGCTAATCACTTGATTCGTCTAAATGTTGAGTCGTGCGAATTGTAAACGCTCAAGTAGGCGTCGTCAATCATTGGGTTCAGCGGCCAACCGCGAAGCGGTTGAGAAACAGAGCCCAGGGTTGGAGCTGCGACAACCCTGGGGAATCGTGCGTGCAGCGCGGCGCAACCCTGACAGGGTTGCGTCTTCTTGTTGATCGTTACCCGACGTAGCCTTCGGCAACGTCGGGCTGGAGGCCGAAAACCGCTTCGCGGTTATGGCCGCGACTCAGTCAAGACAGATCCGAGGGCTCGACGGACTGCAGTATGTCCCAACGCAATTTTCTTGTGCTACCATGCCCGCCTGGCTGCTTGAATCTGAGGCTTCAACCACAAAATCATGAATCGAAAACTACGCCTATCGTTGCTGACTCTGTTCGCTCTGTTTGCTTCGATCACAACTGATGTTTCAGTTAATAGATCATCGGCACAACAATCCCCGACTACTCTGACCGTCGCAGGGCTGCGCGATAAAGTCACGGTGCGGCGCGACGAGCGCGGCATTCCCTACATCGAAGCGACAAATGATGATGATCTTTTTTTCGCACAGGGTTATGTAACGGCAAGCGATCGTTTGTGGCAGATGGATCTTTTGCGTCGCAATGTTCGGGGCGAGCTAGCAGAGATTTTTGGCGCGGGCGCAGCGGCTGAAGACAAGCGTCACCGGACCCTAGGGATGGGACGTGTGGTTGATGAGGCTGCGAAGCAGATGCCCGCCAATTTGAATGCGGCGACCACTGCTTACGCGAAGGGCGTGAACGCTTACATCGATTCGCTCACCGACCAGACCATGCCGCCCGAGTTTCGCATCCTCCAATACAAGCCACGTCCCTGGACGCCGGCGGACACGCTCTCAGTCGGAAAGCTGCTCGCTGAATATCTCTCAAACAGTTGGCAGGCAGACATCATGCGCGCTTCTCTGGCGGGCCTGCCGAAAGAAAAGCGTGAGACGTTCCTTTCTGAAACGTCGCCTTTGGATGTGCTGGTCGTTGGATCGGATAGCAAAGCATCAAAGGCACAGAACAACCATCCCCGATTCTTATCAATCGATTCAAAACTGCGGGCGCAACTTGCCGCGACGATTGAAAGCGAGCGACGGTCGAGAGAATTGGTTGGCTTGGGCGCGCTCGACCTCGAAACTCTGCAGATGAGCAACAATTGGGTCGTGTCGGGCAAACGAACGGTTTCAGGCAAGCCTCTGCTCGCTAACGACCCCCACATTCCCGCGGCGGCGCCGGGCATCTGGTACCAGACCGAGTTAATCGCTCCGGGACTTCACGTTGCGGGCGTGACCTTTCCGGGTGCGCCCGGCATCGTGCTCGGTCACAACGATCGCATCGCCTGGGGCGCCACCAATCTGGGCCCTGACGTGCAGGACCTTTATCTGGAAAAATTTGATAAAGACAATCCGAAACGCTACCTGACCCCGTCAGGCTGGCGCGACGCTGAAATTCGCCAGGAGCAGATTAAGGTTCGCAAGAACCCGCTCGACCCTAACTCGATCGAAGTTCAAACGGTTGACGTCACGGTTACGCGTCATGGCCCAATCGTCCTCGAAAAAGACGGCAGCCGTTATGCCTTGCGCTGGACGGCGCTCGACACGACGACGTTTGAGGCTGCCGGTTTGTTTGATGCGAATCGCGCGCGCAATTGGAAAGAGTTTGCCGAGGCCCTGAGTCATTACAGCGGCCCCACACAAAATTTAATTTATGCCGATGTTGACGGGCACATCGGTTATTACGGCGCCGGCCGGATTCCGATTCGCAAGAGCGGCGACGGCAGCGTGCCGTACGATGGCTCGACCGATGATGGTGAATGGACGTCCTTCATTCCCTTCGACAAGCTGCCGCACAGTTACGATCCGCCTTCAGGAATTATCGTGACCGCAAATCAACGCGTGGTGGGTCAAAGCTATCCTCATTTTCTTAGTCACCTGTGGGCCCAGCCTTATCGCGCCCGTCGAATCTTTGATTTGTTATCGGCGAAGCCGAAGCTCTCCAGGGACGACTTTCGTCGCATACAGGGCGACGTCTACTCAATCGCGCTGGTCACGTTTGCCCGCGCCGCCGCAAAGAGCTTGAAGGCACAGTCAGTACCGGGAGCGGTGGCGACCGGGTCATCTTCGGATGCTGATGACAAGCTACGCAAATTGATCGCCGACTTCGAAACCTGGGATGGCCTGCTCGTTCCCGATTCGCGCATCGCGCCGTTGGTTAGTCAGATGCGCACTTCCTTCAAACAACGAATATTGAATGCAGCGTTGGGAGCGGAACTGGCGAAGACTTACGGGTGGCCCGGGTCTGACGCGCTAATCGATCGCATCCTCGCCGAGCAGCCGCGTGAATGGCTGCCTAAAGAAAACCCGACGTATGCCGATCTCTTTCGCGTTGCGCACGAGGACGCGCGGCAGGTCCTTTCGAAGTCGCCGGGACCGGATGAGTCGCAATGGACCTGGGGAAATGTTTACAAGATTCGCTTCCCTCACCCGCTGGCGCAGGCGCCGCTGATTGGTGTGCAGTTCACCGTTCCACCCCTTCCGCAAAGCGGCACCGCGGGATCAGGTGCGACTGTGAATGTCGGGCCCGCTGTTTCAATGCGACTGATTGCCGACACCAGCGACTGGGACAAGACTCTGAACGGAATTCCGCTGGGCCAGTCAGGCCTGCCGAACAATGTCCATTGGAAAGATCAGTTGGATGATTGGCGCAATGTAACTCCGCGAGCATTCCCGTTCAGCAAAGCTGCGGTCGAGAGCGCAACGAAAGAGATGTTAATTCTCACGCCGAAGGGATGAAGGAAAAGTTGGAATTAAGCGACGAAGTCTTGCCATCCTGGATCACGATTTTATGCTTGAAAACGACGTGTATTCAGAACCTGATCGAAACCCAGCTGCACAAGCGGCGAAAGTTCTGTAGCCCACGGCGTAAGCCGTGGGAAAGCTCCGCAATTGAAACCCAAGCCGCATAGCGGCGTAACACTCGCGACTAATGGGCGCGATCCTTCGTTCCCGGATGAGGTTTCGCCGTTCTGCGGCTGAATGGGCTATGCGCCATGACTTTCCCATGGCTTACGCCATGGGCTACAGATCTGACGCCGCTCTGCGGCTTTCTGCGTCCTTACTTTCTTAAATAGTTCTCGCGAGACGAGCCGCACTGTTTGCGATGCAAAATCCTGTACCTGAACCCGCTGCTGAATCCTGGCGTACATTCATTGCCATCGAACCCCCTCAGACTGTTCGACCTAAAATCAAAGAACATATCGATCGCCTGCGCAGCGCTCTTCCCGACGTGCGCGCAAGCTGGACGCGCGAGGACAACCTTCATTTGACTCTGAAGTTTTTAGGTGACGTTCCGGTCAACCAAATCGAACCACTCTCCGAAGCCCTGAAGCGAGCCGCGACTCAAACACCTGGATTTGAACTTATCATTCGTGGCTGCGGTAGTTTTCCGCCGCGCGGCAAGCCAAATGTAGTTTGGATTGGAATCGAGGATCCGTCATCCAACCTGCGCAAACTTCAGGCGTCTGTTGAAGACGAATGCGCCAAGGCAGGATTTGATCGCGACCCGCGATTATTTCATCCGCACTTGACCATTGCGCGGTTAAGGAATCCCAAAGGCGCGCGCAGTTTGTCCGAGTTGCATCAGGAGATTGGTTTTGAACCGGTTTCGGCGGAAGTTAGCGACGTTTGTTTGATTCGAAGCGAACTGAGCAGCGCAGGTTCCATGTACACAGTGATCGCGAGACATGAGTTCGGCGTTTGAGACAGCGCTCATCACGCGGTCAGCTTCCCGCGGGCAAAACAAAAACGGCTGCCGAAACAGCCGTCGATTCCCTCTTGCTAATAAATTGGTCGGGGCGAGAGGATTCGAACCTCCGACCTCTCGGTCCCGAACCGAGCGCTCTACCAGGCTGAGCCACGCCCCGA
>UEXV01000042.1_pt1 | contig 126247 bp, 92 predicted proteins | sample 4301181 | NCBI WGS metagenome assembly UEXV01 (sample SAMEA4773175, study PRJEB27434) | metagenome | biome: 2259; feature: agricultural soil; material: soil | place: USA | collected 2014-09 | depth 0.25 m | reverse complement strand
CAAAAAAGGCTCACCCCTGCTCGCCTTCGCTCCCCCTAAACCAAAATCTTCTTGACTCGTCACCCTCAGATGATTTGTTCGATGGCGCCGCAACAAGAGGTGTCTGAGTTTGCCGAGTTGCGACGCGATTGATTGCTCGCACGCCGCACGGTGGTGTCCACGTCTGCAAATGGTTGGTTTGTACAGCAATTGGATCAGCGTGCAACTGCTTGAGCAGTTCGAGCAGTCGCGCGACATCGCCATAAGTGACCGATTCGGCTGGCCGCACGAGAATCGTCCGCTGGATTCGTTCCGCTATGGGAATGTCGGTTCGTGTTTCGAGCCCGTGGCGGTAGACATGGTACTCCACACGTTGCCGAAGGATTTCCGATAGTTTAGTAGCAAGAGGTTTGAGATCATCCAACGTACCAACCCCGAAAGTATTGATGTTAACGGTGCGGTCGCCGTTAACAACCACGGTTAACGTTAAGCAATCGTAGTCGAGTAATTGCGGATCGGGGGACGGATAAGAAATAGGCTGCGTGATATCCCGCTCGATAACGTGCTGGTGGAGAGTCATGAAATCATCAGAGCGTTGCACTTCGTACGGGTTCACGAAAGGATGATTCTCACGAGCCGGCAACAACAGAAATGTAAGTTCGACTTCGTCGTAGCGGATAGCCCTACGTTGACGAATTAAAAGCACCGACAGAAAAAGACCGGTGATGAGAACCGCGGCAATGATTAACGATTTGCGTGTGTTTCGCGTCACGTGGGATTAGATGTCAATGGTTCGTCTGAGTTCCCACCTGGGTTAAAGAAGCCATCGAACTAAGTATTAGACCTACCGAGCAGGCCTAAGTACACTATGGAGCACATTATACCTCGCATACGCACTCTCGCTTATCCAAGTTTACAAACGCTGCCCACTCGAAGCAGACTGCGCTCACATCCAAAAAAACGCCTCTCCAGGCGTCTCACAATCCGGAGAGGCTTTCAAAGTGGGCGAGAGAACTCGCACCAGAAAGATTTGAATTCGCGGCGCGGGGTTTTCTCTAGCCCAGGCGTTTACGCCTGGGTAAGAAAAAGGAAGTACTTTCAAAGCCCCATTAATGGGGCTTTCAACTAACCCCGCTTTCATACCCCAGGCGTAAACGCCTGGGCTACTTAAAAGCCAGTCCCATGCTCAAGGCTTTATCAACTTCGACGTCACCGTGTTCAGCAGCGGGTTGTACGTCAGACTGTAGAGCGCGTTTGTAATCGTGCTCGTTGGATTAGTTCCGCTCGACGCAGAACCACCGCTGCCTCCTCCGCCGGATGAACTGCTGCTCGACGATCCACCGGCTGCGGCCCGATCCAGATTGCCGATCACGTTGAAGGTCACCGTGAAGGCTTCGTTGTTCGGATTGTTGAATCGCAAGTTGCGCGCCGCCGAGATTTCGTTTGCGGTCAACGCGTTGTCTGCGCCGAACTTGGTGCTGTAATCCCACAAGGCTCCGGCGCCGGTCTGGCCGTTGTCGGCGTTGGCTACCGTCACGCGGCCGCTTGCTGAAGTGATGCTCGCGACTTCGAGACGCGCGGGCGCAAAGATCGTCGTCGTTGAAGTGTTCTTGATAGTCAGGTCGTACGAACTGACGCCGCCGGTGGAGCGAGCGTTAGCAGTAGCGAGACCGACCATCGAGGTCACTGATTGTTCGATCGTCGGCGCGACGGTGAACGGAACTGAGACCGTCGCCGAAGGCGCGCGACCATTGATCCTTTGCCGCACGTACGCGGTGTGCGCACCGACAACAAGATCTGATCCAGTCAATTGTACTGACCAGCCATTTCCGTTGACCGCTTCGCTGAGCGACGCGAGTCGCGGCGCGCCGAAGTTTGGATCGTCGATGGAAACTTCGACAACTCCATCCAGCTTCGGACTGCCATCGCCGATTGTGTAGCTCAGTGCGCCGGCTGTATCCACCTGAATCGGTAAGCTCGACACGTTGGCGTTCCCGTTTCCGGGCGGCACCGGCGCCAGTGGCCCGCGCTCACTGAACGCATAGCCGGTCACGCTGGTGAAGACCGCGCCGTTGGCTGGATTGCCAATCAACGACTTCGGAATCTTCATGGTGATCGTTCCGGGCGCCGCGGCGTTGATCGATCCCTGGACCGATAATGAATTGACTGCGTCAGGATTGTACGTAACGTATTTCTTGGAGAGCGCCGAGTTAATCGAGCCGAGCGCGCCCGTAAGATAACGGCCCACACCACCGCGAACTTCAGCCGCTACCCAGAACACGTTATTGCCTGAGTGCATTTGCGTCAGATAGAGCACGCCATCGCCGCCGGATAAAGCCGGAGCTGCGGCCAGTGACGCCGTAGTCAAATCAGCCATCTGCATCGTGACCGTCACGGACGACGCGTCGTCGCTGAGCGATACCGATTTCAGATCGAGCGCCGGGATATTGCTGCCGATGACCGCTCCGTGATCCGGGAACTTCGCATCGGCGTTTTCGTCTCGATCGAAGTTCTTCGGCGTCAGCGTGTGCGTACCGCTCAGGGTCATGGACGCGGTTCTGATCGTGTCGCCTGCGGCCGGTTGCGAAACTGTCACCGTGCCGCCGGGTTCGGTTACCGATCCGACGGAAGCGAACAGACTAGCGCCACCGATTTGCCGCGCCACCATCACGTACGGCGCCACGATCTGGTTGGTGCTGTCGTTGTAGGTGATGTAAGCAGCGCCCTTCGAATCGATGTCGATTGACGGGAATTCGAGGAAGCTGCGATCGCGTGGGCTGCCCTGGACTGTACTGAGATCACAGCCGAGACCTTCGAGACAGATTTCACCCGTGTGAATCGTGTTCTCGTTGACCTTGTTCACCGTGAAGCTGGGATTGCCGCTCAGCGCGTCGAGTGTTTGGGCCATCTGAATGTCCCAGACGCTCTGGGCATTGTTCCCGCCCGGGGTGTGATACCAAATGATATCGACACGTCCAGGATCGCCGGCCACGATCCACGGCATGATGTTCATACCGGTCATCGTTCCGGGATTGACTTGTGCCGTCGCGGTCCAATGCTCGCCGCGATCAGCAGAGGCCGCCGTCTTGATTGTCGAGCCGTTCGACCAAACGACGTAGAGGTTGCCGGCCTTGTCTACTGAAAGGACCGGGAAAACAGTCGCCACACTGCCACCACCTGTCGGTATCGTGAAATCGTTGACAATGTAAGGGGTGCCGTCATTGAGATCCGCAATCCGCAGGACTTTCAGCGTGCTGCCTGAGTAGTAGATCTGATAAAGCAGAATCGCGTCTTTTTGTGTTCCGTTGACGTTGATTTTGCGCTTCGTCTTATCGACCTGAAGTGGTCCGGACTGCCCGACGTTGCCAAGAATCTGCGCGTGCCACGTGCTGCCGGCGTCGGTTGTCTTCGAGATATGGAAGTTGCCGCTTCCGACTGCGACCGCGAGATTGCGGACAGTCGAATAAGCAATGCCGTCGCCGAATGCGGCTACCCATTGTCGATCATCCTGGGCGCCTTCCGGATCTTCTCCCTGACCGATGCAAACCAGCGGATTGTTCCGATCGAGTGGGAAAGTATTGCCGCCGTCTTCCGAAACCGCAGCGGTTGTGCACGCAGCCGACAGATCGACGTAATACAGTCGATTCTGCGCGTCAAAGTCCAGATGCGTGTCGCCGCCTCCCGGACCAGTGATCGCGTCGCGCACGATCGGAGTTCCCAGCGGAATGAATGTGCGCCCGTGATCTGATGACTTCCAAAGCAGACTGACCGTCGTGCTCAAGCCAAACGGCGAGGTCACGAAGATGTTGTCCTGCTTATCAACGCGGATGAATGGTTCGCCTCCGACCGCCGAGAAGTCAGTCAGCGTGTTGTGTCCAAACGTGGCCGCTGGTGGCGCCTGGCCGGGCGTCGGTGTAGGCGTCGGATTTGGTGTCGGCGTCGGCGTCGGCGTCGGCGTAGGTGTTGGAGTTGGTGTCGGTGTAGGCGTCGGCGTTGGCGTCGGCGTCACACTCGGAGTTGGCGTCGGTGTCGGCGTCGGATCAGCCGGTTTACACGACGCGTTGCCGATAGTTGTATAAGTGCCGCTGCCTGCACCGGTGGTATCCATGCTCAGGCTGCCGCCGTTGCCCACCGCTCCTACGAAGAAAGAAGTCTGACCCTGAATCGTCGTCAAGGTTTTGCCCGGCCCGCGCAAATCGATATCGAACTGATGCGCGCCGGTAATATCGTTGAAGCCCAGGATGTTCGCAGTATTCACCTTCAAAGTAATCGTTCCATCCACTGCATACGCGCCCGTGATAACCGAGCCGGCACCCTGAGAGGTCGTGTTGTTGCCGCTGCGGTATCCGTAATTGAAACCGACGGCGCCGTTTACACTGTCAACGGTGTTCATGTTGAAGAAGATTGTCCGCGCTGTGCCGCCAGTGTCGGGCACGTTCATGTAGACCGCCCACGTCGAGTTGGTTTGCGGCCCACCGGTTAAGTTAGACGCCTTCAAAGTGAAGGTAATCGATTGGTCGGAAGCAGACGTGTACGGCTCAGCAATTCTCACCGAGATGAGATCAAGCTGACTGTTGGTCGGCGCTCCGGTCTGATCGCCAGGATTGTCTGTCTGTACGGTGATGCCGGGCGTCGCGCACTTCGTCTCTTGACCCGGAGTTGGTGTGGGCGTCGGAGTCGGCGTTGGTGTCGGATTTGGATCCGGATTCGGATCGTACGCCGCGAACATGCGTCGGCCACCACTCTGCCGCGCGATCACTCCCTTCTTACTATTCGAGTTTGGTCCGGCCTGAACGCACGCACCCTGACAGCCGTCCTGGTAACTCACCAGCACGCGACCTTCCTTATCGAGTGTCGCGTCAAAGAAGTCGAGCAGGTTGCGCGGCACGGCGCAGCCCTGGAATCCGCGCGTGCAGATGCCATCGCGCTGCATTGGATCGCCGGGCGTGGCATTCACAGTGGTCCAGGTTTGGCCACCATCAAAAGTTGAAGCGATGTAGAGATACCACTCGCCGCGGAAATCGACTGAGTCCTGATCGCCAGAGCTCGAGCTGCCATAGAAAGCGAAGGCCGCGCGCGCAGTGCCGATGCCGCCATCACCGGCGACCACCGCCGGGAAGATTCCGTTCTTGACGCCTACTGAAGCGCCCACATCAGTGTGATGGAGCCACGTCAGGCCTTTGTCATGCGAAACGGCAATCCCCGGATGTCCATCTGCTGCCTGGTAACCGAGAAAGATCGTGCCGTCGGTCGAGATGCCGATCGAAGCGTCGCTCGATCCCATGCTGGATCCCGGAAGGGTGCGGGCTTGCCAGGTGACGCCGTTGTCTTCGGACAAGACGAACCCTGCGCCGTTCCCGCATTTGCGGTTGGGCAAGTACGCCGTTCCATCGGGCGCTACTTTCATATGCCCATGTAGCGGGAAGCACCCGTTGTACGCGTTGACGACGTAAACCGGCACCGACGGACCAAAGCTGAGACCACCATCAATGCTCAACGCACAGTTTGCGATGCCGTTATTACTCGCGTTAAGGCCATCCTGCGCGCAGTAGTACACCGCATTCTTGTACGCCGCGCCTTCGGGCACGGGCGCGTGGTACGGTCCTACGCCGATAGTCTGGTGATCTACGCCGGCGCCGATGCCGAAACCTAGCGCAGGCAGGTAGCTGTCGCCGTCGTTGTCGGTAAAGTCCATGGTCGCGCTTGGCGTCAACGCTTGAAGCTGCGACACGAAAGTCCGGCCCGTGTCTTTGTCAGTTACGAGGATCGGATCGCCGCCCAGTGCTCGTGGCAGCGCGTCGGTAACTAAAGGAGTTTGTTTCCACTGTACCGCTGCGGGCGATACCGCATCATTAAACGTGGCCTTCAACGCATAGGTGTTCAGACCGCCATAGGTCATCACGTTACCGGTGATCCAGTTCACGCCGATTGAAGGCTCGCCCCAATCCTCAGCCACGCCGGACGGCGGATAGTAGTTTGTGTAACGCGGCACGTCGGGCGGCACGGGTGTCGGCGTCGGCGTGGGACTCGCATTCGGAGTCGGCGTCGCGGTCGCTGTGGGCGTCGGAGTCGGACCGCCGTTTGGATCGACCACCGGCATCGTGACGGTGGAATCGCAAGGTCCCGCCGTCTGACCCGGACACGGCAGCGTTGAATCGAAATAGATCTTTGTGTTTTCCTGCGTATCGAGGAAAACAGGATCGATGACCAGCACGAATCGGTTCTGCGCCGTGATGTTGGTAGGAATATTGATCGTTGCCGTCAGCAGTGAAGGCACATTCGGCGTCGCCGGCGTCGGCCCGACGATGTGCGTCGTGTATTGATTAACGCCGTCGGCCCAAATCGAAATATCCCACTCAGCGTCGAACAGTCCGGGCACGCAAACACCGCACTGCGCCCAGAAGTTCAGAGTCAAATCGCCTCTCAGCGTGGTTGGCCCATTCACGTTCCAGACAAAATTCGGATCGACCGCGCTACGCTCGATCGTTTGATTCAGCGCCGAGGTCGCATGCCAAACGGCGGCGGGCGCCGTGGACTGCGGCAGATCTGATTTCAGGAACGGACCGCCGCAACCTTGCACGTCCGCAGGTGATTGACCCGTGCAGGGCACACCACCGCCACTGTCGTCGATGTTTCCGTGGAAACGCAAAAGGGTTGGGCCGGTTTGACCTGGCGTTGGCGTCGGCGTTGGACTTCCCACCGGAGTTGGCGTCGGCGTAGGTTCGCCCGTCGGATCGTATTGGGCGAACAGACGACGGCCATTAACCTGTCGCGTAATCGTCGCCTTCTTAGATTTCGGGCCCGAGACGCTACAGTTGATGCAACCGTCGGCATAACCGATCAGCACTCGTCCTTGCTTATCAACTGCCGATCCCATGAAGTCGAGCAGGTTGCGGCAGGGATTCGATCCACCCTGCATCCAGATGCAACCGCGTTGCACTGGATCAGTCGGCGTCGCATCGATCGTGGTCCACGTTTGGCCCGAGTTGAAAGTGTGCGCAATGTAGAGATGCCACTCGCCCTGAAAATCGGCGGCCTGAAAAGGTCCGGCCGTCGGCGTGCCGAGAAAGGCAAAGGCGGCGCGATCGTCATCTCCGGCCAACACGCGCGGAAACGCCGCGTTCTTAATTCCGAACGGCGAGCCAATATCTTTACTCTGCGTCCAGTTGAGACCTTTGTCGTGAGAGACGGCAGCGTCCGCCCGTCCATCTCCGTTTTGATAACCAAAGTAAACGGTGCCACCTGCGCCGATGGCCACACCCGGATCGTTGGCCCCCTGAATGCTATCGGGAACAGTGCGCACGGTCCACGTGATGCCATTGTTCTCTGAAAGCACCACTCCTTGTTTCCCGCCGCAACTCCTGTTCGGCACATAGACCGTGCCGTCAGGCGCCACCATCGGATGACCATGCAGGCCGCTGCATTCGCTCGTGTAGATCGGAACACCGGGCCCGTAGGTAATCCCGCCGTCATCACTGCGCGAGCAGTAAGCAGTTACGCCCGACTGGGCGCAGTAATACACCGCGTGCGCATAAGCCGGTGCGGGTAATTCGCGCGGCAGCGGATCAGCGAACGGACCACCGCCGACGGATTGGTGATCGGCGCCGCTGGGCGGGCCACAACCTTCGTCGGGAACCCAGGTGTCGCCATCGTCATCGGTGACGGCGGACATGCTGCACCCATCGGTGAATACGGCGAGCGAGTTTGCAGCGGCGGGAGTGATCAACTGCGACACGATGGTCCGGCCGGTCGATCGATCGGTGAAGAGAATCGGATCCATCGTGATCAAGTTTGTCCACAGAAAGCTCTTGTCTTCCCAGGTAGCTTTCGCGGGAATTGTTGAATCGTCGAACGTCACGCGCAGAGTTTGTTCAGAGGCGATGAACATCACGCGCCCTGTTTTCCAGTTCACGCCGATCGAAGGTTCGCCGGAATCATTCCCGAGCGCTCCCGTCGCGGCAAAGTTGTGATAGCTGACATTCGTGTCTGGCCCTTGCGCTGCCGGATTGACGAAATAATGTTTGAGTTCGGCGCTGGCTGCATAACTATTGCCGTCGGCTCCCACCAGCGGCGCGAAAGGCGCGGCCGCGACGGTGTAATTTCCGCTGGGCGGATTTATCAGAATGACGACTTCCATTGCGCCCGGGCTGTTCCCGGATCCATCGACCAGGGTGCCGCTCGGACCGTAAACCTGCATGTCCCAATCGCCTTGCGGCATTAGTTTTACTTCGAGTAGATAAGGACCGAAACCTGATGAAGGAGCCTGGAAGTTCACGGTGAAGTTATCGCACGCGGCATTATTCGCCGTGCCGCAATTTGAATCGCCGGTGGGCACTTTGATCTGGCCGGCCCAGGTGACCTTCACGTTCGACTCGGAAACGTTTCCCGAAACGGGATTGGCGCCGCGCGTGATCGGAACCAACACGACGGCGATTGCGAATCCCAACAGACAAACTGATACGGCCAACGTATATCTCAGCCGCTTAATTGTTGAGAAACTCTTTGAGTCTGCCAGCTTCCTGAACATTTCCGATCTCCTTCTGCCTGATGGTTGGTCGCTTACTACCGCACCGCGTACTTGCCGCGACGAAAAAGCCAGGCAGATTACTCTGCCTGGCTCGCAATTAAAGTTTGCCTAACTTCGAAGTGATAGTGTTCAGCAACGGGTTGTAAGTCAGGCTGTACACCGTTGTAGTGACGGTCGTCGCCGGATTGGACCCGCCTGGAGCTGATCCTCCTCCGCTGCCGCCGCCGCCAGATGAGCTACTGCCTGACGACATCGCTGCGGCCGCCGCGTTAGGATCCAAATAGCCGGTGATCTTGAAATTGACGGTAAACGCTTCGTTGTTCGGATTGTTGAACTTCAGCGTGCGCGCCAGTGAAACCTCGTTCGGCGTGAGCGCATTGTCTGCGCCGGTCTTCGTGCTGTAGTCCCACGCCGCGCCGGCGCCGCTTTGACTGTTGTCGGCATTAGCCACGGTGACCTTTCCGCTGGCCGAACTGATACTCGCGACTTCCAGACGCAAAGGCGCATAGATGGTCTGCGCGGAAATGTTCTTGATCGTCAGGTCGTATTGGCTCACGCCGCCCGTCGAACGCGGATTGGAAGTTGCCAGACTGACCATCGACGTGACGTTCGGCGCTGGCGGCGGTGGCAGAACGCAACTGCCGAGGTCGCTGACGGATACGTTGTCGATGTACCAACCACTCAATGGGCCGCCGGTGGTGGCCAGGTCCGAAGTCATTCGGAAGCGGATGTAAACAGGTAGTCCTGATGGATTGAGCGGACCGCCGGAAGCGAAGTCGCGCAAAGAGATCTTCGTGCGGCTCAGCGCGCGCGAGCCAGTAAAGGCTCGTCGTCCCTGCAGTGTGGAGAGGATGGCAGCTCCCTCGATTGTGCCATCGAGTTTTCCCGTGTAGCCGTTTTGAATCATGTGATTACCCAAATCGAAGGTAGTCACATTGTCCGGATACGGGTTCGCCGTGAATTTCGGCGCGCCGAGCGCTAGCTCCATCACGCCGCCGTCAAAACTTCCTTCAGTACGGAACGCGTGATCGAACTCCATGATTGAATCGGCCGTGAGTGTGAACGGTCCGATCACGGCTGAGAAATCACTGGCCGCGCCGTCGCCAAATGCCGGGTTGTCGCCTGGATTGAAGTCGGGCGCGTACATTCCGGCAGACGTGGTGCCGCCGAAATCCAGGTTCGGGACGCGCTGAAATGCCGGCAGCGCCTGGTTAGGTGTGGCCGAATCCTGAAGTGACGGCGTGAACCGGCCGTTGGCCGCCGACGTGTCGAATGTCTCGTTGGCAAACAATGGAGTCCCGCCCGCATTCGGCGAGGTCGGCGCCGCAAACCGAACGACGCTGTTGCCATTGTTGTTCAAGTCGATACGGCCGTTATTCCGGTCGCGCGCCTGCACGATGTAGTAGTAGAGCTGGTTCCGATTCAGGCCCGTGTCGATGTACGACATGCCGCGGACGTCGGACGCTATTCGATTCGACGTTGACGGCGTGAAGGTTGGCTCCTGGGTGCCGTCACCCTCAGCCATCGAACTAACACGGTAGATGTCATAGACGATGTCGGAATTCGGATTAGCTGAAGTCGCGGGCAGCCAGGTCAGCGTCAGACGATCACACTGCTGCGTGTCGGTGACCTGTGCTAAGCCGGCGAAGAGCGGGTTCGCAGGACCCGGCTGGAATCCGGGCAGAGCAATCTCCCACATGCCTTTGCCATGCGTTGCGATGCGCAGCTTGCGCTCGGACGTAATACCCAGGTCAAAGATCGCAATGCGCGGCAAGCCCGTGCCGACCGGCGTCCAACTGCCACCGCCGTCTTCCGAGCTGTACACGCCGATGTCCGTGCCGGCGATTAGGCGATTCGAATTAGTCGGATCGATGACAAACGCGTTAACGGGCACTTGCGGGATCGCTGTGTCGCCGGAGCCGTTCGCCGCAGTCCAGTTAGGCGCGCTCAAACTGGTCGTCTTCCAGACGGTGTTAACGCCGAAAGCCGAGAGTGTCACGTAGGCCGTGTTTGAATTATTTGGATCGATGGCGGCGCGCGCGACAAAAACGTTCGGGACGACGTTGTTCGGATCGAGATGGGTTAGCACCGGCGATCCATCGACCGTACCCCACAAGCCGCCATTGCGCAGACCGACGAGACGGATATTGTCGTTGGTTGGCGAGATGCCGATGGCGCTGATCGGAATTCCGGTCTGGGGCGGCGAGGTCGACACACCTGTGGGCGGCGTGGTCAACCCTGAATTTACTTCAATTGGCGCCTGACTGACGACTGTATGGACCAGCCCCTTGTTGTCCGAGCGGTAGAGTCGATCGCTTCCGTAATATACAGTGTTCGGATTGCCCGGCCCCAGTTCTATTGGCGCATAGAACAAAACTGAATCGGTGCAGGTAATGCCGTTGCCTGCGCCGGCGGGCGTGCATCCGCGAAAGGCCCAATTCTCAAATGCATCTGTATCTTCGCTGAACGCATATCCCACAATCGATCCGCCCGGAGCGTTCGTGTTGTAGTAAGTGTGATACATGGTGGCGCCGCTCACCGGGGAACTTTGATCAATCGCGGAGTAACCGCCGTCGCCATAGTCCGTGCGCGTCCAGGTGCCGTCGAACCGGCGCATCTCTGTGCCGTTGTCCTGTGTGCCGCCGATCGTAAAGTTCGGATCTGTTGGATGAATACCAATGCTCATGAACTGTGTCGCGCTGAACGTAGCGTTGCTCAAGCTGGTCCACGACGCGCCGGCATTAGTTGAGCGGTAAATGCCGCCGTCACTGCCGAAGTAGATGACCTGCGGGTTCGACGGAGCAACGGCGATCACGTGTGAATCAGAATGCAAGCCCGTCGCGCTCGTAGTAAACGAAGCGCCACTGTTGGTTGAAATTCCGAAAGGCAGAGTCGGCGAGCCGCCGAGGTACACGCGGCCGGCGTTCGTCGGATCGATGTCGATCGCGATGTCATAGAAGCACTGCGGACTGCAGAAGTTGTTGTTCACCATCTGCGCCCACGTCTGGCCGCCATCAATCGAGCGAAAAACTGTGCCCGTGTTCAGACCGGACGCCGCATAGACCGTCACGGTCGATCCGATTTTGTTAATTGCCAGTTCAGTTCTGGTCGCCGTGGAAGTTGTACCGGTGATGTCCAAAGTTTTCGCGAACGTAGGCGCCGGATCGAGGGCGTTGGTCGTCAGGAACAAACCGCCGTTATCGGCCGGCGTCGGCGGGTTCGTGGTTAAGGCCGCAGTTCCGACAATCGACGCGATGATGCGATTCGGATTACCAGGTTCCATCACCATGTCGACGACGGCGCGGTTCTCACCCAACCCAATCGGAGTAATCGCGAGTCGCGTAAAGGTCGGCGCCGCGGACATGGCATTGGTTGAGCGGAACAAGCCGCGGTTCGGAACGTTGCCCGGCTGGCTCGGCCCGATGCCACCGATGCCCGAGGTAGTGCTGACAAAGATGATGTTCGGATCGGTCGGGTGGACGAGAATCTCGCCGACGGCGCGGCCACTCATCACATCGTTGTTTGAAGTGTCACGATTGATTGGGCCAACGATGATGGGCGCGGCGCTGCTTGCGTTCTCGATCCGATAGACGCCGACGCCAAAGAAGCTGCTGGCAGAGAATGTCTGCTCGCCGGTGCCGACAAAGAGGACCTCGGGATCTGACGGCGCCAGCGTCAAAGTGCCGATCGCCAACGACTGGGCGCCGTCCATCAGCGGTACCCAACTCGCACCGCCGTCAGTCGTGCGGTAGAGCCCGCCCTGCGCGGTCCCGACATAAGCAATATTGGCATTGGTCGGATGAACCGCGATCGCAACTGTCCGTCCGCTGACGGGAGTCGAAACTCCGGTTGTCTGTCCGTTCGGAATCGGGAACGGACCAATCGGCGTCCAGGTGCCGGTGATCGCTGCTGACGATGCGCCTAATTGCGACTGTGCTCCCGTCCCGGCGGTGCCCGCTTCGCCCGTGCCCAGCAAACGCTTTTGTTGTTGGTTCAGTTGTTCGATGGCCTTGAGGCGCAAGCTCGGATCGAAAGGCAACCCGGTGCCGATGCCGCGCAGAAGATTGATGTGCTCGTCACGCCTCAGCATGAAATCTTCCTTGCTGAGGGTGTTCTTGAACTTCCGCGGCATATCAGGATCGTCGTCATCCAAACCCCGCGCCGCGTTGCTGATAAATGGTGAGGCCCACAGAATCAGTGCTGCTAAAGCCAGAACGCCCATTACCAACATTAGCCGTTTCATCTCAGTTGCCACTCCTCTTGTCAGATATGTTTGCTAATTCCTTAAGTCGTTCAGCGTTCGCGCTTACTACTGCCCGCCGTAATCGCGCACCACAAGAAAGCCAGGCAGGTTTGCCCTGCCTGGCTCCTCAAGTGATCGAGTTACTTCAAGCTGATGAGTTGGCTGGTAACTTTCTTGGTTAAGGGGTTGGCCGTGAATCGCATCACGCCCGTGACCTTGGTCAACGGCAACAGACTGCCGCCGGATCCGCCTGCCGACGGAGCTTGAGATCCACCCGATGACGATGAACTCGAACTGGATGATCCGCCCGTGGCGACGTATGCCGTCACGATCACATCCCACGAGAACATTTCATTCGCGCTGTCCTGGAATCGCACCATGCGCGTGCCAGTCGCTTCGGCCGGACTGAACAACTGATCGGCCCCGAGCTTTTGCGAGAAGCTGAACGACGCCGCATTTTGCGGGCTGCTTCCATTCTTGCCGTTATCGGCGTTGATCACTCGCACTTGTCCGGACGCCGAATTAACGCTGATGATGTAGAAGTCGACTGACGGAACATACGTGTCGGTCGAGTTGTTGATGAGGTTGAAGTCCTGCTGCCAGACTCCGCCCGAGAGCGAGACATTCGAGACCGGATAACTAACCAGAGTCGTAATATCGATTCTTGATCTCTGATCGACCAGCACGCTCACGACGTTTCCGGCATTCGTCACATACTTGCCAATTTGCCCGGCATGAATTCCGCGCACGCGGAACGCATACGTGCCGTTCGCCAGGTTGTTCAGCGCGAAACTGGTTGCGCCTGCGTCGACATTGGCAATGGTGGTCCAGTCGGAATTCGACGGGCCGGACTGTTCAATCTCGAAACCCTGCTCGCCGCCCGCGGGTGTCCAGGTGAGATTGACGTTGCCGTCAAAATCCACTGGCTGACTCTGCGCGTTCGTGAAGTCGGCGGTGAAGTTTCCGGCGCTGGGTGCTTCGGGACCTTTGCTGAGACTGGTAGTGACCGTGACGTCGGTGGCGGCGTTCACAAAACCGTGCAGGCGATGCTTGTAAGTTCCGCCACGATTTACGCGAACATGCACTGATTCAGAAGCGCCCGCCGGACCGCCTGAGCTGGCGATTACATTGCCATCCGGATCGATCAGTTCGTAATCAATATCTTCCTGGGCGCCGGTGGGCCGCTCAAACCATTCGACATTCACGTCGACTTGATACGTCGAGGCGCTGACCTCGAATGGCACGTCAACCGAAGTTGCGCCGTCCTGCGCGAGGGCGCCGTAAGCTCCGGCAGGGACCTGCGCAGTTTGGGTCAGGGTTTGGACGGTCGGTTGCGCCGGCAAACTCGAACCGGGCCGGAAGAAGAAAGGCATGCGCAGCGATTCTTTGTTGTCACTGCGAGTTGCGGTGACAAACCACTGCATCTGGATCTTCTCAAAGATCACCGAAGTACCGACTGTCTTCGCGGCCATCACGTCGCGAATTTGATCGCCATTGAAGCTGGCGTTGACGGTGAAAGTAGCCGAGCCGTTAGCCGGCACGCTGACGCTCGACTGCGAAGTCGAAACGCTGATACCTGCTAAATCCAGATCGCGGTTGTTGGCGACATTCAAATTGAACGTGCCGCCTTCGCCTGACAAATCGCGAATGGTGACGTTGATGGGCGCCGTGTACGAGATGCGATTATTTGCGACCGGCACTTCGCCGTACGAGTAACTGCCGAGAATTCCCGGCTTGTCGATGCCGTCGCCGGTGACACCCATCATGGCTTTCGCATTGACGGCATGATGAACATCAATTAGCCCGCCGCCCTGCGCGATGATCGAATCAGCGTCCGGCCCGTCGGCCTTGGCGCTACCGGTCTGATTGCGCATGTTGGTGGCGGTGTTGATGAGCACGGTCCTGACGACGTCTGGCGTCCAATTCAAGTGAGCTTGCTTGATCAGCGTGACTGCACCCGCGGTGTGCGGCGAAGCCATCGAAGTGCCGTCGATCGCGATGTAGTTCGGTGAAGTTGGATTCGCTGCCGCGGCCAAAGCACCCAACAAAGATGCCGGCGGACAAGCTGCCAAAACGGCTACGCCCGGCGCGGAGATGTCCGGCTTGATTTGACCAAGTCCCCGAACGGGACCGCGTGAGCTGAAACTCGCCATCTCACCCATGAAGGATCCACCAAGAAAACCGTTCAGCGTGACCACGTTATCCGAAACCGCGCCATTCGCGGGGTTGTCGTTGTCACTGGCGGACAGCGCATTAATCATCGCCTGGCCATCCGCTGTCGAGATCAGGGCCGCCGGTATCGTAGTCTTGACCGCGTTTGCGCCGTCCTCGCGAATGAAGATTAGACCCAACGCGCCCGCGGCAGCCGCCTGCGTTGACATGTCGAAAAAGGTTGTGCCGGTCCAGTCCTTGACCAGGGCAATGCGTCCGCTGACGCTGGCCGGGAAAAGTCCCGGAGTGCTGGCGCTGTCAACATAGACGTACTTGCTTGAAATTGGAGACGCCGGCGCTGTCGATCCTTGCATCGGGAGGAGCTTGATGCGCGAAAGGCCCGGCACGTCAACCGACCATACTGAACCGGCGCTGCCGGGATGCGTGGTGGCGCCGACTGAAATCACGTGAGTACCCGCCGCAGGCGATCCGGTGGTGCCTTCGCCCGGACCCGAGTTTCCGGAAGCGGCCACAACGATCGTGCCCGCGAGCGCGGCGTTGCTGGCAGCAACTGCCGTAGGATTGTCCGGACCACCGCCGCCGCCGAGACTCATGTTGATGACGTTCGCGACCGGCTTTGGCAAAAGCGGATTGTTGAGCGTGAATGGCGAGACTGAATCCTCGATCGCCATCATGATGTCGGAAGATTCGCAGCCGCCGATCGGCTGGACCTGGCTGACCGTTGATTTGATATCGGAACAAACTTTGTAAGAAAGAAGCTTCGCTTGTGGCGCGACGCCGTGCAGCCGCACACCGTCCATCGTCTGCGCGAGATAGCCGGCGACTGTCGAGGCGACGTGCGTTCCGTGACCAAAGCCATCCTCCACGGCAATGTCGGTCAGCGGCAGGTAGTAAACGACTTTCTTGTTGGTGTTGCCCTGGGTCGGTCCCGCCGGCAGCACCGCCAAACGCGGCGGAGTTGGATCGCCACCGAACATCGGGTGCGTCCAATCAATGCCCGTGTCGATGATCGACACATACATGCCCTGTCCTTCGTAACCTTCATTCAGAGTGTCGAACTGGGACAGCGCTGCGTTGTCTCCATAAACTTTCGGCGCGTTGATGTACGGGACACTGTTGTTGAGCGTGGTGATCAGAGTTTCGTCTGAGTGCACGCTCTTGACCTGCGACATGTTGCGGAGGGCCGGGATCGAAGATTCGGAAACCTTCAGAGCCATGCCGTTGTAAACCAGCGAATAGCGCAGCGGCACGGTCGCCGCGATGTTGCCGTCATAATTCTTGACGTTGCGCGTAACGACGGCGGCACTTATGCCGTTGCTCGCGAGCGCCCCGAGGAATGCGTCCTGTTTTGCCGTCAAGCCGTCGCGATAAGCCTTGAGCTGATCCTGCGAAACGGCGCCGCCGGATTTTTCGGTGCGGGCTTTGTAAACAGCGCCCGGCTCGTCGCGCAATTCGACGATTACCGAAACGATGTTGCTGTTTACGCTCGCGGTTGAGCGGAAATACGGCAGTGAAAGCAGAGCCGCGATCATGGCTGCGGCGGCGAAAAACTTAAGAAAACGGAACATGTCGGACCTCCTCAGGTGTTTTCAAGCGAAGCTGGAATCAAAAGCGTGCTCAGCTTAAAGAAGGAGGCTTGAGCCAGACTTGAGCGATCCTTGAGGAAGGTGGTTGAGGCGGGATTAATTGGCCGAGGCAATGAAAATGCAATGAAAGGGGGAGCGCGGGCGTCCTCGCCCGCATTGAGCGCAGAGCGCGAACGAATCATCCACAGATTACGCAGATTCCGCCGAGAAAGCTTTAGCCACAAAAAGGCACAAGAGGCTCAAAAAGAATTTCTTACCGACGCGGTTTGGTTGAAGGATTTGATTTTTGCCTTTTGTGCTTTTTGTGGCCGTTTTTTCATCGGTGTAATCTGGGGAAGTCGCTTCGATCCCGCTCCTTAAAACCTTTTGACGTCCCTTCGCGTAGCTTCAACTTGAGGACTGCCATGACACGAAATCAACATCGCCTCTTACTATGGGCAAAGTTAGCCTTGCTCGTGATCTTGATGGCGATCTCGCCGGCGATCGCCTCGGCGCAGGTTTTCACGGTGCTGACTTTCGACGGTAAAGGTGATGGTCGCGCTCCTTCTTTGGCTGATGCCGCGCAGCTCGCTTATCGCTACGACAAAGAGCAGGACATGCTTTGGTTTCGCATCGCGCTCTACGGACAAGCGAACAAAGACGAATTCGGTGTGAATATCGTGATTGATACTGGCGGCGATGATTCAACCAAGGCGAATTGGTGGGGATCAAACAAGACATTCAAATTCGATCGGCTGGTCACCGCGTACGTGACGCGCGGCGAGAAGGGCTTTGAAGGAACGATCGGAGTGGGCGACGCGGCCGGAGTCAACGCGAAGCAAATGACTAATCTGCGGCAGAACAATCTGCAAATTCGCGTCGAAGGCGATGCGATTGTGATTGGCATCAAGCGCACCGACATCACGGAGAAGATGAAGATGAATTTGATTGCTGCAGTCGGCTCGAATGAACAATTGAATGACGACCTGCCCAATGCCGGATTTGCCGCGATCGATTTATCAAAACCGACGCCGGGTGTGCGCGAGATTGACGTCAGTCGCAACAACCTCGCGCGGCCGAAAGACTACAAAATCCTTCAAGACAATCGTCCGGCAACAGTCACAAAGACGGGCCAGGGCAAACAAGCTTTGATTCTGGTCCCGGGGATGTATTCCGGCAACAGATCGTTCGAAGACTTCATCGCGCGAAATCAGACGCAGTACAAAATTTTTCTGCTGATACCGCCGGGACTGTATGGGACGCCCGCGCGAGCGATGCCCGCGAGTGGCGCCAGCTTCAGCGAGATGACCTGGACGCGCCGGCTCGAGCGGGACATTCTCGATCTTATTCACAGAGAAAAATTGAGTAAGCCCGTCATCGTCGCGGAACGCCAGCCGGCAGCGCAGGCGGCGATCGAACTTGCCTCGGAACAACCTGCGCAGATCGGCGGCGTAGTGCTCGTGGGCACAAACCTGGTGCAGTTTTTCGCTTCGCCAAAAGATCCGACACGCAGGAGTCCCATCGCTTATTCCGACCGCGGTCCTTTTGTCGATGAGAGCTGGGCCGGCAAGTGGTTCAAGTATGTGACTCCCGAAACATGGAAGAACGGCGATCTGCGGGCCCAGTTGCTGAGCGTCGATCCGGCCCGGGCACAGACGGCCTGGGACGAACTCGAAGCGGCGCCGCTGGAAATCAAGATTCGCTATCTTTGTGAATTCTGGGCTTCGGATGTGACGCAGCGTTTTGATAAGTTGCAGGTTCCGATTTTGGCGCTGGTGCCGACGTTTGACGAAAAGTTCCTCGCCGATCCGGCGAACGGATTTGCGAAGCCGTCGTTTCTGGATTCGTGGGAAACGCTCGTCCCGAAACACATGCAGCTTGAACTGGTGAGAATTCCGAATGCGCGCATGCTCGTCCTCGACGATGAGCCGAAAGCAGCGGATGAGGCGATCGCGGCGTTTATTAAGAAGATTGGTGAGAAGCCAAAGCCGTAATGCCTGGATTCGTTTGGTGCAAAGCAGTTGGTCGGCCGCATCCAGAACGGCTACCAACGTACTGGCTCCGCCACTCGGATGCGCGGCAAGTCTCTGACTTGCCGGAGCCTTGGACTTTTCTTCTCAGGGTCTCCGACCCGTGGTCATAGACCAATTTCCTTCTTAGGGCGTTTGTCGGCAAGTCAAAGACTTGCCGCGCATCAGCGTGGCAGAGCCATAACTCAGGTGCTGCCCCTGGATTGCGGAGTGAATTCTCAGTTAAGGACCTCCGCGCTCCCAGGCTAATCAACTCCGAAGTCATAGCAGACAGAGATCCTTCGGCTTAGACAATATTCACCGGATGGAAGTGGCGCGACTGGTTTCAGGCGATAACGTTTGGTTGAGTGTTGTCCGCTCCCGATTTCTTCCATCCGCGTCTCAATGAGGTGGTCCTGCGGGATGGACATCACGGCTAAACCTCCGGAGCCCCGGGCAATCCTGATCTCTCTGCGATCAGAGCGAACATCAAATCGGAACAGGTACACAGAGTCGGCGAAGTTTGGATCTATCTCGAACTGAAATTCAGGAAGTGTGGTCTTCACCCGCAGGGCCGCCCTGGGACCTTTGAGTGCCTGGATCTTTTTGCTGACCATCACAATCCAACTCCCTGTCCGTGAAGCAACAATGTCCCTCATCTGAACTGTCTGATTTGCTTCGACGAGCAGTGCGCGCTGGATGTCGCCAGGTTCGTAAACCTGTTGTTGGGCACACAGCGACGCTGCGAACAGCAACGCAACCAGTCCCGGAAATAACATCCGCATTTATCCGGCTCCTGCGTTTCGGGAAATCTGTAAAAGGGGATGAAGTTATTCTAGACCCTTGCGCGGCAGGGGCATAGCGAGGACGATGGATGGTAGTGCCCCAAGTTGAATGACTTTTTCCGTAGCCCAGGCGTTTACGCCTGGGGAATGAAATGCGGTAGCTTCTTAAAGCCCCATTAATTTGGCTTTAATAGTGCCCTGTGTCTCTCACCCAGGCGTAAACGCCTGGGCTAGAGAAAAATCTTACGATGAAATTAAGGTACTACCTGGTTGATTCATTGAAACATTGACTCATTGATTAAATGATCCAATGATTCAATGGATCAATGAACCAATTATGATGAAGAAACTTATTTTCCTGCTGCTGCTCTTTGGAATAAACGTCGCGGCCATTCCGGCCTCGTCGCCAATTCAATCTCGCGACGAGAGCGTCGTCGCGTTTATTAACGTCAATGTCATTCCAATGGATACCGAGCGAGTGCTCGTCAATCAGACCGTGATCGTGCGTAATGGAATGATCGCGGAAATCGGCGATGCGAAACGGGTGAAAGTACCGGGAAGCGCACAGCGGATTGATGGCGCGGGAAAATTCCTGATTCCCGGACTCACCGACATGCACGTTCATTTGATGTCGGACGATGATGAATTTCCGGACACGCTCGCCGAAGATGAACTCAAGGTAATGATTGCCAACGGCGTCACCACCATCCGGCTGATGACGGGCACCCCTGAGCAGTTGGCCCTGCGCGCGAAATCCGCGCGCGGCGAAATCATCGCGCCCACGCTGTATGTCGCCAGCCCGCAGTTCATCGGCAAGAAATCCACCAACGCTTACGTGGTGACGACCGAGACGGAAGCTCGCGAATCGGTGCGCAAAGCCAAACGCGACGGCTACGACTATCTGAAGGTCACGACCAATCTAAAAGCTGAAGTCTACGAAGCGATCGTTGACGAGGCGCGCAAAGAAAACATTCGCGTCGTTGGTCATGCCGACAGTCGCTCCGTCGGCCTGACGCGCGCGCTCAAGGCCGGGCAACAAATCGAACACCTCGATTCGTACCTGGAGGCGCTGCTGCCGGAAAACGCGCCGGTCAAAGGCTCGGTCTCGGACATCTATCTCTACAACCCGAAGAATTGGGAGAGCATTGACTATCTTGATGAGAGCAAGATTCCCGAACTGGCGCGGGCCACGGTGCAATCAAATAGGTTCTGTGTGCCGACGCTGACTTTATTCAAATACACCTTCGGTTTCGGCCGGACGGAAGAATCAATCCGGGCGCAGACGGACATTCGCTTTTATCCGCCGAAGGTCATTGACCTGTGGCTCAGCGTTAACAAAAGGTATTGGGCCACGGCCGCTTCGCCTGAGCGGCGCGCTAAATATGTCGCGATCAGAAACAAGCTGGTCACCGCGATTCATGCCGCCGGAGGCAAAATCATGGCGGGCTCGGACACGCCGGAGTGGCTGCTGCTTTACGGGTACACGCTGCATCGTGAATTGAAGACGCTGAACGAGGCGGGTCTATCGAAATACGTGACACTCGCGGCGGCGACGCGCAATCCAGCAGAATTTTTCGGCACGCTCAATCAAACCGGAACGATCGAGAAAGGCAAGCGCGCCGATCTGGTCCTGCTCGAGGCGAATCCGCTCAAGGACATCTCAAATACTGAAAAGCGCGCGGGTGTAATGCTCAACGGAAGATACTTCACACAAGCTGAGCTGAACAAATGGCTGGACGAAATCGCGCCGAGACTTTCCGGGCATTGACGATTGATTCATTGACTCACAAATCTCTTGGGATCAATGAACCATTATTGACTGTCTCTCGTCGTCGCTTAAAGAAATGTGCTAGCCGCATGAGAAGTTTCGCCCTAAATCCATTACTCCTTTTGCTCGTCGTCGTTGAAATTGGCGCGCAACAGCCGAGCACCCCGGAAGACCCGCCGTGGATCAAGGAAGTAGCTACACAGCGTATTTTCTACAAAGTCGGCGGCATGGAGCAGATCAGGGCCCGTAAAGATCTGACGTATAAACGCGTGGCGGGCACCGAACTCAAGATGGACGTTTATCAACGGCGGAATTCTGGGCGCATCACTCGCCGCCCCGCCATTGTCTTCATTCACGGCGGCGCGCTTCCGCCAAACCTGCGCACCCAACCGAAAGAATGGGGCGCGTACGTTTCATTTGGACAACTCGCGGCGGCGTCGGGATTCGTGGGCATCACGTTCAACCACCGGTTCTATGGTTGGGACATGAAGGCTTTGTCTGATGCCCGCAGCGACGTTGACGATGCGATCGCTTACGTGAGGGCCAACGCAGACCGGTTCGGGGTTGATGAGGATCACATTTGTTTATGGACTCTTTCGGCCGGAAGCTTGTTTCTGACTAGGGCGATCGGCGACGCGCCGCCTTTCATTCGGTGCCTGGTGGCCTATTACGCAATCATGGATCTGGAGCCACTGCGCAAAGACAGACCGGCGATCACGGATGAGGTCATCAAAGAGTTTTCGCCACTCGCACACTTGAAAACAGTTGGCAACCTGGCTCGTCCAATCATGCCTCCCATTTATGTCGCCCGCGCGGGCCTTGATGAACCCGGCTTAAACGTCGCGGTTGATAGTTTCATCAAGGAAGCGGTCGACAGGAAAGCAACCCTGGACTTCAGCAATCATGCCGAAGGCCAACACGGTTTTGATGTGCTTGACGACAATGCCCGGACCCGGGAAATCATCAGGCGGACTATCGAATTCATCAGGGCGCACGTTTAGTTGGCTCATTAACGATGCGAGGTGTTAACGCAGTGTTTGACTAATTTATTCCCCGCGCATTTTTCAAAACTCGCCGTCAACGTGTCAGAACCGGGATCGGTAACGACCGGATCCCTCGACTGGAGTGCGGGCGTCCCCGCCCGCATTGAGCGCGTAGCGCGAACAGTCGAAAATTTAACAAACCATCTATCCCGTGCGGTGTACAATCCATTAGATTTTTAAAGTGCGTCTAACTTGAATTGAACCTCACCCCGAGGAGGATCTGATGAAAAGACTTCTGTCGCTCATTCCGTTTCTGCTGGTGACGACACTGCCGGCGTGCGCACAGGCTCAGACTCCAATCGCAACGTCGGCGGCGGTTGCGACCCCGACCACGTTGTCTGTGACAAGTCCGGAGCCTGCGCTTACCGCGGGTCAGAACTCCAGCGACGCGAAAGAACTAGCCGGCACAGCCTGGAAACTGGTTAAGCTCCAGACCGGCGACGAGACAACAGTGGCGCCGGACGATCCGTCAAAATACACCGTCACTTTTGGCCGCGACGGCCGGATATCAGCGCGAGTGGATTGCAACCGTGCCAGTAGCACCTGGAGATCAAGCGGCGGGAACCAATTGCAATTTGGGTCATGGGATCGGACCAGTACTAAATGTGGACAAGGCTCGCTTCACGACAAGATTGTTACTGAGGGCGCAAACGTGCGCTCGTACTCGATCAAGGACGGGCACCTCTTCTTATCCGGGATGAAGGGCGGCGGTTACTACGAGTTGGAGCCGCTCACTGCTCAGAAGCGTAACGGGCAGTGAAGAGAATTGATTCATTGGATCATTGATCCATTGATTCAATGACTAACGAACAAACGAAAATGGATCAATGATCAAATGGATCAATGAACCGATCAGTAAGTGAGGTCGCTCTATGCATAAGCCAATCCTCGTTATCGCTTTCCTGTTGTTGTCGAGCTCCACATTCGCCCAAACCGCAAACAGCGAAGCGTTAGGCGGCAAAACGAGTGAGACCAAGACCACTCCTGCCGTGAAAAAACCGGTTCCGAAACCGGCGGCAAGTTCAGCTAAACCGGCGTACTTGCCTTGTGGGGTCAACAATAAGAATCGCGGAGACGCCGGCGATAAGTGGTTCTCTTTGGGTGAATCAGCCAACAAGCATTTCTGGTATAACCCGGGCCGGACCACCTGTGATGCGAAAACCAGCGTGCTCAAATCGTGGATCAAGGAAGACCACAAGAACTCAGATGGTAATTACGCGCTGGTGCTGTATGAAATGAAATGCAAGACCGGTCAACTACGCGTTAAGACCGTGATTGAATATGACAGGGCGGGGAACGTTTTAGAAACGACCAATCATGCCGACGACACCTGGCAAGACGTCGCCCCTCGCACCGCCGGCGAAGTCATGCTCAGAACAGCCTGCCGCCAACCGTAGGGAATGGCTTGCCTGTGAGAAATGATTTTTAACTCGCCTGGCAAGAGTGTGCTAGAATCCGCAGCCGTCAAGGCTTACAGGCAACCTCGCAAGCTGTAAACGGCGCTCATTCGCCAAGTTCGTAACCAATCGATTCCAAAATAGATTTCCGAATGGAGAGACCCTTCACCGTGGTTCCTCAAAAAGAAGTTTCCGTGAACGGTTCCAAACGCAGAAGCGGAACGTGGACTTGGATCTTAATCCGCAAAGGAGCTTAATCATGAAGAAAATCTTTCACCCGTACCTTTGGATCATGATCGCGGCGTTGCTGGCGCTTACGGCTTTGATTTACAGCGCGGATCGCATACCCGCTGCCGCACAAAGGCGCGGCGCGGATCCCAGACCGGCGGCCGCACAAAAGCGCAGCACCTTTGACTTTGGGCGGTACACGGGAAACAAACCATTCCGGCTCAACACCCTGCCGACGACGCCCTTCGGCCCGCCGTGGGCGGACATCGTGACGCACCCAAAAAAGAACATGCTGGAATGTAAAGTTCGCACCGCGCCGATTGCGCTTTGCTACTACTCGGGACCGGGAGGGACGACGCCGTGTGTCCTGGATGGACTGGGCATCGCCAATTGCACCTGTTACGAGATTCCCGCCGGTGAGACGTATTACGTCGACATCAATGCCATCCTGAACCTCGATGTCTACCTTCAGACCGTAGCTAAGTGCGGCAAGAATGGTGACAATTGTCAGCCGACGGGAAACCAGGAAGCGCCGGTGTGCGACGCCATCAACACCAACAAGTTAATTCCCGGCGCGGATCTGATCTCGACCTTCAGCCTCTATCTCAAAGATAATAATCAAATGCCAATCAGCCCGACAGCGTGCCCGAAGGGAACGTACGCGGGATGCATGACGGCGCCGTGCAAGCGGACCGGAGTAACAGATCCGACTACCAAGCTTCCACTGGTGCAGTGCGGCTGCCCGGTCTACACGGGCAACTACCAGGTTGGGGGCGGAATCTCCACGGACCAATGCTATATCGGCGGCAACTATGTCTGGTCGGCGGCTTATACGCCCACGCCGAACCCGTGAAGCAAGTGATTCATTATCATTCTTAGAAAGAGCCTCTTCGGTAAGTCAGAACTTACAGCGCATTGGCATGGCCGAGCCATGACAAAGAATTAAATTAATGACTCAATTGGCTATACGTGTTGGTCTACGAGAATCGTATTGCCATCCGGATCGGCAATCATGAAGCTGGCCGGGCCGGTAGTGCTTTCGTCGGCTTCGGTGATCATTTCGACGCCGCTTGCTTTGAGCTGGCGCTGCAGCTCGCGGACGTCGGTGAAAGAATCCAGCTTTTGGGCGTCGCTGTCCCAGCCGGGGTTGAAGGTGAGGATGTTCTTCTCGAACATGCCTTGAAAGAGTCCAATAACTCGGTAACCGTTCTTCATAATTAGCCAACCGTTGGATTGATCTCCCATGACTGCTGTAAATCCCAACTCTTCGTAAAAACTCTTCGACGCCGCGATATCTTTTACCGCCAGGCTAACAGAGAAAGCTCCCAGTTCCATATTTCCTCCTAAGTTTCGGTTTCGGACGCAACGTCCGAGTTAATAAGATTGCCTTTGAGCCGGCTGACTCTCATCCGCGGTTATCTTTTACGAGATTGAGTAGGCCGACGGCTCAGGGAGAGTACCTGACAGACGCGTTTGAGTCGTCATACTTTCGAATGATTTCGAGGGTTCAGGTGGAAAATAATACTTTAGTTGTGATGAATGTGTGCGGCTTTGCCGCCGCACAGTGCGGAAAGGCTCTGCCTTCCGGCGGAGTTCATCAAATTCGAGGCTGCGCCTCGAACATCGGCGGCGTAGCTGCCGAAGATCAGGTTGACGGTAAGCCGGACGCTTAGCGCTATGTGCGGCGGCAGAGCCGCGCAGGTTAACCGACTTGACTCACTTCAAGGTGAGTCAATTATATGAATGTGCTCCAGAGGGCGTCGCGAAACCTCACTGTTTCATCACCTGCCACGTCACCGTATTCAGCAACGGATTGTAAGTCACACTGAGTACGGCATTCGTCAGCGTTCCGACTGTGCCCGTTCCTGAAACCGAATTGACGCTACTGCCGCTGGTCCCGCTACTCGTGCCTCCTGAACTGCCGCCGCCTCCGCTGCTCCCACCTGATGCAAGCACACCGAACACACTGAACGTAACGGTGAACGGTTCATTTGCCGGGTTGTTGAATTTCAGATTGCGAACCGCGGACAGCTCGCCGGCCGTGAAGATGTTGTCGGTTCCGACCAACGCGCTGTAGTCCCACGTTGCGCCGGCTCCGGTCTTGCCGTTGCCGGCGTTGGCCACGGTGATGCGTCCTGATGCCGAACTGATCTGCGAAACCATCAACGTCATTGGCGTGAAGATGGTCTGCGTCGAGTTGTTTTTCAAAGCGAGATCAAACGACGCGTTGCCTGCTCCCGATTTAGGATTCGACATTTGCAATCCGATCAGCGAAGTCACATTTTGTCCGCCAATCAATCCATCGAATTCGGCGAACAGGCCCTTGCCGCTTACCAGCCGCGCGATCGTGGCCTTATCGACGTAGTCATTCTTCCGATAGTCAGTTGGCCCGGCGTTCACGCAAGCCGGCGAAGTGCAACCATCAGCGTAAGCGACCAGCACGCGACCCTGCCGATCGATCGTGGCGTCGATGAAGTCGAGCAGGTTTCGATCATCCGGTGTGTGACTGCAAATGACTGTGCCGGAATTGCAGATCGATCCGCGTTGCACAGGATCGTTCGGCGTCACATCGATCGTCTTCCACGTCTGCCCGCCGTCGTAAGTAATCGCCACGTAGACGTGCCAGACTCCCTGGAAACCTGAACCAGTGGTTGGATTTGTTGGATCTTGATAATAACCGCCGGTCGGCGTGCCGAGGAACGCGAACGCGGCGCGATCGTCATCGCCGGCGACCACGGCCGGGAAGGTCGCGTTCTTGATTCCGAACGGGGCGCCGACGTCTTTGCTCTCGCTCCAGACGATCTTGTGATTGATCTTGTCGAGATGTCCGACGACGATCGAAGGCGCGCCGTTGCTGTTCGCGTAGCCGTAGTAGATCGTTCCTTTGGCGCCGATGCCGATCGACGGATCGACAATGCCGGGCGCGGGATTGCTGTCGGGAATCAATTGCGGTTGCGACCAGGTGATGCCGTTGTCTTCTGAAAAGACCAGCGCCTGGCGCGCGGTCGCAGTTGGAAAACCACCAATCGTCTGTGCGCCGGCTGATGAACAATCGCTGTCCGGCACGTAGACCGTGCCGTCGGGAGCGACCTTCACGTGTCCGTGAATGCCGAAACAACTGACGGTGTAAATAGGAACGGCAGGTCCAAACGTTAATCCGCCATCGACACTCAACGCGCACGCCGCGGCTTGCGTTCCATACTGCGAACAGTAATAGACGCTATTCGGATAGGCGACGCCGGTTGTCAGCGGCGCATGCAAAGGCCCGCCACCCATCGTCTGGTGATCGACGCCCGCAGGGAAACCGCAGCCCTGACTCAGAGCCCAAATGTCGCCGTCGTTGAATGGCGAAGCAGTATCTGTGTAAGCGGCTTTGCTGCACGCGCCCGCGAGTTGCGAAGTGAATGTGCGGCCGGTCTGCCGATCGGTGAACAGAATTGGATCGAGTGAGCCGGGCGCGTTAGGCGCGCTCTTGTTTTCCCAAAGCGCCGGCGCCGGTGAAACGGTGTCATTGAAAGTGACACGGAGCATCTGCGTTCCGGCCTGATACATCGCGCGGCCCTGTGGGTATTGCGCCGATGCCAAGCCGACTCCGATCGAAGGTTCGCCAGAGCTGTTGCCCAAGCCAGCAGGCGCCTGGAAGTTTTGGAACGTCGGGGCGTTGATGCCGGCTTGCACCGCCGCGCTAACTTTTTGTTCCAGAGTAACTCGACCGGTGTAACTATCGCCTTCGGGAATCGTCGGCGATACGCGCAAGAGATACCTGCCCGAGACAGCCGAGATGGTCACAACGTCGGGATTGACGGCAAAGAAATTCGCTGCCTGCAATTTGCCGAGCGAGTTATTCGCATTAACGGTGTAGACGAACAGATCGAATTGCGCCGCCGGGTTGGTCCAATTCACCTGCACTTTAATGTAGTGCTGATCGTCATAGCCGGCCGGCACGTTTACATCCAAATAGAAATCGCTGCACGGAAGCGTGCCGTCACAAGTCGGGACCCCATCCACCTGGTCAGTTGGATTGGGCACAAAGAAAGGTCCGTCAGACCACGTGACCGCTGGCCCACCAACCGTCAACGTTCCGCCCGCAGGTGGTGCCGGTGTCGGCGTGGGCGTTGGAGTAACCGTTGGCGTCGGAGTTGGTGTCGGTGTCGGTGTCGGCGTCGGCGTCGGGCCTCCTGCCGTTGGCAGCGGCCAGACATATGCGCCGCGGCCACGCGTCCATACCGACAGAGTTGTCGAGCCGCGATCGATTTGCATGTCCCAAATCATCGCGTGCGGCAGTCCATTCTGGAATCGCGACCAGACGGGAATCGCCGCGGTGATGTCGTCGGTGTAATACAAACCCCAGTCGGTGCCCGCAAAAACCTGCTGTGGAATATTTGGATTGGCGATGATCGAATCAACCGGAATGTCCGGCAGGTTGCCGGTCTTGTCGGCCCACGTGAACGCCGTGCAGCCGGTCGCGCAGGTTACCTGGAAAACGTGACCCGGAGTTGCCGGTGTGTTCGCGTTGAATCCGCCCACGGCTGCGTAAGCCACGGGCGCCGTGGTCGAGTTAGGATCGAATGTCACATCGAGAATCGGGCGATTAGGCAGAATCGTGTTCGCGCCGGTGACGTCGGTCCATACTCCGATCGCGCCGGCGCCGAGGCCCGTTCCGATTTGCACGTTGCCGTCATTAGTCCCGACGACGGCGTGTGACTGATCTCTGGGCGCAAACGCGAGCTGATTAATAAAGGAGCGATTCCCCAAAGTGTTCTTGGTCAGATCCTGACTGACCGGATGCCAACCGGCGCCGTTCGACATCGTTTCCCAAACGCGGTAAGTGCCAACAATCAGATGGTTGCAACCACTGGCCGGACAATCGGTCGCCGGATTGTCGGGCGTGCCTTTGAAAATTTCATACGGCAGAATGAATGACTGTCTCTCGGGAGCCACTCCCGCGGATGGGCTCCAAGGGCCTTGCACATCCGTCCAGGTCGCGCCCGAAGCCGTGCAGTTACTGAGACACACACTCAAGTGACCGCCGTTATTTCCTTGCCAGAAGCGGCCGCCCACGGGATCGATGCGGCCATAAAATCCATCGCCGCCTTTGCCCATCTGCCATTGCGCGGGACCGGTTGGATAGCCGGAGAAGGTGACTGAGGCTGAGCCATTATCCTGCGCGCCGCCATTGGCTTGCGGTGAAGCTGACGTCGCAAAGTTGGCGCTGATGTCGCCGGAATAAAATTCGATTGTGTTCAGGCCCGTGTCCATATTGAACCATGCGGGCCGGCCGGTTTGACTCGCGACATTTGCATTGGTGGTGCCGTGCACGCCGCCGTCGTTGCCGGCCAGAAGGATGCTCGACGAGCCGGGCACAAACGTGAGCGCGTGCTGATCGACGTGCACCACCTGAACGCTGCCGCTGTAGCCGCAGGTGGTGTCATTCCACGAAGCATTTCCGTTTTGCCAGAACCAAACTTCGAACGTATCGAAGAAGACGCGATCGGGGTGGTTGGGATCAACTGCGATGCCCTGGTCGTACCAGTTCTGCGGATAGTCGCCGGCTGCGTTGCCGCAGTTTCTCAGCGAGTCGCCGGGCGAACCGGGAATCAGCGTCCAGGTCGCGCCGCCGTCAGTCGAGCGATACGCGCCTAGCTGACAACCGTTGGCACTGCCGCAGCCGGTGTTCGTGTTGGGCGTGATTGATTGCACCTGAGCATAAATGTAATTCGGATCGCTGGGCGCAACGGCGATATCCACGCGGCCGAGTTGATTGCCGGAAGTGGCGTTAACGTAAGCCGTGCCGCTGCCGGCATTGCGTCCCGTCCAGCCGTTATCGTTGCGCGTGATGAGAGTGAAGTCATTCGGGCAGCCACTGCTCGGAATCGTGCCCTTGTAAATTCCGTTGGCGCCATTTTGGTTTAAGTTGTATTGAACCGTGGTCGCGAAACCGCGCACGCCCAGCGCCGCGATAATTCGCGTCGCGCCGCCGACATCGTTGAGAGCCAAACCCGTGATGTCCTGGCGCATATTGCCGTAGTTGTTCGTCGTGCATGGGCCCGTCCAGCTATTGCCACCGTCATAAGAAAGATAGAGACCGCTCTTCGTTCCGGCGACCACGTTGTTGCTGTTGCGCGGATCGACGCGCACTTTGCCGATGGCCTGGTACTGCGGAAATTGTCCCGCGGGCAAAGACAGCGCGGGACCGAAGACTTCCGCGCCCAGCACAGTCCAGGTTGCGCCCGCGTCAGTTGATTTCAGGATTCCCTGGCTACCCATCGAGAACGATCCGTAATTCAAATCGCCCGTGCCCGCATAAATCGTGTCGTGATTATTTGGATCGATCGTGACTGTGTCGACGCCAATCGTGCTGAGCAAAGGATCGTCAGTCGTCGGACTCCAGGACGTGGCCGCGCTGCAACAGTTTGTCGTTTTCCAGACGCCACCGCCGACTGTTGCGATGTAAGCGACATTGGTCGTCACCGGATCGATGGCAATGTCATTCACGCGCCCTGAGGTCAAAGAATAGTTGTAACAACCCGAGCAGCCAGTCATGCGCAGAGGCTTTGGGCCAAGCGCGGTAAAGCTGCTTGTGCTGATTGATGAAGACGCGCCGCTTTGCGCGCCGGCCTGGGGCAAAAAGTTAAGCGGTAGTCCGGCGGGAATTCCGTTTGCGATGAGGGCGTCCTGCGCCAGCGCCTGTCGCAGCCACGCAGGATTGAAGATTCCGGTCGGGTAAGTCAGTCGAGCATGCCATTCAGCCTCCAAACGTTCGAGAGCTTCGGATTCTTCCGCCGCTTCGCCGCCCGGCACCGGCATGTAGCGCTCGCGTTCATCTTCGTCACGCATTTCTGATTCGCGATTGATCTCGAGGTCTTTTTCATCCAGTCGATCGCTCGACGTCTTCCAGCCCGACCATTCGCGTGTTCTTCTGGCTCTCAATTCAGCCGATATTTCATTCGCGCCCAGGATCGCAGCCAGACGGACTTGTGGGCGACCGATCTGCTCTGGTGAAACTGTACGGTTGGTTGAAACGATGGCGGCTGCGGCGATGAAGGTGAGCGTCATCACACCAAGAAGCATTTTGCCGGCATTCGAAAACCAAAAGCGTGCTGAAAATGGACTGCGCTGCATGACCGTCCTCCTTCGCCCTGGGGCAAACCATTGAACTAACTGCGACGCTCAGAGAGCACACTAGTCAGAAGCCCGTGGGGGGATTGTGTTCGCGCGTTTTGCACGTCACTAGCACCCATAAGAAGTGCTAGGTGCTACTCCGCTGTGCACGGGCTTCTGAGACGATTCGCGCTTCGCGCGACTTATCTTCCGCCGCTAGCGGTTGATGACAAATAAAGAAACGACAGTCGCGCGTAACCCTCATCCCAACCCCCTCCGAAGGGTAAGTGTCGAGATCGGCGGCATTACGAATTCCTCCTCAGACGGCTGTTAGTTTGACTACTAGCACTTTAAGTAGTCGGCCTTGAGGGATCCTTGAGCAATCCTTGAGAAAGGGAACCGGGCTTATCGACAATCAAACGGTAATCGATTTGAAATGGACTGGAGCGCAACCGTCCCTGGTGCCGGTAGATTGCGTTAACGATGGCTTGCGAGCGAGGAGGCTTGCGCTCCAGTCTATCGATTTGAAAAGGCTTGGTACTAGAGCCTGCGTTGAGTCCGGCTTCGCGGCTTTGCCGCAGTACAGTGCGGAAAGGCTCTGCCTTTCCGGCGCGGGTTATGAATCTAGTTCGAGGCTACGCCTTAATTGACTTTTCTGTATCCCAGGCGTTTACGCCTGGGAATGAAGAAGAAGTAGTTCAAAAGCCCTATTAATGGGGCTTCAAAAACGTATCTCTTTATCACCCAGGCGTAAACGCCTGGGCTACAGAAAAACCTCTCGACGGAATTAGGTCGCCACCGAGTACCGCGTGTGTGGCGGCAAAGCCGCTGCTGAATTGTTTTCTGAGAAAGTTAGGCCGGAACCGGCGCGAGGGACTCTTCTTTGAGCTTTTCGGCCTGATAGTGCGTGGTGAGCGCGCTGATGAAAGCGTCGAGCGAACCATCCATGACCTGATCGAGCTGATGAACGGTCAGACCGATGCGATGATCGGTGACGCGATTTTCTTTGAAGTTATAAGTGCGGATTTTTTCTGAGCGATCGCCCGAGCCAACCATCGAGCGTCGTTCGCCGGCGATGGCTTCGTGTTGCTTCTGCTCTTCAATCTCCTGCAGGCGCGCGCGCAGGACGCGCATCGCTTTCTCGCGGTTTTTGATCTGTGACTTTTCGTCCTGCATCGAAACGACGACGTTTGTCGGCAGGTGCGTGATGCGGACTGCCGAGTAAGTCGTGTTCACCGACTGCCCGCCTGGGCCCGATGAGCAAAATGTATCGATGCGCAAATCTTTCGGATCGATCTTCACGTCGACTTCTTCGGCTTCGGGCAAGACCGCGACGGTGATTGCCGAAGTGTGAATACGCCCGCTGGCTTCGGTTTGCGGCACGCGTTGCACGCGGTGCACGCCCGACTCATGTTTCAGCTTTGAATAAACTTTATCGCCTTCGATGAGCGCGACCGCTTCCTTCAGCCCACCGATCCCTGATTCCGAGGCATCCAGAATCTCCATCTTCCAGCGCTGCCGCTCGGCGTAACGCGCGTACATGCGCAGCATTTCGGCCGCGAAGAGCGTGGCTTCGTCGCCGCCGGTGCCGGCGCGAATCTCGACAATCACGTTTTTTTCGTCGTTGGGATCCTGCGGAATCAGCAGAAATTTCAGGCCGCTTTCAGTCTGTTCAAGCTGGGCCTGCAACGAATCAATCTCAATTCGCGCCAGCTCGCGCATCTCTTCGTCTTCGGCGTTTGCCGCGAGGTCGTTTGCGCCCTTGAGTTCTTCTTTCAGCGTCTTCAGCGCGCGATATTTTTCGACAATCTCGCCCAGACCGCGATGCTGTTTCGCGGCCTTGCCATACGCGGAAGGGTCCGCCAACAACTCCGGTGAAGAGAGTTCGTTGGTCAGTTCCTCGTAGCGCGATTCAATCTGTGCAAGTTTGTCGAGCATTTAATCAAAATAATTGCTGTTTAGAGGCGGGCTACTGCCCGCCGGTTTTAAAGTCCGTGAAGGCGGGCGGTAGCCCGCCTCTAAACGATCGATTTCACGTTAAGACAGCGGCGCCAGCTCAGCTTCCTGCGGTTGCGGCTCCAGCTTCAGACTTTCTTTCAACGCCTCGATGGCCACTTCCAGTTGTTTGTCGTCCGGCTCCTTGGTCGTAACGTTTTGCAGCCAAACGCCGGGACGCGTAATGAATTTGAAGAACGCGCCGCCTTCTTTTCTCGCCGACAAGCGAATGATTTCGTACGACAGGCCGGCAACCACGGGAATCAAAACGATGCGCACCAGAAAATTGAAGAGCAGCGAATCGAACTTGATTACTGAAAACAGCAGGATCGAAACCAGCATCACCACCATCAGGAAGCTCGTGCCACAACGCGGATGTTGACGCGGCTGCGGCCGGGCATTATCAACCGTCAGATCGAGACCCTTCTCCCACGTGAACACTGTCTTGTGTTCAGCGCCGTGATATTGAAAAACGCGGCGAATGTCCTTTAAGAACGAAAAGCTGATAATCATGATCAGGAAAAAACTCATCCTGATCGCTCCGTCAATCAAATTAAAGCCAACTGTCGGACGCACCGGATGCATGTAGGCGCGAATTGAATTCCATGTGCGTTGCAGCGTCGATTCATCTTGCGGCGGCGTTGCCGGTGTCCCTGCCTGCGCCGTGCTCGTGGCCGCTTGCGGCGTCCAACCGGCCGCGACAAAGATCGCGTTGGTCAAAAGCAAAGGCGCCGCGACGAACAACAGCACGTTAAATACCAACGCGAAGACGATCGAACCGGCCGCAGCCATCGTCCCGCCTTTTTTCAATTCATCTTTCGAACGCTTCTGTTTCGGAATCGGAAATAATCCGGGCACGCCGCCGGTCAATCCCGCGAAGTCGCCCTCACCTTCGATCACCGCCGGCGTCAGAGCGACCTCGACCTCTTCGGCCTTGGCTTCTTCGGCTTCGGCGAATGCCTCGCTGGCTGAGTAGTTGAGTGCTTTGATTCCCAGACCCATCGATTGAATGAGCACGGCGCCGCCACGCAGGATCGGCAGCTTGAGAATCGGAGCCTTATCACTCCATTTCGGCAGCCTTGCAGCGGTGTTGACGATAGTGCCATCGGCTTTGCGCACAGCGATCGCGTACGCGTTGGGCGTGCGCATCATGACGCCTTCAATGACGGCCTGGCCGCCGACGATTAGGTCTCTTTCGTTGGTGCTCATAACAGTAGAATAGGACAAATGGGACAAATAGGACGAATACAACAATGCCGGCGATTGATTCCGGTCGCGTACTTAGATGCAGCTTCAGCGACCGGCGTCCGCAACGCCGGCATCCTTCAGTGATATTTTGCTAATGCTTGATCGTCATCAAGTTATTTCGCGGCCGCCGCTTCGGGAGCCTTCTTGGCATAGCGACGATTGAATCGATCAACGCGGCCCGCCGTGTCAACCAGCTTCTGCTTGCCGGTAAAAAACGGATGGCACGCTGAACAAATTTCGACGTGCAGATCGTCTTTCCGGGTCGAACGCGTCTTGAAAGTCTCGCCGCAGGCGCAACTCACTGTGATTTCGTGATATTCAGGATGAATTCCGGGTTTCATTTCTCGCTCACCTTATATAGTCGTCAATATTTCGCCTCATTCAAACAACCAATAATACGGGTCGCGTGCGCGCATCGTCAAGCTGAGTTAGGCGCGCAAGTTTGTGGATTTTTCCTTTGCGCACCTTTGCGTCTTCGCGCCTTGACGTGAAACTGCTTCTTTAGTCGTTGACTCTCGCTAAGCCGCAAAGACGCAAAGAAAAACCGCAAAGTAGGATACCCCTCATCACAATGCTTCGATTGACAACGTCGTAAATCGCGTGCTAAAAGTCAGCTTCGTTCCGACCCGTTTCAAATTGCATTAACACGTGAGCGTGGCGTTAAATTTCGCGCGCCCGTGGCCGTAAGCCAGAGCGCACTAACTCAAAGTGTATTAACCGAAGGTCGATGGCACAGGAAGGTAAGCCACCCGAACCGGGTTCACCAGACGCGCCTGAGGAGGTAGCGCCGCCAAAAGAGGCGGGCGCTGCGACTCCTGCTTTTCCCGTTTCCGCCGACGCCGAAAAAGACACAAAACTTGAAGCCGCGAAAGCGCGCGTAGCTGCCGCCAAAGAGGAAGCTCAGAAAGCTGCCGCTCCCGCTGCGCCCAAGCCGCCCGTTAAGAAGAAGGACGAGGGGCCAAAGCCTGTCGATGCCGCAAACCATCCGCTGGTAAGAAAATTGAAAGAGAAGTTTGGCGAGGCCGTGCTCGAAGCGTCGGAGTTTCTCGGTCAGCTTTCAATTGTGGTCAATGCCGAACGGATCGTTGAAGTTTGTGAATCACTCAGGGACGATGCGGAAACGCCGTTCAATTATCTTTCGGACCTAACGTGCGTCCATTATCCCGACAACAAAGCGACGCCGTTTGAGATGGTTTACCAGCTCTATTCAATTTCGAAAAACGAACGCGTCCGTTTGAAGCTCGATACCAATGGCGAGGGAGTCGAAACCGTAACGGGTGTCTGGCCGTCAGCCGACTGGCTCGAGCGTGAAGTCTACGATTTGTTTGGCGTCGTCTTTCGCAATCATCCGGATTTGCGGCGCATTCTGCTGCCGCCCGACTGGGAAGGGCACCCGTTGCGCAAAGACTATCCGTTGGAGTTTATCGAGAATCGCTGGACCGAGAATCATCTGCCGGTGTTTACGGATGTGCAGCAGGAACAGGTTGAGCAGCGTCGCGCCTATGGGTTGGAGATTCTTTCAGTGCCGCAGGAACGCGAGGTGCGAGAACTGTTTCGCGGTAATAAAGAAGTAATGCCGAAAGATAAATGATTTGTCAGTAGTCAGTTGTCCGTAGTCCGTAGCAACTGACTGACAACTGACAACTGACAACTGACAATGTCTCCAAAAGAAATCGCAGCGCATTACGAAGCGAAGGTCTTCGATACGCCTGAAGCGGCGACGACCGCCGGGTTCACGCTGACGGAAACTCACGCGCCGCGAAATGTCTGGAACAAGGCGAGCGCAGCGCAATCACTGATGTTGAAGCTGCGCGATCAGAAAGATCGAGGCGAGATAAAAGAGATCGGAATCGTAATTGAGCCCTGGAAGGTGACAGGATGTTATCTTCCGAATGAATCGGCAAGCACGTGACTTACGTTTAGAGCGGGCACTTGTGCCCGCGCGGCGGGACAAGTCCCGCATCTAAACGAGTTCATATCAAGACAATGCATCAGGTAGAAATCGCGACAACTCGTGAATCGCTCATGGACGCGCCAGAGATGACGCTCAACATGGGGCCGCAGCATCCGTCTACGCACGGTGTGCTGCGGGTGATTCTGAAGCTTGACGGCGAGACCGTTATCGACCTCGACTGCGACATTGGTTATCTGCATCGCGGCATGGAGAAGATTGCCGAGAACCGTATGTACACGATGATCGCGCCTTACTGGGATCGTCTTGATTACATCGCCGCAGTTTCGAACGGCCTGGTTTGGGTTGAGACGGTTGAGCAAATGATGGGTCTCGACGTGCCGCCGCGCGCTCATTACATTCGCACGATTCTGACTGAACTCAATCGCATTGCTTCGCATCTGCTTTGGCTGGGAACGCATGCGCTCGACATTGGCGCCATTACGATTTTGCTCTGGGCATTTCGTGAACGCGAAGAAATCCTGAAAATCTTCGAGCGACAGTTCGGCGCACGCTTGACCTGTCATGCGTGGCGCGTAGGTGGCATGCCCAACGATGCGTATGACGATTTCGAATCTGACGTGCGGCAGTTCGTTAATAATTTTCCGAAGCGTGTGGATGAATACGAGACCGTGCTCTCTGAGAATCGGATCTGGCTGAGCCGCACGGTAGGCATCGGCGTAATCTCGGGGGAGGATGCGATCGCGCTTGGTTTGTCCGGCCCGGCGTTGCGCGGTTCGGGCGTCGCCTGGGACATTCGCAAGTCGCGACCCTACGCGGCCTATGCCGACATGGATTTTGATGTGCCGCTGGGTGAGAACGGCGACACGTACGATCGTTACCTGGTGCGCATGGAAGAAATGCGACAGGCACGCCGGATCATTCAACAGGCGATTGAAAAGCTGCCCGACGGCCCGGTAAACGCGAAAGTACCAAAACTTATCAAACCGCCGGTTGGTGATTACTATCACTCGATTGAAGGCCCGAAAGGCGAGATTGGTTGCTACCTGGTTTCGGATGGAACGCAGCAGCCCTGGCGCGTGCGCGTGCGTCCGCCGTGCTTCATAAATCTTCAATCGCTCCGGAAGCTTTGCGTCGGACATCTGGTCGCAGACGTGGTCGCGATCATCGGGACGTTGGATATTGTTTTGGGTGAGATTGATCGGTAGATAGCGTGTGAAATCCCGTAGGGATGAAATGTTTATAGAAACCGGCCGTGAATTGATTTCTTTTAAGCCCCTTTTAGGGGCGAAACAAATGTTGCGCTCCTAAAGGAGCTTCGAAATTCAGAGAATAGACGGTTTCTATAAACATTTCGCCGTTCTGCGGCTTCGGATCGGTACCTAGTTTAAGAGATGCTTCTCGCATTTGCTGCACCAACCTTTATCGACAGCCTGCTGCTGAAATTCTTCAGCGAGCCGACGGTGAACTATGTCATCTGGCCTTTCTTACAGATTGGCCTGGTCGTGACCCTCACCGCCGGTTGGGTGGCGTATGCGACGTACCTCGAGAGAAAAATTTCAGCCTTCATGCAAGCGCGGCTCGGCCCGATGCGCGTGGGCCCGTGGGGTTTGCTGCAACCGATTGCTGACGGAATAAAACTGCTGACCAAAGAAGACTTCATTCCTGAGAATGCCGATCGCTGGATCTTCTTCGTCGCGCCTTACATCGCCGTGGTCGCAGCTTTCATTGTCCTCGCCGTCGTTCCGTTTGGTCCTGACTGGGCGGTGATCACGGACGTGAACATCGGCGTCCTGTTCGTGCTGGCAGTTTCGAGCGTTGGCGTACTGGCGTTGATTCTCGCCGGCTGGTCGTCAAATTCGAAGTACGCGTTGATGGGCGCTTTGCGGTCGAGCGCGCAGATGGTCTCGTACGAAGTCTCAATGGGCATGGCGATTATCGGCGCGCTCATGTTTTCGCGCTCGCTTTCTTTATCCAGCATTGTTTCGGCTCAAGGCAGTGATTCAATTTGGTTCCTTTTTTACCAGCCGGTTGGCTTCATGATTTTTTTGATTAGCGGCATCGCCGAGAATAACCGCGCGCCGTTTGATTTGCCCGAAGCCGAATCGGAACTGGTCGCCGGTTTTCACACCGAGTATTCAGGCATGCGCTGGTCGCTGTTTTTCATGGCTGAGTACGCGGCGATGGTCGTAGTGACCGCGGTCGCGACGACACTGTATCTCGGTGGCTGGTATTTTCCGTTCGTGTATCGCCTGGAGGTGGCCGGCTATCATCATCTCTACGTGGCGATAAGCGTGCTGGTGTTTCTCGTCAAGGCGGGGCTGCTCCTTTATTTATACTTCTGGCTGCGCTGGACTCTGCCGCGCTTTCGTTACGATCAATTGATGGACCTGGGTTGGAAGTGGATGTTGCCGGCGGCGCTTATCAACGTTGTAGTGACTGCGATCGGAGTTAGCGTGATCCAGGGGCTCCACGGCTGGCGCGGGATACGCACGATTGATTCGCTAACCGCCGGCCTGGGTCTGACCGCGACCGGCAAAGTAATCGCCATTGTATTTGGTTTTGGAAACCTATTTTTGACCGCCGGAATTCTTTCGCTGATTAATTGGCGCTCGCGCGATTTCAATCTGAAGAAGCAGCGCCGGCAAATTCGCCTGGTCGATTTGCCGAAAGGGAAGCCGGCCGTGGCGCCAATCGCGCCGGCAGAAACTGTGTCAGAAGCCCGACCGTGAGGGAGGGCACGCGGCCCTTGCTGACTCGCGGGCTTCTGACACGTCATTGCAAATCGCGACTTTGAAACCTAAGATCACAATATGCCATTAGTTCCTGTTCCCAAATCAACTTTCGCGCAGAAGCTCAAACGCTTCTTCATGGTCGATCTATTAAAGGGCATGAACGTGACGCTCAAGTTCAACGTCGGCGCGCTGACCGACAAGGACTCTGTCGCCGGGAAAGGGATCTACACTGAGCAATATCCAAAAGTGCGCCCGGACGTCGCGCCAAGATTTCACGGAGCACCGCGGCTTAACATGGATCCTGAGACGCACGACACGCTTTGCATTGCCTGCAATCTTTGCGCGCTGGCCTGTCCCGAAGATTGCATCGACGTCATTCCGATGGACGTTGAAGTCGTGGTGGCCGGCAAACCGCGCCGCAAAAAAGTTCTGGACGAGTTTATCTTCGATACTTCGCGCTGCATGTTCTGCGCACTTTGTCAGGAAGCCTGCCCGACTTATTGTTTGGAGCTGACGCAGGACTTCGAGCTGGCGACTTATTCCCGCGCCGGCTTTGTCTGGAACCGCGAGATGCTCGAGCAGGGCAGGGAAACAGTTAAGTACACAAGTTAAGACCGTACTTTGAACTTTGTAGTTAGTTCTTGGTTCGCTTGAAATACCGAAGTCTTCAAAAATTCAAAGTACAAAGAACTAAGTACAAAGCACTAAGCACTAAATACAACTACGCATGATCCTTTCTGGCTGGGAGAGCGTCTTTTTCTGGATTTTTTCGATCGCTGCGATTCTGGCGGGGCTTTTGACCGTCATGGCGCGCAACGCGGTCCACTCTGCGCTTTTTCTGATCTCTTCGCTGGTTTCCGTCGCCGCGCTGTTCATCCTGCTGGGCGCTGAATTCATCGCCGGCGTGCAGATTCTGGTTTACGTCGGCGGCGTGATGGTTTTGTTTCTTTTCGTCATCATGCTGGTCAACGTCGGCGCTGAAGAAGAGGGGCGCGCGCCTATTTTCAATCGACCGGCGCAGGTGGGAGCCGCACTCGTCTTCTTAACGTTATTGGCCGGAGCGTTGGTCATATTTGCGATCCCGAGAGGTTACCAGGCGCTGAGCGCGCGCGATCAAACTTCGTTACAGCAAACGAACGCGAAGCGTGCTCAAGAACAGACGGTGATGCCCGCGGGCGCCACCGGCGTTAGTCGCCTGACCGACGACACGGGGCGAGTTGGAAAGAGTCTTTACACGTACGCTTCACTGCCATTCGAAATTGCGAGCGTGCTCTTGTTAGTAGCAATCATCGGATCCGTGATGTTGGCACGGACGCTGAAACAGGAAGTTGCCGCCGACGACGTCGATCCGGAAGTATTGCGAGAAATCAAAAAATAAGTTCGGAGTTGCGCCTTGGGCGGCAATGCTTGTTTAGCAAAGGCCGCCTGAAGGCGGAACTCCTAGCAGAATCGAAATGATGAATCTTTCGCCAGTGTTGGGATTCTTGTTGCAGGAGGCCTCTCGCGCGTCGACCACGCTTCAGGGCATCAAGCACCCCGACTTGTCGAAGTTTCTCGTAATCGCGGCGATCCTTTTTATCATCGGCGTCGCCGGAGTCCTGACCCGGCGCAACCTGCTCGTGATTTTCATGTCGATCGAGTTGATTCTGAACGCGGCGAATCTGAATTTCATCGCGTTCTCGCGCTATCTGCAGGACACGGGCCGCGGCGACCCGCTCTCCGGCCAGGTGTTCGCGATTTTTATTATCGTCGTCGCCGCCGCCGAAGCGGCAATTGGACTGGGAATTGTGATTGCGCTCTATCGCAACCGCGAAACGATCTGGGTTGATGAGATCGATTTGATGAAGTGGTAATTCGTTCGTTGTCAGTTGTCAGTGGTCAGTTGCACATTCTTAACCGCGCGAACAACTGACAACTAACAACTGACCACTGACGTTCTTTATGTACAAGTACATCTGGCTCGTTCCATTGCTACCGCTTGCCGGCGCCGCGATTAACGGCATCTTTGGCCGTTGGTTTCGCTTTCCCGAGAAGCTGATTGGCGGAATTGCCGTTGGCTCAGTGGCGCTGTCATTTCTGATCAGTGCAGCGGCAGTCTTCTCTTACGGCTTTGGCGGCGACGCTCGATGGCCCAATCCTTACGTCACCACGCAGACGGCCTTCACCTGGATTCCTGCCGGCGCGGTCAAACAGACCCTGGGCGAAACGGATGAATCGACAACCATTTCTATCGCCAATCAACCCGTAACAGTTGCCCGGCCGCACGCCTCTCTGCTGAACATTGAATGGAGTTATCAGCTTGATCCGCTTTCGTCGATCTTCATGCTGGTGATTACGGGCGTCGGCCTCTGCATCTTTGTCTTCGCCACCGGCTACATGCACGGCGAGACGGGTTTCTATCGCTTCTTTGCGTATATGGGCCTGTTCATGTTTTCGATGCTCGTGCTGGTGATGGGCTCGAACTTTGTGATGATGTTCGTGGGTTGGGAAGGTGTCGGTCTCTGCTCGTATTTACTGATTGGGTATTACTTTAATCGCCAAGAGGCCGCGAACGCTTCGCGCAAAGCCTTCATTACAAATCGTGTCGGCGACTTTGGATTCATGCTGGCGATCTTTGCGGTGATCGCCACGTTTGGATCAGCCCAATACACCGATGTTATTTCAAAGGCAGCCGGCTATCCCGTCGAAACGCTGGGCCATTGGGGGCTGATGTCCTGGATCGCTTTGGGATTGATGATCGGCGCGTGCGGAAAGTCGGCGCAGTTTCCGCTGCACGTTTGGTTGCCGGATGCGATGGCCGGACCGACGCCGGTCTCCGCATTGATTCATGCGGCGACGATGGTGACTGCCGGTCTCTACATGCTGACGCGCACGAACGTCATCTTTCAGCATTCGCAGACGATGATGCTCGTGGTGGCGCTGGTCGGCGCGTTCACGGCGATCTTTGCCGCGACGATCGGAATCACCCAAAACGACATCAAAAAAGTTCTTGCTTACTCTACCGTATCGCAACTCGGCTTCATGTTTCTCGCCTGTGGCGTCGGCGCGTTTGTGATCGGCATCTTTCATGTGATGACGCATGCATTCTTCAAAGCGCTGATGTTCCTCGGCGCCGGCAGCGTGATTCACGGCATGCATCACGAACAGGACATGCGCAAGATGGGCGGCCTGAAGAAATACATGCCGTACACGTACTGGACTTTTTTGGCCGGCTGGCTGGCGATCTGCGGCATCATTCCGTTCAGCGGCTTTTGGTCGAAAGATGAAATTCTTTGGAACGCAGCTTCGACCACGCAGATTCCTCTGGGTTGGTTGGTGTGGTTGGTGGGCACCATCGCGGCGACCTGCACGGCTTTCTACATGACGCGACTGGTCGCGATGACTTTCTGGGGCAAGGAAAGATTCGCCGGGCACGAACACACGTCGGGGCACGAAGCGCACGAGGATCACCCGACCAAAGGGAAGCATCACGCGCACACGCCACACGAATCGCCGAAATCAATGTGGGTGCCGTTGGTCGTGCTCGCGATTCTCGCAACGGTCGGCGGTTTTGTTGGGATCAGCACGGCGTTCACCGGCGGCAAGCACGTCGGCGGACGCATGAATATTGTGAATTGGCTGGAGCCGGTTATTTGGAATCCGACGACAGGCCTGTTTGGTAGATCCGAAGAAGGGGAAAAGTGGCACAACCCGTCCAACGTTACGCCGTTACTGGGCAATGAAGGCCCATTGGGACCAAACACAAGCGCTGCGGAGCGGGAACGACTCCAAGCTCAGCTTCATCCGATAATTGGCGAACCAGAGACGCATACTGGTTTCAATCTCGCCCACGCAGTCGAAGAGAAACTCCACAGTGAAACGCTGACCGAATGGGTCTTCATTATTATCTCGCTGATCGTTGCGGGAATTGGGATTGCGCTGGGCCTGCTCCTCTATATAAAGAGCCCGAACCTTGCTGACGTCTGGGCGGCGCGCCTGAAGCCGCTTTATCAGGCGAGCTACAACAAATATTGGATTGATGAATTCTTTGGCTGGGCGATTACGCGCCGGACCATGGATCTGGCGCGCGGCGTATTTGCTTTCGATTCGAAAGTCGTTGACGGCGCCGTAAACGGAACGGCGTGGTTGACGCGACTCACGAGTAAGGTCACCGGCGGTACAGATAAGTATTTGGTCGATGGGTTGGTCAACGCGATCGCCGACTTTGTGGTGCGGCTGATGTCGCCGATTGTACGCGCGGCGCAGACCGGCCTGACCGCGAATTACGCTTTGGTCATGGTAATTGGATTGCTGATTGCCGTGGCCCTGTATTTTGTTAAGAGCCTTTGAGTTTTAAGACTGGAGCGCAACCGTCTCGGCTGCTGCCTCAGCTGCAAGCGAGGACGCTTGCGCTCCAGTCAACACAAGAGGACTGACGTGTTCACTAATAATCTTCTTTCAATCGTAACCTGGCTGCCGGCCGTCGGCGGAATTCTGATCCTGGGTCTGTTCAAGAAAGAGCAGAACCAGGTAATCAAGAAATTTGCGACCGGTTGGCTGGTGCTCGACTTTATCATCTCGCTTTGGCTGATGGGCTATGACCGCAGCGTCGGCGGATTTCAATTTCTCGAGGACTATAAGTGGATTTCCGCAATCGGCGCGCGCTACCAGTTGGGCGTGGACGGCGTCTCGGTCCTGCTGATTGTTCTGACGACATTTCTGGGCGTGCTGGCGGCGCTGTCGTCCTGGAACTACATACAAAAGCGCGAAAAAGAATATTACATTCTGCTGCTGGTGTTGCAGACGATGGTGCTCGGCGTTTTTTCGTCGATGGATCTTTTTCTCTTCTACCTGTTCTTTGAAGTCGGTCTGGTGCCGATGTACTTCCTGATCGGAATTTGGGGCGGTGACAATCGCCTTTACGCGGCCATCAAATTTTTCCTCTACACGTTGGTGGGTTCGGTCGTGATGCTGCTCGGCGTCATCAAGATGTATTTTTTGACGCAGGACTCTGCGCTCGCCGCGAAGGTTACTCAGGGGACTCTCGATTTGCTCGCCGGCAATTCGCAGGCCAGCGCGATGGTTTCCAGCACGATCCAACAAGCCGCGAGTAACGGGACCGGAAACTTCAGCATCCTCTACATGCAGGCCATCGGATCAGTTCTACCGATGGGAACCTTGCAGGTGCTTTTGTTCGCCGCCTTTGCGCTCGGGTTCGCGATCAAAGTGCCGATGTGGCCGTTCCACACCTGGCTGCCCGACGCGCACGTAGAGGCGCCGACTGCCGGCTCAGTGATTCTTGCCGGTGTCCTGCTGAAGCTCGGCACCTACGGCTTCTATCGATTCAACCTGCCGATGTTCCCGAAAGCCTCGATGGACGAAGCCTTCTTCGGCAAATTTGGCGTGCGCAGCATCATGATCTTCCTGGCGATTGTGTCAATCATTTACGGCGCGCTGGCCGCGATGTATTTCGTGGTTAAGAAAGACGGCGACGTGAAGAAGCTGGTCGCTTATTCATCCGTCTCGTCGATGGGCATCGTGATGCTTGGCCTGTTCGCGCTGAATCCAAATGGAATTAATGGCGCCGTGATGCAGATGATCAATCACGGGATCTATTCCGGCGCGTTGTTCCTGCTTGTCGGTATCATTTATGAGCGGCGGCACACGCGCAAGGTTTCCGAATTCGGCGGATTGTCTCACGTCATGCCCGGATACTCAGCCGTATTTTTGGCGATGGCCATGACGGCGATTGGTCTACCGCTCCTGGCTGTTTTCATCTCAGAATTTCTGGCAATGAGAGGCGCGTTCGAAGCGAATCCCGTGTGGGCCGGCTGGGCCGGACTGGGAATTATCCTGAACGCAGGTTACATGCTCTGGCTTTATCAGCGAATGTTCTTTGGTGAAATTGAAAACGAAAAGAACAAGCTGCTACCTGATTTAAACACGCGCGAGTGGGTTTACATGTTGCCGTTGGTAATCATGTCTCTGTGGATCGGGATGTATCCGGGGCCGTTCCTGCGTTACATCGAGAAACCGGTGAATGACGTGGTGAAGCAAATCCGGCCGACGTATCAAATACCGGGACAGGCGCCGGCCCCATCGCCACAAATTCGAGCTGAGAAATAAAGTCTGGTGCTTTGTACTTTGTGCTTAGTACTTTGACGTTGCCCTTAAGGTGTTTCTGACTGATTTAGGTATATTGGACTCGAAGACGAAGAACTAAGCACAAAGATCAAAGTCCGTTCTTACGAATGCTATTTCTTTTTCAAACTTCCGGCATCATCAACCTTACCGATCTTCGTCTGATCGCGCCTGAGTTGATTATCACTGTCGCCGCGTGTGTGGCGTTGGTGATGGAAGTCATTCTTCCCTACAAGCGCAGCAAGTGGACGGCCTACTTCTCGCTCGGCGGAATTGCGCTGGCGCTGGTTTCGCTCGGCGCGCAATTCATCGCCATGGGCGGCACGTTTCGCTTTGGATCGTTGCCGGCGCTCACACCTATCGACGGCTTTTACGGAATGGTGCGCATCGATGGGTTCGCCCTGATCTTTCGCGCGATCTTTTTGATGGCGGCCGCGCTGACGATTGCTATTTCGATTCGTTATCTGGACATCGAGCGCGAACAACACGGCGAATACTACTCGCTCGTTATGTTTGCGACCGTGGGGATGATGTTCCTCGGCTCCGGCTACGATCTGATCACGCTTTACATCGCGCTGGAATTGATGGCGCTGACTTTCTATGTGCTCGTCGCCTTTACCAAGCGCGAGCGTCGATCGAATGAAGCCGGCATGAAATACTTTTTGCTCGGCGCGTTTTCGTCGGGCATTCTGCTCTACGGCATGTCGGTGCTTTATGGCGTTACCGGCTCAACCAACCTGGGCGCGATTGGGAACGGCGTTGCTGATGCGCTCCGTCTGGTCCAGGGCGGCAATCCGCCTGAGATTGCCGGGCTACGACCGTTGTTGATCCTCGCCATGATTGCCCTGGGCGCCGGACTGTTTTTCAAAATTGCCGCGGTGCCATTCCACATGTGGGCGCCCGATGCGTATGAAGGCGCGCCGACGTCCGTGACGGCGTTTCTTTCGACCGGATCGAAAGCCGCCAGCTTCGCGCTGTACGCGCGCATCTTTTTCGTCGCGCTCGGGCCGATGCAGGTTGAGTGGGCGCCGCTGCTCGGCATCGTGGCCGCGCTGACAATCGTTGTCGGCAATTGGGCCGCGATCACCCAGGAGAATTCCAAGCGTCTGCTGGCGTATTCATCAATTTCAAACGCGGGCTATTTACTGCTCGGAATAATTGCCAATAACGTCTACGGCAATGTCGGTCTGGTTATTTACCTGGTGGTCTACACGCTGATGAATATGGGCGCCTTTGGCGTCATCATCAGTCTGCGTCGCCGCGGCATCATTGGCGACAACGTCGATGACATGACCGGGTTGGCCCAGAAAGCGCCGGGTCTGGCAGCGATGATGGCCATCTTCATGCTCTCGCTTGGCGGTTTGCCCGCGACCGGAGGATTCATCGGCAAGTACTTCCTGCTGTGGGGCCTGCTCCAGCGCGGCGATACCGATCATAAACGCTGGTATTACTGGCTGGCGGGTTGGGCCGTTATCAACATCGTCGTCTCGTTTTATTACTACATCAGGTTTATTCGCGTGATGTATCTGGGTGATGGCGCCGCCGACGAGCAACCGCTCACCCTGTCGCCGGCCTTGAAGACGGCCATGATCTTCGCGCTGATTGGTATTCTTTTCATCGGCGTATTTCCGCAGCCGCTCATCGTGCTGGCCCAGAAGTTAATGCCCGGTCCGGCGACTGCCGCCCCGCCGGCTCCTGCCAATCCCGCGACTCCGCGGTAAACTACTATCATGAACGATGCGCTGCCGGGAGCTGATCTGATCGAAGCTGGGCTGATCGATTTGCGTGAAGGGCGTGAAACCGTTGCGGCTTTGTTGGTTGCGATTGGGGCGCCGCGCCTGAAAAACATAGGACTCGACTTGCCTAACGAGCTTCCGGATAATCCCGAACACCGGCTTTATGCACTGCTTGCTAAAGATGACTCTGACTCGGCGCACTCACGATACAATGCTTACATTCGCCGCCTGGTTAGTTACGAAGAAGCAGCCGAATGCGTGAGCCATTAACTGTAAAGAGTCTGCAAAGCTTTATGACGGGCCTCGCCGCCGCGGCCAAGGCGCCGAGTAGAGTGTATCTGGTTGGCGGGGCGACAGCAGTTTTGCTGGGCTGGCGTGAAGGCACAGTAGATGTTGACCTGAAGATCGTTCCTGAAAGTGACGAGTTACTGCGCAGCCTTCCACGACTAAAGGGGCAACTTAAAATCAATATTGAACTTGCTTCGCCAGATGACTTCATTCCCGCGTTGCCTGGCTGGCAGGAACGCAGCCAGTTCATTCAACGGGAAGGAAAACTAGCTTTCCATCATTACGACTTCTACGCGCAAGTGTTGGCGAAGATCCAACGCGGCCATCAGAGGGACTTGAACGACGTTAAGCAATTCTTTCAAAGTGATCTGATCAAAGGTGCGCGTGTTCTGCAGCTCTTCAGTGACATCGAGCCTGAGCTTTATCGCTTTCCTAACTTGGATCCAAAAGAGTTTCGCAATGCCGTCAAACGAGCCGTGAAAGAGTTTGCCAAAGATAGCGATCTCGATTAAGGACGGCGTTTACCGGTGTCACTGCTTTTTTTCTATTTCTTCGCCGCCATCTCAATCTGGCTGGGTCTCTTGTCGCTTCGCAACGGCGTCCGTTTCGTTCGTTACCTGCAGTCAGAGCTCGCGAAAGAGTATCCGCCGTTCGAACCGCTCGTCTCGGTGTTTGTGCCGTTGCGCGGTGTTGATGAAGGACTCGAGGAAAACATCGCGGCGGTTTTTGCGCAGGACTATCCGAACTTCGAAGTCGTTTTTGTTAGCGACGCGGCCGACGATCCCGCATGGACCGTCGTGGAAGAGGCTCGGCAATCATTTGCCGGTTCCTCAGGCCCCACGATGCGAACCGTGATTGCCGGCGCGGCTGCTGATTGCGGGCAGAAGGTTCACAACCTGAGCATTGCCACCGCGAAAGCCGATCGCGAAAGCGAAGTCTTTGCGTTCGTCGATTCAGACGCGCGACCTGCGGTTGATTGGCTCCGCTCGCTGGTTGCTCCGCTCCAGGATGAAACAATCGGGGCCACGACCGGTTATCGTTGGTTCGTTACGAAAGACGTTCGATTCGCGTCGCACTTGCGCTCGGTTTGGAATGCGGCCATCGCCTCGGCTTTAGGATCAGTCGGAGCAAAGAACTTTTGTTGGGGCGGATCGACTGCCATCAGGCGCTCAACGTTTGCTTCGTGCAGGGTGAGAGAGTATTGGGGCGGAGCGGTGTCTGATGACTTTGCCATGACTCGCGCGCTGCATGACGCCGGTCTCTCAATTAAGTTTGTGCCTCAATGCTTGACGCCGTCATTTGAAGATTGTTCATTCGGCGAGTTGATCGAATTCACTACGCGGCAACTGAAAATCACGCGCGTTTATGCGCCGCACTTGTGGAAGCCTCTGTTCATCGGCAGCGCTATATTTGTGCTGGTCTTTTTTGGCGGCATAGCTTTCGTTGCCGGCCGCGCCGCGATGGGTCTTTCGTTCGCCACGCCGCTCGTCCTGCTGCTGGTCATATTTTTGATGGGAGCGATGAAATCTCACCTGCGATTGCGGGCGGTTACCAGCGTAATCAACCACGAGCAGGCAAATTCGTTTTTCTCGACGATTGGACATCTGACGCTCTGGCCATTTGCATCGGCGGTCTATCTTTACAACGCGTCAGCGGCGGCGGTTTCAAGACGAATCCGCTGGCGTGGAATTACCTACGAATTGAAATCACCCTCCGAAACTGTCATCATCCGACGCGATCACAACGACAGTGTTTAGTCGGGCTACTGCCCGACGCGAGCGGGCGGTAGCCCGCTCCTAAACGATTCATAAGTGCATGCCCAACAAAGCCGCTCAGCTCGTTCAACTCATCCGCTCGACCAAACGCGAGAAGCGGCTCGGCACCGTCATCCTGTTCGTAACCTCACGCTGCAACTCGTTCTGTCGCACGTGCTTTTACCATGAAGAGCTAAATCGACCGGGCGATATGACCTTTGAGCAAATTGAAAAGGTTTCGCGCACGATGCCGCCCATCACCGATCTCTGGTTGTCAGGCGGCGAGCCAACGCTGCGACATGACGCGTCGGAAATCATCGACATGTTCGTGCGCAACAACGGCGTGCGGCGTCTGATTATTCCGACCAACGGTCTAGTGAAGTCGCGCGTTTACGAAATCGTCGACCGCGCTTTGCAAAATCATCCGCAGTTGGATTTGTATTTGAACATCGCCCTTGATGGGCAAGGCGAGACCCACGATCGCATTCGCGGCGTCCCCGGTCACTGGGAAAAGACGCTTGATTGCATCGAGGCGCTTTACCCTCTCAAAGATAAATTCAACGATCGCTTCCGGCTAAACGTGAACACCGTTGTGTGTGTCGATAACTATGCCGAGATCGAGAGCCTCGCCGAGTTTATGTGGCACAGCTTTCAGCTCGACGGTCAGTACTTCAACATTGTGCGCGGGGAAACGCCGGTCGGTGAGGAAATCAAACAGGTGCCGGCCGAAGCCTTGCCGCGAATGTACACATACGTTTCGGAGCTGACGAAGCGATACGGCGATCGCATGTTTGCCGATGACGACGCGACCAGGCGTTTTGTGAAGAACGTCGCTTATGTCGGCACGATCACGACGCACTACCGCACGCAAAACTCAAACTTCGCCCGTTCGACCGCGTGGCCGTTTCCCTGTACGGCCGGCGAGACGATCGCGGTCATCGATTACAACGGCGACGTGCGGGCGTGTGAGTTGCGCGAAAAATTCGCGACGCTGAAGGATCATGATTACGACTTCAACTCGCTTTGGAACGATCATGCGAGAGAAATTGAGCTGGCCGCGATAGATGGCGGCAAAGCTTGCTGGTGCACGCACGTATGCTTCATCCACGACTCGATGCGGCACTCGCGTAAAGCTCTGCTGTTCGAGGCGCCGAAGAATTATCTGACACGGGAATCGTGGTAGACTTGGAGCCGGAGCGAGCGCATGTCTCAACAAATTCAGCCCCAGGAGTATTTGAGGCTCGAAAGACAGTCTGAATACAAAAGCGAGTATATCAACGGTCAGATATTCGCGATGGGCGGCGCCAGTAAAGCGCATAATCTAATCGCCGGCAATGTATTTGGTGAACTTAGGCAACAGTTAAAAGGACGGCCCTGCGAATCGTATGTCAGCGACATGCGCGTGAAGGTTCGCTCGGCTGGCCTGTATACATATCCGGATGTTGTGGTCGTTTGCGGCGAGCCAGAATTCGAAGACAGCGAAGTTGACACGCTACTAAACCCCACGATTCTCTCGTCGAAATCCTGTCTCCCTCAACCGAACGTTACGACCGCATCGCCAAAACTTCATACTACCGCACGATTGATTCTCTCGCGGAGCATCTGCTGGTGGCTCAGGACGAAATTCGTTTGGAACAATACGCTAGACAACGAGATGGAGAGTGGCTGCTTTCAGAGTATTTATCGCTCGATGCTGTCGTGAATCTTACTTCAATCAAATGCACGCTCAGACTCAGCGATGTTTATGACCGAATTACACTAGAGCAAAAACGCCGTGGCTCAAGATAGTGATGAAAAAGAGGAGATCAATCGTAAGACGGGCCTCGCTTACGCGGCCGCTTTCTCTTTGTTTGCTGCCGTGGTTTCCGGACTCCTCATCGGTTGGCTGCTCGACCGCTGGCTGGGGACCCAGCCTTGGCTTCTCGTAGTTGGAATCGTGCTGGGGGCAGTGGCCGGTTTTTATGAATTCATCAGGACTACCGCGAAGATCTCGTAGGCCGGCCCGCCAAAGCGTGTAAATTCTTTCGGTCAAAAAGATTCGTCCAAATTCGTCTCTGCTTCGTCTAAAAACCTGTTGACCACGCTCCTGTTCGCCGTGCTATAGTCTTTCGAACCAGGGTGCATGGCCCGGTGGCCCCTCCACCAGTTTTTCCGTTGGATCTAAGCCTCACCGCGAAAAAATACTCGGCTGTATTTTGAGGAAGCTACCTATGAAAATGCGAGCCTTTGCTATGCGCAAATGTTTCGTCTCAACTTTCTGCGCGAGTCTCCTGATTCTTGTCATCGCCGCGTTTGTGCCGGCATTTGCCGCTCCCGGCGTTGCCCCTTCATTGTTCACGATGTCCGCGAGTTCTACTCGAGCGGTGGCGCTCGAGTCAGTGTCGATGCGCGCTGAGCCTTTCACGTTGAACTCTGAAGTATTCTTTAGCCCGGCAGACCCCAGAACACGGATTACGCTCTTCTGCATGAACCTGGATTTTCTTTCAAGTGAACCGGCGAACGCGCTGACCGTTGATGCCGAGGATGCCGCGCACACTATCTATCCTTTGGCGGTTGAATACGTAGGCGCGGTGCCGAGCTTCCCGGGCGTTTACATGATTGTGGTGCGGCTGAATGACTTGATGACTGCCAATCTCGGCGATGTGCTGGTGCGTTTGAACCTGCACGGGATGGCGAGCAATCGGGCCCGCGTCGCGATTGGACAAATTGGCGGTGGGCCGGCAGACGACTCGTTGCCGAATCCGGCTCCGGCAACTCCGCCGGGAGCGCCGACGCCTTTAACGTTGGCCCAGTTCCAGGCGCAGTACAACAACCCGACGTTTGCTTCCGATCAGGATCTGCGACGGTTTTTGGAGCAATCCAGTTTCGGCGGCAGGGGTGATGACAGCGATTTCAATCACCTGCGCGCGGTCGGCATTCCAGCCTTTATCAATGAGCAGCTCAACATACCGCCCCAGTTCGTGGATTCGTCTAATCCTAAGTTTGCGCTCGCATCAAGTTATCCCACATCAGCGCCGTATCCGCAGTTTTATCCTGCCAGTCCGCCGGCTCCTGCGTGCGACGCTAACTGTACGCGGGATTTCTATACGATGTATCCGGTTCAGAAGCAGTTCATGTTGAATGCTCTGACGCAGCCGGATCAATTGCGGCAACGTGTATCGTTTGCTTACCACAAATTTATTGTGGTGGGCGGACAAGTGCTCAATAACAACCAGCCGTTCTGGTACGCCCCATATTTGCAGACCATTGATCGCAACGCGTTCGGAAACTTTCGCACCATGCTTTTCGACATCACTCTGAACCCTGGCATGGGCGAGTATCTGAACATGAGAGGCAATTCGGTTGTCAGTCAGACCAATCCAACGCCAAACGAGAATTATGCGCGCGAAATTATGCAGCTGTTTTCAATCGGCCTGGACACCCTGAATCAGGATGGCACTCCGGTGCTGGACGCCCAGGGCAATCGCATCCCCAGTTATGATCAAGCGAACGTCCTTAGCCTGGCGCGTGTCTTTACCGGTTGGGACCTCGATGCGAACCTGGTTTGGAGCGTTGACGGCACGACGCCGGTTACCAACTATCGTGATCCGATGGTGCCGAACGCAAATCGAAACAGAGTCGACATTGGTCAGAAGACGCTATTGGTTGACATCCGCAGTCCAAATCCAGTTGTCGTTCCGGCTTGTACCAACTGCACCAACAACACGCCGAATACGCAGGCGTCGTAAGGACCACGCTCGATTTGGCGATCGATAATCTGTTTTATCACCCAAACACCGGTCCCTTTGTCTGCACCCAGATGATTCATCAACTTGTGACCAGCAACCCGAGTCCGCCTTATGTTGGACGTTGCGCGGCGGCCTTTGCCAATAACGGTTCCGGCGTTCGCGGAGACATGAAAGCAGTGATCACGAGTATTTTTCTTGATCCTGAGGCTCGGGGCGATGTGAAGACTGATCCGAGTTACGGGCATATGCGAGAGCCGGTACTCCTTTTGGCGAGCCTGTTGCGGGCCTTCAACGCGACCGACACATCGAAAACTGACGGCGTGCTGGTAACCAACAGTCCGAACAATCTGACTAACGCGCTGGGTCAGAACGTTTTCAATCCGCCGACCGTGTTCAGTTATTTCCCGGCCGACTACAACCTGCCCGGCACAAGTTTGTTTGGTCCTGAGTTTGGCATCCACGACACTTCATCGAGTTACGCTCGGGCAAATCTAATCAATACGTTGTTTGTGGCGAACAACGGTAACGGGATCGCGGCGAGCCTCCCGAACCGGCCTCAGGGCACGCAAATCAACTTCGCCAGTTTCCAGGCGTTGGCAACCACGCCATCACAATTGGTGGATGCGCTCGACGCCAGGCTGTTGCACGGAACGATGTCAGCGCAAATGAAATCGAGCATCGTCACCACAGTCACGGCGATCACGAATGCAAATGCTACGACACAGGCGCTGCAGCGAACACAGACGGCGATTTATTTAGTCGCCAGCTCGTCGCAATACCAGGTGGAGAGGTAGACATGAAACGAACCAGAAGAGAATTTTTGCGAGATTCAGCCTGCGGCCTGACAGCTGCGGCCATGGTAAGCAGCCTCGATCGCTTTGCGGCCGTCAATGCGATGGTTCAGCAACAACCCGAAGTCGCGTCGGACTACAAAGCGCTGGTTTGCGTGTTCTTGAATGGTGGCTCTGACGGGAACAACATGCTCGTGGACATAAATCAGTTCAGCAGTTATGCCGCGGTGCGGGGCGATTGTAGTACTCCGGGAGCGACTCCGAATTTAGGGTTGACTCAGTCCATGATGGTGCCAATTAGCCCGGCAAGCGGCGGGCAGTTCGGCTTGCACCCGAACCTTTCGCCTGAGGCGCATAGTGCCGGGGCGTTGCCAGGTTTGTTGGGGCCATGGAGTCAGGGAAAGCTCGCAATTCTCTGCAACTACGGGTCGCTTTTGCAGCCGACCACCAAGGCTCAGTATCAAAGTAACGTCGGCGGGGCGTTTCGACCTTACCAACTGTTTTCGCATTCGGATCAAGTCAACCAGCAAATGACGTCAATTTGTAAGACGACGGGCCAGACGGGTTGGGGCGGTCGCGTGGCCGATAACACCGGCTCGCTGAACGGCGTGACAGTTTTACCGATGGCCATATCTGTGTCGGGAACCAACCTGTTTGAGACTGGAGTCAATACGCGGCAACTATCAATTGGCACCGGCGCTCTACAGACGGTCCTGAACTTGAATTGGAATGGGCCGTCTTCAGCAAATCCTTTCACAGCCGGAAGTGGTTTCCGGCAGTTGCTGGGGTTTGATACCTCGCAGCAACTGATCAACGGGGCCAGCGCCACGATGAATCAAGCGCTGAGCGCCGACCAGATTTTGAATCAACCTGATCCGGTTTTGACGGCAACGTTTCCCGCGACCGGCATCGGTAATCAACTAAGGCAGGTCGCGAAGCTGATCAAGATCAAAGACACGCTGGGAATGAAGCGGCAAATCTTTTTCTGCTCGATTGGAGGATTTGATACCCACACCAATGAAACGTCCGCTGATCCGACGGTTCCCAACGGCTCAGGTGGCCAGGGAAACCTGCTGACGCAATTCAGTCAGGCCGCGCGCGCGTTTTATGACGAGATGGTTTCTCAGGGAAACAGCAACAGCGTAACGTTATTCACGATTTCAGACTTTGGCCGCACATTTCAAGCGTCGGGATCCGGAGCGGCAGCGGTCGGAACTGACCATGCCTGGGGTAGCCACGCGTTCATTATGGGTGGCGCCGTGCTCGGCGGCACTCTTTACGGCGCCTATCCGACGTTAGCTTTAAATAGTCCCAATGATGACGGTGGTAATCGCGGTCGTTGGATACCCACAACCTCTATCGATCAATATGGCGCAACGCTGGCGTCGTGGTATGGGCTGCCCGCCAATCTTTTGACTAGCGTGTTCCCAAACCTGAGCAAGTTCCCGACGCAGAATTTGGGTTTCCTCGGTTAGCAACAGTCCGTTGGGCAGTTGTTTAGTCCCGTTTCATTGCGTGAAGGATCGAGGCGATCGAGCACCAAAAATAAATGTTCGATCATGCTCGATCCTTTTCTTTTTGATAAGCTGTCTCGGAATATGAAGGAACTGAGGCTTGAACGTTACAAGCGCGCGATCATCAACCTGATTGTGCTGTTGGCCATGGTCCTTCTCATTTTCAAAATTCAACCGACGCCTCAAGCGACCTCCTCGTCGTCGCCGGCATTGCAGAAGTCCTCGCCAATCAGTGAAGGCAAGCTAAAACAACTTTTCGCAGAGCAGCCGCTGGCCTTTGAAACCAATGCGGGGCAGGCCGGTCCGTACGTCAAGTTTCTCGCCCAAGGTCCAGGGGCGCAGCTACTGCTCAGTGCCGGTGAAGCCGCTTTGGTGACGGCTTCGTCAAATTTCAGATTCAGATTTGCGGGCGCGAACCCGGCGGCTAATGTCAGAGGCGAGCAACAGTTGACCGAGCGCCGGAATTACTTGCTCGGAAATAATTGCGCGAAGTGGCAGACGGATGTTTCGACATTTCGCCGAGTCACCTACGAAGACATCTATCCCGGGATCAATCTTACTTATTACGGCAATCACGGCGAGATCGAATACGACTTCGCGGTAGCAGCCGGCGTCGATCCAGGTGTGATTCGCCTCGCGTTTGACCGCGACGTCCGCAGAAAGATCGCGGCGAACGGTGATCTGGTGTTGCGCAAAGGCCGCCAGGAAATTGTTGAGCGCAGGCCGCAAATTTATCAGGAGATAAACGGTACGCGACAAAAGATAGATGGGCATTACGTTTTGCTGCGCAATCAAGAAGTAGGTTTTGAAATTGGCGACTATGACAAGTCTCTGCCGCTAATCATCGATCCCACTCTGGTGTTCTCTACTTTTCTTGGCGGCGGCGCGGATGATTTGGGCAGCAGCATCACGCTCGACAGCAACGGTAATGTCTATGTTACGGGCACTACCAGTTCCGCAAACTTTCCCACGCAAGGGCCGGCGTATCCAAACAACAAAGGTCTGAGCGACATTTTCGTAACCAAGTTCGACGGCGCTACCGGCAATATCGTGTACTCGACCTACATCGGCGGGAGCGGCATCGATCGTGCCGACGCGATAGCTATCGACAGCAACGGCAATGCTTATGTGGTGGGACGGGTCGATTCTACTTCGACAGACTTTCCCTCCACTCCCGGTTCCTTTGCGCCTGCTTATCGTGGAGGCGATTTTGACGGGGTGGTGCTTAAACTGAACCCACAGGGAAATGCGTTGGTTTACTCAGGGTTCCTCGGTGGCGAAGAGAACGACTCGGTCCAGGGGATTGCGGTCGACGCGAACGGCGTGGCCTATGTCACGGGCGGCACCAAATCGAATTCGTTTCCCACCAGCGTTGGCACTTACCAGGGCTCGCGGGCGGGCGACACTGACGCCTTTCTCACAAAGATCAACGCGAGCGGCTCTGGCTTACTCTACTCAACTTTCATTGGTGGCGCGGGAACTGATCGCGGCAGCGGGGTCGCCATCGATGGCAACGGCATCGCTTACGTCGCAGGCTATGGTGCGTCTCCTGATTTCCCAACGGAAGATCCGTTTCAGGCGGGCTTCGGCGGCAGCTTCGATGCGTTCATCGCGAAGTTCGACACTAACGCGAGCGGAATAAGTTCGCTGGTGTTTTGCAGTAACCTGGGTGGTACCGGTGACGACAAGGCTTTTGGGATTGCGATCGATAACGCCGCGTCGAACGTCTACGTAGTCGGACAAACTTCGTCGAATAACTTTCCAGTTCTCAATCCCGCACAGCCAACCTCGGGCGGATCGTTCGATGCCTTCATCGCGAAAATTTCAACTGCGGGCGCGAAAGTTTTTGCGACTTACTACGGAGGCAGCGGCGATGACCGCGGCACCGGCATCGCCGTAAATCCGGGCGGGGTCTACGTCACAGGCTTTACCGCGTCAACCAATCTGCCGGTAGTCACGCCGCTGCAACTCAATAACGCCGGTGGATTTGACGCTTTTGTGGCAAAGCTGAATCTAAACGGCAGTTCAGTTTTGTATTCGACCTATCTCGGAGGCACGGCGAACGAAAACTTTGTCGCGGCCGTGACGGCGACGAACCCGATCGCGGTCGATGCTTCGAATGCTTACCTCACCGGTTACACGGCTTCGACAAATTTTCCCACGGCGGCGCCTCTACAGTCGGCGAACGGCGGCGGTCAGGACACGTTCGTCGCCAAGATTGCCGACGCGACGCCGGCCGCTGATTTCTCGTTGTCGATTTCTCCGGCTTCGCGCACCGTTAATCCCGGCGGCGCCACTACGTACACGGTCACCGCGACTCCGGCGGGCGGGTTCACGGGAAGTATTTCGTTGAGCGTCACCGGCCTTTCGAACGACACGACGACCGGTTTCAGCCCTCCTTCAATCACGATCAACGACGCTTCCGCAAAGTCATCGACGTTGACGGTAACTGCCGCCGCGAACACGCCGCCGGGCACTTACACACCGAACGTAACCGCGACCAGTGGGAACTTGCAGCATTCCGCATCGGCGCAGTTGATTGTGTCGGGCCCAACCAGCGCGAACCTGTCGTTGACCAAGACAGCTTCGCCCAATCCGGGCGTGACGCTGGCGAATCTGACTTACCGGTTAACGGTGACGAACAATGGGCCATCGCCGGCCACGAACGTCGTCGTTACTGACAACCTGCCGTTGGGAATCAACTTCAGTTCCGCGACCCCGACGCAGGGCTCGTGTAGTGGCACGACCACGGTAATTTGTAATCTGGGGGCGATCGCCAACGGTTCGTTCGCGATCATAAACATTCTGGTCCAACCGCAGTCCACGGGAATTCTGACCAACAATGCGAGTGTCAACGCGAACGAAAACGATCCTGACCCGAGCGACAATTCAGTCAGTGTTCAAACCAGCATTGAGTCGCCTTCCTCCGGCCCTTCAATGACGGATCCGAATCTTTCGGTGAAGACAGTTGTGAGCGGCCTCTCGCAGCCGACGAGCATGGCGTTCCTTGGCAACAACGATTTCTTCATCTTCGAAAAGAATACCGGCAAGGTCCAACGGGTAATCAACGGTGTCATGCAAAATCCGGCGCCGCTGGATCTCGCAATCAACAGCGGTTCCGAACGCGGCGGATTGGGAATCGCATTGCATCCGAACTTCGCTTTCAACGGTTATGTGTATCTGTTTTGGACTGAGAGCAGCACCGGCGTCGATACGACTAGTCTTGCCGAAGTGCCGGTGCTCGGCAATCGAGTCGATCGTTACATCTGGAATGGTTCGACGCTCGTCTTCGATCGCAATCTCATCAAGCTGCGCGCTTTCCAGGCCGATGCCAATCAGCAACTGCGCGGCAATCACAACGGCGGCGTTTTACGGTTTGGACCTGATGGCAAGCTGTTTATTTTGATGGGCGACAACGGCCGGCGCGGGTTGCTGCAAAATCTGCTGTGCGGCCCGACTGCGACATGTCCGCCACCCGTCGCTGACGACCAATTTGGCGGACCAGAGCCCGATAACACTCATCTCACCGGCTTTATCTTGCGTTTGAACGATGATGGAACCACGCCCGCCGACAACCCGTTCGCGAACATCGTTACGGTGCTGCCGTCTGAATCCATAGCCAACCTTCGTCGACTTTACGCGTACGGAGTGCGCAATGGTTTCGGTCTTGGCTTTGATCCCTATTCGGGGAATCTCTGGGATCAGGAGAATGGCGACGATGCCTTCGACGAGATGAATCGCGTCACGGCCGGCTCAAACAACGGCTGGATTCAAATGATGGGGCCGAATAGTCGCGTAGCCCAATTCAAACAGATCGAGACGAGCTACGGCGCGGGGGATTTGCAGCAATTGCGTTGGCCACCTTCGTTGATTAAAGACACGCCGGTGGCGGCGCTCGCGAGTCTCTACATGCTCCCCGGCGCGCATTACAACGATCCGGAGTTCAGTTGGAAGTACGCGATTCCCGCCTCGCCGCTCGGATTTGTCGCAGGGCGCGGCCTGGGACCGCAATACGAGGGCGACATGTTTGTCGGCGCGGCGCGAACTTTTCTGGTAGGCGGATTTCTCTTTAGATTCAAACTGACTCCCGATCGGCTGCACTTCTTGTTCAGCGATTCACGGCTGAACGATTTAGTCGCGGACAACGACGACAAGTTTGATATCAAGGAAAGCGAGACGTTGCTGATTGGTCGCGATTTTGGAATTACTACCGACGTGCAGACGGGACCGAACGGCAATCTGTTCATTGTTTCGAATTCAAATGGCGCCGTTTATGAAATTTCCGGCAAACAGCCGACGCTGTTTACGGCGAATTTGACTGGCTCACAGGAAACGCCCGCGAATAATTCGACCGGCGCCGGCAGCGCAACTTTGTTGCTGAGTCCCGACGAAACGACCGCGCGGGTGTCTTTGAACTTTAGCGGACTCACCAGTGCGCAGACCGACACGCACATTCACGGCCCGGGGGCGGCCGGTGTGATCGCGCCGATCCTGTTTCCTTTACCCAACGGCAACGTCAGCGATTTCTTGATTACGCTGACGCCCACCGACGTTTCGAATCTCAAGAGCGGCTTGCTTTACATCAACGTTCACAGCGCGAACTTTCCCAACGGCGAGATTCGCGGGCAATTCGGAACTTCTGCATCCGCGTCCAGCCTTCAATTCAGTGCCGCGACTTATCTCGTCGGCGAATCGGCGGGACGCGCGACCGTGACGGTGACGAGACTCGGCGATACTTCGGGCGCCGTTAGCGTCAATTACGCGACCAGCGATAACGGCGGCGCGAACAACTGTAACGTTAATAACGGGAATGCCTCATCACGCTGCGATTACACCCAGACGATTGGGACTTTGAAATTCGCTGCCGGCGAAACGCTCAAAACGATCACGGTTCCGCTTACCGATGACGCGTATGCAGAAGGGAACGAGACTTTCAATATCAGTCTCACCAACGCCAGCGGGACGATCTTAGGTTCGCCGAACATCGCGACGATAACGATCGCCGACAACAAAGCGACCAACGTAACCAATCCGATCGATTCAGTCGATTTCTTTGTACATCAACACTACATCGACTTCCTCGGACGTGAGCCGGACGCTGCCGGGTTCCAATTCTGGAAAAACCAGATTCTGTCGTGCGGCGCCGATCCGCAATGCATCGAGGTACGTCGCATCAACGTCTCAGTTTCGTTCTTCCTTTCGATTGAATTTCAGGAGACTGGTTATTTCGCCGAGCGGATTTACAAGGCGTCTTACGGAAGCGCGACCGGGACGTCCACGTTCGGCGGCGCACATCAGATTTCAGTGCCGGTGATTCGGTTCAATGAGTTTATCCCGGACTCTCAGGCCATTGGACAGGGCGTGATCGTCGGGCAAGGGAACTGGCAGCAGAAACTTGATGACAACAAGAATGCTTTTACGGCTGAGTTTGTCCAACGCGCGCGTTTCCTTGCCGAGTTTCCCTTGTCGATGACGCCGGCGCAGTTTGTCGATAAGCTGAACACGAACGCCGGCAATCCACTCTCTGCGGCAGAGCGAAACCAGCTCGTCAACGATCTAACAAATAGCACAAAGACGCGCGCCCAAGTGCTGCGCGCGGTCGTCGAGGATTCCGACTTCGTTAATTCTGAATTCAATCGCGCGTTTGTGTTAATGCAGTACTTCGGTTACCTGCGCCGCAATCCAAACGATCCACAAGACATTGATTACACCGGCTATGATTTCTGGCTGACGAAACTCAATCAGTTCAACGGAAACTACATCAACGCCGAGATGGTCAAAGCTTTCCTTTCGTCGATTGAATATCGGCAGCGTTTTGGGCCGTGAGTGCATCTGAAGTCGTTCGGTTGGGCTTCCAACATACATTGCCTGAGTTCCGGAATTGCTGGCCTCAATCCCGGCTTTGCAAGTGAGCTTTTTATGGTAATTTGGTCGCAAAATGTCTCACTGGTCACTTTCAAGGGCTAATAATTTCTTCATCAGCATCGTACGTTTATGATCTCTGACGCGCGCCGCTTAGTAATACTGGCCGTGCTCTTGGCCCTTGTCGCGGGCACCGTAATCGCCTCACGAAGGGCCTCGGGCCGATCCGCGACCAGCCAAATCGCCGGGGACCAGTTGCTGGAGAAAGCGAGCCGCGCTAACCACAAGAAATCTTCAACCTTCGATCGGTTGGAGCCAACTTCTATCAATCAGTCGCAAACGAGCGACGGGGTCAAACCAAGTCGTCGGGAATTTACCGTCTATCGCAATGCACTCGGTGAGATCGTTTGTCGTGAAGCGACACCCGATGAAATCAGGGAGCGCCAGAGAGATCTCCGGAATCTGGGTCTCCGGCAAATCAATCACCTCGAATTCGATAAGTCCGCGGACGTTCAAGCGCCTGAGGCGGCGAATCTCGTCATCGTGCTGCGCGGTACGCAACAGTTGCAACAGAATCCAACCGCCGCGGCTGCGTTTACGCGCGCGGCCCAGAATTGGGAGAACGTGATCAAATCGCCGGTGACGGTTTATATTGACGTCGATTTCGGCGCCACCGCTTTTGGCCAGCCCTTTCCCAGTGAAGTATTAGGCGCGACCGCCACGCATAGTGGTACTTATCCTTACCAATCGGTCCGCGCCACTCTGATTGCCGAGGCCGACGGCGAAGGCAATGCGACGAAGCAAGGAATCTTTAATGCGCTGCCGCCCAACACTGTGCCGACCAATTTGGGAGATGGCAGCGGCGTCGATGTTTCAGATTCGATTGCCAGGGCGATTGGGTTATTACCGCCGACTGCGCAACCGTCCGACGAAGCGGCACAGATTGCTTTCAACTCGAGCTTCCCCTTCGATTTTGATCCAAGCAATGGGATCGACGCGAACGCGTCTGATTTCGATGCTGTAGCCACACACGAGATTGGACACGCGCTGGGGTTTGAGTCAGACGCAGGAATGAATCTTCCCAAGCCGGCGATCTGGGACCTTTACCGGTTCCGTACGGGCACGACCTCTTCGACGTTTGCGACTGCGCCGCGCATCCTAACCGTGGGCGGTTCGCCCGATCCGTTGCAGTACTATTTCGTTCCCGGCAATGCCGAGCTGGGACTATCGAATGGCGGCCCCTCCGGGTCTACCGGCAACGGCGCGGACGGTTGGCAATCCAGTCACTGGAAACACGTGACGACCTGCGGTGGACCCATCGGCATTATGGATCCGGCGATTCCCGACGGTTGCCGCCGGACAATCACGAACAACGATTTACTGGCGCTGACTTCGTTCGGATATAACCTGACGAACAGCAATGCTCCGCCGCCGGCGCCGAGTCCGACGCCTCCGGCGAATGACAATTTCGTCAATGCGCAAACGATCACAGGATGTTCGGGCACCATCGGCGGATCAACTTTTGGGTCCACCAGTGAAGCCGGTGAGCCGAGCCATGATCCACCCGATGCGACTTCGCTCAGCCCCGGCCGCACAATTTGGTTTCAATGGCAGGCGCCTTTCTCAACCGCGACACAAATCACCACACTCGGCAGCGACTTTGACACGATTGTGGCCGTGTATACGGGTAGCAGCGTTGGTTCATTGACGCGGATTGCATTCAACGACGATCAGGTGAACGGCTCTGTGCGCACGAGCAATCTCACTTTCAATCCGATCGCCGGAACGACATATAGAATTGCCGTGGATGGTTGGGCTCGCGATATGGGAACGGTCAAACTTAATTGGAGCGGTTGCTCCAACGCGACTCCAACACCAACTCCTTCGCCGACACCCACACCGACGCCAACTCCTACGCCGACACCTGATCCTCCGTGTACCGGCAGCTTCGCGGTTGACGACACTGGTGACGCCGATGATGCGAATCTCAACGATGGCTTGTGCTTGACCGGCGGAGGCAAGTGCACCTTGCGCGCAGGCATACAGCAAGCCAACGCAATGCCGAAGTGCGGGATAATAAACATTAACTTGCAGAGCGTCAGCGGTACGATCACTCTGGGCAGCGCCCTGGGCCTGATTACGCATGCGGTCGCGATCAACGGCCCGGGCGCTAATCGGCTGACAATACAGCGCAGCAGCGCGCCCGGAACCCCGGTCTTCGCGGTTTTTCTGATTAACTTTGGCGCAAATATGTCGATCTCGGGAGTAACTATTTCTAACGGCCTCGGTTCGACGAATAATGGGGGCGGCGGAATTCATAATTTCGGTGTCTTAACTTTGGCCAACAGCACGGTCAGTGGGAATCAAACGGGCAACAGCGGTGGTGGCGGAATCGCGAACGAGAGCGGCGGCTCATTGAGCGGCGGAACAATGGTGATCGTCAATAGCACGATCGGCGACAATCAAACAATCGCCAACGTCAACGGCGGACCCGGACCGGGCGGAGGCATCTTCAATTCAGGTGTTTCCCTGACCATAATTAATAGCACCGTCAGCGGAAACAAAACCGGTGACGGCGGCGCGGTGAACCCTGACGGTGCGGGTATCTTCAACTTCAAAGGGGCGGTGAAGCTGATCAATTGCACCATCGCCGGCAATCAGACGGGCGCGACCGGACGTGGTGGTGGCCTCGCAAACAACCCTACCTTCGGCGGCACGATGACTTTGCAGAACAGCCTGGTCGCGAACAATAGCGATGGCAGCGGTGGAGCCGCTCCCGATCTATTCGGTCCCTTCATCTCGCGCGATTTCAACCTTTTTGGGAGCGGAGCGGGAGCAACTTTTACAGGCCCGGTAGCTAACAACATCCAGAATGTAATTGCCGGGCTTGGTCCCTTGGGTAACAACGGCGGCCCAACGATGACGCACGCGCTCCTGCCGGGAAGTGCGGCTAGAGATCATGGCAGCAACGCACTCGCAGTGAATGATATCGGCATGGACCTTGGTCTTGACCAGCGGGGCGTAGGATTTCCCAGGATATTCAATGGCACGGTTGATATCGGAGCCTTCGAGGCGAGTAATCCGATCGATTTGCCGGACTTTTTTGTGAAGCAGCATTATCTCGATTTCCTTAATCGGGTGGCCGATCAGGGCGGCCTCGACTTTTGGAGCAATCAGATCACCTCATGCGGCACTAACACGCAGTGCACGGAAGTTCGCCGGATAGACGTCTCTGCATCATTCTTCCTTTCGATCGAATTCCAGAACAGCGGCTATCTGGTCGAGCGTTTCTACAAAGTTGCGTATGGCAATGCGACCGGCAATTCAACTTTCAACGGGCCGCACACGCTTTCTGTGCCGGTAGTTCGTTTCAGTGAATTCCAGCAGGGCGTGCAACGAATCGGTCAGGGCGTGATCGTGCTGCAACCAGGCTGGGAACAGTTGATGGAAAACAACAAGCAGGGGTTCGCGTCGGAGTTCGTCCAGACTTCGCGATTCATTGCGGCGTTTCCGGCGACGACGACGCCAGCCCAGTTCGTCGATCAATTAAACGCGAACGCGGGCAACGTCTTGTCAGCCGGCGAACGGACAACCGCAATCAACTTATTCAGCGGCGCCGCAACCAGCAGCAACACAACCGCGCGCGCGCAGGCCGTGCGCCAGGTCGCCGAGGATCCGGACCTTTACAACGCCGAATACAATCTCGCATTCGTACTGGCGGAATACTTTGGTTACCTCCGTCGCAACCCGAACGACGCGCCCGAGTCGACCCTCGATTACACGGGCTATGACTTCTGGTTGACGAAGCTGAATCAGTTCAACGGGAACTATATTAACGCTGAGATGGTCAAAGCATTTTTGTCGTCCATCGAATATCGTCAGCGTTTTGGACCTTAGATTTTCTGGAAATGATTGAGTTGAGAAAGTTGATCATGGAGTCTTACGTTCGTCGTTATCTCACGATTGTCCCGATCGTCTTAGTCCTGCTCATGGTTGCGGGTCAGTCGAGAGCTGTCGCCCAGGGTTGTTCGTCGGCGGACTTCAAAGTTGCGCCGACCTTTGAGAGTACCGTGGGTAACGGTTACCCATGCGCCGGCAAGCTTAACCAGAACGCAGGCAATGTTTTGTCGGCGGCCGAGCGCAACACCATTATCAACCTGTTTGGTGGAGCAGCAGACACAACCAACATAACCGCACGCGCGCAGGCAATCCGGCAAGTTGCTGAGGACACGGACCTGTACAACGCTGAATACAATCGGGCATTTGTCCTGACGCAGTACTTCGGTTATCTGCGCCGCAATCCATTCGACCCTCAAGACACAGATTACACGGGCTATGACTTCTGGTTGACGAAGCTCAACCAGTTCAACGGCAATTACATCAACGCTGAAATGGTGAAGGCGTTTTTGTCGTCGATTGAATATCGGCAACGATTTGGGCCGTGAGTTAGAGGCCGGTTTGGTGACGTTGACAGAGTGCTGCCCGAGGAATTGAAGGCCTCCGCCGGAACCTCCGTTGCTTCCGGTCATCAACAACACCACCGGCAATGGAGGCAACGGATTTAACGGGGGCGCGAGCGGCGGCAATAGCGGGTCGGGCGGTGGCTTAGAGGTCGGCGCGGGCACTCTGAATATCTCTAATTGCCTCATTTCCGACAACCGGACAGGCACTGCGGGAAATGCGTCCACCGCTGGTCATGGAGGTGGTATTGGGTTAATCCGGCCGCGCTGGCATTGAACTCGATGCGTTCAAGGCTTGATGCTGACGACTTCTTTTAGCAGGGCCTCGTCCGGATCGATTTTCACCGCGCTCGGATTCGCTGCCAGTCGAACGGTTGAAGTCGTCGATTTACCTTTTGGATAGATCGTCGTTCTCTCCGCTTTTCCATTAACGGTGAATTCAATCGTCACCGGATCAAGAAACGCGTCGCCCGGTTGCACTTGATCGAGCTTGACGATTACCGTCGTGACCGAGCTGCGCTCCATCGATCCCCAACCCAGCTCGTATCGCGGATGTCCCGCACCGTAAACCCAGCGCGCAAAAAAATCCTTTAGATCTTTGCCGGAAGATTTCTCCAAAGCCTTTCGCAAATCTTCAGTCGTAGCAGTCGCTGACGCATGCTCGTTGTAATAGTTGCGCAGTCCTTTGAAGAACGCCTCGTCCCCAAGCCTTTTCCGCAACATGTGCAGCACCCACGCGCCCTTTTCGTAATTGTTCGGGTTGAGCAGGCTCATCAGATCCTGCGTCGCGGTGTCGTGGATGGGAAGGTTGGTACGTTTCTGAAATCTAAAATACTGTTCAGCGTTGCCGCGCATGTATTCGCGAAAAGCGTCGTCGCCTTCGTATTTTTCAATAAATAATCCGGCAAAGTACGTGGCGAATCCTTCGCTCAACCAAAGGTCGGCCCAGGTGGCTTCAGTTACCGAATCGCCGAACCACTGGTGCGCGATTTCATGCGCTACCAGATTTTCAATGCGCGTCGGAATATCGAAGCGGCGGCTCATCTTCTCGTTGCCGCGCAGATTGAACAGGTTGTTGGTGAAGACAATCGCGCTGGAGTTTTCCATTCCGCCGAAACGAGTTTCGGCAACGATGAGCGCGAGTTTCTCATACGGATAAGGCGCAACCGTCTGACTGAAGAAAGCCAGCGTCGAGCCCGCGCTCGAGAATCCCCTGGCGGCGTAATCCTTATCTCGCTGCGGCACATTGAAAAGCAGATCGGTAATCGTCTTGTCAGGTGAATTGATGATTGCGCCTTCATTCACGGTGACGATCATGCAATACGGCGGAATCGCTTTGGTCTCCTGAAATTTCCACTGCTGCGAGCCGGCGTTGGTCGTTTGCGTGACGAACTTTCCGTTAGCCACCACTTGATACCGTTGCGGCGCCGACACGGTGAAATTGACCGTCGCTTTTGCCGACGGATGGTCGAATGTCGGAATCCAGTAATGAACTCGATTGGGCCAGTTGTCGCCGGTGGCTGATTGTTTGCCGTCGCGATCTTTCGCGAAGATCAATCCGTCCTTCGGGTGTCCGTGGTAACTAATCGCGAGATTGATCTTGTCGCCGCGCTTGGGTGATTGCGGCAGCGTTACGTTGAGTTTCTCAGGGGTGCGCTCAAATTGGGCAGCGGCGCCGGCAATCAAAACTGAATCGATCGTCATCCCGCCAAAATCAAGTTCGATGGTGGTTGCGTTTGGCTTCAGAATCTCGATTTGAATATCCGTGCGCGCGTTGATTTCAGTCAGTTGCTCGTTGAAAGACAGAGTAACGTCGTAATGCAGGGGCTTCCATGAATCAACCAGTCGCTCTTGCCGCTGGCTTAGTGCAGAAAACGCCGAGAGAAAGAGAACTACTGTGATTAGGAAGCCGCGGCGAAGTTTGAATACGCGAAGATTTGTCATTGTTATCTTAAACCCAGCATTAACAGCGCAGACCGATCTGAAACTTCTCCGGAAGTTTGCAACCACTCCTCGTATCCGGCGCGCTCCTCATCTGTGAAGGGACCATTACCCAAACGAGCAGCCGGCGTTCGTTCAAATGCGCGCTCGGTCAAAGCCATATGGGCCCGCCTGATGTGAAGCGACGAGGGATCCGCGATGGCGCGTTCAGCCGGCTCAACGTCCGGAAACAATTCCTCATAAGCCAGTAAGTGCCAGATCGTCTGGCCCTCACGTTCGTCCATCGCAATCACGCGCAGCAGGCCAAAGCCGCTTTCAAGCTGAAAGATTAGATAATCACCGGGCGCGAACGGTTGATTCATGATTCAAAAAATATCAGCATCATTGCCCGAAGCCCAAACCGCTTTCATTTCACTTCAGCCAGGCAGGTCTTCCTTTTGTTCGAACGGCATTGCGGTGATCTGATTGAAAATCGGCGATCGCAATTCTACAATGCCGAAACATCTTGAGAGCACAGCCCGATTATTATGCCATCCTGGGCGCGAGCGAAGATGCTTCGCCGCGAGAGATCGAGCGACTATACAAACAGCAAGCACATAAGCGACACCCTGACCGCGGCGGCGAAGAAGAGGACATGAAAGCCTTGAATGAGGCCTACCGGATTTTGCATGACGAGAACGCCCGCCGCGAGTACGATCGTCAAAGGCGCGGGCCGATAAGGAGAGAAGCGCCGATCTACGTTACGCCAACCGCTCGCGAAGTTGGATTCTCTGGTCTGGCACTGAACGCGGGCCTTTGCACCATCTTCGGATTACTGTTGCTCTTTCTCGTTCACTTCAACGGCCTCTGGTTTCTTTGGCCGCTCTTGATTCTTGCCGCGGGCGTCATCGCGTTTGGCATTTACATGGGACACGCGGCGATTGACCAGGCACGCGAATCGTTAACAGAATCGCACCCTTTGCGGCGCTGCCGGGTGGCTCAGGAAATTGTGTTCTGGTCGCTCGTGGCCGGCGGAGGATACGGCGTCTATCTCATCTGGACCTTCTGAAAGAAAGGCACGCGCGATGATCACAGGTCTCGACCTGCTCTTTCTCGAGGTCAATAGTCTTGAAGAGTCACTTCAGTTTTATTCTGAGGTCCTGGGGTTCGAAATTGAATCGAGCCATCCGGACGCGCAGCCGCCGATTGCGTCAGTGCGTTCAGGGTCATTGCGGATGACGCTGGTCCAGCAACTGGAAACGATGCTCAAACGCGGACGCGGTGTCCATTTTGTTTTGGGCGTCGCCGCCGTCGATGATTTTTATGAGACACTCAAGGCCCGCGGGCTCGAGGTGACTGAGCCCCGTGACGAAGGCTGGGGCGGCAGATTTATCAGCCTGCGGGATCCGGATGGATATCGCCTGTTCTTCGTAACATGGAAATGAATGTTTATCCAGAAAACTGAACAGCGCGACAAAATTGGAAAGGAATCAATCGATGAAACACCAGCATGTTGAGAATATGCTCATTCGGTATAGAGGCGATACCGTCTTCATTAAAACTATTTCTGGCGAAGTTTACGAGGGTGCGATCAGGGACGTAACGAACGATTATGTAGCGCTGAAGACCACGACCGACTCGGGCGAAGACGACATGACAATAGTCCTCTTACATGCGATCGAATCGATCCGTCCGCAACGAAATTAATGGTAGTCATCACCAAAAGTAATCATAGGATCAAGCGACAAAATTTGTGCAGAAAAAAATTAGACTTTCAGTTGCATCTGAACCTCGACTTGTGCATAATCACGTTGCGTCCGCCTCCCCGGTGGACGAAGTGGTCGCGTGGGGTGAGGACACGTGGCCTTAGGGTGGGGCTTGTGGGAGGGCCCCGCCCGCTTTTATTTTTAGGCCCCCAAAATTTCTCACAATTCACGCCGAATCATCACGCCGGAAAAACTCCATCACCTTCATCGCGCATTGGACTTTCGATAGAAGTGGCATAATATACGGCTCGGATTAAACCTCCGCGTTTATTAAGTGAACCGGCGGCCCGTTCAAGGCGCTTCGCCACAGCTGGCATGTTTTAAGCAGTCAGGCTGTGGCCTTTTTAGCGCGCGTAATTGCCAGGCTGCTGAAGACGAGTGAACGATGGCCTCTCTAAAGCGTTTTCTGGTTGGTAGCCCAATCAGAACTGCACGCTTAGCACACGAGCGACTTACCAAGAAGACTGCGCTGGCAATCTTTGCTTCGGACGCACTGTCTTCAACCGCATATGCCACCGAGCAAATCCTGCTGGTCCTGGCTGCGGCTTACTACGTCGGGCAGCATGGAGCTTTCGGTCAGGTAATTCCTATTTCGATCGCGATCAGCGTTCTGCTGGTCACCGTCGCGATCAGCTACCGGCAAACAATTCATGCTTACCCGTCCGGCGGCGGCGCCTTCATCGTCGCCAAAGAAAACCTCGGCACGATCCCGGGGTTGATAGCAGGCGCGTCGCTGCTGGTTGACTACATCCTCACAGTTTCGGTGTCAGTTGCGGCCGGCGTCGAAGCCATTACTTCAGCCATGGTGGATACGCGTCTGTCCGAACTTCACCAACATCGTGTGTGGCTCTGTCTCTTTTTTATCGGATTCATTACCGTGGCGAACCTGCGTGGTGTACGTGAAGCCGGAGCCTTATTTGCCGCGCCCAGCTATGCCTTCATTGTTAGTTTCTTATTCTTGATTGGATACGGAATGGTACGCTACTTTTTGAATCCAGCCATCGCTCCCGCTCCGCATGACGTTGATTTGAAAATTGCCGAAGGCTACGAACCGCACGTGTTGAACTGGTTTCTGTTGTTGGGAGCTTTTGCCAACGGGTGCGCAGCACTGACGGGAATTGAAGCGATTTCAAATGGCGTGCAGGCTTTCAAACAGCCTGAGGCAAAGAACGCCGCCACCACGCTCTCGTGGATGAGTTTCCTCCTGATCGTAATGTTTGTCGGCGCCAGCGTGCTCGCGTATTTCTTCAACATTCATCCGCAGCAACGCGAGACAGTCATATCCCAGATTGCCCGCGTCGTCTTCACGGGTCATTTCGGTTGGTTCTACTACGTGGTGCAGGCCACGACCGCGGCCATCTTGATTCTGGCGGCGAATACTTCGTTTGCAGGCTTTCCTCGATTGGCGTCGCTGCTCGCTCGCGATCGTTTTCTTCCGCGCCAATTGGCAAACCTCGGGGACCGTTTGGTCTTTTCGAACGGCATCATCATTCTCGCGGTTTTCTCGGGTGTCCTGGTCTGGGCGTTTCGCGGCGACACCAGTCGTTTGATTCCGCTTTACGCAGTCGGCGTCTTTCTTTCTTTCACGCTGTCACAGGCCGGCATGGTGATCCACTTTTGGCGAGAAGGAAAAGAACTTGAGGCAATGGGCGCCAGGGTGCGGGCCCAGCCTTCGGACGCTGCTGCCGAACCGGCGACGACCAAAGCCAAGTTGGGAATTGCGACGACGGGCCGTCTCGACGCGAGTCAGTTAACGAAATCGCGGGACCAGGCAATGACGCTCGCTGAGTTTCAGCGGCTGGAGCGGCAGTCTCACTGGAAGAGATCTTTGGTGATTAGTGGCCTCGGGGCGATCGCGACTTTCGTCGTCTTGATGGTCTTTATCGTCACAAAGTTTACCCACGGCGCCTGGCTTGTGGTGCTGGTGATCCCATTGCTGGTTTTGCTCTTTCGTCGGATCCATGGTCACTACGTCGAGGTGGCTCGACAGCTTTCGACTGAAGGTCTGGGAGGCCTGCGCCCAATTCACCATGAAGTGATCGTGCCGATCTCGGGAATTCATCGCGGAGTAATCGCCGCGTTGGAATATGCCAAATCGATCGCCCCACACCACGTGACGGCTGTCTATGTGAACCTCGACGATGAAGCTACGCAGAAATTGAGAGAGAAGTGGCAGCAATGGGGCTCGGGCGTCAACCTGGTGGTCGTCGCCTCGCCATATCGATCATTGGCGCGGCCGCTATTCAATTACGTCGATCGCGTCCGGCGCAGCTCGCCTAACGTAATCATAACGATCGTTCTGCCAGAGTTTGTGCCGGCGAAGTGGTGGCAAAATCTTCTGCACAATCAAAACACTCTGTTCCTGAAGGGCGCGCTCTTATTTAAGAAGGGTGTGGTGGTGACTAACGTGCCTTACCATCTGGATCACTAAGCCCTAGACAGTTGCGGCCATGACGCGCGAAGCGAGGAAGCACGCGCGACAATAAACCGGGCGTCCCTGGGAAGGATAGAAAGGCACGGTTGTTTGCGCGCGGCATTGCGCGCAGGTGACGGTAACTTCGATTCGTTGTTTGATGCCGGACGATTGCGCCGCTGAGATTGCCGCCAGCCGTTCGTTCTTTGCCTGCTTACACGGCTTGCACCGCTTCGGCTCGTTCTTCAGACCCTTATCGTGAAAGAAAACTTGCTCGCCGACCGTCCAGGTAAACTCTTCACCGCAATCTACACAGGCTATCGGCCGGTCCTGATAGTCAGGTACCTGTTCGAGGCCGGCATGTTCATCGTGAGCGTCTGACATAGTTTTCCTCCCGCCGCCTTTGTCAGGGACAGGAAAGTCCTATCAGGGTGCAAGTGAACTGTACGAGGAGGCCGCGGAAAATTAAACTAGCGCTGGTCCGCTTTGCATTTTTCAGGCGAGCACGAAAGCCGCAGCCACAGCGGCTGCACTTATATGACTATGACTTTGCTGTGTCAAGTGTTTTTCGGAAATTTTTAGCGCCAATTTCGCGCATGATGCGGAGCTTTGGAAGATGAAGATTTTGGTGATCGGATCAGGGGGCAGGGAACACGCGCTCTGTTGGGCGTTGAAGAACACTGCTACGCGGCCTTTGCAAATATTTTGCACGCCCGGCAACGCCGGTATTGCCGAAATTGCGAACTGCGCCGCGATTTCGGTCAATGATAATGAAGCCCTCGCCTCGTTCGCTGAACAGACCGAAATCGATCTGACGATGGTTGGCCCGGAAGGACCTCTGGCTGCGGGTATAGTCGATCACTTTCGGAGTCGTAATCTGCGAATCGTCGGACCGCGAAAAGAAGCGGCGCGGCTGGAATCGAGCAAAGCCTTCGCGAAAGATTTTATGCAGCGTCATGCGATTCCCACCGCGCGGTATCGCATCACCTCGTCGGTTGATGAAGCCGTTGGAGTTTTGAAAGCCGGCGACTTCGGCAACGAGAACACACCGGTGGTGATCAAGGCCGATGGCCTGGCCGCCGGCAAAGGTGTTTTCGTCGCGCCGAATCGCGCGTCGGCATTCGACGCGCTGAACGAGTTACAGAGTGGCGTCGTCGGAGCCGAAGCCATGCAGCGAATTGTTGTCGAAGAAGCGCTCGCCGGGCGCGAAGCTTCATTGCTTCTGTTTGCCGACGGTAAGAATTTTGGATTGATGCCGGCCGCGCGTGATCATAAGCGAGTCGGTGAAAACGACACGGGCCCGAACACGGGCGGAATGGGCTCGATTACCGATAGTTCCATACTGGATGATTCGCTGCTCGATCAGATCGTCCGTGAAGTTGTCGAACCAACGCTGGCAGGTTGTCGCGCGGAAGGTTTTTCGTTTCAGGGAATCTTATTCATCGGCCTGATGCTCACGGCCGCCGGTCCGCGCGTTCTTGAATACAACGTGCGATTTGGCGATCCGGAGACACAGGCCATCCTCGTTCGACTAAAAACCGATCTGTCGGAAATCTTTGAGGCAATGACCGAGACTCGATTAGGCGAGTTGTCGCTTGACTGGTCCGATGAGTCATCCGCCTGCGTCGTGTTGGCTTCGCGGGGCTATCCGGCCAGGGCCCAAACCGGCGCTCGAATACTCGGCTTGGATCAAGCCCGGCAGAAAGATCATGTCGCGATCTTCCACGCCGCCACAGCGCGTGGCGCTGAGGGTGAATGGCTCACCGCCGGCGGGCGCGTACTGGGCGTCACCGCAACAGGTGGAACGCTGGACGTGGCTTTGTCGCGGTGCTACGCCGCGGTTGCCGACGTTGGCTGGGAAGGGATGCAGTTCCGGCGGGACATAGGGCGAAGTAAATAAAGAAGCAGGTTCGGGGCAAGGATCGGCCGCCCGAACGACGGGGCCATTCTAGTGCATCAACCCGATGAATTCTTTTTCCGAGCGTAGAACGTCGAATTCCGGGCCGTTCCTAACAAAGTCAAACATCTCACTTCTTTCTTCATAGACCTGCACGAGCGTTCGGAGGGCTTTCTCTTTTTGACCCAGGCCCGTATAGATGAGAGCCAGCGCGTAGGGTGAAACATAGCCCGCCTCTGCGCGCCGATTCAATTCGTCCAATATCCCGCGCGCCTGACTATGCTTTCCCACCACGGCGTGTGCGTTAACCGAGATATCCTAAGGACCAGGGTACATCCGCCAGGGTCGCGCCCATCTCGAACTCTTCCATTGCAATATCGATCTGCGATCGCTGAAGGTGAACAATGCCTGAAAGGACATGTGCCGGAAAGAATTCCGGTTCCAGATCAAGTGCGAGTTCTGCCTGGGCAATTGCCTCCGCTTCGCGGCGCGCAAGGTGAAGCATAATGCCCAGCCCGACACGAATGTCGGCGGAGTGTGGCTGTAAAGTAACTGCCTTTCCAATTTGCGCGATGGCCTCATTGAGATGGCCGGACATCCCCAGTGCCCAGCCATACCGCTTGTGAGTCAGCGAGGAGTCCGGCTTAAGCTCGAGTGCGCTTTCGAATTCCTCTTTGGCCCCGAACCAGTTCTCCGTCATGAAAAGTCTTGACCAATCCCAACAGCGTGTGCGCTTCCGGAATCCGGTCGTCATTGTTGATGGCTGCGATGGCCGCGGCTTTGGCCTTGGGGAGAGCTTCCTGAGGGGATAAATGCACGTTCGCCAATCTGTAATAGCAATCGGCGAGTCCCGCATGAGGGTCTGCATAGCGTGGGTCCAGCTTGATCGCCTGACGAAAATAGTCGACCGCTCGGTTTAAGGAGTTAACCGTGTATTTGCTCCAATAGTAGCGGCCTCGAAGGTACAAATGTCGGGCCTCGTCATGGTCAGTCTGATGCGGCGCTATGCGATCAGTGTCAAGCAACTCTTTTGAATTACTTTTCCGGGTCCCGTTCTATTCCTCCGGCGCAGCGCGCCTTAAACCTCCCGACGCCTTCAGCTAAGCGATGCCTAATACTCGCTCATGATTGCCGAGCATTCTCTGCTATACTTCGGGCAAAATTGGTTGAAAATGCAACCGTGCGCCTGGCTCTTTCGTACTAATCGACGGCGCGCGGGCTTTCTTAACAAACCGCTGTGGTTACTAGCCCGATCTTCGATTCTGAAATTAGCCGGAGGATAAAATGGGACTGTGGACAAGGATAAAGCGTTCGATGCGCGCGCTGTTCGGCGGAATTGTCGAAGCTACTGAGGATCCCGAGTTAATTCTGCAACAGACTATTCGCGATATGCGCGATCGGATCCCGGACTTGAACAATTCCGTAGCCCAGGTCATGGCCACGGAAAAGCTGCTCGGCAAGAATAAAGAGCGGCTGGAATCTCAGGTTGTCGATCTGGATTCGAAGATTAAGGCTTCCGTGAAGATGGGTCGCGACGATATCGCGACTGCCTACATCGGCCAGCTCCAGCAGGCCCAGGTGGATTTGCAGCGGACCGTTCACCAATACGAACATTCACAACTGGCCTCAAAGCAGGCGCTCAAGGCGCGCGACAACTACATGCTGCAAATGCAGCGGCGCACGGCCGAAGCGATGCAGCTCATCAATCAATCGAAGCAGGCCAAGCTGCAGGAGCAGTTGGCGCAGACCATGGCTTCGTTCCAGATTGGCGACGACGCTTCTACCTTCGACGAGATGCGCGACAAGATTGATCGACGCGCGGCCGCTGCCGAAGCGCGAATGCAGTTGGGTACAACGTCCGTAGATAACCAGATGCAGGAGATTGAAAAAGAGGCGATGGACATGCAGTTGCAGGACAAGCTGCTTGATTACAAGCGACAGATGGGCCTGCTTCCCGCCGGCGCCGACGCTGGGGGGCCGCAAGCATTGCCGGCCCAGGGAGAGACAACACCACAGAGTTAATAGTTTGGAGTTCCGCCTTCAGGCGGTGGCGCGAACTCCAAAACCGAAATCATACAGAATCAGTTTTCCATAATTCAGGTTCATGGAATTGCCCAAGATCGATTTCCGCTACGTAAAAGAGGCATTCAAAGAGCCCATAAATTTTTGGGGGATGGCCGGGTTTGCGATCGGCGCGGCCTTCTTTCAGGACGTCACTCCGCTGCTGCTCGCCCTCGGAACTGAGGCCGTCTATCTCTCGGTCATCCCGGCCAGTCCCATCTATCGCCGGCTGGTCGAGCGTCGCGAAAAAGAACGCGCGCGCAAACTTCGCGAAGCCCAGCGTGAAGCCATCATCAAGGGTTTCGATCCGCGCGAACGCGAGGCCGTCGAATACCTGCGCTGGATGAAAAATCAAATCTATTCGAATTATCGGAAGTTCACGACCAGCAAACAGGTTCCGGCAAACCTGCAATCACTCGATCAGCGTTGGGAAGACTTCGTGGATTTGCTTGATGTGTACCGGCGTCGTAAACATCACCTGCGATCGACCAATCGTCAGGCGGTTCAAAACCAATTGAAGCAAGCCGAACACTCGATTCAAACGTCGACCGACGATCGTCAAAAACGCATTCAACAAGCAAACGCCGAAATCCTCAGACGCCGCGTCGCCGCTTTTAATGATCTCGAACGGTCGGTGAAGTTAGTCGAAGGGCAACTCCAGTCGATCGAAAACTTCTTCGGCCTGGTCAACGATCAAGTAGTCACCTTGCCGACGCCCGAACGCGTCTCGGCTTTGCACTTCGAAGAGTTAAGCGACTCGATTGCCATGACCCGCCAGATGCTCGAAGAGACTGCCGATACGTTCGGCATGCTCGACAATCAACACCGCGAATTGGACTTGCTGCTCGGCGGCTCATCTTCAAAGTAAAATCGCGTCAGAAGCCCGATTGTCAGGGAGGGCAACTATCGTATCCGACTGGAGCGCAAGCGTCCTCGCTTGCTGGTTTGCCTAACGAAGCAACCGGGACCGTTGTGCTCCAGTCAGTTCCGCCAACAGCGAGACACATAAGACGGGAAAAACTTTCCCTCAGAAGTCCTCGTTCATGAAACTGCATGTCTCCGGGCCTCCGTGGCAAATCTGCCTTCTGGGCCATCCTAACGGCCTGATTCCCCGTCACTTAGGCCTTAAGGTATAGCCTCAGGAAACACACTCTATCGTGTTGAAAAAAAAGATAGGCACAACATATTGACTTCTGGAGGCAAGAGGTTTATAGTGCGTCCTGCTTTGGTTGAGACGGCTGGCGGCGGCGGCAGAAGGGTTCCAAACCCAACTCCGCAAGGTTTGTAGTGACTTCGCAACACCGACCGTAGTACCTGCAAAACAACAAGGTTTTTGCGTAGGCGATCATGTATCGTCTCGGTGTTCTATTCCCCAAAATCGGCTCGCGTGCCCTCTGCGCGCGGGAAAGGTAAACTAATGAACATAGCGAGCGGCGCGAAGATGACGAAGGTGTCTGAAAAAGAAGAAACGGTACCTGCCTTTGATCGAAAAACCATCCCTCTGGGTTTGAATGCTCGAAAGGTGGTCGCAAAGCGTTACTCGTTGAAAGATGCGAAGGGGAATTCCCTCGAAGAGTGGTCCGATATCGTTTCCCGCGTCATCGCGCACGTTTCAGTTGCCGAGACCGATCCCGCCCAGCGCGATCTTTTCTTCAACACGATGAGCGACATCATGAACGCGCGCGAGTTCGTTCCCAATACGCCGTGCCTGGTCAACGCCGGCAAGCCGAACGGCCAGCTCGCTGCCTGCTTCGTGCTCGATGTGCCTGATTCGATCGCCGGCATTATGAAGACGGCGACCGACGCCGCGATTATTCATCAGACTGGCGGCGGCACCGGCTTCACTTTTGAGAAGCTGCGGCCCAGCGGCTCGATGGTGCGTTCGACGCACGGCGTGGCCAGCGGTCCGGTCTCGTTCATGAACATCTTCAATACGACGACCGACACGGTGAAGCAGGGCGGCGTGCGCCGTGGCGCGAATATGGGCATGATGCGCGTTACGCATCCGGATGTTCTCCGCTTCATCCACGCCAAGAACGATCAGCACTCGCTCACCAACTTTAATATTTCCGTGAACGTCACCGACAAGTTTCTTGATGCGGTCGATCGTAACGAGTGGTATCAACTCGATTTCAAAGGCGAGCTTTGGAACGATCCGGTTTTCGATCCGGTCACCGGCCGCAACTATGTCGTCTATCGCCGGCCCGATGGCTCGACCGTCACCTTCCGCGATAAAGAGTCATTCGACACCGCCGATCTCTCTGACGCCTTGATTGAAGAGCCGCCGGCGCCGGGATTTGTTTACGCGCCGGACATTTGGAACCGCATCATCGCGAGTGCGCATAAGTATGCCGAACCGGGCATCGCCTTCATCGACGAAGTCAATCGCCACAATCACATGATCAGTTCGATGGGGCCGATCATGGCGAGCAATCCCTGCGGCGAGCAGTTCCTGCACTTTGCCAACTCGTGCAACCTCGGTTCGATTGATGTTAACAAGTTTTACGATCGCGAGAACCGTCTCGACTGGGATCGTCTGGCTGAAGTGACGCACTGGACGACGCGTTTTCTCGACAACGTGATCGACACGTGTGCCTGGCCGCTGACGGAAATCAACGACGTGGTGAAGCGTACGCGTCCGGTGGGCCTGGGCATTATGGGCTTTGCCGATCTCTGTCTGAATCTGAAAATTTCCTACGGCTCGGCCGCCTCCATCGACTTGATGGATGAGGTCATGGGTTTTATTCGCCGCGAAGCCTGGACCGAAAGTCTGCGGCTCGGCGCCGAACGCGGCGTCTTTCCTGAACTCGAAGCGAATCGCGAATCCTATGCCGAATTTCTCTACAACCAAATCGGCATCTCACGTGAAGTTCCGCTCACCCCGCGTAACTATGAAGTGACGACAATCGCTCCTACGGGCACGATTTCCCTGGTTGCAGAAACGTCGTCGGGAGTTGAACCCAACTTCTCATGGGCGTACGTGCGAAAGGACACTCTCGGCACGCGCACGTACGTTCACACCCTCGCCGCGCAGGCTTTGGGTCTGGATGTGGATCAGACTGATCAGGATTCGATCGATGCAGCCGCCAGCTATGTGGTTGAGCACGAGCACGAGCTGCCGGGTTATTTCATTTCAGCGATGTCGATTAGCGCCGAGCAGCACGTCCACGTGCTGGCCGCCGCGCAACGCAACGTCGATAACAGCGTGTCGAAGACTTGCAACGGCGCGGTCAACGACACCGTCGAGTCGGTCGATCATCTCTATCGTTTGGCGCGACAGCTTGGCTGCAAAGCGGTCAGTTATTACCGCGACGGCTCGCGCGAAAATCAGGTATTAACGTCCATGAAGACAGAAACCAAGACTGACACGCCGACCGTCGTGACGACTACCACGATTATTGAGCAGGTTGATGAACCAGCCGTCGCGCACACTGAATCAGAAAACGAAGCCGCCGCGCGCAGATTGGCGGAAGCAGAAGCCGCGGCGCGCAAGCAGGGCGCGATTCGGCTCGAGCGCCCGCGCGAATTGCAGGGCGCTACGTGGAGGATTCCTTTCGACGGCCAGAACCTCTACGTTACGGTTAATCACGATAACGAAATGATCCAGGAAGTTTTTGCCACGGGTCCAATTAGTGGCGGCGTCGGCATGCTCGCTTCGAAAATGCTGCGTGGCGGATTCGACGTCGCGGAAGTTGCTTACAGCTTGAACAAAGTGACGGGCACGCACGCCGTCTGGTTCAACGAAAGATTGCTGACTTCACCCGAACAAGCCGTCGCCGAATGCCTCATGATCACGAACCGGCGCTTAAAGGGTCATCCTGATTCCGCCCGCGCTCTCGGCAAACAGACGCATCTTGTTCCTTCATCCGTCACCGCGCAACCAGTCGTCGGCGCGATCATGTCCACGATGATCAGCACCTGTCCCGAATGCCATGGTCAGCTAGAGCATGCGAGTGGCTGTGATTTCTGTCGGGATTGTGGGTACAGCAAGTGTAAGTGAAGAAGTGGTAATTTGTGGACTTCGCGAACCGATTCCCTGGACTCCTAAAAAGGAACGTCGTCGTATGACGTTTTTATTTCTTCGATCAGTTTAGAGTTCGCGGGGTCTTGCCTATTCTCGAATATATTCTCCCAAAGAGTAAGCCGCGACAGAATCAGTTTATCCATGGCCGAGTCGGTATACATAAACTCTCCTTCAAGCGTGTATCGCGCTTTTTGAGAAATGTCCTTACGTGAGGTGGCGATCCGCACTAAACCATCGACGAAAGTAGAAACATCGGTCTTCGTCAAATGAGCGCCGAGACCGACTATGGCATCAAGCACTTGGGTTGTTGGGGAATTCTTAAGTCGTGACAGAAGATGATCACGAATCAACGTTGCATCCGGTTCGGTTAAGTAGGTTAGGTCATGTCCTCTGAAAAATGCGGTTCCATAAGACATCACATCGCGCTCCTCGCCCTCCTTTAGAATTGAGACGAATTGTTTCGTAACTTTCTTCTTTGTCGTGTCATCTACCTGATTGAAGCTTGAACGGAAACATGAAATGAATGCGCCCAGGACATGTGGCGGTGTTTCTTCATCCTCCCACGCTCGGAGGTAATGTTTCGGTAAAATCGACATCATCAGACGTTCAAGTTCAAGCGGTTTCGTTTCCTTCAAAAGATGCGAAATAATCGCTTCCGCTGAGGAGTCCTTCTCAATTTTTGCTGCAATTTGCTCCGCAGTGTATCCATAGTTCTCGAGCTTTTTCCTTGAGACTTCAGAAACTATTATGCGCACGACAGACAAAGCTACTTGCGCGGTCTCCGCAGTGACCTCCTCTTTCAGCCGAATCTTGCGACCGGGATGTATCAAATTGCGATAGGCCCTGATCACGCTGCACAGATCCGCCGTCGTTGTGGTTATGATGTTGGAGTTCTTACATTTGTCGATTGCCTTACCAAGATCCAAAGAGAGCGCAGCTTGTTTGTCGATCATTTCCTGCGACACGAGGTAATAGATCAGAACTGTCTCTACTAAGCTTCCTGATAATACGTGAACGGCTTTCCATGCCTGTGATTCAAAGCAACGTTCGGCTTCGACTAAGTCAGACTCCAAGGTCTTTCTGAAATCTTCGTCAGATATGAAATTGAACAACGAGGAACTCATAGGGAACGGATGATACCAGACCTAATCTGAGGTAGAAACGCTCATTTACACTTAAGCGGGCTCTCTCGCTTTTAATTAATCGTTAACCCCGGCTTGAAAGCCTGGGCTATTTTCAATCGTCTGCTAAGGCGGACGGAGATCTTCACAGTCAGGCAGCGTGGTGATATTCTCAAGGCATGAGTTCCAATTTAGATCAACTAACCGCCGATGCGATGAAACTTCCGTTAAGAGATCGTGTGCAGCTTGCGCAACGCTTGGTGGAGACGCTCGACCACGAAGTCGAACCGAACACCGAAGTATTGTGGTTTGCGGAAGCTGAGCGGCGGCTTGAAGAACTTCGCAGCGGAAAGGTTGAAGGAATTGATGCTGATGAGGCCTTTCGTAGTGCGCGTGAAGCTCTCAAGCGATGAGAGTCGTCTTTCATGCCGAAGCGCACGCGGAAATGATCGAGCATGCGCGGTACTACGACGCAAAGTCCGAAGGCCTCGGGTCTGATTTTTTGAGAGCTGTCGAAGAAGTAACTCAACGCATCGAACAATTCCCCAAAGCTGGGCCAATCGTGAGGGGCAGCATTCGCAAGCGGCTAGTCTCTGGTTTTCCTTTCACGATTCTATACGAAACGCAGCCTGATCGAATCTACATTTCAGCTGTGATGCACCAACATCGACGACCGGGTTATTGGCGAAAGAGAGTTGAGTAATCTTTTGCGCCACCGGGCGGACGAAGGTGCGTCGCTTCGTTAGCTTGTCCGTTGGCTTAGCTCTGCGCTGAGGTCTTTCTCAAACTCTTCCCAGGCGGTGCCTTGATCCTTGCCTGGGTTATGGGCCGCTAAACGCTCTGCCAATATCTCTCGATGCCAATCAGGAACGGGAACATCTTCGGGCTTCGCGGCGATGTGATCCCAGAGAGATTGCACGTAGTCGATCTGCTCATCGACTGAAAGAGCATCAAATCCGGGTGGTGGAATTGGTAGTGCTTGAGACATCGGTGTGAATGGTAAATCTGGAGTCGGGGAAAGGCAAGAATTAGTTGCGTTTTGGATTGCTGCGATGACGATTGAGACGGAGGGAGCGGCGTAGCCGCGGATGGAATAGTGTTTCCCAATACGGTAGGCCAGAGGCTTACCGCAGTGTGCTGCGGCGTAGCCGCCAAGGCCGGTTCGCGCTCCGCGCTCGATGCGGGCAAGGATGCCCGCGCTCCGTTCTGGCTTTGACACTTACCTCTTAATAGCGTACGGTCTTTGTGAACAAAGTCGAGCTTCTCTGCTCTCAGCTTCTCTGGTCACTTTCCAGTCCAACTGATTTCCACAGCTCAAACCCGGTTAGAAAGCCAAGGCTTCTCTCTGTTGGATTACGTAAACCTTGGAGAATTGGGAAGCTCGGAAGGCTTCTGTTAGTCCCCAAAGGGGGAAAAGGTAAAGAAAAAATGACAATGAAACTTTATGTTGGAAATCTCGCGTTTGAAACGACGAGTAACGATTTGCAAACACTGTTCGCGCAGGCGGGCACCGTCGAAAGCGTAGCTTTGATTGAGGATCGGGAAACCGGTCGCTCACGCGGCTTCGGCTTTGTCGAGATGCAGACCAAGGAAGAAGGCGCTGCAGCAGTCGCGCAGTTTAACGGCAAAGAAGTAGCCGGACGCGCGCTGACGGTTAACGAAGCCAAGCCACGCGAAAATCGCAACGGCGGCGGCTCGCGTTACTAATTAGAGAGTAATGCTTCTCACCGAAGCCTCCGGCGGTTTTATTCGCCGGGGGCTTTTTGTTTAGGACTGGATTCGTTTCATGAGAGACTACGGAAACTGGCCGCAGAGCGGCGAAATGTTTATAGCCCGTCACGTCCGACGATTTCTTAGCTCCGGAGGAGCGTAACTAAATGCGTCCACATGGAATGTTTCGCTCCTCTGGAGCTTCATTCCATGATAGTCGGGGTTTCTATAAACATTCAGTCCCTCCGGGACCGACGGCAACAGTGTTCGCGCAACACACATTTACCCACGACCAGGAATGTTCTGCGGTTGACTTACCATCTTTAAAAGCATAGTGTCGTTAACGAATCGAGTCCAGCTCACTCCTTCTCAGGCTCTTCTGGAATAAACCAGACAATCTGACCCCCATAGCTCAAAACCAAAGGAGCCGGAAGTATGTTTGCTCGTCATGTCGCCCTCAGACTCAAAGCGAAGACCGCCCCTGAATTTACCCGCCTGATGGAGACGGAAGTTATTCCCATGCTGCGCAAGCAGAAGGGATTCCTCGATGAAGTCACCTTTATCTCGCCGGATCTCACCGAAGCCGTTGGTAACAGTTTTTGGGAGACGAAAGCGGATGCAGAAGCGTACACCCGAACCGGCTATCCCGAGGTACTAATTTCCCTGAAGTCAGTCGTAGACGGAACGCCGACGGTGGGAACCGCCACTGTTTCCAATTCGACATTCCACAAGATCGCGGCGGCCCATGCAGCGTAAGCGCATGTTGAAGTTGGCGCGGACGCCATCTTTCCGCGATTCACCGGTTCCGACCATCTTCCTTCAGGGCGAGCCTTCTCTTCCAGCAAAAACAGAAACCATGCAGAAACTAAGAGAGCGCGGGATCTATGCTTTGTCTGACGGCAGAGAGTTTGTCGCGCACGCGGTTTTCCGTGGTGGTTACGTTTTCTACACGCCGGAGGACTGGCAACTGTTCGGCGCTTACGCATACGAATCTGATGCGAATGGGTATGTGCGCTGGAACGGTCAACCCGATCAATGGCGCACCGAAGATCTGATCGATACGAGCCGCACCGCTCGTTCTCGTTCACGCAGTAATTCCAAATCAAATTGATGACCTCGTAGAGGGGCAGGGCTGAGATTGTCGATCTCTGACGTGGGTCTGCGCCTCGCGCTCGACGGGACGAGGGCCGTGCGCTCTAAGGATCAACCGCCCGCTACCGCAGGCGGTACTGACATCCAGAAAATCGTTGACATCTCTTTGCGGCGTCGATAGATTGCCGCTTCCCCCAATCTATTTAGCTTTCACGTGTGAGGCGACTGCCTCAGAAGGAGACCCGTATGACTACTAAGTGGATGAGACGAAGTCTGATTGCCGGATTGGCCGTAGTAGCTTTGGTCGTATTGACGGTGCCTATCCTAACGATGGCCACCAGCACTCCCGGCGTGCTTGAAGCTTGCATCAATCCAGGAAACGGCGGAATGCGGTTGGTTGATTCAAGCACCGCGTGTCACAACAATGAAACGCGCGTGAGTTGGAATATCGAAGGGCCGGCGGGACCGCCGGGACCAGCTGGACCCGCGGGCCCGGCCGGACCCGAGGGACCGGAAGGACCGGAAGGACCAGCAGGCCCGGAAGGACCGGCCGGACCTCCGGGGCCATCGTCCGGCGGCCCACCCTTCATCTGGGTTTGCACGCCGGCGAATTATCCGAATCAAGGGCCGGGTCACCCCTCCAGCATCTACGTTTTCAATGGAAGCGAATCAACGGCCAACGTAGCGGTAAACATTCTGGATAAGAATGGAGTTAACCTGGTAGGCGTCGCCATTCCCGGAAACGCGCCGGGGAACAACTATCCCGGCAACGCGGGAGTAACCACGACGCCTTTAGCAGCAGGAGCCACCCGGGTTGAGACCTGGCTGTCACCGGCAACTGCAACCCCGACATGGGACGGCGTGACGGACACGTCGTTCAGCGTGAGAGTCAAGTCGGATCAACCAATCGGAGTCGGCGCGAATTTTACGCACTTCGAACAGAGACCGAACTCCTGTGTTCAAGTGAAGTAATTCGTAAAAGAGATGAACCAAAGCGAAAAGGCCTCGCACGAGCGGGGCCTTTTTTGCCAGCGAGCTGCCCCCACCCCGCTACCTGGGCGACTCGAGACAAAATCCGATCGGCTATGGTCTTACGTAATTTGAGTCGAGCAAGTAGAAATCGTTATTATCGTGAGGTAAAGAAAGACCATGAACAGACGTTTATTTATTTCATCTTCAATGGCAGTGGGTGGCGTGGCGTTGTTGTCGCGTTTGCCGAGTTGGGCGCAGAACGGCAATTCAGCACAAGCCGATGACAATTCGCAATTCAATAATCCAAATTCAAGTCTTCAAGACAGGGCAAAATCAAAAGGAATCAAAAAAGTGATTAAAACTGACGCAGAGTGGAAGGCGCAATTGACGCCGGAGCAGTACAACGTTTTGCGCGAGAAGGGGACTGAGTACGCGGGCACGAGTCCTTACACCGACCTGCACGACAAGGGCACGTTCGAATGCGCAGGCTGCGGGCTGCCTTTGTTCAGTTCTGAGCAGAAGTTTGATTCAGGCACGGGCTGGCCGAGTTTTTGGGCGCCCATCAAAAAAGAAAACGTGATTGAAGAGGTGGATAAGAGTCTCGGCATGACGCGCACCGAAGTCGCTTGCGCGCAATGCGACGGCCATCTCGGACACGTTTTTGATGATGGGCCAAGACCGACCGGGTTACGCTATTGCATGAACGGCGTGGCGCTCAAGTTTGTGAAGAAAAGCTAAGCAACTATCCGCAGATTACACAGATGATACGGCATTAGTCGGTGAAATCTGTGTAATCTGTGGATAATTTTTGGGTGCAAGTTTCCGCCGGCCCGCCCGTTCAGGCTGGCAGGAGGCTTGTACCAATGAAAAAATCTCTGCTGCTGGCGCTGATGATTCTGACTTCAGCGTCGATTGCCTTTGCGCAAACTAAGGGCGAATCCAAGAAAGTCAAAACGGAAACCGCCAAAACTACTAAAGCCGGCATCAACAACCCCGCGATCGACATGAAGGGTTACCTCGCAGTCGCAGCCGAGGCCGCCCAGCATCGCGAGTCGCGACGCCTGACCGAAGATGAATTCATTCGCATGAGCAAAGAGCCGGGCACGATTGTCCTCGACGCTCGCAGTGCTGAGAAATACAACGAGCTGCACATCAAAGGCGCGATCAATCTCAGCTTTCCCGACATCACCGTCGATAGTTTGAATCAGACTTTCCCCGACAAGAATGCGCGCATACTGATCTATTGCAACAACAATTTCGTCGGCGAGGAGAAAGCCTTCCCGACGAAACTGATGACGGCTTCGCTTAATCTCTCAACTTACATCGCGCTGTATAACTATGGCTATAAAAACGTGTATGAGCTTGGGCCATTACTCAATATTCAGACGACGAAGTTGGAATTTGAAAGGGCGACCGGTAAGCAGTAAGCGCTCACGGCTCACTCTTAACCGCGCACTCGCGCTACAATCTCCAAAACTAAACAAGAGGAGATTTCAAGATGCCGAAACGTACAGCGAGCGCAGTTTGGGAAGGTACGCTCAGAGAAGGGAACGGGCGGGTTAAGTTAGGGAGCGGCGCATTCGAGGGTCAGTATTCCTTCGGATCGCGATTTGAAGAGGGTACGGGCACCAATCCGGAAGAATTAATTGGAGCGGCGCACGCCGGATGTTTTTCGATGGCTCTGGCCGCGGGATTGACGAAGGCGGGTCACAATCCAACTCGCATCAGCACGAGCGCGAGCGTCAGTCTCGAGAAAGTTGGTGAAGGGTTCAAGATCACCACGATTGAATTGACGACCGAAGGCGAAGTGCCGGGTATAGATGAAGCAACTTTTCTCGAATTCGCTGAGACCGCAAAGAAGAATTGTCCAGTGTCGCAAGCGTTGGCGGGGACGGAAATCAAGCTGAACGCGAAACAAGTGAAGAGCGCCGCGGCCTGATTCTGAATGCTGGGAACGCGGACATCAAACCGTTGGCGCTTCGCGCTCAATGCGTACGAGGATCTCCGCGCTCCCAGCCATTGTCCCGTTAGCTCACCGCTCGTTGCGAGCGATGGCCCCAAACACAGCGGCAATGGTGACTGCCGCCCCGATGCCTACGACGATCAAAACATTTCTCGCGATGGAATGACCGCGATTGTCGTCAACTGATTTCACGTCAGCGTAGCGAATAGTTGTGGGCGCATCGGTCTCGCGATTGCGGATCACAAAATCCTCATCACCCGCGCTATAGACATAGCCTTTTACCTTCGAACCGTCATTGAGTTTGATCGTTGCGCGGGCTTTCGACCCGACGCCCAGCTTGGCAACCTTGGATTTGATTTTATCGACCGGCGTTAGCGACTGACCGGCGGCGAAAACTTGCGAGAGCGGTGTCAGCAAAAGCAGCACCGCCATCAACCACGAAATGTGTTTCATTAACTTTCTCCTCTTTCTAACTTCTCGAACCGGCAACTGAACACAAATCGGGTTGTTGCTGTCCGTACTTGCGAACCGTAGAGCAACGTTGGTGCCAAGGGGTCTTCGTAGAAAACACTGAGAAATGCCTGAATGTTGACTAAATCCTAGAAGGATTTTGGTGCAGGATTTGTACGACAGTTGAACAGCGCCAAGGCAAGTGGCACAGACTTCAGTCTGTGTGTTTCATGCGATTAAGAGAGCGCATCACAGACTGAAGTCTGTGCCACTTTTTCAGTCAAGATTTCGAAGCGCGAGTACTTCCTTCGCGTCACGTCGATCGCCAGTGCAACTAATTCGTCTCGGGGCGTTGAGCTTCACGAGTTTGTATCCCAACCGCCGATACAGCCGAAGAATCCGCGCTGTAGCTTGATTCGACAGAACCACCGGCCCCGGGTGTCGCGTCAGCCATTCTGCCGCGCGAACCTGTTCATCCCAACCAAAGCCGCCCTGCGAGTACTGAGTGAACTCGACATCGTAAGGCGGGTCGGCGTAAACAAAATCATCCGGCTTGAGATTAATTTGATCGAACGTGACGTTTGAGAATTCCCAGGCCGCGAGGAGCGGTTTGTATTCTGCGAAATCACGTCGATAGTTGATCGTGACATAACGGCCGAAGGGCACGTTGAATCCGCCGCGGCTATTGAACCGGCAGAGGCCGTTGTAACCCGTGCGATTCAAATAATAGAAGAGGGATGCGGCTTCGCGCGTTCCATCCTTGCCAGAACTCAACAATTGATTGAACCGAGCGCGCTGTTCGTAGAACAGCGTAGGATCATTCGCCATCTCGATCGAGATCTTCAGACCTCGCTTCAACCACAAATAAAAATTTATCAGGTGCGGATTTGCGTCGTTAAGTAACGCCGCCGCAGGTCGCAGGCCCAGTGCGACTGCCAGGCCGCCGCAAAACGGCTCGACAAGTCGACGATGCCTTTCGCGGTCCCAGTATTTTTGTAGATGCGGAAGCTGCCAACGTTTTCCTCCGGCCCACTTAAGCGGAGGCAGCAGCGCGCGTGGTTCATCGTTTGGTCGCAATCTTGTTTGCGGAGCAGTGCCAGCTTTCGCCATTAGATTATTGCAATTCTATCATGATGATTTTGTCGGCCGATTCATGGCATGTTAGGTGCGCTAAGAAATCGCGTCACGCACATTTTTTCGAAAAAGGCGGACGTGAATTGCAAAATCAAGTGGCAAGGCCACGATTTTCGAACGGAGGGAGTATGAAAAGAGTTCTATCGGTCTTAATACTAAGCGTACTAATCATGGGAAGTGTGGTGTTTGTTGCTGAGCCTATTATTTCGGCACAGACGGTTACGCGAACGACTGTGGTCAGGACAACTCGCTATCGTCGTCACAAACGCACCTTCTGGCAGAAGCATCGGGACAAATTAACGCTGGCGGCGACCACCGGAGCCGGCGCCGGTGTCGGCGCGATTGCTGGGGGGAAGAAAGGCGCGGCGATTGGATCACTGGTGGGTTTGGGAAGTGGCGCGCTTTACACTTACAAGATTCGCAAACGCCATCGTCATTATCGAAGGTACTGAAGGGCAGTAGGCAGTAGGCAGTAGGCAGAAGGCAGTGAGCAGTAGGCAGTGAATAGAGGTGCCGCGATCATTGGTCGCGGCATTTTCTTTGAACCACACGCAAGAAAGTCATAAACGAATCGCACTTGAAGTTTCATGATCTTACTTCGCATTTCCGAACCAGAATCCTCTTTCAATCGTCTAAGTATTTAGAGAAGAACAAGGAGGTTCATTATGAAAGGAAAATATCTACGTAGCTCCGGACTTGTGCTGGCGGTATTGATTCTCCCTGGCATCGTTACGTTTTTTTCAGCAAGCGCGGTCGAGGCACAAAGACGAGGTCGCGTCATCTTTGTGCGGCCCCGGATTTACCGTCCGTGGGGTTGGGGATTTCGACCCTGGGGCTACAATCCGTATAACGACTATTACAGCCGTTATCATCATTACATCTTTGACAATTCGGAAGACGCCTTTGAACAGGGCCACAAAGATGGATTGAAGACGGGGCAGGGAGACGCGAAGAATCGCCGCACTTACAATGCGCAAAGGTCTCATTATTATAAGGAGGCCGGGTTTGGAAATTTCGGCGAGCTTTACCGGTCGGCGTTCCTGCGGGGTTATGCCGACGGATTCCGATCGTAACCAATAAAAGGTACGCACGCCTCTGGCGTGCTCTCAGCGGACATAATGAATCGCACGCCACGAGGCGTGCGTACCGGGAAGTGCCGCGAACGACGAAAGTTCGCGGCATTTTTCATTTTTGGCCGAACCTGTGGCTGCCAATCGGCGTAGAATGTTCCGAAGCGGAGAGCTGCAATGTTTTGTCCTCAATGTGGCCTTGAATCTCAGGCCGAACTTAAATACTGCCGGTCGTGTGGCGCCAATCTGAAAGTCATCGGCAAAGCTGTGACTCTGAGCGAGGCCATCGCGCGCAGCGATGGTGTGCCTGCGAAGATCAAGGAGATGGTGCAGAACCTCAAGGTGGAAAAAGTCACCGACGAGGTTTCACGCGCCATGGAAAAGATGAACCAGGAGATTGCGCGCAGCACCGCCGAGCACCGTCAACGCCCGCCGCGCCTTCGGCGAAGAGAAAAGACCGCCGCAGAACGTCGCGAGCGCCTTTTGACTAGAGGGTTAATCAAACTCGGATGGGGGAGTGGCTTTTCGATCTTTCTTTATTTTTTGCTCCACTCAATGATCCTAAAACTCGATCCCAACATCATCAGTAAGGTTCCGTTTGAGATTGATTCGGTGGTGCGAGTGGCTTGGTTGATCGGATTGATTCCCGTACTTTCGGGTTTCGGTCACATCATCGCCGGCCTGGCGATCAAACCTGGACCCGCAAAAGAAATCGCGCTTTCTGACACTCCGCCTTTGCGCATTGACCCGGCTCCAACAGGTCCTGAGCCTACAGTTGCGAGTACGCGAGAGATACCGCCCAGCGTCACGGAGCGAACGACGAACATACTCGATCGCGATCAACCGATCAGAAAAGGCGTCGCGAGCTGAGCAGACAAAAACGGCGTAGAGCTCAACTTGGATGACTTTTCCGTAGCCCAGGCGTTTTACGCCTGGGTGAGATGGAGTTCATTTGAGGCGGTCCGAGACCAGCTGCGGAGCAGCGATCAGAGCTAAGCTCAAGGCGAGGCTTGGCGAGCCTTGAGAACGGAACCAACTAAAGCAAGTGAGCCCTGAAGGGGCGACTGATCACCGAAATCAGTGCCCTCGTTAAGCATGCTCTGTCGCCGCTTCGCGGCTCTCCAAATCTAACTGCTCATTGCCCAAGGCTCGCAAAGCCTCGCCTTGGGCTTAGCTGATCGCTGCTCCGCAGCTGGTTTGCGAACCGTCAAAGTGAGTCAAGTTTATGAAGACCCATTAGTGAGTCTTTGATCGCGCATCTCTTTCTCACCCAGTCCCGAGCTGTCAGGACTGGCCTACAGAAAAACTTCCGATGAAATTAGGTCACCACACGTCACCAGATTCCCTTATCGAATCAACCAGGTCGGGCGTATAATGCGCTCACAACTCTTCCCGTTAGATCCTTTCCACTTCGTAAGGAGGAGACGACATGAAGCCCAAATGCCTGATCGCCAGAATCGTATTGGCGCTCGCTTTAGTGTCCGTTCTATTCGCCCTGGCCGTTGGTGCTAACGCGCAGGATCTGAAACCGGAAAGACCAGAGCCTTCGAGTCCGCCACCAAGCGCGCCACCGCCAAGTGCGCCCGCGCCAGTTGCGCCCGCGCCGAGCGCCCCGAGCGAATCCAAGAATAGCGATTCCGGCCGCAGCTCTGACAACAGCACGCGCAACAATGACAGCGGCAGCGGAAATCGCCGCGATGATGGGCCGCGCGACAATTCACGCGGGCGTGACGATAGCGGTCGGCGCGGAGATTCCGATCGCCGCTCTGGCGACACCGCCAGTCCCGCGCGTCGCAGCAATGACGGTGACGGTAGCGAAAACCGTCGGGACCGCGTCATTCTCGACAGCCCATCGAGCGGCTCTACCGGGAATGACAATCGGGATAATAATCGCGGCCGAGATCGTGACAAAGATAAGGATAGGGACCGCGATAAGGATCGCGACAGAGATCGTGATTGGGGCCGCGACCGAGATCGCGACAAAGACAAGGATCGGGATCGCTACAGAGATCGCGACAAGGATAAAGATCGGGATCGCGACAGGGACCGTGATAAAGACAAAGATCGGGATCGTGACAAGGATCGTGACAAGGATCGCGATAAAGACAAAGATCGCGACAGGGATCGCGGCAGGCATGATCGATATCGCAATCGCCACCGCGTTTATGACCGTAACAATGACTATTACGATTACTACACCACTGTCTACGACGATCGTAATTACGGCGGCTACACCCACGGTCTAAGCGCCTACGATCAGGGCTACGAGGATGGCCTCTACACCGGCGCGAACGATGCCCGGCGGGGACAGACTTTTGATCCGGAGCGCTCGCATTTCTACAAGAGTGCCACGCACGGCTTCAACCCGATTTTCGGAAGAAAAGACATTTACCAGCAGGCTTACCGCGACGGCTTTTTGCGTGGCTATGAAGAAGGGTTTCGCAACTGGCAGCAATACTTTCCCGGCGGAATCTTTCGTCGCGGGCCGTGACCTTTGACCTCTTCGAAATGCCGCGGTCCGCAGATCCCATCGTCGTTTAGATGGCGGACTTGTCCGCCTATTGCTGCACAAGTGCGGCGTCTAAACCGAGGGGATCGGGTCGCGGCATTCTTGTTTTCACCCCGATGATTCCTTGATCAAGGGAACTCGCCGATATCGGAATCTCATCACACGAAATCGTGCCGCGCCCGCCAAAAATCAACAAAATTTTGGGCGAAACTTTCACGCTCGCGATGCCCTCCGTTATCGGCATGGCAGTTGCCAATCGCGGGGGCGGAGGTTTTGGGAAATGAACTTACACAATCTCAGGAACAAAATCGGGAGAATCGTTTTCGCCCTCTCGTTCATCGCGGGCATCGGATTGATGTCCAGCACCGCAGTGCAGGCGCAGTGGCCGTGGAACCAGGACCAGTATCGGCGCAATCGCGATTATCGTCGCGACGATCGCTACGGTCGTGGTGGTGGAAACATTTATCAGGTCGCGGTGAGTCAGGGGTTGCAGGACGGTATCTACACTGGTGCGCGCGATGCGCAGCGCGGGCAAAACTACGATCCGCAACGCTCGCACTTCTACCGCAATGGGCATGGTGATAACGGCGGCTATGGCCGCGTCGGCAACTCGTATCAATTCCAGCAGGCTTACCGTCAGGGATTTCTGCAAGGGTATGAACAAGGGTTTCGACGTTACGGTGGTTACAATCGCCGGAACAATGGCCGTTACAACAATCGTTGGCCCTGATAAATAATCTGCCTGCTCGGTCCCCGACTCCGAGAAAAGCTGGTGGCGATGTCGCTGACGAGTTCAGCGGCGTCGCTTTTTTTGTCATGATTTCGGTTTTCTCGGCGCAACCTCCGCGACCTCCGCGCCTCGGCGGTGAATGATCATTCGGAAAAACTCACCGCCGAGACGCAGAGAACGCAAAGCTCACGCAGAGGATTTCAAATTGGGACACGACTGTTGTCCTTCGCTCACTCGCCTATTGACCCGCGATTATGATATTTAGGAATCCCCAAAAATTTACAAGCCTGTAACGCGGAGGAGCCAAATGAAGAAAACCGTGAAGTGTGATCGGCTGGCGCCGAGCCGGAAAACGCTCGCTATGATCTTAACCACGATCGCAGCCTTGCTTTGTTTCATCACCGGAGTCGCAGCGCAGGACATGAGTGCGCATCATCACACCATGCCTAACGCTGAACCCGCCAACCCGGAAACCGTTCAGGAATGGGCCAAGCAGCGCCTGGCCAAATCGTCACGCCACCAGGAGTGGGTCAAGGTCAAGAATGGCACGCGCGACGTCAACAGCTTCGTTGTCTATCCGGAGGTGAAGACTAAAGCCACTGCGGTTGTTGTAATTCACGAGATCTTTGGCATGAGCGATTGGGTCCAGCAACTAACCGATGAACTGGCCGAAGCCGGTTACATCGCGATTGCTCCGGACTTGCTCTCGGGGATGGGCCCCAACGGCGGTGGCACCAGTTCGTTGGAAGGGAACGCCGTACGCCAGGCGATTGGCGCTTTGCCGCCCGCGCAGATTGCGGCCGATCTCAACGCCGTTGCCGATTACGTTTCCAAGCTGCCCGGCGCGAACGGCAAGGTTGCGGTCGCCGGCTATTGCTGGGGCGGATCGCAGACGTTCGCTTTCGCGACCAACCGTGCAAGTCTGAAGGCCGCATTTGTTTTTTATGGCACGGCGCCGGGAAGCAATGCTCAGGGCCAGCCATTCGCCGCCAACAAAGAAGCGATGACGAAGATCGGCGCGCCGGTCTACGGCTTCTATGCCGAAAATGATATGCGCATAAACGCGACAATCCAGGCGACCACTGATGCGATGAAGGAGTTGGGGAAGAAATACGATCCGGTAACTTACGCCGGCGCCGGGCACGGCTTCATGCGGGCCGGCGAGCCGAACGCGCCTGAGCCGAAGGCTCCGGAAGCCAAGGGCGATGAAGCCGCCGACAAGAAAGCCGCCGACGATTATCAAAAAGCGCTGGCGATGTACAAAGCTAACCGCAAGGCGCGCGACGATGCCTGGGTTAGATGGAAAGCAATTCTGGCGAAGCTATAAGTAGAAAGGAATGAATTAGACAGGATTTACAGGATTTACAAGATTTGCATGTACAGAGATTCAAAGATCACGGGCAAGAGTCCGGTTCGTTCCTGTTTGATAAATCATGTGAATCATGTAAATCCTGTCTATTCATTTCCAAATCCCTGGTCCGGGAGTCAGTACCATTCGCGTAAGCGAATGGGATAAGGAAGTACGATTGCCAAGGCACTTGATTAACCCATCCGCTAACGCGGATGGTACTGACCTCGTTAAGCGAACCGTATGGTAGGCCCATGAAATCAAAGTTCATCATTGGTATCTTAATCGGTTTTTCTTTAATGTCGGCGATTGGTGTTACTCGTTCGAACGGTGTACCACCAAAAGCCGAAGACGACTTTCAACTCGTCAAAGTCGCCGACGGCGTCTATGCCGCGATCGCCAAGTCGGGCGGACTGGCTTCAGGCAACGCCGGATTCGTAATCGGCGATGACGGCGTGCTGATCTTCGACACCTTCTTTACGCCCGCCGCGCTCGAGGAACTAATCAGCGAAATTCAAACGCTCACGAAACTTCCGATCAAGTATGCGGTCAACAGCCACTATCACCTCGATCACACGGGTGGAAACCAGGTGCTGGCCGCGCGCGGCATCCCCATCTACGCACATGAGAATTTGTTGCAGTGGCAGACGGTAAAGAACAAGCGATTCCTGCCAGAGCCGGCGGTGCTCGAGAAGCGAAAGGCCGATGCAGCAAAACTTTTGGCCGACACTCCCGAAGATCAGAAAGACAAGCGCGTGCAAATCGAGAAGCAGATTCGCCGCATCGATGCGATGATGTCGATCAAGCTCACAAATCCGACGAAGACCTTCAAGTCCGGGATCATCGAACTCAAACTCGGCAAGCGCAAAGTTGTCCTCGCAACATTTCTCGGACACACCGGCGGCGACGTCGTGGCCTACGTTCCGGACGCCAACGTCGTCTTCACCGGCGACCTCGGTTGGTCAAAGACTTTGCCGAACCTGGTTGACGCGACGGTGAACGATTGGATTCCTACGCTCGATACGATGCTGAAGCAGCATCCTGCCGCAAAATTCGTCCCCGGCCATGGCAATGTCGCAGAACCTGCGGACATCAAAGACTTTCGCGATTATCTCGACGATTTACGCGCGCGCGTCAAAAAGGGAATTGACGGTGGCTTGACCGTCGATGAGGCAAAGAAGCAGTTGGCGCTGCCTGAGAAATACAAGAGCTTCGCGTTTCAGAACTTTGCTGTCCCCAATGTCGAGGACATGTACAAGGAACTGAAAGGAACGAAGCAGACGCAGTAAAGAGTTCCAGCTTGGCTCCCTCTCCGTTTGTGAGGGGACTCATATACTCGACTCAGCACAGCAACGCTTCGGGTTGCGCTTGGGAATCTGCTTTCAACTCGCAACTACTACTTGACCGAGATTCTTAGAACGTAGTGCGCGGAAGGATGCGCCACGACTTCCACGTAGTAGTCCTTCGTTTTGGGAACTCTGCCCACCCACTTGCGGCCGCCGTTGTATTCCGTGCCAAACGAGACCGGTTCCAGTGTCGGTGAATCGCCAACCCCGAAGCTGGCGGTATTATCGCCCTCGCTGCGCCACGAGATCTGAATCGTCAGCAAGCGTCCTTTGCGCACGTGCACCACGTAAGTGTCGTTTGCTTCTCCGCCTACTAAACCACGGACCGTGGTCGGTGCTCGTAAACGCTTAGGCTTCGACTCAGTTTGCGCCAGCGCGGTGCTGGTCAGAGTCGCCGCCATCAAAATTACTCCGAGCGCGAGAAGCATTTTTGTCAGTGGGCGCCGCATTTTTTGTCCTCCCGGTTTCAAAATGAATCATCGGCTCAATGAGGTCAGTACCATCCGCGTGCGCGGACGGGATAACTGGATCCCACCTGCTGACGCGGGTGGTACTGACTCCGTTAACCAGTGAATCAAGAATTTACATTATGGTAAAAGTCAGTTTGGACGTCTGCCGTGGATCGGTCAAATCATTTTAGTGATGGGATCGCAGACGCGCCCAATGTCGAGGACATGTACAAAGAACTGAAAGACACGAAGCAGACGCAATAACAATTTGTTACGCCTCGGAAGATGAAAGTGGCTCGCATTTGCGTGACATTTTTGTTTTCCAATAGAGAGCCTGATCGGTTGACGGCGTTTTGATATGGTTGCAGCATGAGCTCCCAGTTTGCTGGTGAAAACCTTGCAAAGTGACCGCCGAAGAAGTATAGATACGTTCAAGCAGCAGGTTCCTCGCTCAGGAGAATGACAGGTTAGCATCGCTGCTTCTTTGATTGCTGACATCAAGCCCGAGTTCTTCTCGGCCACTCCCTGCCACATCTCCATCACATGCTAACGCTGTGTTTACGTCTTAGCGTTACCTCATCCCCGGAGAAAAATCATGGACAAAAAGAATGATGTTGACCCTAACGCAATTCCAATCCCGCATGCACAAATGCGCGCCGCAGCCGAAGGCGCAGCGGACCTTCCCGGCGCAAAGATTTGCGAAGCGATCGAAGATCTGGCCGACGCGGAGATTCGTCGCCGTTGCACGCAAAAACAGTTCGAGCAGACGTCCGGCAATTGCGGTGAGCGCTGCGAGACCGTGGCCGAACCCAAGATTGTGCCCTGCTTCCGTTTGAGATGGGGAGATGGCCCACAAGATCAATTGGAAACCGACGATACCGAGGTGCTGTGCCTGACGGTTTGCAATCCGTATTCGAACGTTGTGCTGAAAAACTTCAACGTACAACTGTTCATAGTGCCGGCGGCAGGTGGTGCGATTCCCAATCAGCCCGACGGTACTCCGTCAGTTATGATTAGGCCACAGTTCAACATTTGCTTCGATGACATCCCGGCCTGCGACCCGCAGAAACCCAATCAGTCCTGCGTGTCGCGCGAAGTGGTGCTGATTGATCGCGGCGCAAAACCGGGTCAATACAAAGTCTTCGTTTTCTATTGCTTCGAAGCTTGCTTCACGAAGTTTAGTTTGCGAGACCCGGCGGTCTTCACCCTGGACTTGGTAGCCAGCTAGGCTTGCAAGCGCGACGTGCCGCAAGGTTATGGTGCGCGCAAATTAACCGCGAACGAAATTTCGCAACGGTTGAGTTGGTGCGATGCGTCAACTCAGCCGCCACGACGGCCCGCGTCTCCTCGAATCGGGAAGACGCGGGTCCTTTTGTCTTTTCTTAAGCCGCGCTTTATAAGTATGTACGCCGGGCCCAAATGTCTGAGAGCAATTCGCCAGATCCCTCATCCAGCATACGCGCTAAGAAGCGCCAGCCGGTTCTCTCGTCCCTTCGTCATCGCGATTTTCGCCTGCTGTGGATCGGACAAATCGTTTCGGTGATGGGATCGCAGATGCAGCTCGCGGCGATCAACTGGCACATTTATTTACTGACCAATTCGGCGCTGGCTCTGGGATTGGTCGGAGCCTGCCGCGCAGTCCCGATCATTTTGTGTTCGCTGATGGGCGGGGTCGTCGCGGACGTCGTTGATCGACGGCGTCTCATGATGACGACGCAAACCTTGATGCTGATGACTAGTGGCACGCTGGCGCTGGTGACCTTTTCCGGATTGACGCGCGTGTGGCCAATTTTCCTGCTGACCGCAATCTCATCCGCGGCCTGGGCTTTTGACACGCCCGCGCGCCAGTCACTGATGCCGATGCTGGTGCCGGCGAAAGATTTTCAAAACGCCGTCAGCCTCAGCATGCTGATGTTTCAGATCGGATTGATCACCGGGCCGCCGCTGGCCGGCTTTCTGCTGGCGAGCCACAGCCCGGGATTGGTCTACGCGATTAACGCAGCGTCGTTTGTCGCGATCATCGTGGGCCTCGCCCTCATGCACGTGAGTGGCAAGCCGGAGAAAGGTGAAAGCGAGGCGCCGCGAATCAGCGTTCAAGCATTGACCGAAGGTCTGCGTTTTGTCTGGCACACCCCGATTATCGTTCAGACAATGACGCTCGATTTTGTAGCGACGTTCTTTGCTTCAGCCAACCAGTTGCTTCCGATTTATGCCAAAGACATCCTGAATGTGGGCGCGCGTGGTTATGGATTCATGGCCGCCGCGCCCGCCGCCGGCGCGATCGTCACGGGCCTGATCATGGCGCGTTTCGGAACGTTGAAGAAGCAAGGCACGACTGTGATTGTTTCGGTCGCCTTCTACGGCGCGGCGACAATCGCGTTTGGCGTGTCGCGCGCATTCTGGTTTTCGCTTTTGATGCTGGCAACAACCGGCGCGGCCGACACGGTGAGCACGATCCTGCGGCAGACGATTCGCCAACTGGTGACACCGAACAATCTGCGTGGGCGCATGACCTCGATCAATATGATTTTCTTCATGGGTGGCCCACAATTGGGCGAAGTCGAAGCGGGCACGCTCGCGCACCTGGTCGGCGCGCCGATATCTGTAATAGTGGGCGGCGCCGCCTGCGTAGTTGCCGCATTCCTGGCGTTCATTAAGGCGAAGAGTTTGAGGGAGTATGAGCAGTGAAGGGCAGAAGGCCGTGGGCAGTAGGCAGTGAGCAGCGGGAGTCAGCCCACGATGATTCAAGATTCAAGATTCAAAATTCAAGATTCACAACTCAAAACACAAAACATAAAACATCATGCTCTGGACTGAACTGGAAACTTCGACTCATCAGGATCACGTCATCAAGCACGTGCTGGGCGCAACTGTGCTCGGTTGGTTCGTGGCTGGTGACGCGGCTTACTTTGTGCTCGATATCGGGATGCTTTGGACGGTTTATGTCGATAGCGAAATGAATCTTCTGCCGCAGGGCTTTGGAATCGCGGAAATGGAAGGCGACGAAATAACCGGCGCTCTGCGAACTGAATTAGCAGCAGACGTCGATCTGCTTTCGCAAAAAGGCCGAGACGTTCAGGGGTTGAAACGATTTACCGCGGCGCCGGTCGAATGTTTGATCACTTCGGTGGAAGTATTTAGCGAGGACGATCGGCGAATGATCATGATCCAGGGAGAAACAGCCAGCCTGAGAATCGAAAGTTCAATCAGCGACGGCAAGCTGCGCATTGATGCGGCCTAAAGTGGCACAGACTTCAGTCTGTGAGGCTCAGTATCCACAGACTGAAGGCACGTCTGATTAATTACTTTCGACGCGTAGCGTCGATCTGACTTTAGCCCGGCCTTTCAAGGCCGGAAAAGTGTGGACGGAGTTGTCGCGTCGCGTAGCGACGCCTGAAACCCAATGTGAATTCAGTCGTCGCTACGCGACGAGAAACCCCTGACCACCTGATCCCGGCGTTGAACGCCGGGCTAAATTCATACCGACGCTACGCGTCGAAGACACTTGATCGGGGTTCCCGAAACCTGTGCCACAATTCACGCGCCGAATGCGCGTGCCGCAAAAACCTGTTGGCGGAAAACGCGGCGTCGTGATAAATACGAGCGGCGTTATCCACTCCGCATGAACTGGTCCCAAGTTTACGATCCGCTAAACAACGTCGTGCTTTCGACGGCGCTGGCCGCGCTGCCGATTTTGGTCCTGCTCGGAAGCCTCGGCGTCTTTCGCATCCGCGCGCATTTTGCGGCGTTGCTCGGACTCGCGACGTCAATCGTCGTGGCGGCCTTTGTGTTTCGCATGCCGGTAAAAATGGTTTTTGCCAGCGCGGGATACGGCGCCGCCTATGGTCTGTTTCCGATCGGCTGGATAGTTCTCAACGTGATTTTTCTTTATCAACTGACGAACGAATGCGGACTGTTTGAGAAGCTCCGGCACAGCATCACCGGATTAACTGAAGATAAGAGACTGCAACTCCTGTTGGTCGCCTTCAGCTTTGGCGCTTTCATCGAAGGCGCTTGCGGTTTCGGAACGCCGGTCGCGGTGACAGGCGCAATTCTAATTGGCCTGGGCTTTGCGCCTTTGTCGGCGTCGGGGCTTTCGCTGATTGCCAACACGGCGCCGGTGGCATTTGGCGCACTGGGCGCGCCGCTGATTGGATTGCAGGGCGTGACGGGTCTGGATCTAAAAGCTTTGAGCGCGATGGTGGGTCGTCAGCTTCCGTTCTTTTCAATGCTGGTGCCGTTCTGGTTGATCTGGGCGTTCGCCGGCTTTCGCGGCATGCTCGAAATCTGGCCCGCAATTTTGGTGGCCGGCGTGGCGTTCGCCGTGCCGCAGTTCCTCGTTTCAAATTTTCATGGCCCGTGGTTGGTGGATGTGGTTGCGGCATTTGTTTCGATCGGAGCGTTGGCCACGTTCCTGAAGTTCTGGCAGCCGAAGAAGATTTGGAAAGTATCAGAAGCCCGACCGTCAGGGAGGGCAACCATCGATAAAGGTGCCGACGAAGATCACACGGAGTCGTCTGTGCACGTTGCCCTCCCTCACGGTCGGGCTTCGGACAGGTTTCGTCCCTGGATGCCGTGGATAATTCTCAGCATCGTGGTTTTTGTTTGGGGACTGCCCCAGGTGAAAGGATTTCTCGATAGCATCGCCGCGCCCAAGATTCCAGTTTACGGTCTGAACAAACTCGTATTGCGCGTGCCGCCCGTCGTGGCAGCTCCCGCGGCGGAAAATGCCGTATTCAATTTCAACTTTTTATCAGCGTCGGGCAGCGGTATCTTTCTGGCGTCGATTATCGCCGGCTTCGCGATGGGTTATTCCGTTCGCGGCATGCTCATTATTTATTGGAAGACGCTGAAGCTGGTTCGCTATTCGCTGATCACGATCGCGGCGATGATGGCGTTAGGATTTTCGACGCGGTATTCAGGAATGGACGCGACGCTGGGGCTGGCCTTTGCTCGCACCGGTTGGCTGTTTCCATTTTTCGGTACGATGCTCGGCTGGCTGGGTGTCGCGCTAACCGGATCTGATACTTCATCGAACGTTCTGTTCGGCAGTCTGCAAAAGATCACCGCGACCCAACTCGGGCTCAGTCCGATTCTGATGGGCGCGGCGAACAGTTCCGGCGGCGTGATGGGAAAGATGATCGATGCACAATCGATCGTCGTCGCCAGCACGGCCACCCGTTGGTATGGACACGAAGGCGACATTCTGCGATATGTGTTCTTTCACAGCCTGGCGCTCGCGGCGTTGGTAGGAGTCTTGGTCATGCTCCAGGCGTATGTGCTTCAATTTATGATTGTGAAGTGATGGTTGGAGGGTTTGACTCCCTCTCCTTTTGGGAGAGGGCTGGGGTGAGGGCTTAGTACGGCAAGCTGGTAATAATTCACCGGGCTTTAGCCCGCTTGGAGTTGCGGGCTGAAGCCCGCAGCGAGGTGGTGGTTGCCGTCTGCCTCAGGCCCTCACCCCAACCCTCTCCCAAAGGGAGAGGGAGTCAAACCGTACCACCTAAAGTAGTCACCTGATTTACCTTTGCGGAACTTTGCGTCTTGGCGACTTTGCGTGAAACTCGTCTTCTGATCGATTACTCGCGCTAAGCCGCAAAGGCGCAAAGAAAACCGCAAAGGGCATTACAGAGATTCCTGCAAGAAGTAATTCCGGAGGAGCCATGGTTCGATCAACCGTCATCTCTCTACTATTTATCGTCACTGCCGGTTTTTCAATTCACGCGCAAACATCTTCGCGCCAGGCGATGATGGCTAACGTTGACCCGGCCCTCATCAACGGATTGCGTTACCGTCTGATCGGTCCTTCGCGCGGCGGACGCGTTACCACGGTGACCGGCGTGCCTTCGCAACCGAAGACTTTCTACATGGGCGTCGCCAGCGGCGGACTGTTTCGCACGACTGACGGCGGCGCGACGTGGGTGCCGATTACTGACGGCAAGGTTCCTTTGGGTTCAACCGGATCGGTCGCGGTCGCCGATTCCGATCCGAATGTGATTTATCTCGGCACCGGTTCGGACGGCGTGCGCAGCAACGTCTCGACCGGGCGCGGCGTGTACAAGACGACCGACGGCGGGCAGACATGGAAGTTCCTTGGTCTGTACGACGCGGGCCAAATCGGAGCGGTGCGGATTCATCCGACTAATCCGAACATCGTTTGGGTCTCGGCAGTCGGCGATGCATTCAAATCAAATTCCGAACGCGGCATCTTCAAGACGACCGACGGCGGCCAGACCTGGCGCAAAGTACTTTTCGTTTCGGATCAGATCGGAGCCATGGATGTCGAGTTGCAACCCGGCAATCCCGACGTGGTGTACGCCTGGATGTCACGGCTCGAGCGCAAGCCCTGGACGATCATCAGCGGCGCGCGCGAAGGCGGTTTCTACAAGAGCACAGACGGCGGCGAGCACTTCACCAAGATCACTACCGGATTGCCCAACGAATTGATCGGCAAAGCGAATCTCGCGGTGACCGCAGCGAAACCCGATCGCATTTATGCCCTGGTGGAAGCAAAACCCGGCGGTGGTTTATATCGTTCGGATGATGCCGGACAGACTTGGACCGCGATGAAACCGCAGCCGGCGCAAATTGGCGCCGCGATGATCCAGAGGCCTTTCTATTACGCGACGCTCGGCGCTGATCCGACTAATGCCGACGTGGTTTATGCCGGCGCCGAAGGCTTCTACAAATCAACTGACGGCGGCAAAAATTTTGCGGTTTTTCGCACGCCGCATGGCGACAATCACGACATCTGGATCAATCCAAAAGATGGTCAGACGATGATCCAATCAAATGACGGCGGCGCGAACGTCTCGTTCGATGGCGGGCGCACCTGGTCGTCGTTGCTGAATCAACCGACGTCGGAAATTTACGGCATCTGGGTTGATAACCAATTCCCTTACAAGCTGTACGGCGCGCAACAGGACAACTCGACGATCATCATTTCGAGCCAGCCCGACGCGCAGGGTCGCGAAGATTGGCGCACCGGTCCCGGATGCGAGACCGGACCGATCATGCCTTATCCAAAAGATCCGAACATCGTTTACGGATCGTGCAAAGGGCAGTACGGCGTGATGAATTTGAAGACCGGACAGGAGAAAAATTATTGGGTTGGAGGTCAGTCGCTTTACGGCAATCCGGCCAGCGATTTGATCCTGCGCTTCCAACGCGTCTCGCCGATGGCGACTTCGCCCCACGATCCCGAAGTTCTCTATTACGGATCGCAGTACCTGCATCGCACGCGCGACAAGGGCGTGACCTGGGAAAAAATTTCTCCCGATCTCACAGCAAATCCGGCTTGTTGTCAGGGCGCCAGCGGCGAGCCGATTACGCGCGACGTTACCGGCGAAGAGTTTTACAGCACGCTCTACGCAATTGCCGAGTCGCCCCTGGAGAAGGGCGTGATTTGGACTGGCTCGAACGATGGCCCATTTCATGTCACGCGCGACAACGGCAAGACATGGACGAACGTCACGCCGAAAGATCTTCCTGAAGGCGGCCGCGTGCAGTACATCGATGTTTCGCCGCATCGCAAAGGCTCGGCTTACTTTGCCGTCTATCGTTGGCTGCTCGGTGACTATCAGCCTTACTTGTATCGCACGGACGATTACGGAAAAACCTGGAAACGGCTGACCGACGGCAAGAATGGAATTCCAAAAGATTGGCCCACGCGGGTGGTGCGCGAAGATCCTGATCGTGAAGGGTTGCTCTACGCGGGAACTGAATTCGGCATGTTCATTTCGTTCGACAATGGCGGGCACTGGCAGACTTTTCAGTTGAATCTGCCGAATGTGCCGATCACGGACATCAAAGTGCATCGGAAAGATTTGATTGTTTCGACTCAGGGCCGCGCGCTCTGGATCATCGACAACATCACGTCGCTTCATCAACTTGCTCCGCAGACAACGTCAGCACCGCAACTCTTCAAACCGCGCGACGGCTATCGTACGCGTACGAGTCCCGCGAATCTCGGCCCCACATTCGAATATTATCTGCCGTCGGCGCCTGCCGGCGCGGTTACGCTGGACATACTCGATGCGAAAGGCGCGGTAATCAATTCCTACAACAGCGATGCTCCACAGCCGGGTCGTGGTGGGCGCGGAGGAGGCGGAGGCATGCCGGGAGTTGGCGGCGCGGGGCCGGAGTCGCAGCCGGAAGATCCCGACTCGCCCGCCGCGAGAAGAGGCGGGCCACCACCACCGCGAGTCACGAAGACGGCGGGACTCAATCGCGTCGTTTGGGACGTCAAGAATAAAGAGGGCGTGACTGTGCCGCCCGGTCGATACGAGGCACGTTTGAAAATCGGAAGCAGCACGCTGAGTGAGGCGTTCAACGTGCTAATCGATCCGCGCGTCGCCGAAGAGGGAATCACGGTCGCCGACTTGCAATCTCAGTTCGAACACAACATGCGCATGCGCGAACTGGTCACGGGAGTGAACCAACTGGTGGCGCGCCTGCGCGACGCCCAAACAAAGATGCGCAACGCCGCGACGGCTGATAACGAGATGGCGGCTAAAGTAACGGCCCTGGCAGGCAAGCTTTTGAGTGAGCCGGTGCGCTACGGCAAGCCTGGACTGCAGGCGCACATCACTTATCTGGCCGGCATGACCGCGAACGTCGATCAGAAAATCGGTCGTGACGCGATCGAACGATATGCGATCCTGAAGAAAGAATTTGATGCGGTTCGCGCTGAGGTCGATCGAGTGTTGGGACCGGCGCAACCTTCGACAACGGATCGTGAGCGTTAGTAGTGGCACAGACTTTAGTCTGTGATTATTCGTCAACGTTGTTTAGAGTCGGGCTACGGCCCGACTCTCTTTTTATCTTGAGATGGCGGGCGGTAGCCCGCCTCTAAACTATTTGGACTAGTAAAGAATCAAACACAAAGTCACCAAGCCACAAAGGCTATTCTTCAGAATTCTTCCTTCGTGACTTTGTGTCTTCGTGGTTAACCGATTCGATTGGTTCGATCAGAGACTAAAGTCTGTGCTACTTAAGCCGCCTCAACAGCGCCCGTAATCTGGCGGGCGCCCGCGGCGAATTCCCCTGGCGCAAGTCCGGCCGCGCAAATCCACGTTGAATGGTTAAGTTGATATCTGCGTCGGTGACATAGCCGGCTGCCAGAGCTTCATGCAAATACGAAAACCAAAGCTCGCCGTGCGGGTGGCCGTAATACTTCCACGGCTGCGTAAATAGATTCGTGTAGTGAACGATCTTGGTATCGGAGTCGACGCGATCGAACACATTCCACGATGGATCGAGTTCGCCTATCTGGTAAGGATGGTGCGCCAGAAACCTCTTCCCCATTTGCGAGAATTCAGTGTAGGTGAATACGCCTCGATCGATTTCATCGAAGATGTTCTGTAGAGGAAAGCGGCTACGCTCACAGTCGATGAGCATCACACTCAGTCCCCACATCTTCTCGCCATCACTCTCGGCGTATTCTCGTTTTGCCAGAAAGTCACAGCCTTCCATCGCCAGATCAAACAGCGCGCTGTTGTCGGCGAGGCAAATCATGTCAGAGTCGAGATAGATAGCGCGTCCTTGAAAAGAACAGAGTTCCGGAATCAGGTAGCGATACAGACTGAACTCCGTGAGGTTTCGATATTTCAGGTGCAGCGGAAGGGGCGCGGCTAATGGCGGCTGGCCGTCTTTTTCGACGGAATTGTGCGTGCCATTGAAAACCGAAATGTCGAGATCTCTTTGAGTGTGTTTGCGCAGCGAATAGATGAGGACTTTTCTTTCAAGCAGACTCTGCTCGCCCGATCCGATAAAGATTTTCACGGCGTCAGCGGCCATCTACTGACTCAACGCCTCTTCCAGAGAGATGCGCTCAAACACCTCGAGCGCTCCTCCGCGAGTGGCGTTCCATATCTTTCGACCCCGGGCTTCATAGAATTCTCGGGCGCACTGCATCGCACGTTCGGCCCGATTGATTTGGGGAGCGTAACGTTCTTCACCCGGCTTGAAATATTCCGACGTGAAGTGATCGGATGGATCATTCGTCGCATGAACAATCGTGTCGGAACCTTCATGGCCGACTGAATAATTGAAGTCCACGCCGAGCAGATACACGTCGGTAAATCCCATGAAGTAGGCGAGTTGCAAACTGATGTAAGTCACCATGTAGCCGCAAAAAACATTACGGCAGGCGTTGCCTGAGAACCGGGGAAACCGGTGCAGGTCCAGAAGATTTCGCGGATACTCAACGACTTTCTTTTCTCCGCGAAAGAGCAAACCCCACTCGTCGCTCACGAATTTCACGAAGCCTTTCATTGCGCGAATTTCATCGTGATGCTGGCGAATCATATGATCGTCTTCGACCACGTAGTAAGACGGCCGCCAGTCGGTCTGATCAAATGCGAGATAAATTTTGTTCGCCGCAAAAGTGAGTTCTGATCTGAGCTGGTCGAGGTCCGACATGCGCAGGCTGGGGCCGTTGCCGATAATGAAGCAGCGCTTTCCCGGATGGCGGTTCTTGAACTGCTTGAGCTGCCGAAACCTGATGAAGCCGGTGCTGCGCTTTTTTAAATATGGCAGCAGGCGCTCGCGGTTGCGATAAGCGTAGAGCGGATTGATGCACTGATCCAGAGTCATAAACGGTTAGCGGCTCACGAACAAGAGTCGGGGTTACTCCGTTAAGAACTTATTTGAGAAGCCGCCTTTTGGGTAGCGCAAAGACTATCACAAGCCGGAACCTGAACGCCTCTTTTTCAGGGGCGCTTCACGTTTGTTAATTCTGCAACCTCGAGTTTTCCGGTGCCCCTACTATCATTGTCGTACACGATGTATACAGTAATTGCACCATTGGAATTGGATGATTTGACCGCCAACCCCTCTGCTTTCATCTCTGTCTCAAACACGCAACTCTTTGATAAGTCCGAAACATGCCTGAATCCGTCTGTCACATCGACAGATTGTTTATTGATTTCCGTCTCGCTGACAAACCAAAGCCTGTTTCCGTAAAAGGTATCCGTGCCCTGGATCTCCGTAGCCGTAATCACTATGAATCCTTTCCACTCCTTCACGTATTCGATTGACGAAAGATGCCAGCTAATCGCCTGGGTTTTTCGCGCGTCGAAGCGGAAATATTTGTCTGGCGTCAGAACTTGACCTTCTTTCAGGTTGGTAATGTCCGCTCGATGAACGCGAATAACATCCGATGATTCATCACGAAAACCGACAACCAGGAACCTTCTGCTGTCGCTCTCTTGAATGGCTAGACCTTCAATTTCACCATTCGAGACCTTTACCGTAGTCGTTAATGGAGCCACCACGGAAAACCCGACGCCGAAGCGGAAGCGAATTAGTGTGCCTCTTGAGCTGATCACATAAAAATTGCCAGCCGTATCTTTCGCCATTGCTTCGCAAACGATCGGAAAATCAAATTTTGAAGTGGCCGCCAGCGCCGTGCCTTCAGTGTCAAAAGCCAGCAACTGCGGCCGCTTGTCATGCGCGATCAAAATAGACTTATCATCGATCGGAACCACGGCCGACGATTCAACCTTGCCGCCATTCTTATCTTTGATTTCCGTTAGCGTCTTTGTAAGGCGGGTTATCTCTTGTCCGTAAAGGCAATTGTTGTGAGACGCAGAGACCGCAAGTGCCGAGACGGCAAGCAAAGGTCCAATCTTTTCATGTTTCCTCCCGGCTCTCTGTCCGTTTTTGAAATCCTGCCGGCGCGTGCCCACCGCGTAAAGGGAACGGTGAGCAAGAAGAACAGAGAAAATAGATGAGTCCTGAGATAGTGTAGATTCTTTTCTACTACCCGTGACGTGTCAAGAGTTAGTCGGGCCACGGTATCGCTTGGGTCTGGCCGTCATGCTCCCCGCCGTAACTTAGGTTAGAATTCACTTATGATAAGACATGCTCATTCAGCACTCCGCCTGTGTGTACTTTTGATTTCGTTTGCCGTCGTTGCGGTCGCCGCGCCGCAAACGATGCGGATCGATTACTTTCATACCGGTGACGCCAAACAGGAAATCTTCAGTTTCGATCGAGCGGTCATTGAGCCTTTGCCCTGGCCGGGCGATCCAACTAAATCGCTCGATGACACGAACCTGGGGAAATACTTTTTCGAAGTCCGGGATCAGAAAACACAACGCGCGCTGTATTCGCGAGGCTTCGCTTCAATCTATGGCGAATGGGAGACGACCGAAGAAGCCCAAAAGATCACCCGCACCTTCAGTGAATCGTTCCGCTTTCCCGCACCCGATCAGCCGTTTGAAGTCTTTCTGAAGAAGCGTGACTCGAAGAACAACTGGATCGACATCTGGAAAACGTCCGTCGACCCACGGGATATTTTCATCGACCGGGCGAAGCCGCGCGCGCCGGCGCCGCTTATTCCCATTCAGAAGATGGGTGATCCGGCGACGAAAGTTGATCTGCTTTTACTCGGTGACGGATACACGGCGCGAGAGTCTGCGAAGTTTGTGGCCGACGCGCGCCGCTTGATCGCGGTCCTGTTTGCGACCTCACCATTCAAAGAGCATCGATCTGATTTCAATGTTTGGGGACTTTGTCCACCGGCGGCCCAATCCGGAATTTCCCGGCCCTCGACCGGAATTTATCGAGACTCAATTTCGACTTACGACGCGTTCGGCTCTGAGCGCTACATTCTCGCGTTCGACAATCAAAGGCTGCGCAAGGTGGCCCAGTTCGCGCCTTACGAGTTCATCGAAATTCTGGTTAACGGCCGCACTTACGGCGGCGGCGGCATTTTCAATTTGTACAGCACCGTCGCCGTTGACAATGCGTTTGCGAATTATGTCTTCGTGCACGAGTTCGGGCACCACTTCGCCGGCCTGGCCGACGAATATTACACGTCGCCGGTTGCCTACGCGCCCGCGGGCGAACGCATCGAGCCCTGGGAATTGAATGCGACGGCGATGCTCGATAAAGACAATCTCAAGTGGAAGGATCTGGTGGCGGCGGACACGCCTTTGCCGACGCCCTGGAACAAGGAAGAGTTCGAGGCCTACTCGCGCGACTATGGCCGGCGGCGCGCGCAACTGCGGAAAGACAATCGACCGGAGAGTGAAATGGAAGCCTTGTTTCGCGAAGATCGTGTGCGCGTTGATGCGATGATGGCCAAAGAGAAGTACGCGGGCAAGGTCGGCGCGTTCGAAGGCGCGATGTACGAAGCGAAGGGATACTATCGCCCGCAGGTTGATTGCATCATGTTCTCGCGCACAAATTATTTTTGCGCTGTCTGTGGGCGGGCGATCGAAAAGGTGGTCAAGCTTTATTCCCGCACGTAACGCAAATTGAGGCGGAAAGACAATAGACAGGATTAACAGGATTTGCAGGATGAACGGAAAAAGAAGCCTTAACTGCTTCATCATGTAAATCTTGTAAATCCTGTCCAATTATTCATCCGCTTTAGTTTCCTCTTTCGCAATTTCACATTAAAATGCTGACGCGTTGGAATCCCTTCTCCGAAAGGAATTTTATGAAATCTCGTCTCTTGCTCGTCTTCGTGTCGATCACTCTGCTTACCGGCTCGGCTTTTGCTCAAAAGCGGAACATCACGGAAAAGGACCTGTTTAATTTTGTCTGGATTGCCGACCCGCAGGTGACGCCGGACGGCGCGCGCATCGCGTTTGTGCGCGTGACCGTGAACGATCGGAAGGATGGCTATAACACGGCCATCTGGATGGTGCCGACGACGGGCGGCGAACCGCGCCAGATGACCGCCGGCCCGAGAGATTCACAGCCTCGCTGGTCGCCAGACGGAAAGTTTCTGTGTTTCGTGCGTTCGCCGGAAGTTAGCGGACGCGTCGAGCCGGGACAGCTTTTCATGTTGTCGATGGACGGCGGCGAGGCCTTTCAGTTTACGACGCTGCCGCGCGGCGCAGGCAATCCGCAATGGTCGCCTGACGGCAAGATGATCGCCTTCGGCAACAGTGCGACACCTGAAGAGATCGCTAAAGCCGCGCCCAAACCTAGTCCGTCGTCAACCGCTAGTCCGTCTTCGAGTCCGAGCGCCTCGCCGGAACGCGAGAGCGACGTGCGCGTGATCACGCGCGCGATCTATCGATCGAACGACTCGGGTTATGTCGATTTCAAACATCAAACGCACATTTGGGTGGTCACGGCGCCGCGCACCGGCGATGAAAAGGTCACGCCCAAACAACTCACGAGCGGACGGTACAGCGACGGCAACGGTACGTGGGCCAAAGACAGTTCGCGCATCTATTTCGTTTCCGATCATCGCGACGAACCTTATTACGAACTGGGTAAGACCGATATTTATTACGTCGCCGCCAACGGTGGCGCGGTGACGAAACTGAATTCGATCGACATGGGCACTGGTCAATTCTCGATGAGTCCCGACGGCAAGCAGGTCGCCTTCTATGCTTCGACCAACCAACCGGTGCGCTCGTACACGCAGCCTGATTTGTGGGTGTTGGATTTAGCGCCCGATGCGAAGCCGCGAAATTTAACCGCCAATTTTGATTTCGATTTGGGTGGCGGCGTTGGCGGCGATAACACTGCACCGCGCGGCGGCGGCGGATTTCCGCCGGTTTGGTCAGCCGACGGACGCAGCATCGTTGCGCTTTATGGGAAAGAAGGAAAGGCCAACCTCGGTTCGTTCGACGCGACGAGTGGAAAACTAACTGACGTGACCAGCGGCAACCAGGCAGTCGTGAGTTTTCGCGCGACGCGTGATGGTTCTCAGTTTGCTGTTTTGATTTCCACGCCGACGCGAATTGGCGATCTATTCTGGCTCGAGAAGGCCGGCGGGACGCCGAAGAAGCTGACGAAATTCAACGATGAATTATTCGCCAAACTCAATCTCACTGAGCCGGAAGAAATCTGGTACACGAGCTTTGATGGCAAGAAGATCCAAACCTGGGCGCAGAAGCCGCCCGACTTTGATCCAAACAAAAAATATCCGCTGATCCTGAACATTCACGGCGGACCGCATGCGGCGTATGGCTTCGTTTTCGATCATGAATTTCAATGGATGGCGGCGAAGGGCTATGTCGTGCTGTATCCAAATCCGCGCGGCAGCACGACCTATGGCCAGGACTTCGGTAACATCATTCAATACAACTATCCCGGCGATGATTACAAAGACTTGATGGCCGGCGTTGACGAGCTGCTCAAGCGCGGCTACATCGATCAGAACAAGATGGGTGTGACGGGCGGCAGCGGCGGTGGGCTGCTCACGAATTGGACGATTGGTCATACCGATCGTTTCCAGGCGGCGGTCTCGCAACGCGACATCGCGAGCTGGACCAGTTGGTGGTACACGGCCGACTTCACACTGTTTCAGCAGACCTGGTTCAAGGGTGCGCCGTTCGAAGATCCGGAGGATTTCAAAGCGCGCTCACCGATCACCTACATCGACAAAGTGAAGACGCCTTTGATGGTGATTCTCGGCGAAGCCGATTGGCGCACGCCGACCTACGCCGGCGGCGAAGAGATGTTTCGCGCGCTGAAGTATCGGAAGATTCCAACGGTCATGGTCCGCTTTCCGAACGAGACGCACGAGCTGTCGCGCTCAGGCCAACCCTGGCATCGCATCGAGCGGCTGCAACACATCGTCGGCTGGTTCGATAAGTGGTTGATGGGTGTGTCGAAGCCGGAGTATGACATCGGCACGCCGGACACGGTCACGACCAGCAGCAGGCAGTGATTGGGAGGCAGCGTTAGTTGCCCGCCATGATTCCGAAAGCCCACAACGACGAGACGGTTGTGCGCTTCGCGCTCATAGCGGGCCCCTCGCTCCCTATTACGTGAACCGAATTAGCTGGGAAGATTATGCTGCCATTCGTTCAGCTTCGCCGTCGGGTCGATCAGATCCCGACGCCGCATGAATGGTACGCCGTCCGACGTTTTCTTAGTCTGGTTACCTCTCACAGTCAGCGGCCCTTGCGCACTCTTGTCGTAAAGCTCCAGATGCAGCATGGAATTGACGATGCCGGTGAGATTGCCAACCTTTGCGATTGGCTGGCCGGCCGTGACGTGATCGCCCTGACGAACAAGCGTGGAGCGTTGAATCTCGCCATAACGGGCCAGAAATGAGCCGTGGTCAATCTCCAAAGCGAAAGTGCCCTGATAAAAATCATACGGCCCCAGCGTCACCCGCCCGTCCGTGATGGCGTGTATGATAGTGCCTTCCGGGAAATAGAGATCACAGGCGGCATGCGCGCGCCTCCCGCCACTGCGACGCGCTCCGAAGCGGCGAATCCCCTCTGTCCAGTTCACGCTGGGTAGTTGTTTGAACGGAAAGAAAAACGTTGCATTTGCCGACGGGGTCACGGAAGGGCCGGCGCTGGATCCGGTGTCCCCGGCAGGTTGGTCATCGTCAGTGCCGTCAAGCGTCTTCACTAGTTCTCGCCACGTCCTCTGGCCCACTCCAATGACGCCGTCGGGCGCACTCATGAAAGTACGTTGGAATGCTTCGATTGCCTTGATTGTGCCGGAGTTCTGCTCGTTACGGCTGATGAGTCCATCAGTGCCGTTCGGGTCGAACTGAGGCTGGGTCAGAATCATTGAGGCGGTACGCAACATATCCTGCACCGCCTCGACATCGTCTTTTGCGTTCTTAGCGCCTCTACTCCAGCGCCCCACAGAACCTGTAATCTCTAACTGCGGGGCTGTCGTGTTATCTGGCATTGAATCCCTCCTAGTGTTGTTTGATTGTCTGGCTCGACGGCACGCCAGGTAATGCAGGAGCCGCCCCGTGACGTCACTTTTCATTCGCCCTTTGTCACTAACGCCCCAAAACCCGTCTAAAACACTCACCGCAAATGTGAAAGCGTTCGATCGATGAAGGCAATCAGTCTATGCGGCCGGCGCTGAAAAGTTGCAGCATCTTATCCCCGATGTCGTGAAAAGTCTTGACCCGCGGCAGAGTTCAGGGTTTCATATCTAGCTTGATAGGGCGTCCTGGGGTGAAGACTTACTTTCTTATTTCCCTCTCCTTCCGGGAGAGGGCCAGGGTGAGGGATTTAGTCGGCCAGGTTAAGTCTCCTTCTCTTGAAGAGAATGAGTGGCTGCTTTTACCTGGCTAGGCCCTGATACGCAGTCCTTCGCCCAGCGGGAGAAGGGGGAATTCGTCGCGCAGCAATGGCCGATCCTTCGAAAGAAATCATTAAAGCCGCAAAGTCTGGCGACACGTCGCGTATGAGAGACTTGCTTGCGACCGATAATTCTTTGGTGAATGCTCGAGACCAGGACGGCTCCACGGCTTTGCACTGCGCGGTCTGGAAAGGTCACCAGGAAGTCGTCGCTCGGTTGATTGATGCGGGCTCGGACGTTAATTCGCACAATGAGAATGATCATTGGGGCACGACGCCTTTGCACGCGGCCGCGCATGCGAATCAGGCAGCGATCGCGGAACTCCTGATTGAGCGTGGCGCGGATGTGAACGCCAAAGACCGTGAGGGACGGACACCGATGTTCCATACCACTTTTCATAAGGCCAAAGCGGTGGCGAAGATTTTGGAGAAGCACAATTAGTTTCCTCCGTGTCTCTGATCTCGCGGAGGCGCAGAGAAAGTGAACCATCATGATTACTGACCTCTTTACTCATCTGAATGCAGAAGAACTCGTAGCGGGTTTGGAACACATTCGTTGCGCACCGAAAGACGAAGGCGTGCTGGATTTGATCGTGCGCCGGCAGGCCATCAATGAAAGGGAAGTGCTCGAGCAAGCCGAACTAGATCTTGTTGAGGGCCTCGTGGGCGACACCTGGAACCGTCGACGCAGCACGAGCACGCCCGATGGTTCGCCCAACATCGAGATGCAGATCACGGTGATTAATTCACGGGTCGCGGCGCTGGTCGCTCAGGAGAAAGACCGCTGGCAGCTCGCCGGCGATCAGCTCTATCTCGACATGGATTTGAGTGCGGATAATCTGCCGGCCGGGGCGAGACTGGCTATCGGTTCGGCCGTGATCGAAGTTACCGCACCGCCGCACCTCGGCTGTCGAAAGTTCGTCGCCCGCTTTGGCGTGGAAGCGATGAAGTTCGTCAATTCCCCGGTGGGCAAAGACCTGCGGTTGCGCGGCATACATGCCCGGGTCATTCAACCGGGCACAATTCGCACGGGCGATATCGCGCGAAAGAGTTGAACAATAAACAACCACACAGAGGAAGAACTAATCGGCGAAGAACATTTGAATCCGTGGAAGAATCTAATTCTGCTTAATTCCTCTCGCCGTCTTCTCCGGGTCCTCTGTGGTAAATGAAATCAGGATGAAGAAAGCCAACCAAATCATTTATGGACTGTTCGGCGCCGGGGCGATCCTGATCGGAATTGTCTCGCTGATGTTTCAGGGCCTGTTTATTCCTGAGGCACAACGCACTATCGAACTGACGCACGTAATTCGCGAAGGGGGAGCCGGGGAAATCTTCGTTGGTCTGCTGTCCATCTGGTGCATCTTCAACTATGAACGAAGAGCTGCCGTCCATTACTGCCTAATCGTGTTTACGTTTCTGATGGCCGCGATTCACTGGTTTGATTATTTGACGGGACACCGGCCCTTCATGTCGCCACTCTTGAATTCGGTGCCGTTAATTGTGTTGTTGTTGATGACGATCGGAATGAAGTCAGTACCGGGAGCGAGAGCGACCGGGTCCGACTGATCAGGAATCGAAAGCCGACCCGGTCGCTATCGCTCCCGGTACCGACCTCAGGGCTGAGTCTCAAGGCTGATCCAAAAACTCGCGAATTAACTTCTGTTCTTTTTCATCCTTGATGCGCGTGAATAATTTCGTTCCCAGCCTGGTGATCGTTTCCGGCTTGTCGAACGGCATCTTGAGGTAGACTTGTCCGCCCTGAAAGTGACAGGGCTGGCATTTCGCTTGAAGGATTGGTTTGATTTCGGTATTGAAGTCTACCTTCCCGGCGGGGGCGGACGCTGCCATGCTTTTGGCGCCGACGTTGGGCGCGGCTGATCTGGCAAGCTGCCAAGCGGCAAAGGCAAGAACAGAAAGAAAAGTCAGCGTCAGTACCGCGCGCATGGCCCGTATGCTACAACAAATTGATCTACGCGCGCGGCCTTTATTGTTAAATTTTGTGAAGTTTCCGGGTTCATGAATTCGAATTCAATCGTTTGATTAATGGTGAACAAAGACTTTGCGTACCTTTGCGTCTTTGCGCCTTAGCGTGAGAGTGTGCTCACGCAAGAATAGATTTCACGCCAAGGCGCAAAGAAGCAAAGGTACGCAAAGTTGAGATCGAAGAATACCCTTTTGGTACTGACTCGGGCTCTTCACACTGAATGAAACCCATGACTAACGACCTTCCAACCCCCGGACTCGGTCTGACGCCGACCGAAGCCGAGAGCCAATTTGATGAGCTACAGCGCAAGCTGGTGCCGCTGTGGAAATCGATCCAGTCTTTCAACCAGGACGAACAGACGATCGTGGTGGTGCCGTCTTTGACGATCGATTTTGAATGTTCGAGTTCCGAGCTTCAGGCCTATGAGGAACGCTTTCTTTTTCTGCTCCTGCTTTTGCGGCAGCCGCGCGCCCGCGTGATTTATGTTACGTCACAGATGATTCAGCCCAACATCGTCGATTACTACCTCGACCTTCTGCCCGGCGTAATTTCCAGTCATGCGAGAAAGCGTCTGTTTCTGGTGGCGCCGCTTGATTCATCGACGCGGCCGTTGAGTTTGAAGTTGCTCGAACGTCCGCGGCTGATCGAGCACATTCGTTCGCTGATTCTGGATTTCGATCGCGCGCACCTCGTGCCTTACAACACGACGACGCTGGAACGCGACCTGGCGATCCGGCTCGGCATTCCGATGTATGGCGCCGACCCGAAATTTTTTCCGTTCGGAACAAAGAGCGGCAGCCGGCGCATCTTTGCCGAACAAGGCGTTCCTTATCCACTCGGCGTCGAAAATCTTTCGACGATCGACGACGTGGCGCGGGCGATCGCCGATATGCGGGCGCAAAAGCCGGCGCTGCGACAGGTACTGGTGAAACTCAACGAAGGTGTCTCCGGTGAAGGGAATGCGCTGGTTGATCTGGAAGGCATCTCGTCGTCCGGACCCGACGAAATACTCGAGCGCCTACGGTCGATGAAATTTGAAGCAGCCGACGCCACCTACGAATCATATGTGGAAAAACTGAATGCTCGGGGCGGCATCGTTGAAGAGAGAATTCAAGGCGAAAAATTTTGCAGTCCCAGTGCGCAACTGCGCGTGACGCCGCTCGGCCAGGTCGAGCGTCTTTCGACGCACGATCAAGTTCTCGGCGGAGCGTCCGGTCAGACTTATCTTGGTTGCCGCTTTCCCGCCGATGCGGCCTACGCTCCGGCTATCATGCGCGAAGCGGCAAAAGTTGGCGACCGTCTTGCGCGTGAAGGCGTGGTGGGACGTTTCGCAATTGACTTCGTAGCCGTGCGCGGACAAAACGGCGCGTGGGACTGTTATGCGATTGAAATCAATTTGCGTAAAGGCGGCACGACGCATCCATTTCTGACGCTGCAATTTTTGACTGATGGCGCTTATGACGCCGACAAAGGAATCTTCACGACGGCGTTTGGCCAACAGAAATGTTTCGTGGCCAGCGATCATCAGGACTCGCCGCTTTATCGCGTATTCACGCCCGACGATCTGTTCGACATCGCCGCGCGCCACAATCTGCATTTCGATCAGACGCGACAAACGGGCATCGTCTTTCACATGATGAGCGCGCTCGGAGAAGCGGGACGCATGGGACTGACGGCCGTGGATAATAGCCCGACGGACGCGGACGCGCTCTTTAAGAAGGCGGTCAAAATCCTCGATCAGGAAGCACGGTTGGCAGTCGATCAGGAAACCGCGTGTGCTGAGCAACGGTGAGTTAATCAGTTAGATGGATTGATTGATTCGCGGTTTTGTTGGCGTCACTAGAATCTCAACTTTGCGGAGATGGAATACTTGGGCTACTCGCAGAGAATCCGAAGGACGGGGCCGCAATGGCGAAAGTATTTCGAAATGTGGATTCCCGCGCGCGCCTTCATACTTGTTTGCGCTGGCGCATGGTGGAATTTCCATTTGCCTGCGGCGCGGGGCGGTTGGCCTGGTTTCGATTGAATTGGTTAGCGACACCTTCTGAAGCTGTTTCTTTCGTGCACTCGTATTCACTCAATCGCTTGCGTAGGATGGTGCGAGCCTGTTGGACGCGTTTGCGAGTATTCGCGGTTGTCAGGTTTAGTTGCGCCGAAATGTCGAGATAGGACATTTCATGAATAAAACGCAGCCTAAATGCTGTTCGTAATCTTGGAGGCAAGTCATCAATCGAGTAGCGAACATGGATATACAACTCGCGGCGCAGCAGTAATTCCTCAGGAGTCTCAAGCGAAGCGAGTACCTCCTGTCTGAGCACGGACAACTCATCAAGTCTTTCAAAGACCGAATCGCGGCGCTGGCGCTCTCTTAAAATATCAACACAAAGGTTTCGGGTCAGCCTGGTTAACCAAGCCCTGATGTTCCGGATGGTGTGTGCATGCCGTGGTAGTCTTTCCCATGCAGTTAACATTGCTCGGCTGAGAGCGTCCTCAGCCTCCTCCCGTCGCCCGCTCATCTTCCGGAGACAGACTCTATACAGATACGGTTGACAACAACTCCATAATTCATAGAAAGAGGTGAAATCACCAGGCGCCAGCCGCGTTAGAAGCCTTTGTGTTTCAGCTGCTTCAGGGATCGGCTGCTCAATAGGGAAGAAAGGATTGCTTGCGTCATCGTCGATATTTGTCTTCTCGTCAGACTGCGAATCTGAAAGTCCGAGCGATTGGCTTTGGAAAGTCTGATTTTGTCGGTGGGATGATTCAGAGTGGCCGCGAAAGGACACTTCTTCAACGTCAGGACCAACGATCAGGCGCTTTCGCGGCAGGAACACAGAGGGACCTTCTATTAAGAGAATTGGCTCGCCTTGTCACCAATGCATCGATGAATCTCCGCAACCAACATGAGGGATGTGCAAGGTGCTCGGGACATCACCTTGGAAAATCGTCACACGTCGAGTTGGCGACCACCGAATCAGACCGACGGACGCCCTGGTGCCGAAAGAGGGCTCTATTTAACTAGACGAGTGACAAGCGTAATTAGTGAATGTTAAGAGGATCATAGCGACGGCATGTTCTGTTACTTTGTCAGTACCCCGAGGCGCGCCGCGGCGGGTACGTGGGATGCAGGACGTTCATCGGCAGGTCTTGGTCGCCTTCAAAGACGACGGTCAATTGTCTATCAGGAAAGGTACGAGCGAGGCAACGCTGGAAATCTGTTTTGCCCAGGCATAGCCTCCCCAACTCCAACCGTCGTTGATGTCAAAGCTCACCGACCGGTAAGACTCATCAGTTAGGTCAACTAAGATCGCCAGGCTATATGCTCCCGGCCCCTTAAGGCTGAAAGCTCCATCGATCACGCTCCCCGTGGACACCGACGCAGTTGAAAACAGCAGAAGGAGTTTTTCGACGGGAGAGATAACACTTAGACTGTTACCATTGAGCGGCATAGCGCATAGAGGCGAGGCAATTCCATTCTGCGTCTCTGAAATGCCGCAGGTAAACGGTTGACTTGTTAGATTCAGAATTGAGATATCCGGTTCTGAACCGTCGGCATAGACCGGCCCACCCGCGCTAGACTCAACTTGCCAGGTTTGGCCCAACAAGATGGTCACGGAAGTCCCAACAATGATTTGGTCGTCGACAATCGTACTGTCCGAAATAAACGCTTCGAATTCATTTGTCCAATCAACAATGGTAGTTTGTGCGCAATTCGGCGTTCGCAGCCAAACCAGGGGCCTTCCCGCCTGATCTGAACTACGCACGGCCTTGAAGCCATATAAATAAAAGCCGGAATTCGCCAGGGCTGTGAGAGTGTCCGCGCTCATCCCAATGATTACCTGATAAGTCGAGGCCATTTAGTTATGTGGATATGATGAACAAAGCGGAGCCCGCGCGCGCCCTGAGAGCGGCCAGATAGTCGGCTCCTCGTATTTACGTCGGGTTGCGGAGGATCCAGCATATCTGGCCAGCTCTCAACTTTGACTAATTCACCGCTGACTTCGGGCGAGCATGTTTCTGGTCAAAGCGGGCGATGGTGGTTCGATTAAGAGCGGAATCAGATTGGCATTCGCCTGAACCGCCTGAGCCCAGGAATACCCGCCCCAACTCCAGCCCTCGTTAATGTCAAAGGCTACGGTCTGCTCATTGTTGCCAGTCAGATCGATCAGAATTCCCTGGCTATATGCCTGTTCAATGACCGTGCCAGTGTTGACGGGCAAGGTCGAAAACATGAGCAGAACTTTCTCGATAGGCGCGATGACATCCAGACCGTTGCCGTACAAGGGAAAGGCGCACATTGGCATGGCCGTGCCGTTCTGCATTTCTGAAATGCCACAGGTGAACTGCTGACTGGTGGTATTAAGGATCGAAATGGCTCCCGCGGTTCCGCCGTCCGTGACATTACCAACACCATTGGCGCCGACGTTAAGTGTTTGTTCAAGAGTAATGTCATAAGGAGAGCTCGCCTGTATTTGGCCGTTCGCGATAATTTGGCTCAGCGAAGTAAAGGCTTGATATTGCTCTTCCCAACTCACGAAAGTTTGCGACATGAAATCCGTTGAAGAGAACCAAACGAGTGGCGCCCCACCTCCCTGAGTCGTTTGCACTGCCTTGAAACCATATAGCTGGTAGTTGCCGCTGACCAAATCCGAGACGGTAGTTGAGTCGAGGTTAATCGTCACCTTGTAAGGCGTGCCTTCGTCAGTCGCATCCGAAAGGTCTGCTCCGACAACTGGCGGTCCCGAAACGATCTCCACTTTGATCTTCAGTTTCTTTGCCGCGTTGCGAAGCGTGGTGAGACTCATGACGACGGTGCCTTCGACTAGATAACCGTCATTGTCGGCTCGCTCTTCATAAGTGAAGTCGCCGGAATTGTAGCCGGCCGTGCTGATGATGCTCTTTACTTGAGGCTTGGTGACGTTCTTGCTGATGAAGTCGTATTGTTGTTTGCCTTTGCCGTTGCTCATTTTTCTTTTCTCCTTCAGGGTTTTAGAAATTTACCGCCGACTCTGAATACGGTCGGCGGCACCGCCGCCTTATCCAATCGTTCAAAGCTCTTATTGCCTTGAACCGGATTCGAAATTTGAAAGCAACCTCTCACAACGATGGGAAGTGTTGCGAAGGACCTGCGAGATAAAGCTGCAGTTGTTATGTCCGGGAATGTTTGCTCTCTTGTTATAAGGACGTAGGGCCTGAAGCTTATGTGAATTATTGAGAAGCCCCTGTGCTAAACGAAGGCTGCGGAATCGACGCCGCGCCGATTGGACTTTCCCGGTCATGATTCTCTAGCTGAACAAGCTAACTGCGGCAGGCGGCAATGACCTAAGCACAGAAATGGTAAACGCATTTGTCACCTCGATCGAATATCGCCAACGCCTCGGACTGTGAGCGGTTCGATGCACCGATGCGATTGTCAGTCTCTCCAGCCAGGTGCTTGCCTCTGGGAGCCCCAGTTTTGAGATGGAAAGCCCACGAACCGGGCGTTATCGGATTAGGGCCTGGCGATTACGAGTGGTAGATCTCGAAGCCGCTGATGTTGGCAAACTCAACCGTTGGGCGTTGAAGATTACGCCGCGCGCCTTGGGCGTGAACGCGGGCCTTGCCCAAAAAGTCGTGGGAGGCATGACGCAAGTCAAGGCTGGGAACGCGGGCGCCTCGCCCGCACACGCGTGTGCAACACGCCCAGTTCTTAAAGCTATTGGCAGTAAAGTTGTTTCGCGCTTCGGCTCATTTCGGGCGAGGCGCCCGAGCTCACTGTATGACTGCTCCGGTCCAAATCGGGATCTTATTTTTTATTTCGTTCGATGTAACGCCGCGCAAACTCATTTAGATGAGGATTCTCTGTTAAGCCGATCTTCTTGGCTTCTTCCTCGGCGGCTTCCACCGTCCATCCGTCGCGCAGCACGCGACGGATCATCCAGAACGCTCCGACTCGAATCGCCGACGCGCAGTGAATGAACGCCGGGCGATTTGCCGGATCGTCTGTGATCTTCAGGAATTCGGTCGCCTGCTCATCTTTCGGCTCACCGAAGACGACGGGAATGTTGAAATATCGCAGACCCAGTTCCTTGGCCTTGGCCTCCTCTTCCGAAGCGCGATGTTCAGTCGCGGGCCGAAGATTGATGATGGCCTTAACACCTTCGTCTTTGAGTTGTTTCAGGTGTTCGAGTCTGGGTTGACCGCCGGTGCAGAATTCTTTGTTCACCCGCACAAAATTCCTGATCGGAGGAACCTCCTGCTGCGCCGCGACGGGTATAACTGAAAGAAGAATCAGGCAGATGATGACTTGTTTGATCATTACGCTGTTTGTCGTTTGAGACTTCATTTAGTTGGCTCCAGGCCTGGATTGTTTGAAGCATCGAAGACCATCAGACGCTTGGCAAGGCCGGCGGGAATCGCACCGGTCAGACGATTATTATCCAGGCGCAAGACCTGAAGCGACGTGGCGCCAAGGAAACTCGCCGGGATCGTTCCCGAAAGCTGGTTTCGATTGAGTCTAAGATCGCGAAGCTTTGTGAGCTTGCCCAACTCTTCCGGGACCGGACCCGACAGTTTGTTATTCGCCAGGATGAGATGACTAAGAGTTTCGCTGATCTGTGGCGGCAGAGATCCAGTCAATTCATTATTGTGAATGTAAACCTGTTCGATGCTTGGCTGTCGCAACAACTGCGCCGGGAGATCGCCTGAGATGTGATTGTCCTCAGCACGGACTATCTTCAGCTTCGGCGTGTTCCATTTCGTGGGCAGCGCGCCTGACATCTCATTAGCATGTATGTCGAGGTATTCGAGCTCGGGTAAGAGGGCGACCGAATCGGGAAGCGGTCCGGTGATCTTATTTCCCTTGACCCAGAGGTTCTTGAGCGCGCGGCATTGGCCGAGGCCGTCAGGCAGCGCGCCGGAGATTTTGTTGAACGACACGTGCAGCGTATGGAGTCGTTCTAACTTGCAGATCACCGGCGGGAGCGGTCCCGTCAGGTTGTTGTCATAGATGGTCAAGCGGACGACGCGCCCTTCGGCGTCGGTCTCGACGCCATGCCATTCGCCGACCGGCCGATCGCTGCCCCAATAGTCGCGCTCGATCCAGTCAGGCCCACCCAGCGCGTTATAGAATTCGATCATCGCGCGCCGCTCGCTATCGCGCACCACCTTATCGGTCGGTTCAGGAAGCGATTTAGGAGTGGTTGGTGTTTGCGCTAAAGACGTGTCTGCGCGCATACAGAAGATGCCCAACAGCAACAAAACGATCACAATGTTGTGGAGCCGGAACGGTACGCACGCGTCCCGCGTGCAGAAGAAACGGTAAGCGAGACTGGCACGCCGGAGGCGTGCGTACCTGTTTGCCGCACCATTCAACCGCAAAACGGCGGAGTCTTTTCGATTCATTTGCTTCGCGTCAATATATTTCCTTGCCATCCGGCCTCCCTCAATGCCGCTCCAGCGACGTATCCTGACCAACTCGTTCGCGTCGTTAATATATCTGAGCATGGCGCCAGAGCGAAGCGCATTGTGCCGCTAAGTTTGTAGTTTCATAAAGAGTAAGTTCTTTTGTGCGAGCTTGTGTGCGTTAGCACACGGACAGATTCTTCCTCAGATGATTTAGTGTCGTTTGCAATAGGAAAACACGACCGCGGTCCTTTTTGATTGGGTGCGGTCACGGTTTGGATAGGTCCCAACCCGAATCCCTCGCTGCTTTCTTACGACCGAATAACGATCAGGAGATTACGCCATGAGAGTGCTCTTGGTTTACCCGTCGTTCCCCGACACTTACTGGAGTTTCCGCCACGCTCTTTCCCTTCAGGGTAAGCGTTCCGTCATTCCACCGCTCGGTTTGATAACCATTTCCGCGATGCTGCCGGCGTCGTGGGAAAAACGACTCGTTGATATGAATGTGCGACCGCTGGCCGATGCGGACCTCGATTGGGCCGACATCGTTTTCGCAAGCGCGATGCATATTCAGAAAGACTCACTGACGGAAGTTATTCAACGGAGCAAGGCCGGCGGAAAGCGCGTTGTCGTGGGTGGACCTCATGCATCGATCAGCCCGGATGAGCTGGCCGACGCTGATCACGTTTTCATTGGCGAGGCTGAGGCCACTCTGCCCGAGTTCGTGCGTGATCTCGAGCGGGGCGCAGCCAAACGCATTTACAACGCGGTCGAGCGACCGGCGCTTTCGGCGGCGCCCATTCCCGATTTTCACCTGCTCGATCTGAAACGCTATACGGCGATGGCCTTGCAGTACTCACGCGGCTGCCCATTCAATTGCGAGTTCTGCGACATCATCGAGATCTATGGTCGCGTGCCGCGCACCAAGAGCAACGTCCAGATGCTGGCCGAGTTGGATGCTCTGCGGCGGACCGGCTGGCGCGATAGTGTTTTTATCGTGGACGACAATTTCATCGGCAACAAGAAAAACGTTAGAGGACTGATCCCTGACGTGGCTGACTGGTCTGAGCGCCACGGCTACCCGTTCGGGTTTCTGACTGAGGCGAGCGTTAATCTTGCTGATGACGAGGAGTTGTTGAAGGAAATGCGGCGGGCCGGCTTCTATAACGTGTTTGTGGGCATCGAGACGCCGGTGGTCGAAAGTCTGAAAGAAATGCAGAAAGGGCAGAACACCCGGCGCGACCTGATCGATTCCATCCGGAAGATTCAAAGCTATGGCATGGAGGTGATGGCCGGCTTTATTGTGGGCTTCGATAACGATCCCGAGAATATTTTTGATGTGCAGATTGATTTCATTCGCGAAAGCGGCATCCCGTGTTCGATGGTCAGCCTGTTAACGGCTTTGCCCGGTACGCAACTGTGGCGCCGGCTTGAAAGAGAAGGGCGGCTACAGGAAATTGATCCGACCGGCAACAACATCGACTGCACTTTGAACTTCATCCCGAAAATGGACGCGGCGCGCCTGGTGGAAGGATACAAGTCGATTCTGCGCACGATCTATCGACCGGCTGAATACTACCAGCGCACACTCGACTGTCTGGCTTATTTGAATCGAGACGACGCTCCGAAGTTATGGGCAAAAGTTACTATGAATGATCTCGCTTCGCTGGTTCGCATTACCCTTCGTCTCGGAGTACTGGACAGAGCGCGCTCAGAGTTCTGGCGTTATGTGAAGTGCGTACTCGCAGACCACCGTGGCCAGTTCGCCCGCGGCATTGCGCTGGCAGCGATGGGCTACCACTTTCGCAAACTCACCGAGCAATATTCCGTGGTAGATAATTTAGGATACCTTTAGACCGTTACGACACTGAGGGGCTCACGCCCCTCGGTGTCCACGGCAAGATCAGAAGGCGTCATGGACCCACCATTGACCCTTTGAAAGACTGATGGGGAAAACTCCCTGAGTCGGCCGGAATACTGTCGGCCTGCGTAATGATCCGTCCGCTGTATTTATCGTGAGCGGTATGTCGTCGGGGTATTGGCCAGTGCTGATGTACTCGTTGTTTGATCCCCAAAACATGCTTGTGCCTCGGCTGTAGTTGCTGCAGTAAAAGGGTGGGTCATCAATGATGAACTCCGAGTGTTCCGGTACGCCACCGCCAGCTGGGATGGTCGGCCTCCAAACGGCCAGCTGGGTGCAGGGGCCAGTTAGATATTTACCGGCAACTGGGATGTCACCAGCCTGGCCACCCAGGTATCCAGTGGTGATCACGCTTGTGCGTGGGTCGAGGAGTCTACGAGGTGTAGGTGTCCTCCGGGGGAAAGAAGTGGTGCGCTCGCACGAGAAGCCCGTGGTCGGACTATTTTTACGCTGACTCAAAGGGGGATCTCGGGTATTTTCAACCTAAGATAACGGAGAGGAAGGGCTACTAACTGAAGTGCGCGGACTACAGTACGGTTTTTGGGAAGCGTCGAGAAAGATTTTTAGCAATGGTTTTAAGCAGCTAACTATTCGTCGGTTAGCAGTCCACAGAGCAATCACACCTATCGCGAACGTTAATTCCGAAGATTTGCGGCGCGAGGTCAGCCGCTGGCTGGCGGTCACACTGGGACGATGTTGAACTTCTCCCACGAGCGCGCGCCGAACTGGCAATTCACGAACCCACCGCCCGGTCCGCTCGGCTGCGTCACGCCGCGCCCGTCCATTCTGAGATAGACTCCGGGAAACTCGACTGAGGCGATCGCGACCGTGCCGTCGGATTGTGTCTCGAGTCTGAACTTCTCCCACTTGCTGGCGCCGAACTGGCAATTCACGAACCCGCCGCCCGGGTCGCTCGGCTGCGTCACGCCGCGCCCGTCCATCCTCAGATAGACGCCGGGAAACTCGACCGAGGCGATAGCAATCGTACCGTCGGCTTGAGTCTCGAGGATAAACTTCTCCCACTTGCTGGCGCCGAACTGGCAATTCACGAACCCGCCGCCCGGTCCGGTCGGTTGCGTCACGCCCCTGCCGTCCATCCGCAGAACGACGCCGGGAAATGCCGCCGATGCAATGCTCACCATCGAAACCGTGTTCACGCCAAAGTGCACGTATCGCGGTTCGATGTTCGACTGCAGCGCACCTCCTTGCAGCGTGTAGCCCGAGGCGATGAAGGTGACGCCATCGGGAGCATGGCGGCGGCAGGTAACGTAGTCCCCCCACTTCCCATCTTGCGGCCCACTCGTGCCGGCTTTCGTGTCGGCGAGCAGCCACCCCGCGCCCTGCGAGACGCCGACGACGTGGGTCGGGAAGATCGGACCGCCACCGCGAAACAGGCTAATACCGACGCCACCGGCAACGTTCGCGCAGCCGTCCGGATAGGCGTAGGCGAAAGTGCTGTTCCAGATGTCCGGTTCGCTGACCAGCGCTTTGGTCGCGGCGTCGATGCGGACGACGCGCACATAGGGTTGCGGACGTCCGGTCTGCGCGTTTGCCGTCCAGAGGAACCCGATCACTCCGTTCGCGAGGAAAGCGCCGGTGATGCGCCCGTCCGTGCGGGTCAGCCAGTTCCTGCCGTCCGGGCCGGGCGCGCTATACGCCCCGTCGGTCCACGACGTCACGTTGACGTTGTTGAAGGTGACGGTGGTCGATGATTCGGGCCAGGTGAACACGCGTACCTGCGACAAGTTGTTGTGGCTGCCGAAATACATCGTGTCGCCCGCGCCCAGAGTGCAGCGCAGCGAGCCGTTTGTCGTGGTCGAAAAGAAGTCATACGACAGCGCGCCACCGGCGGCCAGATTGTCGAGCGAGATCCGGAACACGACGGCGCGCTGCCAGGTGTTCCCGCTGAATGAGTTCGTGGTGATGTAGAGGTAGTTGTTCGATAGCGCGGCGCTGTTGTAGTCGAACCACTCCGCCGCCCAGGCCGGATTCACGTTCCCCGGCTTCAGGTCGTGGAAGAAGTCGAAGACGCCCCCACCCGTTCCTTTCTTGACCACCACCCGCAGCGTGTTGGTGTTGTTCTGCCTGACGTACTGCAGCAGCCAGATGGTGATGTTTCGCGTTGGGTCGTAGATGAGGGTTTGGTCGCAGCAGAAGCCGCCGTCGGCGGAAGGGAAGGTCGTGAACGGATTGACATACGACCAGGACGCGGCGTTGTCGAGCGAGCGCGCGGCGTACCAATTGCCGCTGTAATAAATCTCCGCGCCATTGTTGGCGAGGCTCGGTTCTCCGACAGTGCTTGTCTGCCCGCTCGTTGCCAATCTTGGCAGTGCGACGTTTTGGAAGAGGGTGAGGTTGTTGCTGGGCATGCCTATCTCCTGTTGGTCGCACACGGACGACGCGAGCGGTTCGTGCGCGTTATTCGGTTTTGTCTTCGGCCGGCGTCACGTCGGTCTCCGGGACGTCGGATGGGTGCTCCTCGATAGCGCTGAGCGCGCTGAGCGGCCCGCCTTCGAGAGACGGTCCGGCTGGTCTTCGGCGCGTGCTCAACGCCTCTTGGCGTTTCCGAAGCTCCTCCTCAGAGAGCGCAGGCTGCTGCAAGGCCTCGGCCTGGGCGAGCCCTTCCGGCGGAGCGCGCTGCGGTTCGGGCAGTGTCGCCACTCCGGCCTCAATCACCCCGTCGGCGTCGTCCTGTGGAACATTGGGCACGGTGATCTCCTTCTCTTGTTATCATTTTTATACGCCTGGGCGGCAAGAGTTCCTGACGCACTAACTTGCTCGCTGCGTGGAACAACGGTGCCGGGAATAGGCCGGCATCGATTAAGAAATCCTAATGTCGACTTTATACACCTCAAGCTATTGATTGCCAAGCTCAAGCCGCTAAAGCAAAAAACGTTGGCGTTAATATGCTTAGGAATTGGCGTCCCGTACGGGAGTCGAACCCGTGTCGCCGCCGTGAAAGGGCGGTGTCCTAGGCCACTAGACGAACGGGAC
>UEXV01000010.1_pt1 | contig 127717 bp, 108 predicted proteins | sample 4301181 | NCBI WGS metagenome assembly UEXV01 (sample SAMEA4773175, study PRJEB27434) | metagenome | biome: 2259; feature: agricultural soil; material: soil | place: USA | collected 2014-09 | depth 0.25 m | reverse complement strand
CCGCCAGTTGAGTTTGAGCAGCTTTGTTCTCAACCAAATGTTGCTTAACTGACTGTCTCATTTTGTCAGTGCACTACAAACTTTACGCGACTAGTCTATGCCTCTACGTGCTAATCAATCACGTCTCATGTATCATCATTCGTCTCGCTAATCTGTTCGTTTTTTCGGAGGTCATTTCGTAGAATGCCGGTAAAGAAAGGCGCGGAAATCGCGCCCGCTAAAGGGAAGCTCGGAGTTTTGCTGGTCGGGCTCGGAGCGGTAAGCACAACGTTTATCGCCGGTGTGGAAGCAATCAAAGAAGGTCTGGCTAACCCAATTGGCAGCCTGACGCAAATGGGCACCATTCGGCTCGGCAAGCGCACGGACAACCGGGTGCCGCCCATAAAAGAATTTCTGCCGCTGGCTGATCTTAAGGACCTCGTCTTTGGCGCCTGGGACATTTTTCCTGATTCGGCTTTCGAAGCCGCGATGCATGCCGGCGTGCTCGAAAAAGATCTCCTGAACCAGGTGAAGAAACCGCTCCAGAAGATCAAGCCGATGAAGGCCGTCTTCGATCAGACCTACGTCAAACGCCTCAACGGGACGAACGTCAAGACAGGCAAGAATAAATTTGAGCTGGCGAAACAGTTAATTGACGAAATCGCCGACTTCAAGCGCAAGAACAAGTGCGATCGCCTCGTGATGATTTGGGCCGCGTCCACAGAGATCTTCATGAAGCAGCATGCGGTCCATCGCACGCTGCAAACTTTTGAGCAGGCGATGCGCGAAGATCATAAGGCCATCGCGCCTTCGATGATCTATGCGTACGCCGCCTTAAAGTCACGAGTCCCATTCGCCAACGGCGCGCCAAATCTAACCGTTGACGTTCCGGCATTGATGGATTTGGCGAACCAGAACGGTGTCGCTGTCTGTGGCAAAGATTTCAAAACCGGGCAGACTTTGATGAAGACGATTCTGGCTCCGGGATTAAAGTCGCGCATGCTCGGCCTTCACGGCTGGTACTCAACCAACATTCTGGGAAATCGCGACGGCGAAGTCCTGGACGATCCCGACTCTTTCAAGACCAAGGAAGAATCAAAGCTTTCCGTGCTGGAATACATTCTTCAGCCGGAGGTCTATCCGGAACTCTACAAGGATTTTTCGCACGTCGTGCGCATCAACTACTATCCGCCGCGCGGCGATAATAAAGAGGGCTGGGACAATATCGACATCTTTGGCTGGCTCGGCTACAAGATGCAGATCAAGATCGATTTTCTCTGCCGCGATTCCATCCTCGCGGCGCCTATCGTGCTCGACCTCGCGCTGTTCCTTGACCTGGCCCAGCGTACCAAAATGAAGGGCGTGCAGGAATGGCTATCGTTTTATTTCAAGTCGCCTATGACCGCCCCGGGTTTGTATCCTGAACACGACATCTTTATCCAGCTGATGAAGCTCAAGAACACGTTGCGTCACCTGCGGGGCGAAGACCTGATTACGCACTTGGGTCTCGAGTATTACGACTAAAGCAAGTACCGTTCACTCCGTCAGGAGTGAAATGTCTATAGTCCCGAACGGGTTTGAAATCCCCTGTGATGATACTGCTTCTGTGACGACTAATTCTGGTCGTGGGACCGCTAACATCAGAAAAATTTCCGTGGAATTCACATCAATGTCAGGTTAGATCAATTCAATTCGAGCCTACACAGTTCCGATCCAACCTCTCACTATTAATATGCACACGGCAATCGCGGCGATCAGCGACGTCACGAGAGCTGTGATAGCTCAAGCTGAGTCCGTGACGGCGAACACCGGCTTTGTGACGGCTGTCATGGAACTTTTTTCCGCCAACATTTCTTCGATGTCCACTGACATTTCTTCAGTGTTTACTTACATCGGAATAATGTAAGTGGACACTCGTCCTAATAAGTTTCCTTCCTCGTTGAATTTACAGGCAAAATGCTCAATTACTACTCAAATTCCGTCTAGCTCGAAGCTTTAGCGGTCGCTCGCCAGACCACAAAAATTGATCTTGCGAAGCTTAATCTTTTGTGTATTCTCTGCGGCTATCCTCTCGGCTTCCAGTGATTTCTGAAAGCGTGCCTGGATCGCAGCGCGAGTGATTCCTCAAATCGATCGAATTTCTCGCTCCCACTAGCCAAAAACAACTTCCATGAAAGGAGTGCCATTTCACCATGGCGCAAATCAAACTCAATTTTTCCCGACTCTCAATTCCGGAAAAGGTGGCCCGCGCCCGCCAGATCGCGACGGCGATGACCGGCAACGCCAACTTCCCCACTCCAACGCCGGTCTTGACGTTGATCAGTGACGCGGCTGACTTGTTGGAGCTAGCCGCCGCGGAGACGCAAGCTGCCCGGCAGGCTGCCAAAGCGAAGACGACTTTTCAGAACACGAGGGAGGATCAGTTAGACAAATTGATCGCCAAGGCAGTCGCGTATGTTACGGCGGTGGCTGGAGGCTCCGAGTTGATTATCCAAAGCGCGGGGATGGACGTACGCGCGACGCCGGTAAGCGCGACGATTCCAGCTCAACCTCAAGGCCTTGCGGCAACGGCTGGCGATAATGACGGCGCGATGGATCTGTCCTGGGACCCGGTATCCGATGCCGCTAGTTATGCTTTGGAAAAGAGTCCCGATCCGCCCACCGCAAATTCGTGGACGCATGCGGGCGTTTCGACCAAGTCAACTTTTACGATCACAGGTTTGCAATCCGGCGCGCGTCTCTGGTTCCGCGTCGCCGCCGTGAATGCCGCAGGCCAGGGCGCGTGGAGCGACCCGGCAACGAAGACCGTGCCGTAGGCGTGTTCGGTACGCAGGGCAATCTGCCTGGCCTCTAGTGGCTACTGGCTGCCAACGAAGCCGTCGAAGGAATCGATTTCAAATTGACCCGCGGAGGTGTGATTACCGGACGAGTGATTAATGCGGACGGACGGCCCGTTATCGAAGAGCGAATCAGCCTAATGCAAGTCGATGAGAACGGCGCCCCCCACCCCGGCAGCAAATCCCGTGTGGGCGAATTACATAATGTATGCGACCGACGACCGTGGCGTCTATCGCCTCTACGGTTTGTCTCCAGGTCGCTACAAGGTAAGCGCCGGTCGAGAGAGCCGCGGAGTGCTTGGAACGCGAGCCTCGGGATATTATCAAAGGACTTTTCATCCAAATGTCACCGACATCGCCAGGGCGACGATTGTCGAGGTGAGCGCAGGCAGCGAAGCAAAAAACATCGACATCAAGCTGGGCCCGCGCGCGATGACCTACGCCGTCAGCGGTCGCGTGATAGACGCCGACAACAACCAACCTTTGGCGGGCGTTCAGTTTTCATTGGGCGAGGTGCAGCAGGGCCCGGATCACCGCTTTGTCAGCAGCTCGTACGGACCAGGAACGCCCACGAATTCGCAAGGTGAGTTTCGAGTGGAAGGCATAACGCCCGGCCGCTACGCCTTCGTAATTGACCCGGTGTCTTCCGGCGCGCCGGGGCCAAAGGTTTACACCGAACCGGTTCCTTTTGAAATACTGGACAGCAACGTCACAAATCTGGAAATAAAGGCTCAGCACGGCCTGAGCATTTCCGGCGTCGTTGTTCCCGAAGGTGTCACTGACCCGAAGGTCCTCGCGCGACTATCGAAGCTAATGATCTGGTCCAGCTTCAATCCCGGCCCAACCGAAATTCGCCTTTATGAGGGCGGGACTGCCTCAAAGGTCAACCCCGACGGCTCGTTTTTGCTCGAGGGAATCCGCCCCGCAAAAGTCTCTCTACAAGTCGTCGGTACTGGAGCGCAAAGTTTCATCATGACCCGTATCGAACGCAACGGCTTGGTGCAGAGTCGCGAGATTGATCTCCTGCCTGGCCGAGACTTGTCAGGATTCAAAATCTATCTAGCCTTTGGAGCGAGCGTGGTTCGCGGACAGGTCAAGATTGTGGGCGGCACCTTGCCGAATAACGTTTTAATCTTCGTTAGCTTGGTGCGCCAGGGCGAGGCGACTCAACTGAACGGTCAGGCGGATTCGCGTGGGCAGTTCGTTATTAAGAATGTTCCCGCCGGCAATTATGAAGCGGTGATGGTCCTGGCTTCACCTGGATCGGATTTGCCTCGCGGCGTTCCCGAGATACTAAAGCAACCAATAACCGTCACGGATGGCGCTGATACCGAAGTTCTATTCACTCTGGACTTGAGACCAAAGGACGGGCCTAATAATCGCGCATCCAAAGCGGCCGTTTGTCGAGGAACTTAGAGCCAGGGCCATGGTTAAGATCTGGCAACTCCTTACTTTTCATACCAGGTTTGAGCATAGTATTTCTGGGATTGACGTTCGCTTTGATAGCGCACTGTATATACTCGAACAAGCAGAAGAAAAAGGTCGAGGCTAAGACCCAAACCGCCGTTGAAAATCTAACTCTCTCGGCCCAACACCTTTTCCGCCGCGCTCAACTCTTTCCGTGTAACCCATCTCTGTCCTCTTACTTAACATCTCTTAACAACCAGCATCTGTCACATGTAATGTGCCGATAAATGTCAGGTGTGTAGATTTGGCAAAGCCCGCTCAGTCAAGGCAATCTCGCAAAGCGCTCAAATATTTTGGGTGACATTTCGGCAAGTGTCGTATATATAGCTATGAGACTTACCTGCCCCTTGTGTCGATTTCGTAACGAAAGCGAACCTGGTAATCTGCGGTCGCATCCATTGACGCAGCGGATCGTTCTTTGCATTGGAAGTTGTCGGAGGGTCCGCAGCAGCGGCAATTGCCAGCCGTTGCCAGCAGATTAAAAGAACGTGATTGCTGAACTGGAAAAAGAGATGAGTGCCCCAGAAAAAAATCTAGAAGAAACAGTGTTTCTCGATCCGGACCAAAAGAGTCCGCGCGCCCAGGACTTTGAAGAACGCCTGGGAGCCAGAATCGTCGGACAGGAACGAGCTGTGCGACGAATGAGCGGGCTTTATCAGATCTTTCTGGCCGGTATGAACCCACCCAACCGCCCGATCGGCACGATGCTTTTCCTCGGGCCGACCGGCTCAGGTAAAACTCGAGTCATCGAAGCCGCCGCTGAGGTGCTCTTTGCAGACACGAACGGCGTCGTCAAGATTGATTGCGCGGAGTTTCAGCATTCGCACGAAATCGCGAAGCTGATCGGTTCGCCTCCGGGATATCTGGGCCATCGCGAGACTTCGCCGATGCTCACCCAGGAGAATCTCGATCGCACGCACACCGAAGACCTGAAGCTGACGCTAGTTCTTTTCGACGAGATTGAAAAGGCTTCCGACGCGTTGTGGCAGCTTCTGCTCGGAATTTTGGACAAGGCTACCCTGACGCTGGGTGACAACCGTCGCGTAGATTTTTCGAAATGCATGGTGATCCTGACTTCGAACCTGGGCGCCCGCGAAATGTCGGAATTGATTTCCGGCGGTATCGGTTTCGCTCCCGGCAAGGGTGTGAAGAATCCGCACGACACCGAAGTCGATCAGAAGATCTATCGGACGGCCGTGGAAGCCGCGCGACGTAAGTTCTCGCCTGAGTTCATGAACCGCATCGACAAGGTGGTCGTGTTCCGTTCTTTAAAAGAACATCATCTGCGTTCGATTCTCGACCTCGAGCTGCAGTCTGTGCAGGACCGAATCATGTTGTCCGCCGGAACTAAGTTTGTCTTCCAGTGTTCAGACGAAGCGAAGGACATGCTGCTTCAAGAAGGCATCGACTTTAAGTATGGCGCGCGTCACCTGAAACGGGCCATCGAACGCTTTCTCGTTTATCCGTTGTCGAACCTGGTCGCAACCGGGCAGATCGGATTGGGCGATTTGGTGAATGTGGCCCTCAACGAAAAAACCAACAAACTGGTGTTTTCGAAGGTGTCTGGTGGAGCTTTGATTCAGGATATGGTTCCGGAAAGTACCGATCTCGAACCGCTATCCGCACGATCCGGCAGCGTGGGCCTGCCGATTCCACAGGCCGCCAAGGAAAAGGCAGCTCGCAAAGGCCAGGGACGCGGAGAAAAGTCCGAGAGCTAACGAAAAGCAAGCCCCCCAAAGATAGGCGCCGGAGTTCTTAGAACTTCGGCGCCTTTCAGTTTTTGGCTGAACGTAAACGGCGGAGAGCTTCCCGCGCGGCGTCGGAAAGGTATGGATCGCTCGACGAGAAAGCAGCTTGCAGCGCCGGCGTTGCCGCGGGATCACCGATCATTCCAAGAGCTTCCGCGGATGCGCGACGAACCTCAACCGCGCCTGTTTCATTCGTGAGCGCGGCGATTAGAACACTCACGCCGGAGCGACTCCCAATCTTGCCCAACGCCTGGGCCGCGGAACGCATCATGAATTCATCTTCGCGCTTCTTCGACTTCTTATTGGGCGACACGCCGGAAAGTATCTGCGTTAATACCGGCACGGCCGATTCATCCCGAATCTGACCCAGAGCCATTACAGCCGCCGCTCGAACGGAAGCCTCTTTCTCCAGACCTAACAACTCAACGAGCGGCGCTACTGCGGATCGGCCTCGCGTCTCACCCATCGCAAAGGCGATCTCACGTCGAACAAATTCGAGCTTATCTTTCAAGAGCGGAGCCAACAATGCGACGGCATCGGCGGACGGCAATGACGTGATGGCGTGGGCCGCGGTACCTCGGATAATCGGTTGCGGATCGTTTAAGGCAGCGGCGGCGGCGCGCGAAGCGTCCGGGTGCTTCATGGCGGACAACTTCATTACCGCATCGCGGCGTTCTTCAACTTCGGATGAACTCAAACGCTGCTTCAGCTGTTCGATGCGTCGTTGCAACGGAGTGAGGCGATCATTTCCCTGTGCGCATACCGGCGCACCGGCAGAAATCGCAAACATCGCCAGCGTGACCAGGAAAAATATCGATAACGAAAGTCTTTGCATTTCAGGTTTGTATCCAATCAACCGGTGTCGATGCGCGAAGCCAGCCCATGAAGCGTATCAATAACCAGAACCGCGATTGGCGGATAGAATACCAGATCGGAAACGATCAAAGCGGTCGGTGAAAAACCGGTGCCGGCCGAATGCGGAACGTGTTGGCGGAACAAGAGCGTCAGATCCGAAAAAAAATCCTGCGCCTGCCACCCAACAAACAATCCCACTCCCAGGCTAACTGCATAACCGCCAACCAAAAAAGCGTAAGCCGAAAAACGCGTGAACGGCCGCTGGGGCGATTCATCTTCCTGGGTTATCGAATAATGGATTGCATCAGGTTTGTACGTGTAATGCTGGAAGTACTCGCGCAACCGCTTAATCAGGTGCCAGACGCCGGTCACAAAGAGCGTCAACAGAATCGCGCGACCCGGGAGCCCGAACGATTGCCACAGCGGCGGCTTGATCATCGCCACAAAAAATGTCGAGAGAAAAAGCGACACGGTCGTGAAGACAGCTCGCTGCCTGACCATGTTCTCGCGTCGATCATTTTCAAGAATTTGATTGACGACGCGATCCCAACGCGCCTGCATATCACGCGCGCGCTGTGCATGAGGATTGTCGGACGCGAGAATCGAACTTCCATTTCGTTGTTTTACTAGTTGCTGATCGTGAAAAGCCCGCTCCTGCGGATCAATCAGCGTGTGATAGGCCAGCGACAACAGCGCGAACTCGCGCGCAGATTTCTCTGAGCCTCGATTTACGTCGGGATGGCGTTTGCGGGCGAGCTTGCGGTAGGCGGATTTAATCTCAGTCGCGGTGGCCGACTGCTTAATACCCAGGACCTGATAGTAATCGGTCATCGCAAGGGAAACTCAGGAATTCGCGGATGTTTGACCGCTTGCCTCCTAAGGACGGTCAAATTTTATCACTTCCGATCAGCCTTGAGCGAGACTTGTGTACTAACGGGCTGAAGCTTCAATGAATTCAACCAGCGTGCGCACGGCAATGCCGGTTGGGCCTTTGGATCGGTAAGGCGTGGCGGGATCTGCCCAGGCCGTCCCGGCAATATCCAGGTGGGCCCAGGGTGTCTCCTCAGAAAATTCCTTGAGGAAAGCCGCGGCCGTGATGGTGCCGGCCTTCTTTCCGCCGACATTTTTGATATCGGCAATGTCGCTCTTGATCTGTTTCGTGTAGTCATCGTCCAGCGGCAATTGCCAAAAGCGTTCGCCAACTTCTTTGCCCGCGGCAATCACACCATCAATCAGTTCCTGATCAGTTCCGAGAATCGCCGTGTGCACATCGCCGAGCGCAATCGAGACTGCTCCGGTCAGTGTCGCCATGTCGATAATTTTTGTCGCGCCTAACTTCTTTGCGTAAGCTATCGCGTCGGCCAGAACGAGCCGGCCTTCTGCATCGGTGTTGATGACTTCGATCGTCTTGCCGGTCATCGCTCTCAAAACGTCGCCGGGTTTGGTTGCTTTGCCGGAGGGAAGATTCTCAGAGCAGGGCGCCACGCCCAAAACGGGCACGGACGGCTTTAATTGAGCAATCGCTCGCATCGTACCGATGACCGTTGCGGCGCCCGTCATGTCGTATTTCATCAACTCCATGTTCTCGCCGGGCTTTAGTGAGATGCCGCCCGAGTCGAACGTAATGCCCTTCCCGACCAACGCCAACAACTCGCCCTTTGAAGATCGAAATCTCGATGGCTGATACTTCAGGATGATCAGTTTCGGCGGTTCATCCGAGCCGCGCGAAACGCCGAGCAACCCTCCCATGCCGAGCTTTTCCATCTGCTTCTGATCGAGAATATCTACACTCAATCCAAATTCCTTCGCCACGCTCTTTGCTCGATCGGCGAGGATGGTCGGGGTCATGTAAGCACCAGGCTCATTCGCCAGGTCGCGCGTGAAGTTGGTTGATTCGCCGATGATGCGTCCGCGCTCAGCACCGCGACCCAGCGCCTTTTCATCAGCGCCTTCGGCGATCACGGTCATCGAGTCAATCTCGCGCTCCTCTTTGTCCTTCGTGCGATACTTGTCCGGTTCGAACAGGCCCATCACCGCACCTGTTATTGTGGTCTGGGCGATTTTCTCCGCGTCACCGTCGGCGCGCGGAAGTATGCCAATCGACTTTACGTTCTTGCTGCGCAGAAAGCGCGAAGCCGATCCGGCCATCTGATTGATCTTCGCTGCTTTATAGGTAGCCCGGTCGCCGCATCCAATCAATAACACCCGGCGCGCCCTGAGCTCCTTCCCGGTCACATGAAAGTAAGCGGTCTCGCCTTCTTTCGCCGCGAACTCTTCCGCCTTGATCACTTCGGCGATCAAACCGCCGACGGCCTGGTCCAAACTCTTAAGCAGGCCGGCATCGGGCTTTTCATCTTTGAAAACGGCGACTGCCAACGCTTGCACGTCGATCTTGTCGGGTGACTTTGAGCTTCCGGATACTTTCATTCGTTCCCTCTCTTCAGTGGCATAGACTTTAGTCTGTGAAAACGTTCGAACCCACAGACTAAAGTCTGTGCCACATTCTCATCGATTTCTTTGTTTCAACTGCGCCTGGGTCTCTCGATCGACAATGCGACGCAGTTCAGTTTCTCTCTTGTCGTACAACTTCTTGCCTTTGGCAACTCCAACTTCAAACTTAATTTTTCGATGTTTGATATAAACGCGCGTGATCACGAGCGTCATTCCCTCTGACGCGGCGGCCTGATCAAGTTTGTCTATTTCTCGCCGGTGCAGTAACAGCTTGCGCGTTCGCAACGGCTCGTGATTGGCGCGGTTCCCATGTGTGTAGGGCGAAATGTGCGCGTTAAAAAGCCACGCCTCGCCATCGCGAACCGAAACGTAAGAGTCTTTAAGTTGAACGCGCCCGTCCAGCACGCTCTTCACTTCGGTTCCAGTCAACGCAACGCCGGCTTCGTATTTCGTCGAAATGTGATAATTGTGAAACGCCGCGCGATTCGTCGCCAGCACCTTCTCTTCCTTTTGGGTTGCCATCACTCACTATTGGCCGACTATAACAAGCGGGCGTAATCGGGACAAGTAACCAACCGCTTCGGGAGGCCCATATTTACTGGTATTCTCTGACGCCTTCAGGCCTTTATGTCTAACACAATGTCCCATCGCGCAGTTTGGTTGATCCTCATCGTCGCTGCAACCGGCCCGCGCGTGCTCGGAGCATTTTTCCTGCCCAACGCATTCGGCGACGCCTACGTTTACATCCGCGACATCGGTGTAATGAGCACGAAAATAAAGGCAGGGACCTTCGCCAATACTGACCTCTATGGGTTCTGGCTACCGCTTTATCAATTTTTCGCAGCGCTACTGAACGTCTTTATCGGCAACGGTTTCTATGCGGGAAAACTTGTATCGGCCGCCTTCGGAGTGGGTGTGTGCCTGTTGGTTTACGTAATTACAATGCAGCTAGTCGCGAACCGGACTGCGGCGGTGCTCGCGTTTGTGCTGATCGCTTTCAATCCGCTGCACATTTTGAATTCTGCCTCCGCAATGACCGACGTGCCGCACGCTTTCTTCGTTCTCGCGAGCCTCTATTTCGTCTTGAAAAGGCGTCGGCTGGCCGCGGCGATTTTTGCGGCGCTGGCCGGATTGACACGCGTTGAGGGCTGGATGCTCCTGGCCATCATCCCTCTGATTCAGCTCTTCGAGGAAAAGCGAATTTCAGTGCTGCCGATTGTGATCATGCTGATCCCGCCGGTCTTTTGGTTTTATGTCTCGTGGAAAGCTGCCGGCGATTGGCTCGCGTGTTTTCGCACTCGTCAGCAGTATCACGATTGGCTGCTGACGCAGAATCCGGCGCTCGCGCACTTTTCGCTGGCGGGTGTGCTGAAAGATACCGCGATGATTCTGACTGGGACGGACCTGGCTGTGCTTCTGGCGACGCTCGCGGCGGTTTGGATTGTTTGGAAGAACTTCAGCGCCAAACCTGACAAGAAAAATTCAAAAGATCTCCTGGTGCTCGCGCCGCTCGTTTTCTTTTTTGCTTTCCTGGGATTATTGGTAATGGCGTACGTCACACATCAACAACCAATTATTTTTCCGCGCTATAGTCTGATTCTCTTCAGCCTCGGCATTCCGATTCTCGCGTGGACTTACTTCGAGATGACCAGGCGTTGGCCCGAATGGTCCCGCAAACTTCTGGTTTCGATAGTGCTGCTTTGCGTTCTTAACGCCGGCATCCAATCGGCCTTCGCGGTAGGCGAGCTGAATCGATATAGAGTTCAACGCGCAGTCGCTGATTATCTACGCGACCATGTTGATCCCAAATCAAACACGCGAATCTTCTGCGACGATGGAACGGTGCAGGTGCTATCGGGAATTCCGATTGAGAAGTTTGTGACCTCGGCCGACGCGCCGAAGGATCGACAAGGGTTCTTATCTTTCCTTGGCAGAGAAAACGTTGAATATCTCGTCGTCATTGACGATCAAAACTCAACGCCCTACAGAGTTATTCCCGATCTGGGTTCAAACGACGGAGGACTCTTCGAGCTCGCAGCTCAAAGCTCTGCGAGATTCCTGCGGAGTCACATTCGGCTCTACCGTGTGAGGCGAGACGCCGGCGTGGTGCAACGGTGAACCCGACAAAATCTTGTCTTTACAGTCGCTGATGTTTAGACTCATTGCCTTGATGAGCCCAACGATCTTCCGCGAGTTAGGCTTCCGATTCTTTTTCTTCTCCCGCGAAGAGCCAAGAATCCATGTTCACGTTTATTGCTCTCAGGGCGAAGCAAAGTTTTGGATTGACCTGAGATCGAATTGGCGGACAATTATGGCTTACGAGGGCCAGATCTTCAGACTGCTCGACGATTGATTGAGGAACACGAAGATGAAATCAAACACGCTTGGCGCAGACACTTCGGAAGTTGAGGTTACTCAGATCTCCAAGAATGGAATCTGGTTACTGCTTCAAGAGAAGGAGCACTTTCTTTCGTTCGAGAAGTTTCCGTGGTTCAGGGAGGCCGCTGTCTCTGCGATTCACAATGTTGAACTGCTAAACGAACATCATCTGTATTGGCCTGAGCTCGATATAGACCTTGCGGTTGAATCGATCGAGCACACCGATCAGTTTCCACTCGTCAGCGACGTATTTGGAAGCGATCGCGCGAAGCGAGGAAAACCATATGTCAAATGAGAATCATCGAACTCTCTCAACAAGAGAATGGCTATTAATAATACTTGGGATCATCATCGGCGAATATGTCTTTATCGAAAAGGTGTTTAGGTACGGAGCAAGCGAGGGAATTGTTGGCTATGTATCATTTGCCGGAACAATTGTTTCAATAATCCTCGCTGTACTTGCCATTGTATATTCATACTATCAAAACTTCTCGCAACAAAGGGATGTAAACAATATATCGACTCAAATCGAGTTACTTCGAACTACCGTTCACGACGTCCGCGTATCCAAAAGCGAATTCTTAGACGAGTTGAGCAGGATCAACGAAATCAGTGATAAGTTGGACCGGTCGCTTTCAATTGTTGGAGAGTCGCAAACTCACGTCATTAAACTTACAACGCAATTCGACAGCCTTCGCCAAGCATTTGAGAGTACGAGCTCGCAACCGCAGCCGGGAATCTCAGTAGACGAAAAGAGACTTCCGACCAAGAGTGATTTCTTCGCCAGTCTTGCTGACGGCGTCAAAACTGTTATCTACGCATTATATCGAAGCAAAGACAAAGAATTGGAAGAATCCGATCGAAAGCAAAATACTATCTCGAACCGATGCTTAAACATTGGAGTGGCACTTCAAGCGAACGCTTTTGGGGGAGCATTACTGCTACATTCTCGGTTTTGAAGAGCCTGGGACTGATAGAAAGGTCAGGGAAAAAGCTGGTGTTCGACAAAGCACTCGAGACGTTCATTAGAGAGAACATCGAAACTGGGGAGGCAATTGATAACGAGATTACAATAAAGACCATAGGAGAAATTAGAAATATCGCATAAGGCAGGTTAAGGAACTGCTCCTCGTTGCGCTTGGTTCAATCAAATCAACCTTCGCCTCAACATATCCAACGCCGCCTGGGACGCGCGCCAACGCACAAGTTCTCGATCGCCGGGGATCATCAGCTTCCGATGTTCGGTGTGCGCGTCATCGGCCAGCGCGATGAAAACCAAACCGACAGGTTTTTCTTCCGTGCCGCCGCCGGGGCCGGCGATTCCGGTTACCGCTAATCCAAAATCAGTTTTCGCGCGATGACGAACGCCGCGGGCCATATCACGCGCGACTTGCTGACTGACGGCGCCAAATTCGCGAATTAGTTTTTTATCAACGCCGAGCAGCCGAACCTTTGATTCATTCGAATAAGTAACCAGGCCTTCAATAAAATATTTCGAAGAGCCGGGCACGTTGGTCAAACGCTGCGCGATCAAGCCACCCGTACAACTCTCGGCCACCGCCAGAGTAAATTCAGTCATCGCCAGGCGGCGTCCGACAACTTCCTCCATCGTCTCGCCGCGGAATGAAAACGCGGAATTGCCCAGCTCTTTTTCAATCTTCAAAGACAAATCGTCCAGAAGCGTTTCGGCGTCCGCCTCGGTTCGTCCGTGCGCGCGCAGGTGGATTTCAATTTCGCTGCTATTGAAAAGGATAGTCGTCTGTGGGTTCTCGTACTTCGTATAGATCGGCGCGATCTTTTCATCGACGGCCGACTCTCCTAAACCCGCGACGCGCAGCACGCGGGTCGCGAAGCGCACGTCGCCGGCCAATTTTTCCAGGCGCGCCTGCACATGATTCTCGAACATCGGCTTCATCTCGCGCGGCGGACCGGGAAACAAAGCAATCGCGCAACCGTCGTGCTCCAGATAGAGTCCGGGCGCGCTGCCATTCGGATTCGACAGAACCTCGGCGCCGGCAATGACCATCGCTTGTCGCGAATTCCGCTCCGGCATATTCATGCCAAAGGCCTTGAAGCGCTCGCGAATTTCCGCGAGGACTTTTTCATCCAGCGACAGACGCTTGCCCAACGCGCGCGCGGCCACCTTGCGAGTGATGTCGTCTTCAGTTGGTCCGAGTCCGCCGGTGGTGATTACGACCCGCGAGCGTTTGACGGCGTCTTTAATTGTTTCTTCTAAACGCGCGTCGTCGTCACCGACGACCGTCTTCAATTTGACGTCGATGCCGATCCGGTTGAGCTTGTCCGTCAGCCAGAGACTATTTGTGTCGGTGCGATTCGAAGTAAGCAGTTCCGAACCAATGGCGATGATTTCAGCGGATAGCATGCGTGGCACAGACTTCAGTCTGTGGCTAATCATAAACACAGACTGAAGTCTGTGCCACTTGCGACCTGTGTTCTTGTTGATTCTTCGTCTGGTCGCTTATATTCAACCTTTCCTCAAACGCAAATAATTATGCCGAAACAATCCTATAACATCGTAGCGCTGCCCGGAGACGGCATTGGGCCGGAAGTCCTGTCGTGCGCCCTGAAGGTGCTGAACACCGCGGGCGAATTATTTCAAATCAATTTTGCAGTCGAAGAGATTCCTTGCGGCGGACATTACTACGCCGAGCATGAGATCGAATGGCCCGAAGGTTCTTTCGAAAAATGCGAAGCTGCGGACGCGGTCCTGCTCGGCGCCGTGGGGCACGAAGTTGACGGGAAAACAGTTTTCACTAAGCCGGGGAAACCTTATCCCGAGCCGCAGTTAGCCGGCTTTGCGCAAGTCATTCTCAACCGCCAGAAGCTCGGCCTGTATGCCAACGTGCGGCCGGTGAAACTCTACCCGGGCGTCAAGCACAAGATTCATGGCGAGCTGAAGCAGGTCTGGGAGGCCGGCCGGGTCGATTACGTAGTCATCCGCGAGAACACCGAAGATGCTTACACGGGCGAGACTGATTCAATCGATGACGGCAAGGTCACGCCGATACGAATCACGCGGCGCGCAACCGAACGCGTCGTCCGTTATGCCTTCCATCTCGCGCGCCGTCGCGAAAGGCAGCTCAAGGTTACCTGCGTTGATAAATCAAACATCATCGGCGCGCATCGATTCTTTCGTGAGGTCTTTCGCGAGATCGGGCAAAGCGAGTTCCCTGACCTAAAACTCGACTACGCTTATGTCGATGCTTTCTGCCAGTGGCAGATTCGCAATCCCGAATGGTACGACGTCGTTGTCGGTCCAAATCTCGTCGGCGACATCATCAGCGACAATGGCGCCACGACCGCGGGCGGCCTGGGTCTCGCTGTCGGCGGCAACATCGGCGACGAGCACGCGATGTTTGAACCTATTCATGGCAGCGCGCCCAAACACGCCGGCAAAGACAAAGCGAATCCGATGGCGGCGATCCTGGCGGTGCAGATGATGCTGGATTGGCTCGGCACTCGTCATTCAGACGAGCGCCTGCAACGCGCGGCGGAAAAAGTTGAAATCGCCGTCGCTGAAGTACTGGGCGAAGGCAAAACGCTGACTTATGATTTGATTGGCGAGGCCAAGGCTTCGCGCTGTAGTGAAGTCGGAACGGCCGTGGAAGAGAAACTGCGGGAGCTGGCGTGAAGTATTAGCTAGAAATTGTTTAGCGGCGGCACTTGTGCCGCCAAAATCGCCGCACAAGTGCGGCGTCTAAACGATTGCGCTCTTTTCTAAAGGCTATCGCACGCGGCTCAAGATTCGTTCTTCAATCTTCGGCAAACTACCCAGGATCGTATCGCCGACGATCCGCAAACTCTTTCCCGAAATCTTATCCAACGTATCGTCTTTCGTATGCCAATAGTAATAGCTATTGAGCTGGATGAGATCGACCGCATCGACGCCGGCCTTCAAGAACGGACTGTGATCGTCATCGCCTACGCCTTCGGGCGCGTCCACGAATTGCCCGCCGTATCCCAGTTGCTTGCCCGTTTGCCAGATAACGTCCTGCAGCCAGATCGTGCCCAGATCAGCGCGGCCGAGGCGCAGGTCCTTGGAACCGATCATGTCCATGAGGATCATCGCTTTGACGCGGCCCAGCTCATTTTTCTCGATGAGCTGCGCCACGTAATGGCGGCTGCCATAGGTATTGTCAGGCAGTTTCACTTTTGGATCGGCCGGATTGGGATTATGACAATCGTCCCAATTGGCACAGAAAGCCTCTTCACCGTCAAAGAACAGAAACCGATAAGTAAGTTTTGGTTTTTGCTTTCGCGCCGCCATCACGCGGGCAATCTCCATCAACGCACCGGTTGACGAACCGCCGTCGTTCGCGCCTAAGAACTTGAACTCCTTGAAAAGCTTGGTGTCATAGTGACTGCCGATGACAACAATTAGATTAGATTCGCCGGGGAGTTCGGCAATGACGTTTGCCATCTTGCGTTCGCCGATCGGCGTCGTCGCGCGAAACTCATCAGTCGAAACATTCAGACCAAACGAGCGCAACTGATCGACGATGTAGCCTCTGGTTTTTTCCAGCTCGGCCGATCCGGCCGGACGTGGTCCAAATTCAACCTGCTTCCGCACGTGCTCCATCGCGCGATCGCCTTCGAATTCTGATTTCGGCGACTCTGTGGTTGGCGGCGGCGAATTCCCTTCAACCGGCTTGTTAGGGTTACTCGGACAGCCAATCAGCAGCAGAGGCAGCGCGATGGCTAAACCCAGAGCTGCCGAGCTGAAAACGCTCTGCGTCAATTTTGACGATCGAACTTTTGTCATAGTAAAGAAGATTGTGGTGGTCACTTAGCGTTGCGAAGCTCGAGCCGTTCGCACTGATGGCGCTTTGTCCGTGTTTTTGTTTTCGCGTTTTTGCCGGCGACAGTCAGCGCATACGCCAATCATGCGCAACAGATGTTCCGTCAACTGGAACTTGTGCTTCGCGGCCATGGCGTCCTGGATCGCTTCCAATTCAGGTGAATAGAACTCGATGATCTTTCCGCATTCGGAACAGATCATGTGATCGTGATGCTCATGCTTATAGTTGTGCTCGTAATGTGCGCGCCCATCTCCAAAGCGCACCTCACGCGCCAACCCGGCATCGGTCAACAGACGAAGCGTGCGATAGACCGTCGTCTGGCCCACGGATGGATCCTTTTCGCGGACCAGTTGGTAAAGGTCTTCGCCTGAGACATGCTCTTCCGTGCGCAGAAAGACGTCGAGAATCAAATCGCGTTGGGCCGTGCGCTTGAGCCCTTCTTTCTGAATGTGTTTGAGGAAGACTTCCTGCTCTTCAGTCATCGGCTAGCTATTAAGACGGTGCGCTCGATAAGACGGTTGCATTCTAACATCAGTGGGAGGTAAGCAGTGAGCAGTAAGGGCGGTGGGCGGCGGCACGGCTTGGCTCCCTTCTTCGGTTTGAAGGGCAATTACATAGTTAACTCACCTGACCTGGAGCACGTCATTTGTTTGCTGAAGGATTTTGGCTAGATTCAGCCGCGGAGCGGCAAAAGATCTGTAGCCCATGGCGTAAGCCATGGGCTCGCGTTTTCGAAAACAGAATGAGCCGCAGCGCGGCGGAACGCTTCGATTGAGACAGAAACCCACGGCTTACGCCGTGGGCTACAGAACTTTCGCCCGCTTCGCGGGCTGGGTGAATCAAACTATGTAATTGCCCTACCAAAGGGAGAGGGAGACAACCTATACCCTTACGCTCCTGGAATAAGAAAGCCACTCAATTACTCGATGGCCGCCGCCAGAAGCAGCGCGAGTCCCACAGAAGCAGATAAAACCCCACAGTCCTCCACAAAAAGCGGACGGTTGATTTTGAAAGTCTGAACCGTCGAATTGCCGCCTGCCTTTTGTCTTTGTCCGCGGCCCGCGGCTGATCGAAGTTCGCAGAATTCCTTGTCTGATCCTGGCTTTCAGCTTTTCTTTCAACGTGCGGTTCCGTCTCTTTGCGTGGGAACAAGAGCGACAAGATCACCGATAGCGCAATCACTGTAGCCATGATTCCCAGCGAAACGGTGATGGGGAACTTGCCTTCAAACATTCCGTTCAGCCAAACCATCTTCAGGCCCACGAACACCAGGACCGTACCGAGTCCGTATCTCAGCAGGTAGAACTTTTCGACGGCTCCGGCCAGCATGAAATAGAGCGCGCGCAAACCCAGAATGGCGAAGATATTCGACGTAAAGACGATGAGCGGCTCGTTGGTGAAGGCAAAGATTGCCGGCACCGAATCAACCGCGAAGACAATGTCGGTTGCCTCGAGGAAAACCAGACCGACCAGGAGCGGCGTCGCGTGAAGACGGCCGTAGCGCCTCGAGAGAAAATGCGCTCCTTCCAACTCGTGGCTGACCGGGAGGATGCGGCGCAGCAAACGGATCATCAGGTTCTTTTCAGGATTGGGCGGCTTCTCTTTTCCCACCAAAAGTTTTATGCCGGTGAAGATCAGCAAACCGCCGAAGAAAACTACCACCCAGTGATACTGCATCAAGGCCGCGCCCATCCCTACAAAGATTGCGCGAAATACGATCGCGCCGAGAATGCCATAGAACAGCACCCGGTGCTGGTACTTCGCAGGAATGCCGAAGTACGCAAACACCATCACGAATACAAAGATGTTATCGACGGATAGAGATTTCTCGATAACGTAGCCGGTGAGAAACTCGATCGAGACGCGCCACGCGGCGCCACTTGGATCGAATCCAGGCACGGCCATCAGCCGCGCGTCCTGTGGAAACTTCCAGAGCGCATACCGGTAAAGAAGCAGATTGAACAGCAGCGAGAGCGCTATCCAGATGACAGTCCAAATGGCGGCCTCGCGAAAACGTACGGCGTGGGCCTTGCGATGAAATACTCCAAGGTCGACGGCCAGTAGCAGGATCACTAAGCCGATGAACGCCAGATAAAACCACCAATACTCAACAAAAGGGAAAAGTCGCACCATCTCTCAAAATCCTTTCACGCCATGCCTGGAGCGCAACCGTCCCGGTTGCCGGTACGCAACCTTCTCGGTTGCAAGCCTAGACAGTCCTCGCAGCAAGCGAAGACGCTTGCGTACCAAGAGCAAGCGAGGACGCTTGCGCTCCAGTCTTTGCTGACAAAGTTCTCACTCGATCATTGGCGCAAAAGAAAAGACCTCTTGCGCGCTTTGATTAAGCGAGCAAAAGGTCTTGGTCATTGAGCAGTTTATCTGCTCGTCTCGACGGGGCCGGGTATCCCGAAGGACACCGTGCTGACGGCCGCGTCGCACCCGCTTTCTGCGGGTGACCTACTCCCCTTTTGAAACTGAACTTAGCTTACACTCAAAATGTTTAAAGAACCAATACCTGCGGAAGCATCTGTGCTGCTGCAGGAGTTGGGTCTGTGTTATCTTGACGTCACCGAACGCCGGGGTGGCGGAATGGCAGACGCTACGGACTTAAAATCCGTTGGGAGTAATCCCGTGGGGGTTCGAGTCCCCCCCTCGGCACCAATTGAATCAAAGAGTTTACGAACGTTCACCAACTTAAGCCCTCAATTCGCGCTACGGAGTAAGAGTTCAACGCTTTCTTCAAAAGTCCTAAGGAAATCTTGATCAACGGGGCTTTTCAAACATCCCTCATCTTTCCCTCATCCGATGATGTTGACCCCCAATTTTTTCGTCACCCTACTTCGCATTCTTTCATGGGAGCGATAAAGGTCACTGGCTGGTGGGTTCGATATGAGTGGGGTTGCGCAGCAAGCGAGGTGTGACTCTTCTCTGCACACTTGAGACTGGAATTCACCTAACATGCAATGCGAGAACCTTTCCCTCGTGGATTCCGTTGTAAAGCTTGAGTGCCAAATTTGAATCCATTGAACTGAGCAATCCATACTGCCTTAGTGCAACTTCGCGTCGCTTTAGCCGCAATGACACGACTCCGATATTGTAGTAAGCAACGGCCAGCTCAGGTTTCGTCTTTATCGCGCGTTCAAAGTTCTCGATTGCTTGCTCGTACTGCCTTGACTCAGCCTGAGCTGTTCCCAAATTGTTATAGGCTTCAGCGTAATTCGGATAAATCCTGATGGCTTCTAAATAGAACCGGGCCGCCTGCCTGTGTTGACCGTCGTCGTCAAGAGCAACACCCACGCGGTTGTAGGCTTGCGCAAAATCCGGTTTGAGACTGATTGCTTTTCGGTAGGCCTCGATAGCTTCGCGACGTCGATGAAGACTTTGCAATGCAACGCCGAGATCATAGTACGCTTCGGCATAATCTGGCGCTAACTCGAGCGCGTGCCTGAGCGCCTTGATTGCCTCCTCGTGACGGCCAAGCGAGTTGTAGGTAGCCCCAAGGTTGTTATAAGCAACCGCGAATTCCGGATCGAGTTTGACAGCTCGCTCGAACGCTTCAGCGCCTTTTTCATACCTTCCCGCTTTTACTAAGAGCACGCCGCTTTCATTGGCAGCGAATGCCTCCATCTTATCTTGATTAGAGCGCGGAGTTTCGCGGCGTTGGGCCAGACTTGAGCAGGTGACGATTGTTAGACACACGATGAGGCTTAAAACCTTTATCACCTTCATATCTTCTCCGGATTAAAGATCGGATAGCGCGAAGCTGACCGCGCTTGGTTTGATCTTCCGTCGATGTCAACGGCTAAGGATAGGTCACGTTGATGCTGTAGGTGAGAGCGTATTGCCCAACGAAGTTATACGTTCCGTTCTTGCTGATCGAATAGAGGTTCGCTACGCCCGGGTTAGGATTTACCGAACTTTGAATCGGATTCGGAACAACGGTCCAGGCAACACATGAGCCGCCGGGAAGCTGCTCGGTGCACGTCACTGTCGCTCTGCCCGTTGGTTGAGGAGAATCATAACGGGGATTCATCAGCAGTACGTAGTTTGTGTTGTTGAGCGGCACACGCACTCGCATCCCACAGTTCGGGTTGGAGGTCGCGATGCCAAACCAAGGGACAGTGTTGGTCGTGGCGCCAGTCGGGTCAAAGCAGACGCAGTGCAGGTGACCATGGAAAGAGTACGTTCCCGTCGGCCCTGAGCCACTGAGCCGACTGAGCGTAAGCCGGTAAGAGCGATTGGTCGAGTCATCCAGGTAAAGGCTCCCATCGCAGTTGTTGCCGACGCAACCATCGCCGTCGATCCTGTTGGTCACATTTGTGGAGGAGTCGGTCTTGTAAATGCCATAGAGTCCGCCAGTGCCAGTCAGGTTGACATTCAGATCATCGCTCTGCAACTGAAATGGATTACCAAGATTGCCGAAGTCAGAGATCGTAGAGGTGACATTGTATTGAGGTATCGGCGTCGGTTTGCCGCCTGGCCGCGCCGGCGTCGCAACGGCTAACGCAATCTGCGCCGAGGTTGCAGGTCGAGGCGCCATCGCAACGATCGACACGATGAAAGACGCTAGTGCAACAGCGAACAGAAATCTTTGTCTATTCATGGGAAAGGCTCCTTAAAGAACGATTGGTCTCACTTGGTTTAGCGAGAAACGCGACTGAATTCAGTCATCGGCAAAATTGTCCGTTTCAGTATTGTCAAAAACCATGTTCAGCCAGATAATTGCCGCCGCATTTATTCCGACTCGCTGTGTTGCCCCTAACTGAAGAAATAACGCAACTACTGGCAAACTGGAGCGAAGGCGACGCTCAGGCTCTGGAGCACCTGGTCCCGCTCGTCTATCCAGAGTTGCGACGCATGGCCCGGCGGCAGATGGCCCGTGAGGATCCCAACCACACACTGCAGACATCAGCGCTCATCAACGAAGCCTACCTGAAATTGATCGACCGGCAGCAAACCAACTGGGCGAGTCGCGCCCATTTTTACGCCGTTGCTGCTCAGGTAATGCGACACATCCTGATCGATCACGCACGACGACATCTCTACGACAAACGCGGAGGCGGTGCGCCACACGTGCCGCTCGAAGAGGCGGAAATTCTTAAAGCGGAACGGGCGGGCGAACTCATCGCGCTGGATGAAGCGTTGAAGGGTTTAGCGAAACTCGACCCGCGTCGGAGTCAAATCGTCGAGTTGAAATTTTTTGCGGGTTTAAGCGCTGAAGAAATCGGCAGTGTGCTGAATATCTCGCCGGCAACCGTTCAGCGCGAATGGCGCGCCGCTAAGGCATGGCTGCGGCACACTATGGCAGATCAGACATCCGTTTGACTGAATTCACATCGGCTTCACGCTATACATAACAGATACTTCGCGTGGCAATGATGTAGTAATGACTCCTGAGCGTTACCAGCAAATCGACCAAATCTTTCAGGCCGCGATCCAAATCAAGCCGGAGCAGCGACCTACTTTTCTTGACGAAGCTTGCGGTGGCGATGGCGCACTGCGGAGCGAAGTTGAGTCTTTGCTCACATCAGACAGTGGTGGCGCAAGTTTCATTGAAGGGGCTGCGTTCGACGCGGCGGCCGCACTCCTCGGCGGCGACGAACCCGAGTTACATTCCGGTGATCGAATCGAGCGGTACGAAATCCTGTCGCTGCTCGGTAGCGGCGGCATGGGCGAGGTCTATCTAGCACGCGATGAGAAACTAAACCGTAAGATCGCGATCAAACTTCTGCCCGCTTACTTCACCACGAATCAAGAACGTTTGCGGCGCTTCCAACAGGAGGCTCGCGCTGCCTCAGCACTCAACCATCCGAATATCATCACCATTCATGAACTCGGCGAAGTAGATGGGCGGCAGTTCATCGCAACTGAATTTGTTGATGGCGAGACGTTGCGCGAACGAATGAGACGAGCCCGTTTGACCCTGGCCGACACAGTAGACGTAGCGACGCAGGTAGCCAGCGCCCTGGCCGCAGCGCATAAGGCGGGCATCGTTCACCGCGACATCAAGCCGGAAAACATCATGCTGCGCACGGACGGCTACGTGAAGGTTTTGGATTTCGGTCTGGCCAAGCTTACCGAGCAGGGAGAGCAGCCTCTTAGCGGCCAAGCCGAAAGTGACGTAGACATTTCCTCCGGTGTGCTAATGGGCACAGTGAAATACATGTCACCTGAGCAAGCCCGCGGTCAGCAAGTGGATGCACGCAGCGACATCTTTAGTTTCGGTGTTGTGCTTTACGAGATGCTGACGGGTCGAGCGCCATTCGAAGGCGGGACAGCGGGAGATTTGATCTCAGCAATAAACACGCAGGAACCTTTGCCACTAAAGCGTCACGCGCCGGCAGCACCGGATGAAATACAACGGATCATTGACCGGACTCTGCGCAAAGATAAGGAAGCGCGTTACCACTGTGCGGAAGACTTGCATTCTGACCTCAAGAGATTGAGGGAGCGTCTCGCCGGCCCCAGCGTCGCCCACCTGCTTAGTGAAATCAAGAGGCGTAAGGCTGTTGCGGGATTCGTCGTCGCAGCGCTGGTTATCGCAGTCGCTGGAGTTTCTTTCGGGCTTTACAGATTCTTCAAGGGCCGGCGTGTTCCCTTTCAAAGTATTGCGATGACGAGGCTCACAAATTACGGTGACGCTTGGAACCCGAGCATTTCACCGGACGGGAAATGGGTGGTTTATGTAAGAGGCGAGGGCCTTGATAGACCCAGTCCCAAACATACTGTTTGTGTAAGACGGATAGGAGAGACGACGGAAACAGAAATTGTCACGCCGACCGAAGGTCAGTTCGGATCTGTTGGATTCCTGCCCGACGGCAAAAACATTTTTTACAGACTTCAATTACCGAAACAACCCGTCGCAACGTATACGGTGCCGCGGTCTGGAGGAGCCGCGACCAAATTAGGATTCACGGCTTCTGGGATGAGCTATTCAGCCAACGGCCAGAACGTTGCTTATATCGATAACAACCTGCCTGAGGGAAAGACCAGCCTGATCATAGCGAATGCTGACGGTACCGGCGCACGAACGATCGTTACCCGACAGAGTCCAAATTATTTCTTTTCGGTTGCTCCCGCATGGTCGCCCGATGGCAAGAGGATCGCCTGTATCGGCCAGTATGGATTCGAGGGTTCACCCAGGGTGATTGAGGTCGACCTTGAGGCGCGTAGCGAAAGACCGATAACCTCTTCAAAGTGGGGCAACATGAGGGCGGTGGCATGGTTACCCGACGGTACCGGATTGCTCTTAACCGCATCAGAAGAAACATCGCCCATTCTACAAATTTGGTACATCTCGTATCCGAGTGGGGAACGGCATCGCATCACCAACAGTGCGATGAGTCATTTTGCCTTGAGCCTCAGTTCCGACGGCACCAATCTGATCAGCGACGCAGCCTGGGCGCCGACTTCAATCTGGGTGTTGCCAGTGATGCCACGTTCGCCCGATGGCCGCCCCCTTGTTGATATGAATAATGGTAAGCAAGTTAATGTAACTAACTTCGTGGGCCTTACGCTATTCAATTATTTACGACTCAGTTGGACGCCTGAAGCGAGAATCGTGTACGTCTCACAGGAAAGCGGGAATGCCGATATCTGGTCTATGAACGCAGATGGCAGCGATCGGAAACAGCTCACTACCGATCCACATTCTGATACCTGGCCCGTGGTCTCTCCCGATGGCAGATCGATTGTTTTTATGTCAGACCGCGCCGGTGCTGAGAACATCTGGCGCATGGACATTGACGGAAGGAACCAGACTCGTCTGACCAGCGACCGAAGCGAACGTTATCCGGTCTTCACGCCTGACGGCGAATTCATCGTTTACAATTCCTGGACTTCCGGAAAAGGAACCATTTGGAAAATGCCGGCAGACGGTGGTCAACCTTCTCAGGTGATTTCCGATCTATCTTTTCGGGCAGTCGTTTCTCCTGATGGCAGACTGCTGGCGTACTACGACTCGGATAAGATCGTGGTTGCGCCTGTGAATGGTGGGCCGCCGATCAAGACATTTGACGGAGATAACAATAAGCTAGCGTGGTCGCCGGATGGCCGCGCGCTGACGTACCTGGTCAACCGCGATTTTGTACCCAATCTCTGGATGCAACCCCTCGACGGCGGAGAGGCAAAGCAGTTAACCAACTTCACTTCACAAGGAATTTCGAGCTACGCCTGGTCAGATGATGGAAAGCAACTTGCCGTAGCCCGAACCACTTTTAAAAGCGACATTGTCTTAATCAGCGACGCAAGATGAATAGACCATCAATTTGCCGAGATTCATATCGAAACGCATATCACACCTAGCACACAAACGCATCCTTTCCGGCCGGACTTATTGATTTGTTAGGCTTTCCAGGATGGACTTGTTTAGAATTCGCCAGCCCCTTGGTCGCTTAGCGCTATCAGAACTGAATCCGCTGTTGCCCCCATGTGGTTACAAACTGTGACCACCTCAAAACGTAGAATTCGTTTTCAGCCTATCGTTCTGCACACCGTTAGCGATGCTGTAGATCGTGCTGAGGACCATATTGAATTCGCCATACCTCACACTCCGCCCGAAGCCGCTAATGGCACTAGCCGGCAACTTCGATTAACGCCTTTCTTTCCGCTCCTGGTTTGGTAAATCCAGAATCGTCTGACTAGCTGCATGGGGACCGACTCAATCGGATCGAAATCCCCAGATCGTTCGGTGACGAGTGTAAAGACGCACCGAGTGGTCGTGTTCGCCTGAGATAAGCCGAGTGCCATCAGGCGAGAAAGCCACCGCATAAATCGGTGATGTGTGTGTGCCGATGTGAGCGATGAATTCGTCCCGCTTCACATCCCAGAGGGCAATCATTTTGTCATCGCCTGCGGAAGCGGTAAAAGAACCGTCAGGCGTGAAGCATACCGATTTGATACGGGCCTCGTGCCGACCCACCACGCCTTCCTGATGCAAAGGATTAAGCGTTCCCCAGCGGACAGCTTTGCCGTCATCGCCGGTAACTAAGTACTTCTCGTCGCGCGACAAACTCACTGTGACTAAGGGCTCTTCGGCCCATCTTTGTTGAGTAACAACCCTCCAAGTCCTCATGTCCCAAACGAGCAGGTTGCCTCGATCGGTAACGCAAATAAGGCGGCCATCTGAAGTGAAAACAGCTGAATATACAGTTCCCCATTCTCCAGCAATATTCACAAGGCCGCGTCCCGTCTCACTATCGTAAACACCGTACGTCCCTGCGATTAACCGTTCATCAGGCGATATTGCGATGAAATAACTGGGCGAGTCTTTCTCTGGAGCGTTGATTACTAGCTCTGCAACTTTCTGGTGCAGGTTCCAGCGAATGATGGTGCCCTCTTGATCTGAGGACGCGAGCCACTGGCCTGACGGCGCAAAGGCCACGGAAGTCACGCGGCTCTTATGCCCGGACAACACAGTTTGTTTCTGTCCGCTGGCAACGTCCCACACAATGACTGACTGATCTTCGCTCGCGCTCGCCACCAACTTGCCATCTGGCGAGAAGGCGACTCCTCGCACACCGGCACTATGTTCGCGGAGGTTAGCCACTCGTTCGCGCTGATTGACGTCCCACACTAAAATCGCGCCATCTCCGTGTGTCGATACGAGCCATTTGCCGTCGGGAGAAAACGCGACACTCCAAACGATCGACTCGTATTCCAAGGGCGCAATTTTTTCGAGCGACTTGGTGTCCCACAAAATTATTCTTTCGGCGGCGGTTGCCAACCATTTGCCATTTGGTGAATACGCGACTGAGCGTCCGTGGTCGAAGTGCGCGTGACGCGTATAGAGCAATTCTTGTGATTTCAGATCGATGATGTTCACATCTCCGCCAGTCGTGATGCTGGCGCGTTGTTTACCATCTGGCGAAAGCTCGACCCAGTTACCGGCCCACTCGGGGCCTGCATCCTGGATCAGTTTCCCGGTGCTTGCATTCCAAATTCTCCCCGTGATGTCTCCGAGTTCATCATTCGATAAGAAAACAAAGTCTCCGTAACTGGCGCCCCACGAAAACTCGCACAGCTCTTGCCAGTTTGCCGTATCCCACACGCGCGTCATGCTGAGTGGTCCACCGCAACCGGAGACCAACCGTCTGCCATCAGGAGAAAACGCTAGACTAAGCACGGAACCCGGTTGGTCGCGTAACACTGCTGCGTGTTGCAACTGAGTTGTGTCCCAAATAATGATCGTCTTGTCGTCACTGCCGGTTGCGAACCATCTGCTGTCCGGCGAGAAAGCTACCGCGTTCACCCTGCTGGTGTGTTCGGTTAGGGTTTTGACGCGCTCGCGGCGTGCGAAATCCCAAACAATGACCTGATGGTCTTCACCGACCGAGACGAGCCGCGTACCGTCCGGAGAAAACACGGCCCGCCGCACCGCCGCGGTGTGCCCGTCGCGCAGGATGCGCTCATCCCAAACTTGTCCGCGTGAAGCCCAGGCGCTCAATCCGGCAAGCGCCACAATCACAAGCAGCCCAGCCGCGCTGAACTGTGCGACCCGGCGGGCGCTTCGGTTCTCAAGTCTCTGTTTGACACGCAGCAAATCATCGAGCATTTCAGCCGCTGAGGCATAACGAGCTTCACGTTGTTCACGGGTAGCCTTGCGAACGATGCGCTCTACTCGTCTGGGAAGACTTTCGGTTAGGCGGGCCGGCAGAAGTACACCATTAGTCTTGCTGCTCGCGCCGAGGAGCCGTTCGCCGGTCAGCATCTCGTAGAGCACTGCTCCCAGCGAAAATATATCCGTGCGACCGTCCAACGGCTCGCCCCTCGCCTGCTCAGGCGACATGTAGTTCGCTGTGCCGACGATGGCGCCGGCAATGGTCTTGCAGCCATTCCCATCTTCAGTCTCGTTTGACAGCACAGCGCGCGCAGACGGCGGGAATTCTTCGTGCCGAGCCAGTTTCGCAATACCAAAATCGAGCACCTTCACCACGCCATCCGCACGCACCATGATGTTCTCCGGCTTGATGTCACGATGAATGATCCATGCGGTGTGCGCCGCGCCGAGCGCAGAAGCGATTTGAATCGCGATTTCGATGGCTTGCTCAAGCGGCAATGCACGCGAGGTTCCATTAGCTTTATCAGACAGCAACTGGCGAAGCGTCTGACCCTCGATGTACTCGCTCGCAATGAATTGCGTTCCATCAACGCGACCGATTTCAAAAATGGTGACGATGTTTGGATGGTTAAGCTTAGATGTGGTGAATGCTTCCTGCTCGAATCGTCGGGCGCGTTCGGAATCATCTGTGAACTCGACCGGAAGCATTTTTAGTGCGACTTCGCGATGCAAGTTCTCATCGTAGGCTTTGTAAACTTCACCCATGCCGCCTTGGCCGATCAACGAATCGATCCGGTAATGGCTGATGCGCTTTCCAATTAGAGACGGCTTGGCTATGTTGACGAGTGACGCGGCAACGCGCGCGACGGCCGGAGTTTCGATAAAGCTTCTGGCTTCGTCTTCTTGTTCCAGCAGCATTTCAACCTGTCGACGGAGGTACGAATCACGACCGCAGGCACGGTCAAGGAAGGGTTTGCGCTCGCTCGTTTCCAAATCGAGAGCTTGCTGCAACAACTCCTCAACGCGCTGCCATTGGGTCTGATTCATGGGGGGTGTTGCCGTGGCTGTGAGATCTAAATATTCGCGGATGTGGCCTGGGACTCGTTGCTTAGTTCATGCAAGAGCCACAGCTTCGCCGTGCGCCATTCCCGCTTCACAGTATCGGTTGAAATTTCGAGCGCTGCCGCGGTTTCTTCAATGCTGAGGCCGCCGAAGAAACGCAACTCGACGACTTGACCCTTGCGCGGTGCGAAATGAGTAAGTCGCTGTAGCGCCTCATCCAACGCGATCACTTCCAAATCGCGCTCTGGCTCAACTACCATCGCCTGATCGAGCGAAATGCGTACTCGCTCTGGTCCTCGCTTCTGGAAACTGCGCTTGCGCGCGTCATCCACCAAAACTCGTCTCATTAGCCGTGCGGCAATCGCGTAAAAATGAGCGCGGTCCTGCCAGCGCACCTGGCCGGCGTCAATCAGGCGCAGATAAGCTTCATGGACCAGCGTAGTTGTCTGCATCGTATGTCCGGCGCGTTCGCGCCGCAGATATTGTCGCGCCATTCGCCTCAGCTCCTCATAGACGAGCGGCATTAACTGCTCGAGCGCAGCTTCATCGCCTTGCGTCCACTTCAGGAGCAATTGCGTGACCTCGTGTGATGTAGTTGCGTTCACGGCTGTTGGCGCACAAACGCGATGCGAAACAGCGATCACCCAACCCTTTGTTCAGCGACGCTGCACCTTTTTATCAGTAATTCGCGCATATATAGTTGAGGAAACCAAAACGGGCCGATGGCGAGATAGCTCAGTGCTGTCCGCCTGCGAAGAGGTCGGCAGTCTAGCACCGCCATCACGCTCAATCAATACCCTGACCAGCGTCGCGGAGCTATGAAACACCCTCAACTGGCACACGGCTGCGAGCCCTGACGTCGCTACAGTTCAGATGATCAATAGAGGGATCGTTATGAAGGTCTTAAGTCGCATAATCACGGTGGCGGGTCTCTGCCTCGGTTTGATCTCAGCCGCTGAGCCTCAAGAACAAAAGAGGCCTCTTCCCGGAACCAGTGGCCCGCGGTTAGAGCGTTTGGAAAAACCGCCCGCTGGAATCGAGCTAGTCGAGGCGCGCATCTATGAGTCTGAAGAAAAGCTCCGGTCCGACGCGCCACTACCGCAACGCTTTTCTGCGGGCATCGCCGAACTTCGCTTAGGAATCGATCTGAAATCTGACGGCCCGCCCAAAGCCGACATTACGTTCGAGGTCTTTCAGATAGCGGCAAGATAAAGATTAAAGATGGGTATGCCGTCTATTCTGCCGTGCCCGTGGATCGCAAGTACTCGGCCAGCTACCATCTCGAACCAGAAGCGGGCCCTTACACAAACGGCGCATACCAGCTAAGGCTGCTCATGGATGGGAAGGTGGTGGCTTTGCTCAATTGGTCGGTAGGAGATCGTTGATTAAGCCCTGACTGGCGGAAGGCTGCTGTTTGTTAGATGAGAAAACTGATCTTATTAGGACGAAGTGGCGTGCGCACATTCAGCCGCAATCGTCCAAACGCGTTCACGTTGCCAGAGAATCAATAGGGCCGCCGAAAGGAGAATCCGTTCATGCTCAAACACTTTATTCTGACGACAATTTTCTTTTGTTTGACTTGTTGCGGCATTGCTGTCGGCCAACCCTCAACGGTCGTGGCCGTGCAGCTGCAATCTCCCGACTTCACTGTAATCGAGATGAAGTACCGCGTCTTCTTTAACAAGGGCGAACTGAAGAAGATCCCGCTGGTTGACTACGACTTCAAAGCTGCTTTCACTGACGAGCTGATGAACGCGTTGGGCGAAGATACGCGGATGAAATGGCGGCTGACCACGGACAAGGAAACCTTCGAAGTTTTTCCCGTGCTGAAAAAGAAAGCGCCCCTGCCATCCCTCGAAGCTGATCGGGTTCTGCTCGTAGGCGTACAGGACTTTGGGGCACTGCTGGCCGATCTGGCCGCTGACAAGTTCTATATCCTGGCGCAATTCCGGCTGGTTGATCGCGCTACGGGGAGAAAGCTCTGGGAAAAGAAATTTTATGAACGCACGGACTTCGACGGCAAACTGAAAGACATGCAGGCCGACAACCAGAAAGGCTTGAAGGTTGGAATCAACAAAGTTCTGGAGAAGGTTATGCGCAAACTCGTCGCCGAAATGCGTCAAGCGCGGATTTAGTAGGATGGGAACTTAAGTTTTAACTGCTGACCGAGATTTGTTTCTCGGCAAAGGACGCACCCAATGAAGAAGCGGTTGCTACTGCTCCTGCTGCTGTTAGCATTTCAGTTTGCGGTTGTTACCGCCTGCCTCGCGCAGAACTCACCTGCGGCAACCAATTCGCAAGTTCTCAGTGTCCTGCGCGTCAAGACCGACACGGGCGACGTTCAGGTGTGGCTGGATGGAGAGAATGTCGGACGCACTCCTCTGACTTTGAGAACTGTCGGCGCGGGCAAGCATCGGCTCGCGTTGATGAAAGATGGTTTCGAAGATCATTCGCAGGAGATCGACGTCCTACCGAACCAAAGCAATTCGGTATTCGTCGTGATGAAACCGCGCGAAGTGACACTTCCACCTTTGCCGGCCGAATTCAAAGTGATTCACCAGCATCGGTTCGGAAAATGCACCGGCGTACTAACTGTCTCCTCGGACTTTCTGGACTTTAAAGCTGCCGACGACGCTGACACTTTCCATATTCCCATCGCCACCATCAAATCGGTGTCGCGATCATGGGGGTCGGTTGCCGGTCTGGCGCCGATCGGAATCGGCGGGCCGACGGACTTGATGGCTTTCCGCATCGAAACGCCTGGCCGCTCATACGGTTTTCTGGCTTTCAAAGACACGGTTGACGACCCGATGAAAGTAGCCAGTGAAAAGACTCGCGAACTATACGATTTGGTTTTCAAACTCTGGTCTGCCACGCTCAAGAAGGAAAAGAACACGCCATGAAGCACAAGATCATTCTGATCGGCGCAATGTGTCTCTTCAACACGTTGTTCATTGCGGTTGATGCTCAACAGAGAAAGAGGGCAGCGCAGTCGGGGGCCGCTTCGCTTGACGGCAAATGGACGGGTAAGACTGAACAGGGCAGAACCATTACCTTCAGTGTGGTCAAGGGCCACATAACTGAGTTCTCAGCGGAGGGTCGATTTGAGGGGTACGCTTGCTCCACCACGTCAAGTACGACCGCGACAATTAACCACCTGATCGCGAACAGGACGTTCTCGTTCAGTGCGCCGAGCGGGCCGGGCGGTATCTCTCTTAGTGTCAATGGAACCTTTTCATCTTCGACAACAGCTCAGGGCGTAGCGAACATGCAGTTGCATTCGATTCCGGGACCGCCGCCAGGAGTTCCCGGTCACGTTCCAAGCTGCGCCGGTTCTTTGCGCACGACGTGGATCGCATGCCAAGGCGATTGCGAGCCTTCGGCACCATCAGCTAAACCCGCCGCCGCATCAGCGACCCGCCCTGGCCCGGTACAACTGCTATCACCACAGGAAGATGAAGTGCTCGACAATGGCTGCCGCAATTTCAAAGACCCAAAGACTTGGCAGTTCAAATGGTCGGAAGTACGTGGCGCGCAGCGGTATCACTTGTATGTCAAGCATGAGTCCGCGGGAAACCCGGTGATCGATAACTCCAACATCAGGACCACTTCGTACACCGACGTAGACAACAGCTTTATCCCCAACATAACGGGATGGCGATGGAAAGTGAGACCGATGATCAAGGGTGTCTGGAAAGATTGGTCCCCGGAACAGACCTTTAGCGTGGAGCCGGCAAATACGGATTGTGGAGGTACGGCGAACAGGTGACCCAGCTCAACACTATGGCGCTCGACAAATCAACGGGTTCGAACCTCGAAAGAGCGTTATGACTACCGGAGTTCTACGTAACGCCGGAAAGAGATAGGAGGTAAGCATGAAATATCTTGTCAATACATTGCTTCTGCTTTTTGTCTTTTGCGCAATCGCTGCCGCGCAATCCAAACCGCAAATTCGGTATCCGGGTTCCACAAGCGAATCGGCGCTTCGTTGTCCCGGCTTGGGTTGCCTGGGATCGGTAACTGCCGGTCCGGGCGAACAAGTAGAATTCTGGATCGCCGGGAAAAACCTGGACGGCGTTACAAGCATTAAGTTCGAGCCGTCCGAAGGGATCGAAGTCAGCAAGATTCAGGCGACGAAGGAGACAGTATCGGCTCAGTTGACAATTTCAAAGGACGCAGCGCTCGGCAAGCGCTCGTTTGTCGTCACCTCACCTTCTGGCGACTCCAATAAAAGCGCGGGTGAGTTGAACATTACCACTTTCCGAATTTCCAATCTCAAAATCGACAACGTCGCCAACGAGAAGGACACGCTGACATTTCGGGTTACCTTGAGCTATGCCGACCCGACCGGCGCGGTGTCATCGGAAGGGCTCAATCTCCATACCACGCTTTCTATCTCAGGTGGTTTCACAAGCGGATTAGGCTCTGGCTTCAAGTTCAATCCCGAGGGCCGGACGGCAGGGGCGAAGGCCGGGCTCATATCGTTTACTGAGTCATTCCAAAACATGCGTGGAACCACGGGTGCGATTTACAGCATTTCGCTCGAGGCCAAGGACGGGCGCGAAAGCGACAAGCTGCAAGTCACATTTTGAAGCTTGGCGCTAACAGCCAACAACTGAAAGAGAAAAGGAGACTGTGAAACGAAGCTGTTAATTATGCGTTTCCAGTGGAGAAGGGATGAATCAAAAGATTGAAGAACTGACGAATGCGAGAGACGTAAAGGGAGTGATAGAGATGTTCTGGTCGCGCGACACTCAGGACCACTCCAGCGCACTCGGAAACATTGAAGATGCCGCCAGGGCAATAGAAAAGATTGACGATCCCGGCGTAGTCGAGCCGCTAATTGATTTCCTGGGACGCCGAAAGGAATTCACGGACGCAGTCATCAATCGTTACCTGGAACTTTGGAGTGATCGCCCTTACATGAGTGCCGAACAGGCAAAAGACTCGGCGCTCGCTAAGTACCAAACGATTCAATTCGCGGCGATCAGAATTTTCGAAAAGTTTGGCGGCGAAAAGGCGGCAGCACAGTTAAGAAGAATGGCTGGCAGCGATCCCGATTCGGATGTGCGCGACGACGCGGAGAACGCTTGGCAGCGATTACAAGAGAAAAAAGCCGGAGCAACGCAAGGGTCAGGTTAAGTAGGCTCAGGGATGCTTCAGAAACTACACCGCGAAGGGAGGTTCGTGTGTCTGACGTAGATGCGATGTTCGATAGGATTGTGAACCCTTGGATGAAATCAAACATCAAGGACATGGCTCCCAATTTCGATCAGCTTGCGCAAGAAATTAAGAGTTGTGCAGATATGTGTAAGCATGCGGCGTGGAATGAGGTCGGGCGCCACTTCATGCGTGAAGGAAGAGAGAATCTAGGGATTCAGTGTCTAGTAGAAGCCTTGCGCCACTATCCCGGAAATGATTCCGCTGCTTGGACAGGCATTAAGTTGCCACCTGAAAATCCAGAAGCAAGAAGGATCGGTGAGCAGTTAAAGCAGTTGCCACGGCGTCCCATCGAGCATGACCAAGCAGAGAATGCAATACTCGTCGCGGATATTCAGCGAATCGTAGGCAAGCCCGGCAAGGTACCCGAAGTAAGCCCACAAGTAAGCCCCTCTTCGGAATCATCAATAGCTTCACAGGGAGGCGTGCAAGTTGCTGCCAGCGCGACGCTCTCAGCGAGCATTGGGATAGAAACGAAGGGAGGCGTTTTCATCCCATTGATAGATGCGGGTTGCAAGATACCGTGTGAAAGACAGGAGATCTTTTCTACCGCTTCTGAGAACCAGAGCGAAATTGAAATCCACGTTTTAGAAGGCGTTTCGCCAAGTGCGGCCGAGAACAGGTCGTTAGGTAGATTCAAAATCACACATCTACCGAAAGAGCCGAGGGGCATGCCGCAGATTGAGGTGACATTCCGCGTAGACCCGAACCTGGGATTTCACGTCACTGCTCGTGTTCTTAATTCCGACACTGATGTGAGTGTCATCCGTATTGGCGCGCACGAAAATGCGCCAAAGGTAACAACCGCACAGAATGTTTGAAGCCTTCATTCAATACAATCCGCCGGTTTATTCAGGTGCCCAAGGAGCATACTGATGGCATTTCTGAGCGGACTGTTTAAGCGCAAAGAACGGGAGAGCTTGGAACCACTCTCTGAGCGTGAGCAGCAGGCCATTTTTCTTCTTGGCACATTGGGTAACTTCAACGGTCTTGCCCAGAGCTTGAAATCGAAGAACCCACAGGTCCGCGCGTTTACGGTGCGGGCTGTCGACTTTGCCGGCCGAACGAGTCCTCTCGGTAAGGATGAAATTCGAGGGTTCGATGCGCCGATGGATATTCGCGCAGTGCAACTGTTGATCCCTTTGCTGAAGGACAGGGATGACGAGGTACGAAAGGCGGCTGCTTCCTCGCTGGAAACAGAGACGAAGAACGCAGATGTAGCCCGAGCACTTGAGGAACATCAAGCGAGCCTAGTGGCTCGGAAATGAGCCTGTTGGATCGCATAAGAAATGGCTCGAGGTTTTTTTGCCGGCGACATTAAAAAGCACCAGTCCGCGCATGTCTATTAGCCTGTCTACAGTGTGCAAATGGAGGTGAAGGATGATGCCCGATGATAATGACAAAATCTGTTGTGTCGATTGCAGCCGGCAGTTCTCCTGGGACGAAGCGTTCCACCAACGCATCACGCCCGGCGCGGCCCAACATAATCCACCCGGTGTGGGCGATTTCAGACCCAGAGTCTTCTGCCCCGGCTGCGGATCGATGATCGCCGAGTGGGACATGGACATGGCTGAAGACCGAAATGGATGGAGATGGGTGGGCGCCAACGCGCAACTCAATCGAGGTTGTTCGCTGCCGAAATCGTCGCTCGTTCCGTGGGGACATCCGCTCAAGAGTGAATCGCAAGTTCCCTTCGATAACGCACGCATCGACATCGAGAACGTAAGGACTGTGTTTTAGACAACCACTGGACTTGTCACCGACTGAAGGAGGATGTGCCAAAATGAAGAAAGTAATAAGCGTGTTTCTGTCGGTCTTTCTGATCGCCTGTGCCGGAAACAAGGTAAACCTGCCGATTGACACCTCTCTTGGCAAGCTGGTGCGCATTGACCAAAGAGCGATCGTGGCAACTGATGAAAAGTCGATTTCTGCCGAGGACGGAAAGGTTCTCTATCTGCTCGACTTCCAAGGGAAGAACGAGATTTCTTACGAGGGCGGAGAACAAGACGCGCTGCGGGCCTTTCCGTTGATCGATTCTAAAGGAACCGAGTTCAGCCCGGTCTTCGCGGGCAGTCCGGCCGCCGGCGACAAGCTGTCGAACCAAGACTGGCACTACAACGGACAACTGCAAGGAAAGAATGGCAAGTTCGTTTTCGTCGGCGCGCTCTCGGTACCGACTGGCAAAATCACGCTCGTCTATTCACTGCCAAAGGGCGCCTCAGGGTTATCGCTTAAGGACGGCGATCGCAAGCATGTCATTAACTGAAGTCTCTCTCAAAATGCTAAATGAGGATGCAAATGAAACGAACAACGATTGCACTTTTAATAACTTTCGGCAGTCTGCTGAGTTCAGCCTGTTCAAGCGGTAGCGTTACAGGCACGGTGGCGGGCACCGAAGTCACGGTGGACTCGCAACGGCGAACGAAAGAATTCAAGCCGCCCGGCAGCGGCACCGGATATGGTCAGATGAGTCCATTCAAAGCCGAGGCGAACAAAGAGTTCCTGGTGATCGAATTGAAGTCGTCCAAAAAGTTTGAGTTCGGCGACAAGGGAATAAAAGCGCTGGTCAAGGACGATACGGGTCAGACATACAAATCAATCTATTCACAGGTTTTCGGATTTAACGACCAAAGGACTGAAGCGAAAATTCTCTTTGAAGTGCCGCAGCAGATAAAATTATCGACACTCACGCTCGATGAAACGTCTTTCGATCTTTCGAAGGTGAAGACCGCAACTTCTAACGATTAGGCGTACGCGTCAGTGACCTTTGCCAGCGACGCAGGAGAATGCTTATGAATAAGAGGACGTCATCAATTGCACTTTCCGTTTTGTTTCTAATCGCTGCTGTGGTCCCGGCAATCGCGGAACCGCCAGCCCCACAAAACAAGCTTGAGCCTTGGCAGACCGATTGGAAACTCTACGTGGCCGAGCTCGGAAAGGATCTTCAGAAAGGAGTTGATCCTGGAGAAGGCCCGCATCTCAAAGGCAAGACTGTCGAATTCGAAGGCATCCTTCGGGAAGCTTTTGATCCTGATAAGCCCGACGAATCGTTAGATGTTGAAATGGAACCTCGACAGGTTTCAGTAATGCTTAAACTGTTCCCTCTTGTCGATGCAGCTAAGGCTGGTGAGAGGACCGCGATCTTTACAGTTAGAAAGATCTTGGTAAAACCGGCCGTCGCCGCCCGCGACGGGTGGAAGGCGATCGAGAAAGGATCGAAAGTGCGTTTTCGCGGAACTATCGGTGATGATGCCGCGGTTTTGGCCACCACTTCCGGCCCCGGCCAGGAACCGGCAGGCGTTGTGTTTTTGTTTCTCAAATCCGCTGAAGTCATATTGCCAAAATAACCCGAGAGGATCTACAAATCGCATCTCGATCTCGCTCACAAATGGGATTTCGTCTTCAAGAGAGCTAACGGAAAACCGACGCGACGGTTCAAGGTCACGTTCAAACCAGTTACGAGGAAATAGCCTTACGTACGTGAGGAACCACCGCCCAAGGCTGTTAGTTGAAAGGAAGAGGAACAGTATATGCGCGTTCAGGCAGTCTCAATTTTCCGACACTCAAAAACAATTTCAACCGTAGTAGTTCTGATGATAACCGCCGGATTGACTGCCTGTGCTTCGAAACAGCCTCCCGTCGAAGCTAATAAAGCGACTGCCGCCAACACCAGTTCGCCATTTACGCCCACTGCGAAGGTGCTTGCGCGCGAACGCAACACAGGTGTGGTAGCGATGGACGGCCTCACCAGCGTAATGAACTACATCGCCACGGGCGTTAAGGATGAAGTTAGACGATCGACGGTTTTCGAATCGGGCCAAGGACTGGATGTGCAGTCGGAGGGGCACACTGAAATCAAATTACCCGTGGACAAGAAGTCATCAAGCCCCGCAGCGTGGACGCGCAATCCCAAAGACTTCGACTTCCTCGTAAACTGGGAGATCAATTGGACTGAGCATCAAAAGACCTATGTTGGCGAACCGCTGACACTCACGGTCAAGGAGACTATCCAAGTCGAGAAGGTGTCCGATCCAAAAGTTACTAAGACATGGACATATACGTACGATTTGCACGACCCGCAGAGCTTTAACTATCCAAAGATCACCACACCAGAAGAAGTTGCTTTGGATAAGACCAAGACGGTCATTGCGCCAGCGCGCGGCCCGGTGCTCAACGAGGTCCGCTCCTTTATTCTCGCAAACAGCAAATAGTCCTGACAAAGGTGGATATCTGAATCTATCTATGCGATTTCGAAGCCGCCAACGAATGATTTTGATATTACTCATCTTGCTTGGGTTAAGCGCCTCGTGCTCAGGGTCGCGGCAAACCGCGACAGTTTCGTCCGCCGTCAAATTCTCGGCGATGACGGAAGAGGAAACGCTCGCCGTCGCGCGTAAGCTAATCGGTTCAGGTGAAATGTCCGCGCCCGGCTTGAAGGCTCCCTTTGTGAAACCTGAGGACTTAGTGCAAGGGTCCAACCTCCGCGGAGCCGCGATTAACGGCGCCGATCACATTATTTATCTTGCAGCGAGCGAAGGACCCGTGACAGGCCAGTTGCTGCCGTTACGGCCCGACGCGGCTGGCTCTGAGCCTGAATTTGCTCTCTTTAATGGAATTCTCTATTGCGGCGTAGATGTTGAGACAATCGGTAACAAAGTTTTGCGGCTTAACGAAAGCAATCAATGGCAGCCGTCAGATGGAAAGATTCCCAAGGGTGAGTATCGATGGCACGTCGCCGCATCTGGAATTTTCATCGGCCAAATCGGCGGCGGCTTTTTCATAAAATTTCAGACGCCCCTTCAGGGAAAATCGGAATATCGCTACAAGGTTGACTTCGTGGTTGATGAAAAAAGGCCGGAACAATTGTTTATCTCTGTCGCGAATCAACAAATTAACATTACCGGCAAACCTAGCGGCTCGCCTGCACCCACACCACCAAAGGTTGAAGCACCAAACGCAATCGTAGAGGGAATCGCAGCCGCGAAGGATTCACAAACTCCTCTCAAAAATATCTCGGTCAAGCTGGTAAGCCACGAGGGCGTTAATTTTCAGGAGAAACAACGCACAACCACCGACGAGAGCGGACATTTCCGCTTCTCGAGTGTTGCTGCGGGTCACTATGTTCTTGGGGGGCCATCAATGAAAGGCGAACTCGACTATCTTACATTCGAAAGAGCTGACGGAAGCATGGCTGAAGTGTCCGCGGGTAGTCAGGGCACGTATTCGTTCGGCACAATATTTTTACCAGCAAAACGCAAACCCTGACGTAGTTGGTTGAGGTGGCAAGTCACCTTAGCGAAGCGATGTCCAGTACCGTTCAGGACGATTTGAAGGGAGGGGTTATGACACTCAAGAGTGCTCTTGCTGCTTGTTTTTGCTCAATGTTACTTATCTTCGTGGTAACTTCTGACTCCAGCGCCCAACGAACACCACAACAGCAAGTTAGGACAACCAAAACCGATTCTAATCAAGGTGCTCTCCTCAGTGAATACCTCGATGAGCGCACCGGGCGCACTATCATAGTAAAGGCCGGCACCGCTCAAGATATCGCCGTTGGCTGGCTTAAGCGACTGGCAGACATTGAGGCGACTAAGTCCGAACAGGACTTGGTAACGATTGTTACCGAAGCGCATGAGCAAGGTCTCATCGCTGTTTCCGGCGGGTTCGGATACACCACCGTAGTTGTGTCCTGGGGCTCAGCACCGAGTCGAGATCCGCCTGCCGGAACGATCGTCTCAAGCCAAATGGATCAACGAACGGGGACAGCTTTGGTGGCGGGGCCTAACGCCTCGTTTGATAAAACAAAGGAATGGTTCGTAACACTGAACAATGCGAAGTCGGAGAGCGATCTCCTCGCTCTGTTAACAGCCCGACGCCCGCAAGGATTGTTCTCCGCAACGACGTACATAAAGGGCGGTTACAAGGTCACGACCTTCTGGAGTCCGGGGCAGAAATGATTGCAAGGGGCTTCCAAACTGGTGAACGCTGTTGTCGCCGCCGGTGGGAAGCTTAGTCGAAGGGGGGGTTAGGATGAAACTGTTAATTGCGATTGTCCTCATCGCTTGCATTTGCGTTAGTAGCAAGTCTCAGGCGAGCAAGGAGATCAAACTTCAGATTACCGGCTCCACAACCTACGCAACCGAAAAGCCGGTTCCCCTGAAGAGCGCCATGCTGATGCTGGATACGATCAGCTTTGACGGCAAGAGCGGCTTCGTAAAACTTCAGAAGGGCCAGACCACGCTCTATCTCGTCTTGAGCAATCTCGATGTTCCTTGCGAGTTGAAAGACGTATTCGACCGGAAACGCTTCTTGCAAGGTAACGCGCCTCGACTTGTGCCTGACCTCCCGAGCACATCGAAGGATGAAGACTTTGTCATACTAGCGACGTACCAGCAGCACTACGATCCGAAGAAGGTTTCCGGGCCGCCTCTAGCTGATCTGATCAGCGGGGCCTGGCATATCTCAGACTTCTATCATGTGATTCCGGGAGGCTGGTCGCCCAAGCCAAGGGATGTCGAACAATACGCTGGGGTCGCGCCGAATGTGGTCCACTTCACGGAAGTCTTCGTAGGCGTGCGACACATGAGTGCGCCGGAAAAGGGTCTGACACTCTCCGGCAAGTCCAGCGCAGGAGCATGGACTTATGTTTCAACTGGCGGCTCTAGAGAGTTTTATCTGGACCCGACGCGCCACGACGCGCCGTTCGATAAAAGCATGCTGGACCTCGTTCGTGACGGTGAATCATGGACGGCGAACTTCGATCTAGTGGGGAAGGCGTTTCGCCTTTCGGGTCGCGTCCCACTGCGCGTGTGTCAGCCGAATTTCATTTCAGTGAATTAGGCGAAGGCTAAACTCGAGTGAGGCGGTGCTCCAGGTCGGCCATCCGGTTTAGGGATCGTGCTTGGGGTAGTACTTGAGCGTGCTCATTGCGCGCTTAGTCGCATTGGAGTTCGAGATAATGCGAAATTCAGGGCTTTGTGAAGTCGATTGAGATGAGGGGAAGATGAGGGAGTTACGTGTCGAGACCAAGTCTTACCTAACTTGCTTTGACGGCTGAAACGCCGGTAAATACTACTTCGTCATGCGTGGTACCATTAGGTCAGTACCAAGGAAACGGGCTTAACATTCGTTCCTCGTAAGAGGGTGCGGGTTCGACTCCCGCCCCCGGCACCAATCATTTCAATAGCTTACAAACCTTCTTTATTGGAGTGTGCAAACGCGCTACGGAGTTTCCTCCGTGGCTTAGCTATTTTGATTGGATTTGTTGAGGAAATTATCAACTCGTCAACGATCATAACACCCTCATCGATCTGATGCTTATGCCGCGCAACCGTTGCCAACTCTCTAAAATAAGGCAGAGTGGGAGATTAAAAAATGGGTTTCCAACCGATTTCACGTGGCGGTCGCGGAAGCCACAACCAAAACAAACGGGGTTCGGAAAACTAGCCCCCTCTTGACGTTGAGTTTATCGAGTGCTGACCGTAAACCTCGCGCCAGCTTTTGCGCATCATCGTTCGCCCAGAAGTGCATGAAGAATAAGTGCGGCGAATCTGTGAGCATGTGGCTGTGAAGCGCAGTGACTTCAATGCTGTTGTCTCGAAGCGCCTCGATTACCGGACTTACTTCGCTCGCAAGCAACACGAAGTCGCCCGTGATCGCCGCCTTGCCTCCGCCAGTAGGTTGAAAGTTAATTGCCTGGCCCAAACCCATCGCTGGTGGGATGACGATGCGCTTACCTTCCATCGAAACATCGGTAACCTCATCCGCTCGCGCAATACTGTATTGGTAAACGACCCCGTTAGCCTTGCCGGTCTGTTCTATGATCTGATCGATTTGTTTAGTATCGATCCCGATATCTTGGCTTTGAGCCGGTGCGGGTGAAGCAGCGAACGGCGTTTTGCTGAGGGCCAAGGCGCCATGAATTGCTTTGGCGATCTTTGCGCCGTCTCCCATCGCATGAATATGCATATACATGACGCGTGGCGATTCGCATAGCACGTGACTGTGAAGCGCTGAGATTTCGACGTCGCCTTCTTGCAGTTTCGTGAGGACTGGCGTCACTTCATCCTCGGCGAGCACCAAATCACCCATGACCATTGTCATGTCGCCGGTCTTTTTGAAGGCTACCCATGATCCCAAAGCTAGGGCTGGTTTAAGTTCGACGACGCCAACCGTAACTTTCAGATCGCTGCGCGGCAGACTCACTTTGTAAACATCGCCGGGCTGCACCGAGCCTGCTTTGCCCAATGCCTGCTCTACCGGTTTCCAGTCAGTCGCGCTTTGTGGTTGGTTTGAATTGGCGGTGGTGTTTTCGTTCTACGGCGCGGAACATGCCGCGAACACAAAAATAGTTATAAGAACGGCCGCAACTGTAGCGATCGTCATCCGCTGGAAGAAACGCGAAGACATTGTTCGCGTTACAATTGCTCTCGATGAACTCGTAAGATTTCTCATTTCACCCTTACCTTTTGTTTTTGGTCGTTATGCATACTCTAGGGGTCAGTTATTTATTCGGGTCAATCCAGTTCTTATATGAAAGCGCGAGCCACGAAAATCCAAAATGTCTTTGGGAATCCTTTTGCCTCTGAGAAATCAGACGGCTCCTGCTCCATCTCGTGAGGAGATGGATGCAAGATTCGCGCGACGACTAACGTGGCAAGACATAAAAGAGCGCGAATAATTAACACGGAAAATCCGGTCCGGCATCCGCCTTTTATATAGAGAACGAGCGCTACGATTAATGGACTTATTGCCGCTCCCGCTTGGTCCAATCCTTCATTCAAACCAAACACCCAACCGCGACCGATGGACTTTCCGGCGTAAGACAGCATCGTATCAACGCAGGTTTTCGGATCGCCCGCCCCGTTCGTTCCGCGATTATCAATATGGCGGCTAAGGGCCAGTTGTCGGCAAGGGCTAAAGCGGGCACTGCCAGAACATTGACCGCGTATCCGAGTGCGATGAAGAACCAGTAGCGGTGTGTCTTATCGGCAAAATAACCGGAGACAGAGCGGAGGCTGTAGCCAAGCAATTCGCCCAGGCCAACGACCAAACCAACGATGGTCGCACTGGCTCCCAAAGATCCAAGAAACGGCCCCGTGATGCTGCGTCCGCCTTCGTACGCCATATCAGCGAAGAGATTTACGACCGATAATGAGAACAAATCGAAAGGCCAGCTGCGCGAGTTGCTTCGGATGATTCTTAACAAAGTTAACGCGGCGTTTACAACGTAACCTCAAAAGTTGGGGGTGTCGTGTCCCTTTTTTCAGGTGCGCAGCACCTACTGTGGCTTTCATCCTTGTCAGATTGAACCAGGCACGTGCGCAATTCAACTCAAGGGATAGGCATGTTTTGCGTCAGTCAAGGTGGCAGCGTAGACTCGATGGCAGATGGGCATGAACGTCCCCTTCCCCAAATAGCGAACAGCGCCAATGCAAGCCCCTTTACTGAAAGGATGACAAGTGCTCCCCCACAAATTACGTGTACTCATCACAGAAGACGATCCGGACTCAAGGGAGTTGCTTTGTCTGTACCTCACGCAGCAGAATTTTCAGGTAGTGTCAGCCGATAACGCGGAAGACGCACTCAGAATAGCCAGAGAGCAAGAAGTCGATGCTTACCTCATCGATAACCGGCTACCAGAGATCTCCGGGGTGGAACTGTGCAGATGTATCCGACAGGTTGATTCTAACACTCCGATAGTCTTCTATTCAGGAGATGGCGACCAATCTCACAAAGACGAAGCATTTCAGGCGGGTGCTCAGAGTTACGTTGTGAAGCCTGCTAGCTGCGAGGACGTGCTTAAGACATTACTTGCTGTGGTCAAAGGAGGACTCAAATAAAATTCACTGACAGATCAACCTCTCGGCGATTGAAAATTCACTTCTTTTGCTTGGATTCAAGTTCTTCCAAATCGAAAGAAATATCTTTGATTCGGAATGCTTTGAACCGAGTACCTTTGGGGACGAAGAAAGGAAGCTCTGCTTCCCAAGGTTTTGTTATATTATCCGCTTCGGCAGAGAGGCTACCCACCGCGCAGTTATATTTGTTATCGTTTGAGTCGCGTAGCTCTATATCAGGGCATTTGAGCGAAATTCCATTTTCGGCTTGAGTGAATTGCACATTTAAACGAACTAAAGCGATTTCCTCACCTGCTTTCGGCGTAAATGTGGCGAACCCATCAGAGTAGCTTTCCTTTCTGTCTACAGCTACGACGGTAATCTCTTTAGCTCCCATTTTCTGAGTTACAGAAGATTTCTGTACGTTATCAGCCTGCTGAGCAATAACAAGAACGGGCAAACTCAGGAAAAGACCCAGAAGACTCAAAAACCATGTTAGGCGTTTCATAGGACTCTCCTCTCTAAAACATTGTTGAGCTAAGGTAATACGAGGGAAATTCTATCACTAACAGCAATCACGGCGAAGCCTATTCTTAACGCGAGACGCCCAACGATTGAGTTCAGGTTTCACGCCACTATTTATTAACTGGTTGTTGGCAACTTCGCGTAGGTCAATACTTAGAAACGCTATCATTGCCATGATTGGGAACCCAGATATTGACACCGTCAAAAACCACCTCGGCCGGATTGGTGCCTGTGGCGAAGGTGCCCAAGCTAGCACCGTCAGAGGCCCTTATCTTCGAGAGGCTGTTGCTGAATGAGTTCGCGACCCAAATGTTGTTTCCGTCAAAGGCGATGCCAACCGGAGTATTGCCCGTGGCGAACGTACCAAGGTTGGCACCGTCTGCGGCGCGAATCTTCGACACGGTTCCGTTGTCTTCATTGGTGACCCATATATTGTCTCCGTCAAAAGCTGCTGCGTATGGATGGCTCCCTCCGGTAGAGAATGTACCGAGCAGTGCCCCGTCAGAGATTCGGATTTTCGAAACTGTACCGCTGCCATTGTTCGCGACCCAGATGTTAGCTCCGTCGCAGACCACGGCGTAGGGTCGGTTGCCTCCCGTCTGGAAAGAGTTGAGGATAGCGCCGTCCGAGGCACGAATCTTTAAGAGTACGTTCCCGTAGGCGCTGGACACCCAGAGGTTTGTTCCGTCAAAGGCAATTCCCAGTGGATTAACGCCTATCTCGTAGGTTGCCAGAAGAGTGCCATCGGCGGCGCGTATCTTCGAGATATTTGTGTCGGATTCGTTGGTAACCCAGATGTTCGCACCGTCAAACGCCATATCGCGGGGATTGAAACCGCCTGTGGGAAAGGAGCCGAGAATTGCACCGTCCGTAGCGCGGATCTTCATGATGTTGTTGACACCGTCGCCGCCTGCTTGATTACTGATCCAAACGTTCGCCCCGTCAAAGGCCACGCCGAACGGTGAATGTTCCGTCGGGAAACTGGTGGCGGTGTTAACGTCGTACCATTTCCGCAGCGCGATCCTAGCCAAATTTGGATCGTTATCTATTGTCTTAGGTGAGACCTTAGCTTGCGTTGACCTTAAGAGGACAGCAGCTACGATAGATAACGCAAACAAAGCTAGCACAAAGCCAGCAGTTCGAGTTGAGGAAAAAAAACTATACATTAGAACCTCCTTTTGATTGAGTACCTTCAATCTTCAGATCTGCGAGCGCACAACTTTCATTTTCATCGGCTGCCTGATGTTGTTATCACAAAGCGGCACAACTCAGTGTTAGACCACAGCGTGAGGCCTAAATCCGCTCTGCGGCGTCTTATACCCCCCACGAGTGCAGTTAGGCAAGATTCTATCGACCATGGGAGCCCGCGCAAGCGGCTCACTGATATAGTGATCGGGTCTTCCTCGGTCGCCCTTGGTTAATGCGCCAAGACTGCCAAGTCTGCAACATTGCATAATCAACCCGCGCCTCATGGGCCATCGCCCAGAAGCCAGTCCTTTAGCAGTATGGGAATCTTTGTCGTCGAGATTGCCACCAGCGTATCGATAATAAGTGCGATGGCAGCGAATCTTGTCAGTAGGCCGAGAATGATCAAAGCACCACAGACGATCTCAACGATACCAACAAAAGGAGCCATTACTTGCGGCGCGGGAATCCCGAGCTTAACGAAACGGCCGCCACCGAGATCGTTAGGAAAGAGAAACTCCTGAATGCCCTCCGAGAGAAATACGGCTCCCACTAGGAGACGGATCAAAAGAACGGAGGCCGGAGCACTCGTGACCAGAACTCTTCGAAGTAATTTCACGGTGCGTTCTATCCCTTTGGCGGTGACGGCGCGGTAAACTGTGCGATGTCAGCCAGGCCGAGGCTTCCCTCAATCTCGCTGATTTGTTTCACGGCGTCATCGAAACCATCCTCACCGAACTGCTCGTGTTCGATGTCTTCAAACTTATCGTTCATCTCATCGAGCTGTTTGCCCGTCATGGTCTGCTTCCACGCCGGGCGGTACGCTCCGAGGGTGCGTCTTCTTTAACAGAAGGGAAGGAAGCTCAACCGAGTCTGGACGGGACGGACCGCTTATTCTTTTGCTATCGCGATGAATTTTTGTGCGGCGCGGCTGAGGTGCTTGTCCCTCCGGAAGACGATCTTTAGCTCGCGTCGAATTTCAAGACCTCGAACGCGGACGGCGACCAAGCTCTGCGCTTTCAACTCGGTCTCCACGGCAAATCGGGAAATGAAAGCGATCCCCAGCCCGCTCTGGACTGCTTTCTTCACAGATTCAGGATTCTCCATTTCCATGATGGTTTCCACCTTAAGATTGGATTGCTCCAGATGAGCAACAATAGCCGCACGCGTGGCCGATCCTGTTTCGCGCAGGATGAACCTTTCTTTTTGAAGGTCGTCAGCCCTGACTGATTTCTTTCGGGCCAGATGATGCTTAGGGGGAACGACGAGAACGAGATGGTCTGTCAGCCAGGGAAATACATCCACTTCATCACCCGTCAGATGACCGCCAACAAAACCAAAGTCGAATTCGTTGTTGATGACTCCGGCTTCAATTTGGCGCGTATCTTTGATTCCGAGTTGGATTTCAATTTTCGCGTAGCGGTCTTTGAAGCGTGCGATAGTCCTCGGAATCAGGTACATCCCCGGTGTGGTGCTGGCCCCAATTCTCAACGTCCCGCGTTCCAATCCTTGCAACTCGTCAATTGCGTGTTGCGCATCCTCGATTGCCGTGGTAACCCGACGTGCATGAGGAACCAGCAGTAACCCAGCTTCAGTCAGCGCTACCTTCTTACCGAGTTGCTCGAATAGCTTTACGCCGAGTTCACCCTCCAGTTGCCGGATGCGTACCGAGACACTTGGCTGGCTGAGGTTCACTTCCTCGCCGGCGCGCGTGTAGTTCAAATTCTTCGCCACGCTCAGGAAGACTTCTAGGCCCCGAATGTCCATATGTCGAGCATTGTAAATCACTATCATAACAATCGAAACAATTCATTTCCCTAATGCTCCACTGGGAACTAGCATGAGTCCCCACACGGAGGACTCCGCCGATGGCCTTTGCCCGACTATTCTCGATTTCTGCCGCCCTGTTGCTGCTGCCCTCGCTCTTGGGCGGCCAAACCAAAACCCGCCCAGACGTTTGGGAGCCGTTCAAAACCCTGGTCGGCAAGTGGGAGGGATCTGGAAACGGTCAACCAGGCGTGTCGAAGATCCAACGCGAATACCGGTTAGTGCTGAACGATAAGTTTCTGCATGTCGAGAACCGCTCGGTGTACGACCCACAGCCAAAGAATCCAAAAGGTGAGATTCACGAAGACTGGGGCATGATTAGCTTCGACAAGAGTCGAAACAAGTTTGTCTTTCGCCAGTTCCATGTCGAAGGTTTTGTAAATCATTATGTGATGAGTAGCTCAAGCGCCGACGGTAAGACAATCGTCTTCACCTCAGAAAGCATTGAGAATATTCCGTCAGGATTTAGAGCGCGCGAAACTTACAAGATGCTCGGTCGCGACGAGTTCACAGAGGTTTTTGAGATTGCGGAACCGGGAAAGGAGTTTGAGATCTACAGTGAAGGCCACTTCAGACGCAAGAAGTGACTCGGTCGCACAGCCGACGACTTCTATAGCGAGCGACAGTCAGACAAACGAGGTCTTGCGCGAGTGGCGCGAGTCAGCCTTCTACTGGCAAAAACACAGCGGCACCATTCGCACGATGTTCGCGCCTTTGACCGAAGCGCTTATCAAGGAGGCGCGTATCGTTGAAGGGCATTCGGTGCTGGACGTTGCTGGTGGTTCGGGCGAACCGTCACTAACTATCGCCGAAACGGTTGGACCAACTGGTTCGGTTACCGCGACAGATGCTGTGGCGGAAATGGTAAACGCGGCTAAGGCTGAAGCTCAACGACGCGGAATTACTAACGTCGCTTTTCGGCAATGTGTTGCTGACTCCCTGCCATTCGAAAGCAAATCTTTTGAAGCGGTTGTTTGTAGATTGGGAGCAATGTTCTTTCCCGATCCCCTCGCTGCTTTGCGCGAGATGCTGCGGGTAACAAAGAACGGGGGCGCGATAGCCCTTGCCGTTTGGGACAAAAGCGAACTCAACCCTTTTTCTTATGTGGTGACGAACGTAGTCGCGCGCTACTTCGATGCACCGCCGCCGGATTCAAGCGTGCCAGGTGCTTTTCGCTTCGCCGAGACCGGTGTTCTCGCTGGGCTCCTAAAGGACGCCGGAGCGGCGGAGGTCAAGGAGCAATCGCTCAAGTTTCATATTGCTGCTCCAATCTCGCCAAAGGAATTTTGGGAGATGCGATCGGAGACTTCCGGCACGCTGCGAGAAAAGTTAGCCACGCTTTCCCCCGAGCGAGCGGACGCTGTCGCGCAAGAAGCACAAAGGGCAGTGCGCGAGTTCTTTCCGAATAACCAGATGAGTTTTCCGGCACAGATGATCATCGTAACCGGAACTACCTAGTCACGAATCAAGGTCTAGACCAACGCGCGAAAGGAGACTCACATAATGGGCAGAATGCTTGCTTTCGTTTACGGCGTGATCAGTTACTTTGTGTTTTTCGGCTCGTTCCTCTACGCGATAGGTTTCGTAGGAAACATCGTAGTCCCCAAATCAATCGACTCGGGCGCAGCGGGACCGTTTTTCCCAGCCCTGCTGATTGATGCTGTTCTGTTGGGACTCTTCGCCATTCAGCATAGTGTGATGGCTCGGCAGGGATTCAAGAGATGGTGGACCCAGTTCATTCCTAAGCCTATCGAGCGGAGCACCTACGTCCTACTCTCCAGCCTGCTTCTGGTGCTGCTCTTCTGGCAGTGGAGACCAATCCTGAGCGTGATATGGAATGTAACGAACCCGATTGGCAGTCTCGTGCTTACAGCCATCTTTTGGGCCGGCTGGTTGCTCGTGCTGGCCAGCACTTTCGTGATCAATCACTTCGATCTTTTTGGACTCAGGCAGGTATACATCTTCCTAAAGGGCAAGGAATACACAAATCTAGTTTTTAAGAAGCGCTTATTTTACAAGATCGTGCGGCACCCTCTACTGCTCGGTTTCATGATTGCTTTTTGGGCGACACCGAAAATGACTCTGGGCCATCTCGTCTTTGCGATTGCCACGACCGCTTACATGCTCATCGCGATCCAGCTCGAAGAGCGCGATATGGCAAACATTCACGGTGATGCATATCGGCAATACCAGCAAGAGGTCTCGATGCTGATACCTCTACCGAAGGGAAAGTAGGCAATGTTGCGAAAGCGGAGTGGGGGATTGAAACTGATCACTTGCGACAAATAATGATTCCTCCATCCTTGGCGGAAGCCAAAGCTCGTGAAGCAGAGATGAACATGGTGAAATGAAAACGTATCAACCCTTGATTCTCGTGTTTATCTTGCTGGCGATTGTGACTTCCAGTTGCGCTCAGACAAAGCAAGGAGCCGAAGTTGTCGCCGCGCGCTCACCACAGATCAAATGGCAATACGATACTGGCGCTTGAATCTTCTCAGTCCCCGCGGTCGCGGAGGATTCGGTTTTCGTCGGCTCTTGCGCTGGTAATTTCTACGCGTTCAATAAGACCACGGGCGAGGTGCGGTGGAGTTACGATATCCGCAAAGATGGAAAGCAGAGGAGCTTTCACGGGAATCCATTAATTACTGATGACTTGATTCTCATCGGTACTGATTATAGCTGTGCGCCTGATGGGGTGGGCCACGTCTATGCCTTTGAGAGGAATACAGGCAAAGTACGCTGGAAGTACCAAACCATCAGCGTACCGACGGACATCATTCGTATAGGGCCGAATGTTTATTTCGGCAGCTTCCAGGATAATTGGTATGCGCTCAATCTTCGAACTGGTGAGTTGGTCTGGAAATTCTCAACTGGAGCGACAAATCAAGACTGCACCATGGTTAGGTCACCTGTCGCCGATGGAAGTCACCTATTCCTGGCAGGGCTTGACGACTTCATCTATTCGCTAGACACAGCGACTGGTCGAGTAATCTGGAAGCGTAAACTAACGGCGCCACCATCGACGGCGTTAGCTCTCAAAGATAACGCGCTTTTTGTTGGCACCGGCGACAATCGCATCTACCGTCTCAAGCCCGAGACGGGCGCCACGATTCTCCAAAAACAATAACAGTGAATCATCGGTCAAAGTCAGCCTTCCGACAGGTATTGCGTCAACAGCCAAGTCCGCGACCATAGATGAGGGCGCTCCGATGCCCAATCGGGAGACGACTTCTGCTTCCACTGCTGAGTTGTGAGATTCCGATCAATGGAAACAATATTGCCGGAGCGCTCGGAGGGTCGCCGGAACAAGATCCGGCGATCTTTTGTTTTGCCACGCGCTGTTCGTAACGGCAAAAGTGTTAAAGGGTTGTCGGAACGTAGCAGTGAGTGTTCGATCCTTCCAAGCCGACTTCGAACACACCTATTATCCGTCCCTCGGTACCAATAATTGAATTGACTTACAGCCAATCATCGCTTAACGCTGGACCTGCGGAACCCAGTCAACCCGTTAGGGACATCTTGATCCTCTGATTGAGAAATGTCGCGACTCCTTTTTCTAAAGGCTAAAGCCTTCCACTTCGCAGCCCGCCTTTCGAGTCACTGTTAGCGCGGCACAAAGCTTCGCGAATCGTAACGATGTCGCCCTTCAATTCCGACCAACCGTGAGCATCAATGATCTTGCGGAAGTAGTACTGATCATGAGCCGGCCCCAAGCTCGGCCAGGTCGGCGTCGCAAAGTCTCTACGCAAACAACATTCAGGCGTGGCGTAAGTGAAGTTAATTCGCTTGTCCGAGACTATCATTCCGCACCTGATCATCTTTGCGTGAGGATGTTTTGAGAAGGCTTCGGCGAAACTCTCGAGGTACTCGGGAAACATATCGTCATCGTCATCAAAAAAACAGACGAGGTCCCCGTCGGCGTAGCGTAGACCTTGATTTCGCGCATAACTGGCGCCCAGGCGTTCGCTATGACCATAAATCTGGATACGCGGATCATTGAACTCGTATTCCGCTTCATTGCCATTGTCGATGATGATGAGCTGCCAATTGCGATAGGTTTGCGCCTGCACCATTTGGACTGTGCGTAGCAGGGTGTGCGAGCGCCGGTAGGTCGGCATGACTATGCTGATCTTGAAAGGCTCCGGCTTGTGAACCAGATCCGAATTGGATGGGTCCTTAACTGAACTTAGAATCCAGATCGCATCCGCTTCACCTGACGCTGCTTTCAACGTTAAGAGTCGATCAACTCTCCAACCGGCTTGCGAAATCGGCACTTCCACGTCCGCGCGTGTCCATCGAGTTTCGAGGAAGCCTTCGCCGATGCGGTGCATATCGCGACAATTTCCTACCTGCGGCGGCAAGTAGAAATCCAGCACGACTGCCCGCCGGGCGATGCGCATGGATTCCGAAAGCGCTCGCTCCATGAGCCCTTGCGGCAAATGTTCCAGCACGTGGCGCAGAAGCACGACGTCGACGCTCTGATCGGCGAACGGCAGACCACCGGCATCAGCCACCAGCAACGGTACACGAGGAAACATGCGATGCGCCGCGGCCATCATTGACTCAGTGACGTCAACTCCGATCCATGAGAACCGCTCACTATGCGCATCAAGGTGTGGCCACAAAGGCCCCGGCCCACAACCCACATCCAATAGGCTGTTGCCCAATTGCATCAGGATTTGAGCAAGGTTCCAGCGATGACTGGTGTGAGGACTGCGCCGGCGCTCATCACTCACGATCTTTTCAATACGGAGGCTGGTCCACTTGTTCCAGTTTTCCCAACTTCTGGGGTACTGCGAGGGTCCACCTGCGGGCTTGGCTGTGGTTTCATTTTGGTAGCGCTGAAGGTTTCCTATCGGCTCAGGTGGACGGCTCGTTGCCGATGCCGCGATTTGATCGAAAAGGCGCTCGTTAGCCGTCGCCCATTCATCTTCCTCCTTCGGTCTGGGATGGTAAAGATGCACCAAAGGTCTGGATAAACGCTTTATGGAAGTGAACCTTGCGAGCCGGTTACAAAACTCACGATCCTCTCGCCCCCACCCGCGAAAACGCTCGTCGTGCCCTCCTATCTCTCGATAGAGTGAAGCCTCGATCCAAATGCAACCGCCTTGTGAGGTGGAAAAAACGCGGCCTCGATGGTTGTTCGCAGTAAGCGAACTTTCGGGCGCCCTCACGTAATCCTCGACGACGCGGTCCGTTGCGGCCGCATCGAGGTAAACTACTCGGTCATACGGCAAGGCCGCACGCGTTCCGCCCTGGATAGTCTCAAGGGCATGACGAAGGAATTCGCGCGGTGCCAGCAGGTCAGCGTCTATCAAGCAAAGCACTCCACTTTGGCTACCCGGCAGGCAGGCTCCGATATTAAATGGCCATCCTCGGTTATATGGGCCAGGGTTATACGCAAAGATATATTGGTCCACGATCGGCGTCAGGAGTGATTCAAGCCGGGGCGCGCTGTCCTGCTCGACGACGACCAGACGATACCGCCAACGTGCGATGTCCTGTAGATTGAGCGCCTGGAGGCAGATTTCCGCGTTGCGCACTCGCTCCGGTTCGTCGGCCGCGGCTCTGATTCCCATTACCACAGTGATCTCCCGGGGTTCAGCTTCCGCGCGTTGTAGCAGCGCTCGTAATGAATCGTTGAGATCGTCCGAGGCTACGTCGTCTACCTGTCCGCCATGTGAAATAACACGCCGGGTCGTATACCACTGATGATATACGAGGCCCTCGTATTCCGAGCCGAGGTAAACGGGCTCAGAGACGCTTCCGCGTCTTAGCGAGTTCGTGCGTTCAAGTCCGGCGATCTGATGGCCGGCCCGCTTGACCTCGTAACTAATCCGTTCGCCCACATCAAACTGAGAGGGTCGATCCTTTTCGTTAAGGAAGGTAAGCCCCATTTTGTCCAAAGTCTCGCGCGCCACCATCAGACAGGCGGGATGGATATAGTCTCGATGGTGGCGGATACCGCTGACTTTCGTTTGTTCGTTCAGACGCCCGCGAAGTTGCGGCAACCAGTGGTCAACCAGCGGAAAGGCATCGCTGTCGAGCGCTACAATGTAAGGCGATTTTGTTTGCGCTCTGGCCAACTCCAGCGCCGGCCCATGTCCGCGATTCGTTTCGCAGCGGATCAAATCGATGTCCCCGCGCTGGGCCAGGAGGGCCAACCACCGCTCGGTCCCGTCGCTGGATGCATTATCGACCACTACCAGGCGCGCGTCGTGGCCCGCGCTGTGTCGCAGCGTGCGAAGCGTGGCCAGCTTAGTAATGTCGCACGTGTTATGAACTACCATGATGATGCTGTAAGTTGGAGTTACTTCGCTCATCACCCCCTCCTTTGTTCGGCTTGGAACGATAGCTTGGGCACTTCGCGGAATCGCCGCGACAGTAGTCGCCCGGGGCGCGGCCGGTGCCGTCTTGCCGGCCGGCCGATTCAGAGATTCATAGAAGGGCAGATCTTCACCCAGGATGTCTCGCAGATCACCGGTCCAATTCTTCCAATAGGATCCCTTCGGGTCCTTCTGACTGGTATTGCCGCTGTGGACGAGGGCTACATAAAAGGAGTAGTCCGGCATGACGGCCAGTTCGGTCGTCGCTTGACCCCAAATAAAGCGCGTATCAGAACCGACCTGCACATTGGGAAACGGCGAGCGCTGCCAGAATTCACGCCGGTACAGCAATGACCCGCCGGCAACCCAGCGACGATGGTTATTCGGATACTCGTACAACCAAACCGCGCCCGTAGTGAAATCGTAAAAGAGCATTCGTTGCAGCCCGCACACCAGGGCCCGCTCGCTATGCAAGGCCTCGACCTGCTGACTAATGCGGTGCGGCGCCATCCAATCGTCATCATCCCAGTGCATGATGAGGTCGCCGGCCGCTGCCTTCACACATTCGTTGCGCTTCTGGCCCAGCGATCGCCGACCGGCCAGCCGAATGTAGCGCACGCTCGGATCGGTGGGGATCAGATCTGCTATCGACTCAGGGCCATCATCCACGACTAGCAGTTCTTTATTGACGTAATCCTGACGCTGAAAATAATTGATCGCTTGCGGGATGAAGAGGCGCCGGCGCGCGGTCGTCGGCATAACGCAGGAGACGAGGGGTTGTGAAGAAGAGTCGGTCATTGTTCTTAATGGAACCTGATACGTCCGGACCTGATCGCCGCAAGTGCCAAACAGAATTTCATCGACTTGAGAATCATCAGTGTGGCTATTTATCCAGACTGAGTTTCCAAAGCGTAAAAGTGGAGGCTGTGTCATGCCAACCTTTTTTCCCGTCGATCAACTTAGGATTCGTTCTCTGGTTGTCCCAGTATGATTGGGTGGTGTAATTAATGTAGTCATCAAATTGATCCGGTTTGATTTGGCGCGCTCCAGGAAGCGTCCCCTCAATCACCCGAAACTTCTCCGGCCCGCCCCCTTGCTTTGTCTTATCCAACTGATCTATCCAGTACATAAACGGCCCGCCGGGACGGACATTTACGAGCAGGGTAATGCTGTGATATCCAGCAACAATCGCGGCGCCGAATGCATGCCAGCCTTCTTTGCCCGCTGTTTCTGAATTGATTGTGGCCCACACGGAGTCCTTTAACTTCTGCGGCACCGGTAACTGTTTTGTCTTTACCTTCTTGGGGTCCTTCTCAGTATCTGTTAGATCGGGAAAGTCTTTTGAGACTTTTGAAAATGTAAAAGACTTGAGCAGTTTGGCATGGCCGATTTTTATCAACGCATCCATAGCATCAAACATCCTGTTATCCCTGGTCACATTGCTCGCATCTTTAAGCTTCTTGTCCTGGTTGATGCAGTATTCTTTTACGATAGAGACGATGGCATCATAATCAGGTGTCCCTTTGAACAGGTTCGCAATGACAATCCGCCTGACCGTGTCGATACATTCGATGGGCGTTTTCTTGTCGCCGTAGGGCCTAAAGTCAGATTCAATGAAAGTATCAGGATGATTAATCCGGTCACTGTGTTCCGAAGTTGAAATGTAACGAATGCTATTTTTGTAGGCTAGATCAAGCAAAGCGCTGATGTTATCCGAGGGAAAAGTTCCGGCTGACGTCGATGCTTGTTTCGCGCGACCCGACTGGATCTTCAGGAATCGGTCATAGTTTCCTTTTGTAAACCCTACTCGGCTTCCTTTCTCGGCTGGGCCTTTGATTCTTGATCCCAGGTAGAGGCAAAGAGCAGTGGTGTTAACGGCTTCTGACAGATCTGCAAGATCAAGAACTAGTGATTGGTCGGTTGCCGGAAGAGAGGTCCCCTTCAATAGTTCATCTATCAAAAGTTTCTTCTGCTTCAGGGTGAGTATTGCGGCCGCATGACCCAGCTTCCAGCGGCGTATTGCCTCGCGCGCCTGCGGCTTGTCATTTTGAATTTTTCCGGTCTCGGTGAGTTTTTTCCGATACTGAACTAACGCGTCCGCCTTGGCCGCATCCGGGCCCACAGCTTGCCTGAATATTGCCGTTCGCTGTTGCTGAGTATGCGCCAATTCATGTGCGAGCAAGTTTTGCCCCGACTTTGATCCGGGATCGTATTGTCCGTGCGCAAAGTAAACATCCTGACGATGGGTGAATGCTTTGGCATTCACCGCTTCATTCAGGGCGTGCGCTTCACTTCCGAGATGAATTCTTACGCCACTGAAATCGGCATCCATCTTCGACTCCATTTCAGTGCGCGTCGACTCGTCAAGTGATCGCCCGCTCCCTTTGCTGCTTTGTAGTTTTGCCTGGAATTCGGCTGATGTCTCTGCTGAGCCTGGTCCGTCGCGGTCAATCATTCCTCCGGTCTCGTGAATTTCTGCAGGCTGTCCGTCAACAACGCGTCGAGCGAGTTCATCGGCTTCCTTTTCAGAGTGGTCCGCGGGATGGCTGACCGCGAGGCCCGCTTGAATCGCCGGAGTCTCATCCGTCCGACTGAGCGTCAAGGCTGGCCGTGCACCCTCCATCAATCCATCGAGCGCCGCGGCCTTCGCCGATCGGCTGGGCCTCTTCGTCGACGCCGACGATTCCCGCCCGCCACGCTCTTTATCATGATTGCGTCGCTTGTGTTCCATTCATCCGCCTGACAGATTCAGTTTTAACCTCAGAAGAAACATACCTAAGATTTGGCCTTGCCGGCATAGCACTCGATTCACCGCTGTGCTGCCGCTCTTTGGTCAGTTTCATCCCGAGGTTCATCGCCGGCGACGCCGCCGCCGCGGCGAAGCAGGTTGCATACGCGCGAGCAGCCATTCGACAAAATGGTGGGCGACGTCTCGCGACGCAAGAGGAATGTTTGCTGTGGCCCTGTCGAGTTGTGCCTGGCTATGACCCCCTCGATGCTCGCGAAGGTAGTTGTCCATATAACGCGGCGCGAAACCAGCCAGACGATTGGCGATTGTTTCTTCCACTTCAGTTCGGTTTGTCAGTCGGGCGCCGGCGAAGACGCCTCCCTGGAGTTCAAGAAAACGACGATGCCGACCTGGGAACGCGCTGCCCTCGAAGTAGTTCAATATCGCGGTGGCTACATCCGGCGCCGTATCGGGAAACTGAGGTTCTGAAACTCTATCCTCCCCGGCATCAGCGATAACATAAGCGGCAACGTCGCCTTCCAGATTGCTGGCGGCGCCATAATCATCTCCTCGAAAATATCGTTCCACTGAGGCGCGTGGAGATCGGACGCGATCCAACGCCACACGGGCGGTGGCTCCACCCAGGTCACCAACCCAGGTGACGATCTCAATGCCGCGAGCGCCAAAGTGCGGCAGAATCACACGTCGGCTGGAAAAATGCGCACGAGAATGCAAACCGATTAGGACGTGCCCCATGTCCACGCCTTCCACGTCCTGGCTTGCGCGAAGCGAAAAGAATAAACCGCAAGGCAGAAGATGGGGCGTGTCCGGACCCTCGTCAGTGATATCGAGCGGATGCCCGCTGAACCCGCGAAAGCCAAGATTTCGAACGCAGCTATGTTCGACAGCAAAATCTCGACTCCAGACGGCGCCGTAATAAATCGAAGCCAACGCGTAGAGTTGTCGTTCCTGCGAGAGCCCGGCGACTCTCATCCGCCGCTCGGCAAGAAGCAGCAGTCTGACAAATTCCCTGTGGTTGCGTGCCGCCCTTATCGGTTCCCGGCATTCCGACTGAAGAGGTGGCGTCGTAGTCGAAGGCGGCGAGGTTCGTTCCGAAGGGTTGCGGATAAAGTAGCCCCAACCCAATGCCCCGGCTGGAGTGCTGATGGCGCCGGTATTTACACCTACTCGATCCAGCACCCACTCTGGGAATGAGTTGCTGTTAGGCCCCGGAGGCGGGTTATAGGTCACACTCATCGCCTCATACACTGACGCTGCGGCCACGGCGGCATCGGCTTGTTCACAAGTGAGGGCTACCGGAATGCAGCGAGGTCCCCCACCTCGCGAGCCTGACGCCACTCGCACGTGGCTATGTGGAAGACAACCCATATGTTGGGTAGGATCTATCTCCATTGTGTGCCGCCCGTGGCTTCCGGTGACGTTGAGGATTCCGTGCAGCGCTCCCGCCCGACCCAGGCCAAACATCCCGATGGGATGAAAGCAGAGTTCAGCTTGGCATCGGGGCCGACGAGAGCGACCAGCGCCATGAAAGCCTGGTGGTATGTTGCGCTGTAATTCTCCCGCGACGGCGCCTTCTTTGATCTGCATTGGGGATGTGGAGAGTTGGAAAGCAGGTTTCTTATGCGAATCTTCGGTCTTCTGCCGACTAAGCGCGATCGGGCGAAACCCCTCCGCAAAGCGCGAAATATTTCCACTCTGTTGCTGAATGACGTGCGTCAGTTCGTGCGCCAGCAGGTGTCTGCCTTGCGCGGTGTGGGGAGCGGCGTATTGCCCAGGACCGAACACGACATTGTTGCCGACGGTGTAGGCGAGTGCATTGACCGAATTAGAAGACTCAGCCGCGCGGGGATCCGTATGCACGCGCACGGCACTGAAGTCGTGGCCGAAACGTGGCTCCATGAAAGCGCGTGTCGAGTGATCCAGTGGCTGCCCGGAAGAACGCAGCACCTCGTGGACGGCCGGCGGAGCCGTGACCGACGAACTGTTTTCAGGTGCGGCCCGTCGTTGCAATTGCATTGACGGGCTCGCGCAGGCTTCACACGTGTCGCCCGAAAAAGTTGCGCCGCCGCAGCCACACTTCCGTTGCAAGCGAAGCATCGAGTCAGGCATGCGCATCACTTGATCAGCGACGCGGTCGGCTTCCTGTTCGTATTGATCGCCAAGTTCGTTTACCGTCAGCTTCGCTTGCAGGAGAAGTGGCACGCTGGGAGGTGATGATACAAAGCGCTGATCCAAGCGTAGGGCCGGGGAATGCGCATCGTAGAGACTAAGAGGTTGGCGCGCAACGGTTACCGTTGCCGCGGACGTAAGGCTAGCTCGGTCGGCAACCGGCTCGCTCTTTGTTTGCTCACGTTGAAGTCGCGCTGATTCCAATTTCATTACTCTAGAGCAAGACATGCAGCTACAAAATCATTGATGAGACCAGTGCGTTCTAATCCTGAGCTTCACTGGGGCCTCCCGCGCCTAGCCCTCACCGTTCCTTCCTACAACGCGCATTCAGCTACGACCCTGCCCGACCAAAAGCCAATTTCCGGCAGCAGTGCTTCCATTTCCTGAACCAAGGGGCGGACAACGCTGAGGTGCGGTACGGGAGCTGCGAACTCTGCGACCAGGTCAACCAGCAAGAGTTCGAACTGGACGATGCGTACGCTAAGTTGTTGGATTGCCTCAGCACAACCGGGAGACTTTCGAGGTATTCGAGCTGCCCGTTCCAGCAAGTCGTTGACTGCTTTAACAGTCTTCCTGGCCCCATCCAGGAGCTTACTACCGCCCCGCATCAGCGCTTGCAATGCCGCTTGGATCCCGAGCCCATTGGCTCTGGCCCATTCATAGGCTTGAATAAGCAGATAGGCCGCAGCAATGGCACTGAGCACGAACGCAATCCAAAAGAGAATCACTTCCACCGCGACGACAGCTCCGCCGATGGCGACGGCTGGGGCCGCTCTCTGGACTAACCCACTTCGGCCGTCTTGTTGTACGACGTGAGCCAGCTCATGAGCTAACAATCGTTTCCCTTGCGACGTGCCGGGCTGGTATTGTCCGAGCCCGAACGCAATACTTCGGCCCACCGTGAAGGCATGCGCCCCGACCGCACTGCTAGCATTTTCCGCTTGGGCATCCGTGTGGACCCGCACATGTTTGAAATCAAATTGGAAGCGCGGTTCCATGAAAGCGCGGGTTGTCGCATCCAGGGGTTGTCCCCGCGAGCTTAATACCGCGTGCACAGTGGGTGGCGCCACGCCCACCGATTGACTGTTAGCAACTGCCGCTCTTTGCAGAGGTGCTGTTTGGCTAGCGCACTCCTCGCAGAATTGGCCTGATGAAGGCAATCCGCCGCAGCCACACTTTCGCTGCAATCGCACCGCCGGGTCAGGCATACGCATCACTTGCTCAGCCACTCGATCGGCTTCCTGTTCATACTGGTCTCCCGGCTCGTTAATGGTTAGCTTCGCTTGTAATCCGTTTGTCGCGGGAGCATATGATGGTTCAAAGCCATAGCCCAGGCGCACGGCCGGGGAATGCGCGTGATTGAAACTAAGAGGCTGGGGCGCGACGGTTACGAATGGCGCTGATGTAAGTTTAGCTCGGTCCGGGACACCCTCGCTCTTTGACTGGTCAGGTTTGAGCCGCGTTAACTCCACTGATCTCCTTTGTCACCGCCCCTCAATTCGATCGCGCGTCCGACGCCGCGATCATCCGGTCTTATCGGCGTTTGTCCGGAACAACCATGACACCCTCAGCAGTCGTCAGCGATTAAGATCCTCGGATGACTGCGCTCCAATTTCGCCACCGACATCGCCAACAGCGCCGCCTCCGACAACGTCGCCGCCGACTCCTCCCACGGCTAGGTCTGTTGCGGTCCTCGCCATCGGCCCCGTAACCGCCGTCGGCGCACCGCCTGCCCATGTGGCCCTTGTGTCAGCACTCGTCTGGCTAACTGGAACCTCAACGCTACTGACGTGAAAGGGGCGCCCGGGAAGACCCGCAGCCGCTACTCTTACCAACGTCGCACCGGCTGTCCCGCCCAACACAGTGGGAAAGGTCCTCGCCAGGAAATCGGCCCGCTCCTGGTTACTTCACCTTGAACTCGCGTTGATTCCATTGACTCGTTTCAAAGTCTCTAAGCTTCGTCGATCGCAATTTGATCTATGTCGGCCCTCAAGATTTACTTATCACCCGATTCTTGAGGTCCAGAGTTCACAAACCATTAGGAGCGATCACGCTCGATCGCGTCCAAGAAAAAGCAAAATTTCCCTGGGACCCGGAAACTCATCAGCCCAGAGCCGTTCCTGCTTCAAACGTTTGACAAACTTCTCAATAGTGGCCGTGGCCTCTGGCGTCCCAACCTGCTGCAACGTATACAGCCACAACAGCGCCAGGAAAGGGTCGTTGACTGTCTCCAAACGTAAGTTAAGCAAAGTGACTGCGAGATTTCCGAGCGCGGCCACCTTCATTGTGCGTTGCTTTAAAAGTTCATCAGGTCGGAACCGAATGCCTCTGGGTGTTACGTCAAATGGCGGCGTCGTTCGCGCCTGAGTGGCCATCGCATCCAGTTCCTTATCGAGATCCATTGACTTGTTTTTTCCTTATCAGGGAGCATTCATCAGGGAGCATGAAGTACCGTAGGTACTCCGTTGACAATACTGATCTCCTGGTATCTATGAGCAGTCCTCTCCGCGTGTGCGCATGGGCAACCAGGTGCGGAACGGAAGTGGATGCTGAATTGGAGCTTGCGATAACTGTTGGTGACACCTGGCTGGTAGGGCAGAGCCGGTGGGTCGGTATAAGCATATTTATCGGAAGCAATGGTGCGTCTCACTCCAGGATTACCGCCGGGGCCATTCGTTCCGGCTTCCGTATTCACGTCCCATGCATGGTGCCCTCCCTGGGCGTCAACGTAATTCATGTCATTAATCCAGGGGCCGGCCGTGCCGGGAGCTGCTGTCCCTGAGGTTATGCGCGCGTTTTGGCGAAACGTGGCGCGTCCCGTGGCTGCAGCGTTCTGCTGGGAAAACCGCCCCACGACCTGAAACTTATGTCCCACGTAACGCCAGCCGGCCAGTGAATGCGCTACGTCGAATTGGCCCAGACTCGAATTGCTGCCCCAGTAAGGAGTTACCGTCGGCCAATACTGATTGATGCCAAAAGCACCTTGAAGGGCGCCAGTGGAGCGGAAGCTTAGCTGCTCAGCGCAAGAGCAAAGCCGTTGAATTTGGGGACCGCTGCGCGTTGTTATTAACGGACTGTTCGCCATCGGCCCAAGCGCCTTACGACGTATGGGCGGTGTGCCGCTCTGTTGGACAACGTGGGCTAATTCGTGGGCCAGCAGGTGGCGTCCACCACCGGATCGGGGCCGATACTCGTTCGCGCCGAAGTAGATGCTTCGGCCCAGGGTGAATGCGCGGGCGCTCACTGCTTGAGCAGCTTGGGCGGCCTGACTGTCGGCGTGAATGCGCACTGCGCCAAAGTCGTAGCCAAAACGTGGCTCAAAGAATTTGCGGTCGCCGCTGTCCAATGAATGGCCGCTGCTGGAGCTTAGCGCCTGGCTTATGGAGGGCGGCCCGCCAGTGATAGCTTGACCGCTGCCGTCGGGTATCCGCTGAAGTTTGTGTTCCTCTTCACACGAGGAACATTTTCGCTGCACACTCATCGCCGGATCGGGTATCCGCTGAAGTTTGTGCTCCTCTTCACACGAGGAACATTTTCGCTGCACACTCATCGCCGGATCAGGCATCCGCATTACATGCTCGGCGACACGGTCGGCTTCCAGTTCGTACTGATCACCTGGTTGGCTAATATTGAGCTTTGCTTGCACCGTCGCTGCTGTGCTTTCCATTGAGTGGGTGAAAAGGCGTAAGACGGGTGGCGCACTATCGAGGAACGAAAAGTTCGGTCCTCTGATGTTGCTTTGACGCGTGCCTCGAGTCCTTTGGGTATCAGACTCGCTGGTCGCCGGCTCACGTTGAAGTCGTGTGTGATCCATCCTTATTCACTCGCTTCCTTCTACCTGCGGTTTGTCCCCGACTGGCAAGGTACGTTTAATCGACTCTCTTGCATCAGCAATAGACCCTCTTCAAACCGATCGCAGCGGACACATGCCGCCGCTCTTGCGATACTCGCGCTGCACGGCGGCTACGAGATGCGCGGAGTTCACGATGCCGCCATCATTGAGAGCCAGCAGTGATGCGTGCAGTACGGCGTTGCGAATCTGCCCGCCGTTAAGCGCACAACGCGAAGCAATTTCTTCCAGCAGCGCGTGGTCCACCGTGTAGTCCCGTGCCAGGTGTAACTGCCAGATTAGCCAGCGTTCGGCGGCGTCGGGCGCGCGAAAGTTAACGACGACGTCCATCCGGCGTTGGAAAGCAGTGTCGATGCGGTCGCCTGCGTTGGTGGTCACGATCAGGATGCCTTCAAATGATTCGAGCCTTTGCAGCAAGTAGTTGGTCTCAAGATTCGCGTAACGATCGTTCGAAGTCTGCACGCCTGTGCGTTGCGTCAGCAGCGCGTCGCCTTCGTCGATTAGCAAAATAACGTCAAGCTCTTCAGCGCGCGAAAACACCTGGTTCAAATTCTTTTCAGTTTCGCCGATGTACTTGTTCACTACTGAAGAAAGATCCAGACGATAAAGATCCTTTTCTAACGAAGCTGCCAGCAGCCGCGCCGCCAGAGTCTTGCCACACCCGCTGGGCCCGCTAAACAACGCCCGCACACCGACGTTCAACTGCCCGCTCACATTCTGGTTAAGCATGGACGTCAAACGCTCGCGATTTCGGCAGCGACTTTCCAGATCTCTTAAGTCCTGCAGAGTGTTCGCGCTGGCGGCCAGTTGATTCCAGTTGCCAGAAGTCTTGACGCGAGCAGCGAGTGTATCCAGCGCCTGACGGTTCAAAGCGCTTGATGCTTGGTGAGCATCAACCAGCATCACTTCATTTCGATCCTCGAGTGCCGCATATGATTGGGCCAATGCAGCAGCGCGTTGGATGTTCCCGCTCGTAAGGCGAAAGCGCTCGCTGATAACTTCCACGTCGCCATTGACTGATTGGAGTCCGCGGCGCCAAAGTTGGCGACGCACATCCAAATCCGGCATCTCTAAAGAGACGGCAACTGCACGCTCCACCATCGGCCCGGTGACGCCGCCCTGCTTGCCGAGTACCACGCAAATTGGACCATCATATCCATGAATCTGAGGTATCTCGGCCGTTTCGCCCGCATCAAGTTCGAGTACGACCACCGGCAAGGCATGGAGCAGCGTCGCCAGTGAACCTGCCAACTGCCACCGTTCATCCGCAAGCTTAGTCAGCCCGTTAATTTCCAACACTCCGCAATCGAGCTCGCGTGCCAACGCACCTGTCAGTGTGCGCCGACCGTTGTGCTGTGGACCACGCACGATCAGCGCCTGCGCTCGGCCCGATGAAAGCAGACGCGGTAGCGTGGCTAACATGCGGTGCAGTTCATCCGAGATCACGAGCTGGTCGCGGTCGCACAGTTCCGCGGGCGCGCGGTAAAGAGTCCAGGGGGCCGGTGCACTTTGCCTTTCGCCTCGCAGGGCATCCCAGATCGGTGGCGGTGTTTGCAGGGCCCACTGGCTGCGTGGCGCTTCGGCATTCATGACTTGCACCAAGCCGACGTTTTGTAACCGCCGAAATAAAGCCCGCCCCTGGTCGTTTCCATTCGGATCGCGCCACCACGCGGTTACGAGTCCTAGCGTCAGGCGCGCCTGGCCGGGCGTGCCCTGCACGATCTCAAAGAGCGAGCCGAACCGCGCGTCCTCTTCATTCAGCCCGGCGGCAACGAGCAAAGTCACGGCGTCATGATCAAGTCCAGCGGCCTCGCGTATGGCGCGCAACGGCAAATGGTGGCTAGCGGTCTGTTCCCAGATAAGCAGTGAGTCACGCCACCATTCGCCTAGTTCCCTAAAGGTGGAATTCTGCGGCGCGAATATGGCGAACTGGTCGTAGTAACCGCTGAGAAACGGAAACTGTTTGAAAGCTGTCTCCAGCGATCCGAGCAGCGTGGCGATCTCGCCGATCACGTGAAGGACCGCCGCGTAGAAATAAAGCTTGAAGTGCCCGACTGGCGCCGGCGGCGTGTCCGCCAAAAAACGGACAGCCCCTTCCTGCTGTCGAGTTTCGCTCATCAACATCGGTTAGAAGCCTTACTGAAAATGAAAGCGGACGTAACGCCCAGCCGCCGGCACCCAACCCGGGTCGCGGTCCAAACCTGCCAGTCGTATCTCCAAAGGATGCGCTGAGAGCGCAAAGAAAACTTCCAGATGCACATCCGTTGACAGAATCGATGCGGGCTGTGCACAGACAAGCAGCGCCGGATCGGCGCTTCCGAGGGCGCGACGAAGACGCGCAAGAACATACGGCATTAGCCAGTCAAGCCATTGCTCTAAACTATTGTCACTCCGTGAAAAGCGAAACGGCTCGTGTTCTAACTGCCACTCCGCGGTCGCGTTGTAAACCATCATCTCGCGCTTCAATTGTTTGACGGGACTGTCCGCGAGCGGAATGTCGAGAAGCAGAAAGCCCGCCGGATGTTGAACCCGCAGTCGTCCACCTTTGGTCATCCATTCAAGCCGATCCTGATCAGGAAACGCTTCGAGCCAGGGGGCCGGCAGACGCCATCCGTCTGGAGGCTCGAACCCCGTACCCGGCGCGTCGAGTTTAGTTCGCCCTGTCAGTTGGGCCAGCAGTTCCCAAAGGGGATCGTCTTTGATTTGCCTTTGCGATAGACGCTCACCAAGCAAAGCAATGAAGTCGAAGATCGAAAGCGTAAGGTTCCTTCCCGCCGGGGCAGTGAAGTCGCTGTAGAGCTCCAGGAAAATACCAAGGTTGATGAGATAAAAGACTCCACCAAATTCCGTATCAATTCGGACCTCATCAAGCTCAAAGAGGTTCGTCGAGGTTTCAACGAATGACTTCTCCGCCGAAGAAGCGCCACCGGTTTCATTCTCCGCCGGCGCCGAAGAGTAGGTAGTCAGAGAGGGCGGGGCATCAGTGCCAGGCACAAGTCTTTGGCTCGACCCTGCGGACGGGACTCGTGCAAGGGCAGGTGGCTCACGATCGGACCCGGCAATCTGATCGAATGCCAACAATGGATTGGTCACGTCGGGTCTGCCGGGTTCTAATCCAGACTCTGGTGCTGGGTTCGAAGGCCGTTTCGCGGGGAGCCGCGCCTCGTGTCGGGCCGGCGAAGTCTCTTCCCGCACTGAACTATCCAGAGTCTGGTGGCCGTTCCACTCTACCGGGGCGATCGATGATCTTAAACGCAGGAGCTGTGCACGTTGAGGGTCAGAGGTCCCGACGTTTCCCTGTCGAAATTCGTTGTGCGCATTGACGCTCGACTTCTCTTGAAACGCAGCACTCGCGCCCGGACGAGACTCATCTGAAAACCTTGGCGGATCAATCTCGTTAGGAGCGAAGGCGCGGAGCCAGCTCAAAGTCGCGCGCGCGAACTGAGAAGAACGCGCGGCAGCATGGGCACGTTTGATCGTAAGGGCGACACCAATCAAGCACTGTCGCTCGAGTCCCTGCGCTTCGTACAAACTCTCCGGTGCAAGATGCTGCCAGGGTGCCGCACGCCGCGAAACCGCGGCCATGGCCTTTACAGCTTTTGAACTATCGTGAATGTGCGGTGCCGGAACCCTGTGATCCGCCGCGATTCGGCTTACGTGTTCAAAACCCGCGTCCAGTGCCGAGTGAAGTTCCTGTAGTGCGAACGTGCGCGTGACTTCTCTCAGCAGAACCCGCGCCTGGTCAGCGCTAAATGCGCCTGCGAAAGTTTTGAGCCGGCCTTTGACTGCGAGTAGCTCGAGCGCCGCGGGAACATACTGGGGCGCTTCCAACCAGGCATCAGTTACGAGATCCGAAACGTCCCGGTCTTTGAAAAGACTCCGCCACCACCAATGCGATCCCAAACGACTGTCCGACCGGTCGATGGCGAGACATGCCAATAGCTCTGCCTGATCTTTGAAGATGACCGCCGTTGCTTCCGGAGATACCTGTCCATTGACTGGACGCTCAGCACATTTGATCTTTTCGTGCACGGCCGCTGAAACGGCTTGCTGCCAGGCAGGCGATTTCGGCGCGTTGCGATTTTGTAATTTGAGCGCGCGCGGCAGCGGGTCGCGTAGTTGGCGCACGCAGACGATAGCTGAAGACGGCAGCCAGGCGGGGTGCAGCACGACAGTTTGCAATAGATTGTCGAGACGCAATTGCACGGCGAGCGGATCAAGCCTGCGACCCTTGACCCGCAGCCGCCGCACAACGGTGTGGTTTTCGCGCCAGGAGAACATCCGAATTTAATAGAGCGGGGGACTCAGAAGTGGCGTGTTCGGTAAAGCTGGTTGCTCTCGCGTTCTGAGTCCCGCAGGTCAAAAAGTCAGAAGCGGAAACGCACTCCGCCCTGAACGGTAGAAAACCTCGTGCTCGACCCCGGAGTGAACACATTGTGAAAGTTGTACATGGCCTCGATCGCGAAAGTAGGCGTGATGTCTCTCTGGACACCAAATCCGACGTTAAGGCCACCACGGGTGCTGCCCGGATCGAACTTGTACGCACCGGCGCCAAAGTTAAAGAACGGCCGCAGCGGCGACGAGCTTCCGTACACTTTTCCGTTGATTGAAAACTGGTGCACGTTCAGGTCGGGAACCCTGAAAAGGTCGAACCTCTGTCCCCTGAAGCGATGGAACGTATAGATACCCTCCAGCGAGAAGTGGCGATTGATCCGGTATTCGAGGTCGATGCCGGCGTTCGATCCCGGATTGTAGGCCGTGTTGAAATTCCCGTGCGGGAAACTGACGCCTGCATGCAGGCTGAGTCCCCAACGCTTGAATCCAGAGGTGGTTTGTGGTTCGACCGCCTCGATCGTGGTGTTTACTGTGGCCACGCCCTCTGGCGGAATGTCGAGTGCGTAAGCGTTTTCACCCGCATTGGTCAGGCCTCCGCCGCTAAAACTCCTTTCCCAGCTTGCGACGTCGCCCTTGTGTCCAACCACATACCCGAAACCGCCCACGCTTTCGGCATATTCATATTTGACTCCATTGATCTCTATGAATCTACCAGTCAGGCGAAAGCCTCGGGCAATCCAGACAAGCGCTTCCGAAAGCCCCTTAGGAAAATGCGAGGGGGCCATTCTTCTGATCATGTCCGAGTCGAGACGCGGCTGATGTATCGCGTCCATCGGCAAAGCATTCGCCGTGGCCGTCGATTTGAGACGCGTTGGATTTGGGCGGCGATAGTCCTGTATTTCCTGGTCCACTACGATAAGGAATTTTTGCGAAGACCGACCGAGTGGCGGATCGCCGTAACCGTGTGCGCTGATCCGCGCGTCACGCGCAAACCGCGAGGCCGGCACGAAGTCCATGTTGACGGCGACACTCCGGTTAAGGAACCGCACGTTGAGGTCCGTCGAGTCCATTTCCGCCAACATACATTGGTGCGCGAAATTAACCTGTCGAAAGATACACGACTGTTTAAAGGTGAGCCGCCAGTCTAAGTGGAATTGTCCTGTGCTGGCGCCCCCCGCTGGTGGCATCGTAGGTCCGTTAGTTGGATTGGCGCCGGCCAGGCGTCCCGTAACGGGCTGCCAATCGCCCATCCTGGGATCGTTGGGGGCGAAGATAATGCCTGGAATCCCCCAGTCGGCAAGCCTGAACTTTACTGTCATGTTCGAAGGCGTGACTGACGGCATCGTGTTAACCGGGCGTGCGACCAGAACGTTCAATGGGCCATTCTGCGAGAATGTTGGCAGCGTGTTGTTGTTATCATCGATTGTCTGGCAACTCGCCACCGAAGGAAAAGCGTTCGGACTCGGATCAAAGGCCCGTATATTACCGTCCAGGGTCGAGGTCGATGGACTTGTTGGGTTTGTCGCTGAGCCCACCTGATTCACGTCAAGGCTGATCCCGGTGCAGTCACTCCTGGAAAAAAGCGAACCTGTTCCCCACACGCGTGGATCTGTCCCGAGACTTGTGTCGTCCTGTGGAGGGAATTGAAACTCAACGTCGAAGGGGGCCATGCTAACGCCAGTTAGCCTGGTATTGTGATTCCACGTCGGCCAGGGGTTTTGGAAAACCGTAGCCCCAGTGGGGAATAGTTTGGTGCTGAGAACGTTGACATAAATTCTAAAGTTGTCCGCCGGATCGACTGACCCAGTCGGGAAGTAAATTGTCGAATTCGAACCGGCATTCGACTGCAGGTTCTCTCGCGGTATCCTGATCTCCAGGTACCAGGAGGAGTTGGACTTGCTGACCTTAATATTATTCAAGGTAGGATCGAGCCAAGTGCCGTCCCCCGACGTAACCGCGGTCCAGGTCCCACCCAGATTGCCTCTCAGGAACCTTGCGCCAACAGGGCTCATATTCTCGAAGGTCATGGTTGCTGCGGACGCTACATTGAACGGCGTGATTCGAATCCGCCAGTCGGTCGCCGGGTCGCCGGCTTTGGTGGCCAGGCCTATCAGCACTGTATCGTTGGCGTCAGCACCGATGGGAGATTCAATCATGAGACCGAGGAACACTTCGGTCGCGTTCTTACCGAGTAATAGCCTCGCCGTGCGAGTGGTACCCGAAGTGGTATCGTTCATGTTGAGCTTCGCCGCCCCGTTCCAACCAGGATCAGTCTTGAGTCCGGAGGGTTGGGCGGCGTCAGGAAAGTCTTCGATGGTGCCATCTACCAACGGAAAAATGTTGGGGAGAGCCGGATTTGTGCCGAGTTGGGGAATGCATACGTGGCCGTTATCTTGAGCTTGGGCCGCCAGCCCCAGACCGAGGGTGAGGGCCATCGCACAGAGAAGCCGTGTGAGTAATCTGAAACCAGGTGGGCGTGAGTTTTTCATGGCTTGCTTTCCTTTCGTTTGATTTGGATCTCGTGAATGCCCAAAAGAACGAGATGTTCTGTTCGCCGCTCCGCCTTCATATGACGGAGATAGGTTGGGCGTGAGTCGTAGAGAAGAAATCTCCGTTTGCAATTCTCTCGGTCGTAAAGATCAACTCAGTATCCGCGGCACCGGCGGCGGCTGTAAGCGCCAGGCCAAAATCCTGGGGACCCGACGAACCACCGGTAGGCACCGAGGGGATGTTTATCTCAAACGGAACGCCCGCGGTCGGTTGGCCCAGAGTCCATCCTGTCGGACTCCTGAGACTGGCCGTGACCCGGTACTTTCCCGCTTCCCGGACGGTCAGATCAAAAGTTCCCAGGCCTAAAGTGCCGCGTTTAAACTGGAGCCTGTTGCCGACCTGAGTAATCCCGCTATCGGGAGCGTTGAAGTTGACCGTAACTCGAGTCTCGGGTTTCGGTGGCGGTTGTCCCACAGTAATAACTATCTGCTCATTACCGGGAGTCACTCGGTTGCCGCCTGAGGTCTCGGTGGCGCTCAATGCCAGGGTGGTCGTTGTGGAGCCGCCGGTCGGGGCGGTTACCCTGACGCGAAGTTGTCTCTGCTCGCCCGCCAGGTTTCCCGGGATAGTCATCTGACTCAGGGGTTCGTTGTTACTGACATTTAGGATCTGCGCCGCCCAACCGGTCGCTGTTAAGGTCCTGCTGAGGTTGTAAGTAGCTTCTTTGTTAACCGTCGCCGTTAGAGTGAAAATGAAATCGTAGGTTTGCGCTAACTCAATGTTCGGCCTCGCGAGTGTCAGCACCGGAGCCGTGGTGTACTTCAGGGCTAAATTTCCGGTGGGAAAGTCTAAGGCCGGCTGCAACGCCAACTGGCGTGAGTCACTGCCGTTTTTGTTTTCAACTCTGACCGGCACGGGAGTTCCTGCGTCGGCCAGCGGCGAGACTTTAGGTATGTCGAAGACTAAAGATCTGCCGGCATTGGCGTCGCTGACTGATTTAAAGACGACTACGCGGATACCTCCGACAGTCACATTATTGGCCTCGGCGGGAGTCAAAAAGTTTTCGCCGACGACGTTGAGCTCTTCTCCCACGCGCCGAGTGCCGTGCGGAAGCAAATCGGTAATCCTGACGGGCGTCGGAGCCGGGGTCGTCGGCGTGACGACTGCTCCGCCGGCTTCCAGCTTCGTCACTCTCACTTGCAGCGACTCCAGCTCCGCCAGGATCTGATTGATCAGCTCAGCTGTGATTAACTCGCCCGGCCTGACCTGATTGCGGCGACCGGCGAGAATGTCGCGCAGCAACTGTTCGAGCGTGGTCGGATCAACCTTCGTCTGGAGCCGGTCGAAGATTTCGCTGACAGAGATCACCAGGTCCCCCGTACCAAGTTGAGTTGGCATCTTCTTATCCTCCTCTGGCGTCGCGCGCCATCAGTCATCCACCGACGAATAGTTGCTGTAGTTGTAGCGGTTCACGTCGAAACGGGCCTCTCCACAGAAGGGCATGTGTCCGCTGCTGAAGATCAAGTAGTGCTGTGACGCGCCGGCGCCGCCATGGGCAATCGTTTGCATGTTGTGTCTGACTTGATAAAGCCAGATCAATTCTCCAGTGCCGAGATTGAACGGCGGGTAGGAAATCGATTCGCGAATCAATCGTTCGAACCTTGCACCGTCGATAAAGACCGGCTCGCGATATGTCTGATCCTGAAAGAAACTTCGGTAGTTGAACCCTTTGGTCGAGGCTTCCGTGACGACGGGCACGATCCCGATGGGCGGCAGACGCTCGAAGTGCTCCGATGCAACCACTGTCTTAAGGTTAGGCTCAGTGCGGGCGATCGATTTGAGATGCTCCTGAAACTGAAGGAACATGGCTTCACCTTCGCTGCGGCGTCGTTCATCAACTACGGCTTCCCACTTTCCGGAAGCCGAAGGCGCAGAGACGCGCCGACGCACGGACCACCTGTCTACAAACTTGATGCCCTCGGCGCTGGTCCAATTAATGATTGCCAGCGGTACATCACAGTCCGTTAAGAGTCGCGGTCGAAGATCGTCGAGCAAAGTTGGGCCCTGCGACGTCAGGCTCAAGGGATCAATGGGAAAATTGATCGCCGGTCTGGTGTTGTCGATACCGAAACATCGATAGGCGACCCGGTTGCGCAAGAATTTTGTACTGAGGTCCGCGTCGTTGAGGCCGAGTTGAATCAGACGAAACTGCACGCCCTCGACCGCGTGGTGCGTGTTGCAACGCGCGATGATATTGTCGAGACCGCTGACCGCGGCGCGGCCTTCGCTCTTGCTGGCCGGTGCGATCGTGAGGAGATAGACGCCGGCTTTCGCGATGTAGAGCCCCGGCTGAAGCGGTTTGCAATCGTCAAAGGCGCCGCCCGTCGTCACTTCGGCCTCGGCGTTGATCGGACGCGTGAGTTTGACGTTGGTCTGGTGCTCGAGCTTGAGGGTTTGTCCCTGACGATTTATCGCCAATCCCGCTTCGACGATCACAAACGGCGTGTCTCTGGTGTTGACGCCGTCAGGACTCGAGACCTCCAGGCCCTCCGCGACGCCTTCGCCAAGCGCGACGCCGAGCCGGCGACGTCCTTTGAGATTTGATTGCTGCTCCTTGCTTAGGTCCTCTCCCGAAAGCAAGCGCCCATTGAAGAAGTTAATCCAGGGAATGCCGCCTTCAGTGATCGCTTCGGTCAATCTCTTTTCGTTTATCATAATTCTGTCCCCTTAAAGCGTCTCGGAACCTGAGGATTCAAACTGAAACTCAGCAACCGTTCGTTGCGTCCTGACGCGCGCCGCCGTTCGTCTTCACTGACGAAAAGCACCGAATCAATTGGCCCCTACAACTCGGGCTCTTCCGGCTGAGGCGCCAGCACGACTTCAGTCGTCGTTCTCTCAATGCCCGCCTTGGAAGCAAACCATCGAACGCTAAACTCGCTATCAAATGGCGTCTCAAATGTATTGGCGATGACCCGAAACGTGCTGCGAAGGGCTCCGATCCTCACTCCCGCTCCGAGAGCGCGCTGCAATCTTGGCACGTCACCAAAAACAAGTTCGTCAGGCGCTCTCACAAAAGCGACCTGCACGTTGAGTGGGCCACCGCCCAATCCCGGGTCGATGAAATCTGATTCGGCGACGAATTTGCCGCTCCCTGTCGTCTTGAACACGACCACCCCGGTCGCGGCCCGCATGCCGCCGCCTCCATTGGTGCGACCGCACAAGAGCCACTCCTGCAACAGGCGCAAGTGAATGAGGAAGGGGCGGCGCTCTTCATTGACGACGATCTCGCGGAGATCGTCGACCTTGATTTCGTCTGAAAGAGCGACGTGATGGAGTGGCACGTCGAGCTCCGCCAACAGCAGGCATTCCTCTTTGGGCCTTTCAACCTCAGAGCTCTTCTGATCGCAGCACTGCCATTCACTGAACCAATTAGGTCGCCATCGCGGACGCAACTCTGTGCCCCAGATGCGAAATGCGGCGCGGAGATATTCACACGCGCGTGTGGACGGGATGCTCAAGCTATCCGGCGGCGAGCCGTACATGAAATCCGGCGGTGACCACGGCGGTGACCAAGGAAAACTTGGCGGCGAACCCAGATGCGCGCTCTGGCGAACGGCGGTCTCGAAAGCTTCGAGCGTGGTGGTGCTCGTATCCGTGATCTCAATTTGATTGAGCCACTCGACGAAATCACGGAGCGCGTTCTCTTCTTCCTGGTTGGGCGCTTCGAAACGCAGCTCGAGGCGAAAGTCATCGGCCAGTCGCGAAGCCGCCATGAGCTCGTCTTCGCTGCGACATGGCTCTCCCGGTACCGGCGTCATTTCAGTTTTGCAATCCCGATAACAGAGGACGACGTAAAGACGCAAATTGCCGCCGGGCGGCGAGCCGGTTATGTGGGCCTCCAATTTTTCTTTGTTGGCGGCGAGCCACGGATTCAAGTAGGCGCACTGCGCCGGCGTGACGCGAATCAACTGGCCGCGCGGGCTCACCGCGGCGCCGGGCTCAACTAAGACGCCCGGACCCTTGTCGTCCTCTTTGATTCGCACCTTCAAGCCGCTGACCGTGCCATAGCCGATTGGGTCGCGCGCCAGCCATTGATCGCGTCCTGAGAGATAAGCAAACTCCTGGGTGAAGTCATCGACGCCGAGTACCATCCCGAGCGTATAGTTCACGTGCTTACTCGGATCCGGCGTCGCGACGGCGGCAGATACGCGGGGCAGAAAGGTGTCCATAATTTCGCTCCTGTAAAAAAGTGCTTCGCTAACCCAGTCGCGTGCGTCCGATGATCTGGCGATCAGAAAGATCGGGCGGATTTCTCGACGCGAGATAACCTTCGGCCAGGTAAGTCTGATCCAGGATCATCGGCCGGGTCAGATTCAACATGCGGCTGCCACGATCGACAATCGTGTCTGTGCCCAGCCGGGCCTGGCCCAGTCGAAACGCCGCCCAGTAGAACTTCACGTCAAAATTTGTCTGCGCTGGTTTTTCAAGATTAATGATCCGTTCGGCGCGGGCGCGACGCCCGTCCAGCGCGGCTTGGTTATCGCGATGGACCAGTGGAACAGGTAACAAGACCGTGAACTGATGCGCGCGGCGATGCATCGCGAGCACCACTCCGGCGAACAGTTGCCAGTCCTGCGCGGCCAGCTTGCGAGTGGGCTCAGCGTTGGGCAGCGAAACCACTTCGAAGCTCGCCCAGCTTGTCTCGTAAGTTCGGTTGAGAGCGGCGATGAGCCGATAGCGGCGCGCCAGAAAGTCCTGCCATAATTTTCTTTCGCGAGCGAGGCCGGCCGCCGATGAACTTGCCAACCATCCGAGCCAGTCGTCGAACGGGGCTCCCTGGGGAGGGAGATCAGCCGGCAAAGGTATTTCTGAGAATCCGTTTCTCCGCGGTTCGCCCTTTGGTTGATAAGCTGCGTTGAAGGCGTCAATGGTGGCGTAGCGACTCATGAGAAACGACTGCCAACGTCGCCGCTCGTTTGCGATGGCATTCAAACCGTCGTTCGATTTGGGCTTGTCCGCCGTTGTTGGGCCGGCAGGGTTTTCTCCGTCTTTGCGTAGCCCGTCAGGCGAGCTCGCAAAGTCCACCGTCGTCGTAACCTCCGCGCGTGAGCGTGACTGCGCGGCGCCGGGCGCTGTCTCAGCGGCCAGCCAACGCGTGGTATTTAGCCCGCCGGGGATTCCTTCATAGTCAGTCGGGTCGCCAAACACCGCACTCGCCGCAAGGCGCGTGCGATATTTCTCGACGATACGTATGCCGCTCGCGCGGGTGCGCGGCGGTCTTATCGTGTCGGTGAAGATTGACTCGTCAACGCACGGTTCAAGCGCAACTCGGAGAGCAATCTCTAAACCTCTCATCGTGCCGCGGCAATTGAAAAACTCGAGCGCGTGTTTGATGAAGAGTCTTTTCCTCTGCTCGTCCCAAACCGGATCGAGCGTGATACCAAACCAGCCCGCCAGCCAGTCCAGAGCCTCTGACGGCGCGGCGCGCGTATCGAACAGCATCTGCGCTGCTGCGATCCGATCCTCGATGGCCGTGTACGTGCCTTCAACATTGGCGAGAAAGTGATCGAGGAACGAGGCCGACTGGGCATCCTCGCGGTAAACCGCCGGCAGGTAATTGTTGAGATACGAGAAGCGCGGATAGTAGGCTCGCACGGCCCGCAGTCGCGGCGTCGTCCGACCGTTGCCGATCAATCTGAGTTGCAGTTGCAGGAACCGGCCACGCGCGTTCTGGAAAAGAAGCTCCCAGGTGCCAAGCCCCTTGATCTCTCTTTTCGCTGGTGGCGCGAAGGGCAGCTCTGAACCGTTACCGCGTAGATAGGGCCGCGGCTCTGTCTGCCACTCTGCGAGAGCCAAGTCGCGCTGATGGTTTGCCGCGCGACTCCATACCTGAACTTCCGCGTCCGGAGGGATACAGGCATCGAGCATCAAGCGATGCCAGACGCAATCGCGCTCGCGCCCGTCAAAAGCGCCGCGTGGCTTTGTATCGTCGTCGTCGAATTCTGCATCTTCGTCCGCTAGCGGAGTAAAAATACTCGCCTCGAACGCGTAGCGAGGTCGGGTCTGCGGAACCAGCGGCACCCACTGATTCTCGAGGTCGTAGTGGACGGTTGCGTCTCCCGCGACCAGGGCCCGTCCGGCGAAGAGGCGCATGGGCAGGTGGTCGGCCAGCGCCTTGAGCACGAGCTGTTCGCCCTCAAGACGCACCAGGAATGCATAGGACTGATTACCGTTTCGCTCGACGACGTAAAGGTGACCGAGAAACTTTTCATCCGATGCGGCGCCGGCGTCAGGAACGAATGCGAAGTCATAGCCGATCAGGCTGAAGCTTTCGCCCGGGCCGTCAATGCGCGAGAGCATTACGTTGGTTGACGCCGGTCGGCCCAGCTCTTCGTGATAGCGATATAGCTGGATCAACGAAAACCTGTTGATTGGAGACAGAGGAACGTCCGGGTCGCCGGCCAGAATCAGCACCGTGCCGTCCGGCAAGGCTTCGATGGCGATTGCGTTAATCGTATGCAGCGAACAGGCATCGTCGTCAGTGATGCCTTCCAGCAGACCACCGCGGTGGGTGCCGCGCGGCTCAGAGCCTTCCCCGTCGGGCTGGAAATCATCGGCAACTTCTGAGTTGTCATTGTCTTCATCGGACTCAGGGCCGATGATGTTGAAGTGACGATCAAGAGCCCAATAGCGCTGGTTGTTCCGGTCGAGCACGAAGACTCCCCCGCCCGGTGCGGCAACCATATCGAAAGGCGCAAACTTTACTGCGGCGGGCCAGAGCAGTTGGCGCGGCGCAGCGCCGCCATGAAGATCGAAGATCAATAAACCGGCAGGCTCCTGGACGCCGGCCACCAGGTAGTGATCTTCCGTTACCGCAAGTCCGCTCAATTCCCAGGAAACTTTTGCCGGCGGCGCATCCGGCGGACGAAAATCTCCGGTCGCACTTTCTCGATTGCACTTGACTTGATCCGTTGAGGACCAAAAGTGCGTGGTGGCCAACGTGCCGGAAGAATTGACCAAAATCTCCGTGCGAGTTTGGTCAATCCAATACCAGTTGCCGTAACGATCGCGTGCGGCTCCGCGCCGATCTTGCAGGGCGGGACGCGTGTCCTTGGGCGTCGCAATAAACTGAAAGAGTTTTTTCTGCAACGTTACTTCGGCATGCTCTTCGCTCCAGTCAACACCTGACTTGTTCAAGACCACACCATCGCTTGAGCTGGCCCAGCTCAGGCCCAACTGACGCTTCTCTGCATCCAGGCAGTTGGCCCAATCGTCAGGGCCAAGCAAGAGATGAAAGTGTGTTCCGTTGGCGTCCATCTTCTTTGCTCGCTAACATTCATCCGGAATGACCGGGACCGGCAGAATGGCTGCCGTCGCGGTTGTTGTCGGAGTTGCACCGGTGCCTACGCCTGTGCCCGCAGGCGCCAACTCTTCATCTCCGCGCAGTTGGTCAAGACTCAAGGCTTCGCCGATCGCCACATTGAGTGTCATCACGCGCGGCAGTTGCAGCCCCGTTAAAGTAACGGGCAGGTCGCTGCAAGTGGGCGTGTCGGGCGTTTGCGCATTCCTCGAAACAGCCATGCTCGCATCCGCGACGAGCACCTTGTTGATCTTCAACACGCCGGGAACGCGACTGGCGACGGCCAGGAGTTCCAGTGGTGAAACAGCTTTGCCCAGTGGCCAGCCTCTCTGCATGCCGGCGTACTGCGGCGTGGAAAAGAGCGCCGTCTGATTTTCGAGCTGGCTACCGGCCTCGGGCGGCAGCGGCGAGAGAAAGCGCATCAGTTCTGCTTTAACGGCGACGCGTACCTCCGCAATGCTCGTTCCCGGAAGAACATCGATTCCGATTGAAATCCAGATTGGTTTGTAGTCCGGCCCACGAAGGAACACTTCGGTCGTAACCAGCCGGCGCGCATCGATGTAGGCGCAGACGGCGTCGAGGAAAAATCGATCCGGTTCAGGCGTGTGCGGATGAGCGGGATCGTACTTTGGGATCACCAGTAGAGTAACCGCCCCGGGCGCATCACCCGCGATGTTTGGCGCCAGTTCCGGATTGAATGCCGGCAGCACTTCCACGCGACCGACATTCACCCCCGGCGTGCGTAAAGTGATTGTTTCGAAATCGGCGACGCTGACTAACCGATCACGATGTTGTAGATAACGCGAGATCTGTTTCTCGCCGTCGCGCACAGTCTCGGCTTCCGCTCCGCCCCAGGTAGGCACCGGATTGCTGACTTTAAATCCGGCGGGCATCGCCGAACTGCTGTCGATCGAGCCGGCGCCGACGTTCCCATCGCGGCCCACGCCGTAGTCATAATCGGCCCGAATCGTCGCGCCAAAAGGTGGGCGACGGCCATGGAGCCCATCGCCGAAACGAACCTCGCCCGACTCTAAATTAACGGTGAAGACATCGACCAGTTCGTTCTGAGAAACGCTGCGCCCTGGTGGCAGTAAGTCGTCTCGCGCCGGCACTTCGGGTCCGGCGCTCAAAATGTCATCGATAGCCCGCCAGGTTTTTTTCGGATCGTTGACAGTCAAACGCACCGAGCCGGCAATGATCGGGGTTTTCGAGAGGCGCACGACCTGATCCGGTTCACCGGTGCCGGCGGGCAAGAGTTCGTTCGAGATGTGCGCGCGTTGGATCACCGGCGCGGCATTAATACCAACCCAGAGCAGGCGTGGACTGGCAGCGCCGGTGGCGGTAAGGCGTAGCCAGGTAATGACGCGTTCACTCAGATTCGTGTCTTCGAGCGCGGGCGGAAACTTGTCGGAACCGGACTCAAGAGGATCGAGGTTGCTCCAAAGCTCCAACGCAGCAGGGTCGTCGGGAAGAGTAATCTGCACGACTCCCGGCTCCCTCAACACATCGGTGTCGGCCAGCGAATCGAGCATCTGGTACTGGGCCACGCGCTCGCTTCCCGACTGAGGCAGCATGCCGTTTGGCGGCAGTTTCGGAATTTGATAATGCAGCAGTTGCACCTCGGCCTGAGCGCCTCTGCCGCCTGCCGTGAGCCGCCGGTCATTGCTATTCAGGAATGGAAGAACGCCGAGGCTGATTGTTTTTCCCGCAATCTCCCGACGGGCCGTCTTGACGCTGTCGGTGTAGGGTTTATCGGTTGCTCGCACCATCAGTGCGACCCACAGCGCGCCGTCAACTGTGTCAGCTCCAAGATCAAGCGGGATGTCTCCTGTCTGCAGCGGCAAAGTTTCGTAGAGCACAAAGACGGGCTGCACGGCATCAGTCGGATTTTTGAAAGAGGCGTACAACTGTTCGTAATAAGACTTCTGCTGATCGGAAGGCCGGGTGAGTGGATGCTTGTAATAGACCTTGCCTTCGATTGGCAGCACGTCGAGCCCTTGCGTGGAATGAAACGGCACTTTGCCGGCGCGCACTTCGACGCCATTGTTAAGCGTGATGGTCTTGAGCGGCCCACGCTCATTTGTGAACACCACCAACCCGCGCGCGGATGACGCCGGACGCAAAGAAACTCCGAGTAAAGAGAGGAACTTGAGACGATTGCGTTCCGGAATCTGGTTGCTGCGATAGAGCAGGCTCTCTGCCATGAAGGCAAAGATCTCAAGGAGGGTGACTCCCGGATCGCTCTTATTGAAGTTGGTCCACTCAGGATTGTGGACAGGGATTCGCGCCAGCGCCTCGTTGAGCAACTCCTGATAGCGACGGTCATCAATGGATGGAATCTGCAAAGGCATCTCGTGCTCGCTCCTGCCTTAACTAGCCAACGTGACTGTCAACGCGACGCGCGCGCTCACCTGCGTGGCGACCAGTTTGTAAGTAATGGTGGCAATGACGGCTTGCGCATCCGCCGGATCAGGCTCTACATTCACGGACTGGACTTTAATGCGCGGTTCCCAGCGCGCCAGCGCGTTGTTGATGCGATCCTTGATGAGCTGGCGCGTGGTAACGGTGTTGGGCTCGAAGAGAAAGAGGCCGAGGCTGCCGCCAAACTCGGGAACGCGCAGACGCTCGCGTTGCTCCGTCATGAGAATAATTCTGATAGCTTCGCGCACGTTCACTTCGCCTTCGGACCATGCCACGCGGCCGTTGCCGTCCACCCGCGGTGGAAAACCAATGCCCCGTCCGAAAATTTTTCCGCTATCGATCATTTCTTGGCCTTGAGTCCCGGCACCGGGAAGCAAATAAAGAAGTAAGGCATCCACTTAAAAACTATGTCGAGTAAATTCACGATGATAATTAAGAGCAGCAACGCGCAGATCGTGATGATCGGAATCGAGATGGAACAGATCATTCCGATCTCGACGCCGTCGCCGCCCTTGCATGCTCCCGCGTCGGGCGCCGACGCCGAGAGATCCTTATGAAACGGCCAGGGCAAAACAGAAAGCACCAAATCGCCAAAGGTCATGCCGCGCAGGCGCTGCATCTGTCCGCAAAGCACGTCTGAGATCGCAAAGGCAGTGTTCTTATCAAATTTGCGCAGCCCCGCGGGCGAAGTATCGAGCGGCAATGCGATCCGTATCGGTCGCGCGGGCGCATCAGGATCGAAGAAGCCGGCCATTTGAAATGGAGCAGTAGGCTTGCTTACTTCGGGCGGCTCAAGCGGACCACAGAGAGGCCGCTCGTAAACAAAGCGGATGACGAAGAGACCTTCACCTTTTTCCATCAGTTGCTGCGAAGCGAGCGGCGGTTCCGGCACGAGCTTGGCCGAGTTTGCCGGCATGGCTCGCACGACCAGCGCCGTCAGCCGATCGATCGCCGCGTAAGCGGCCGCATCGCTCACGCCCGCATTGATCGTCGCCTCCACTTCGACCTGATCATTCGCGTCGAGCGGAGGAATGCTATTCGGCACTCGCGGCGCGCTCTCGGCGGGATCTGCCAGCGGAAAGAGGAAAGGCGGCCAACTGCCGGCCAAGTTGGCATCGTTCCGGCGGTACGCAGTCTTCACCTGATCGAGCCGCTCTTCCCAATCGTCCTGCGGGTTCTTGATCGCTTTCAACGCTTCGAGCAGATTCGGCTTTACGCTCTGGGTCGTGTAGATGATCGGATCCGGAGAAACTGACCTCAGAGCATTGACGAGCGCCGCGCCGGCGACAGTATTCTTAAGAGCGGCGAGTAGATTTTTTTGTGCGGTGCCAGTGAGGGTACTTCCGAGAGCGGGGTTAAGTACGACTTTCCAAACGTCGTTAACATGCTCGTTCAGGAATTTTGCCAAATCGAGCAGGACATACCATGAAGAAACTTGCAGTTGCTCGCGTGCTTCTTTGAGTTGCGCACGCGCCTCGTCGGCAGAGGGAGCCGGCGACCCACCTAGCCCATTTTTCATTGAAACGGCACGGTCAATGATTCTCTTCCAGGGTTCGCTCACTTGCGTGCGAAACAAGATTTTTCTCGCCGTCTTCGGCAGCACGTTGGTTGATGCACCTGTGTTTCCGTTCCTGCTCGGCGCCGCGGAAAGCGCCGCGCCCATGTAGGCTTCACGCTTGGCGACCGGAATTAATCCGGCAAAGAGGCGGCGCTGCCTCTCATCCGTGTCGGTAAAGTTAGTGGGAGAGACCGGAAGCTGTTCCTCGTCTTTTATGAGTTGCTCGCCGAGGCCTTCAATCTTCTGCCATCCATTGTTGCCCGGCGTCGTGACCAAAGCGTATTCGTCATAGACCTTCGGCGTATTCGCCTGAGTCGCGACGGCCGCTTGCGTACTCGCACCCTGAGTTTGTCCGCCGGTCGAGCGCTCGCGCAGGCGCCGCACCACAAAGGTCACGCGCTCCTGACGATTGCCCGCCACCGCGTGATCGGGCAAACCCGCCTGACGACAAACAAGGCAGCCGGCGACCATGTAGAAGCGTTGATGCGCGGGTTGATACAGCTTGAGGATCTGAGGGGAAGTCCGCGCACCTGCCTCAGCGGAAGTTGACTCGCCCTTCAAAGAAATTTCGAGCGGTTCGGCGGAGAGGCGCATCAGTTCCTGCCTCGTACGCGTAGGGAGAAAACGTGACCGGCCGTTCTTGAGAAGGAACGGCGGCACACTCTCGACCGGAGCCACCGGTGCCAGCGGCCCACGCCACGTTTCCGGCAACGCGAGAAAATTGCCGAGCCGCGCCGGATCGTTGACCATCATGTTCATGAAATCTTCCATGAACGAGTCCGTCGCGAAACGCAAAATCGCCGGTTGAAGCATTGCTTCGCGCACCACCGGCTCGCCTGAGCCGCTAATTCCGGCCCAAAGCGGAGCTGGAGCAGTCCATTGCACTACCTCTTTCATCATCGCTTCACCAGATGTTTCCCGCGCCCGGCGTGTACGAGGCGCTGACGACGCTGTTGGTGATAACCGTGTCCGCCTTTACGACACCGCTGAACTTGGACATCGCGGCATCGACCGTCACCATGGTGGCGGAGACTGCTACTTGCGTCGCGTTAATAGTTACTTTGGCGGATGCCGTTATGGTGATGCCGCTTGTCTCGAGCTTGATCGAATTGCCATTGCTGTCGACGATCTCGACGGCACCCGGTCCATCTTTCAAAGTCACTTTCTGTCCGCCCGGCGTCTCGGTGATAAATTTTTCCTGCCCATCGGTGTCGTCCATCGTGACCTTGACGCCGTTGCGCGAGCGCAGCACTTTGCGATAGTTGTTGCCGGCTCCATCCATCGAATCAGGCGGCGCGTCATTCCCATTCCACAGCCCGCCGATCACATAAGGACGGCGCGGATCGCCGCCTTCAAAAACGATCAGGACTTCATCGTTGACGTCCGGGATAAACCAGCTTCCGCGATTGTTGCCGCCCATGAAGGTCGCCAGCCGCGCCCACGCTTCGTATTGACCGCTCCCCGTGTCGGGCGACCAGGGCAACGTCACTTTCACTCTGCCCTGTCCGTCGGGGTCCTTGATATCGCTGACCAAAGCCGGAAATACGCCATACCAATGGCCACCGAGTCCCGCGGGCAACCTGACATCAACCATTAATTCGAGAGGCCGCTTCTCAAACACTGAGACACCTCCGCGAGTTAAGAATGACGGCGACGCGATGAAGCCGCGGAGCGTTGCTTACCAGGGTTTTGATCACTTGCCTCATCCTTTATGTCCCAATCCCGGGGCGTTCCCCAGTGAACTCAGTACGAAGTCCGCGACGCCGATCGAACATGTGCCTGACCTCAGTCACGTAGTACTTGCCGCTGAACATTTGTCCTAAGCCGGTCAAGTCAACGTAGTTGCCCACACGCAGCGCGAGGTCTGTCTCAGCCACACCGTGCCCGACGACGAAACGGCGCGCGCTCATCTTGAAGTAGGCGTCGGCGGTAACCTCAGCTTCCCGACTGGTGAGCGGAATTGTGTGGACCAGTGACTCCTTGCGCGCGCCCAACGCGGTTTGGAGAATGCTTGGCCCGCCGGTGTCGCCGTTCAGCTCGCCATTGATCACTGAGTCGTCGCTTTCATGCTGCAGGGCGCTTTTGCTTGAGACATCCCAGCCGTTGACCGAAACGCTCGTGCGCTGCATTGCCAAGTCGGCGATTACAGAGAATTCGTGCAGCTTGCCTCCATAGACCATTTGCAAAGCTCCGCTACCGCGATTACCGCGATCGCTGTGCGTCTTGGCGTTAAGCGTGCTTCCTTCCATCCACAACTCGGCATCTATCGTGCGGGCGCGCTCGCGCAAAAAGGCGAGGTCGCTCTGGTTGATCTGGGCCAGAACCTTATAGGTCGGTCCGTTGACGTTCACGCTCGGCGTTAGTCCGTGATCGGACGCGATCTGATTCATCACGTCTGAATCGCTCACGTCCGCGAAGGTGCGGGTGCGCCGCGTCATGCGCAGATCCTGAAACCGGTCTTCGGCGAGCACGTTCACCTGCGGCGTTTTTTTGGCCGCGCCAAATTGCGCTTCAACCGCCATGATGCGTCCATCGAAAAAAGTATCAGTGCCAAACTTGATCTTGAAGGCTTTGCCGAAATCCAAAACCTGCCGATCGAAATAAAGAAAGTCGAGGCTGTTGTTTTTTTCCCCCCAGTTATCAAACAGCGCTTCGGCACGGTAAAGGCCGTTGGTGTTCTCGAGGATCGTCACGCCCACCAGGCGGTCGCCAAGCGACAAGTCATTTTGTCCGCCGATGTTCATGACCGGCTGGGTGGCGCGGAAAACTGGATCGGAGCCGTTTGGCATAAAGCCTCAATGTGCCCACACACGTTCGTAGCGTTCGCACTGACGTTCCACTATGCCTTCCAGCTCGTGCACGGTCGGTGATCCCGCGGCATTGCTCGCGCCGGGCGAGCCGGGCGAGCGGCTTCCTTCTTCCTCGTTGGCGACTACTTCAAAATCGTCGATGACAACTGGCATTTCATTACTCTCCCGTTAAGCTGAATGAGGCGGAGGCTGACGCGGATGCCGAGCCCGAAGCGCGCGCATTCATGTTGATGAGCTGACCCGGTTGCAGCAGCCGAGGATTCTCGATGCCGTTCGCCGTGGCTATCGACTGCCAGTCCGCATCACCACCGAAACTCGCCGAGGCCATGGCTTGCAATGAGACGCCGGCTTCGGCTTGTGCAAGTGGCTGCGTGCCTGCTCCGAGCGACGCGCTGGCTCCAATTCCGATCCCGGCGGAAAGGTTTAATCCCGCCGATGCACCGCCTCCCGCGCCACTCGCGCCCGGTCCGATTTCTACTTTCCCTTCCGAAATTCCGATGTTCATGCTGGCGCGCAGCGGCACACCATCTGTCGAGAACATTTCCAGGCTCTCATCGAGCGAGTCCATCACGCCTGAGAAGATCACCGTGCCCCAGGCGAATTGGACTCGGGGCGAAGACTGCGGCGTGCCGTTGCCGTCCGCACTGGCGGGACCCTTCGGCCGCATGAAGTACGCGACTTTTTCAGTGAGCACGCGGACGTCTGAGACGGCCTCGTCTCCGTGGGGCATCACTGATGTGACGTCGAACCAGACCTGCACGCTGAGCCGGGCAAAGCCCGCGCCAGTGTGTTGAAAAGGCGTCGATCCAGGTACGTCGCCTGTGCCGCTCGTTGGGCTTGCTCCCTCTGCTTTGCCGCTGTTAACCGGCGGTCGAATCTGACTGCCATGCGTGAGCCTGAGCGTCTCGGGGTTAAACTGCATCTCCACATTTCTTCCGGTCCGCCGGTTGTCCTCCCCCTCAATCTCGCAAAGCCAGGCTTTTTGTTTTGCAGGCACCCAGACCTCCCAAAAGGAAGCAGACTCTTCTTAACCGATACTGAACTTTGATCCTGATCCTCCGCCTCCAATACCGATAGAGGCACCGCCGCCGATCGCCGCACCTGCGCCAAGTGACGCGCTGGCCTCAATCGAAGCGCCTGCGCTGAACGAGGCTTCGGCGCTGATAGAAGCTTCGGCGCCGAGGCTCACGCCGGCGCTGATCCCGGCAGACAGGCCTCCGCTCGGACGTTTCAATCTCATCGACTCATAGGCGATTTGTAATTCTTCGATGGCGATCATTCCGTCCTTTGCATTTAAGGACGGCGCCTTGACTTTGACCGGCAGGCATCGCGTGAGAATGAAGCGCGCGCGTTCGGTGCGGCCATCGCCGGCGAAGATTACGACCTCGGCATCCGCTCGCAGCCTGGCGTTGTTCAAGGTGGCATTGAACCAATCCCAGAGATCGAAGCTTCCGGTCATGCCGCGCTTCAAACTGAGTTGCCCGTAAGCAACCGGCCCCGCCAGCCGGTATTGCGTGCTGCTATTGCCTCCTTCGCGAATCGTCTTGACCTCCATGCTCATGTCGAGGCCGTCGCATTCTGAGAAGGCCGCGCTGCATACTTTGCTCGAGACGCCGGGCACATTGATCTCAACCGCAAAATTAAAGGCGGTGAAAGGAGCTTTAATTGTCTCGTTGGCTGGATCCGACATCGGCTATCTCACCTCCGTCACCAATGAGCGGTCGTTGGTCTGTACCAGGCGAACGGTGATGAACTGCAGCGGCAAAGACGGGGCGACCTTCAGCTCGATAATGAAGCGACCTTGATCCACGCTCGGGGACGGGTTGATGGAGTCATCGGTAACGACCTGATAGGAGGTGGCCGCAGTGCTGCCGGCGAAAGCTCCGCGCGCAAACATTCGATCAAGGGCCGCTTCGAAACCTCTCTGAACCAAACGACGAAATGAATCATCGTTCGGCTCGAACACATAAGTTTCGCCGAGACGCAGTGCCAAACGACGCAAGAGAATCAATAAGCGACGCACATTGATCGGGCGCAAATCGAGATCACGACTCAGCGTGTCAGCGCTCAGAGAGACAAAGCCGCGCGGCTCGTGTCTGAGGACGTTAACCTGCGCATCCTGAAGTTCGAGTCGGCGTGCGGCAGCCAACGGCGGGGCGAGAGCGACGACTCCGCGCAACAACACGTTGGCAGGTGCGATCCATGCACCACGGGTGATCGCGTGTTCGGCCAGCACGCCGCAAGCCGTGCCGGCGGGCGGGACTAGTTGCCAGGGCTCGAGGAAATCATCGCGGCGCGTGACGAGCCACGGATGATAGAGGGCGCCGTAACTGGTCGCGCGGTCTTCGCCGAGGCTGAGCGGCGCGACCTTGAGGTTCCCGATCTGCAGCGGTTGGCTCGACAATATACCTGCAAAAGGACGGAGAATTTCAGCATGGGTGATGGCATCGTCTTCGCGATAGTGCTCAGGCAGCGTCAGCACCGCGAACAGGTCCGCGCGCGCAGCGCATAAACGCAGGAGCGCGCGCTGTAGGTCGAGCAACAGCGACGCCTGGTAATCTTCCTTCTTTGCCACCTGCCACTGGTTTGTCGAGCCCTTGCGCACACTTATTCCGGTGGACCAATCGCTGGTTGCCGCGGCCGCCTCTGCGCGTACGCGATAGAAATAGTCGCCCGCGCTCCGGCCGTAAATTACTAGTCGAGTCATTGGTCCCGAATAAATGACTTCGACGTTGCGCCAGGCGGGGCTGCGAGACTCTTCAACCACATAACGACTCGTGTCGTTGACCGAAGACCACACGAGCACGATCGTTCCACTCGGAGATTCATCTTCACTCTGCAGCAAAGGCGGATCGAGGACGCGCAAATCACCGTCAAGAAAATTTTCCCAGGCAGGCTGGTCGGCCACCGGAAGCTCTTTGGGCGGCGGATTACAATCCATGAAGCGCCACCACTTCGGATGGGTCAATCGGTCGGACGCCTGAGGCGTCACAACCTCAAAAGGCTTGAAGGTCCATCCGTGGTGGACAGCGTCGGGAACAGCGATGATGCTCGCTTCTTCAATGTCGAGCGCGGCGTGAACACCTTTCAGATTCCGAGGCCTGGGACTCTGATAGCGAAGATAGTCGGCCTGCGCCATGAGATCTTCAACGTTGGTCTCAAGCAACTTTTCATCCAGGAACAGCTCCGAATCAAAGACCGCCAGTCCATCACGCTCCAGCGCCGATTTTGGTTGGTCCATGGCGCCGAGAAACGCGCCGGTCATGAAAGGCATCGCGAGCGGAAGATAAAGCGGCGAGGCTGGTTGCGCGCCACCGCCCTCATTGAGATCAAAAGAGCGCAGGCCGTCGCTGTTAGCCAGCGGAAAGATTTCATGCGCGCCAACCGTGTCAGCATTTGCGCCGGCCACAAAAGCCAGCGTCCGCATTTCCTGGTAACGCTGCTCATCGGTGGGCCGGGCGCCCCAGTAGCGTGCGTGCCTTTCGGCAAATCCTAAATCGCTCAAGCGCCCAGGCTTGCCACCACTTTCAGAGACCAGCAGATCAAAGGTAAGTCGTTCGGCCTCAACCGGTGTGTCCGGCGCAAGCTCGGGTTGTTCGGCAAATCGCCAGAACCCGCTGCCCTCGATTTGCACCCATCCCGTCGGCGATGATCCGCTCGCATCAGCGATCGAACTTACTTTCCCCACCGTGAGCCACAATTGTCCCAGACTGAAATCCACGCGCATGACCGTGCCGGGAGCGGGGGCGTCGGCGAGGGCGACCGCGCAGTTCATGCTGATCGTCTCGCGGTCCGCGAAGGGACCCTCGGTAACTTGAATTGGCGAAGCTGCGCCTTTGTGGTTGAAGGTCGAAGCGTTCAACGGGCTCGGCAGCCAACGCTCGACGCTGCCCGAGACTGCAACTGTTTGCAGCGGCGGCGAAGCGCCGAACGACTCTCCATCCGCGACCGCCTGAACCGTTACCAACAGTTGCAAATGGAAGTATTCGATTAGCAGCTTAGCCCCGGCTTCAAGTGCCGGCGTGGGCGAAATGAATCGGAGCGCGATGCTTTGACCATCTTCCGAAATGGACCAGGGCAATGCGTCGAGAGGTTGGCCCGGCGAGCCATCCTCATTGAGGGTTACGACAGGCGAAACACGTGGCAAGCTCAAGTGGCTGAGCACGGGCGTCGTGAACCAGAGCGGATTGGGACTGACAACATCACCCGCTCCGTTATGGTCATCCGACCACTGCGACTTGAACCAGAGGGGCTGCGCGCATTGGACACGCACGGTCCGGCGCTGAGCCGCGCGACGTTGCTGTGGAGAGGAGATTTCGGATGGAGGCGACTCTGCTTCCGGCTCAACTGCTTGCGCCGATTGGACAACCACAAAGAGTCCGCAACCTTCTTCGCGCAGGTTGAGACGTAGGAGATCGCCGGGCTGCACGTCGGTCGGTGAAATCGCACTTAGATCAAACTGTTGTTCGGTAAAGGACGCGCGCGTGACTTCGATTGGATAAGCTTGCAGGCTCGCGCCGACAACCAGCCCATCGGACCAACTGCCTTCTGAACGCGCCCGCGCAAAGGCCGGAAAGAGATCACCGTTGTCCCGCTGTTCGAGGAGCGCCGGGATCGGAAAGTAGTTGTAAATGGCATCGCGCGCGAGCCGAATGATCCAACAGCGCCGGCCCCCCTGGCGAAAGAAGTCTCTCACCGTTGGACCAAGATAGGCGCGCATCGGCAGGCCGCGTTCCGCGTCCCAGGCAAGCAGTGCGTCCTCGCCAAAAATCGCGGCAAACTGTGCGCTGTCCTCAACCACGACCGGCTGGTTGATCGGCCCGGACGACGCAAACCCCGCGAAGATAGCCACATCCATCCGCGGCATGGCATCCGCCGGAGGCGGCGATTGCGCTCCAAAGCGCAAGCCGGGCAAACGTCTGGTGGTCGTGGCTAGTCTGGTTGCCGACATGGTGAGAGGCTCTCCGGGCCTTCAACTCATTCCATCTCCAGGCGCTCATACGCCAGGGTCAACTCTTCCATCGCCACGTCGGTGCCCTTGGCATTGAACGGCCCGCTGGTGTGCTTAATGATGCGGGCGCGCAAAAACTTCCAGGTTTGGACGACGGCGGTGTGGTCTTCGTTCTGCAACGAAACGGTCACCGTGCGATGCGCGCTTTGATCGCCGTTGCGAATCTGGTTGAGCCATTGGTACAGATTCAACGAGCCGATGACGCCGCGTTTGAGAGTCACGTCGGTGGCTTTATTCAAGCCGGTAATCTTGCGCACCGCGTTCTCTTTTTCGTTTCCGTTGCGATATTCCGCAACGGTCACTTCCATGCCGGGAGCGCTGACCTCTTGAAAGCCCGCTTCCGGGCCATCGGTGTTACCGGTGCCGAGGTCGACTAAAAAATTGAATTGTGCGTAGGGACGATCACGTAAGACAGCCATGAAATCCTCCTTTTGGTTCGTCAATCGCTAGTTCGCAAAATAGAAAGAACTGCGATTCACGACTAGTTACGATTTGCGATCAGCGGTCCATTGACCGATCCGGAAGATGACAAACTCGGCCGGTCGCAACGGCGCGATGCCGATCTGACAGACGAGACGCCCATTATCCAGATCGTTCTGCGTCATGGTCGAGCGGTCGCAGCGAACGAAGAATGCCTTTTCCGGCTTGTCGCCCAGCAATGCGCCTGAGGCCCATTCGTTTAAGAGAAAATCTTCGATGGTGCGGCGCACATTCGACCAAAGCAATTCTCCGTTGGGTTCGAACACGGCCCACTGAGTTCCACGATCGATGGAACGCTCGACATAAGCGAAGTAGCGACGGAGATTGACGTACTTCCACTCAGGATCGGAACTGATCGTGCGCGCGCCCCACAGACGAAAACCGCGGCCTTCAAAAAAGCGGAAGCAGTTGATGCCTTCAGGATTCAGAACTTCCTGCTGGGCCTTGTTCAGCAACAGCTCGAAGCCGATCGCAGAGTTGACGACTTCGTTGGCCGGGGCTTTGAAGACCGCGCGTTGTATGTCGTTGCGCGCGTAGATGCCCGAAACAAAGCCACTCGGCGGCAGGACGATCTCCTGTCTGGTGACCGGATCGAGCACTCGAATCCACGGGTAATAGAAGGCGGCATACTTTGAGTCGATCCGTGAGCGCATGGCCCGCACGTCGGCGATGGTCTGATTGTCGCCTGAGTCGAGCACAGCGATCCGATACCGCATTCGTTCGGCGTGCGAGATTAAGAGGTTCGTAATTGAAGCGCCGTTCTGGCGATAACCGTTCTCGTACCCGAAGGTCGAGCCGGGCGCGGCGATGATCGAGACGTCTTCGATGTCCTCAAACACCTTCAACCCGGTCTTGAATAGATCCCCGTCGTTGGCAGTGCCTTCATATTCCCCGGCTTCAGGCCGCATGCCGTCGTTGCCGCCGTCGAGCAGCAGATCGATCGAGCGATCGGCGTCAGTCGAAGATGTGCTATCGACTGCGTCGCGCAGCGTGCTCTTGGCCGTGAACATTCGCCTGAGCACTTCAATCCCGTCCGTAATATTAGTGGCGCCGGTTGAACTGGTACCGCGTTCAATGACAATCGGCAGGCGCCGCGCTTCGGCGATGCTGCTCGGCTCAGCGGCGAACTTGTCGAAAATGGAATCGGGCTGCCCGGCGCGCCTGTGACCGGGATTGAGAGCCAGCCCGTCATAAACAACCGGAGGTTGATCGCTGCCCGTGGTCGGCATGACCGTGACGGTCATAGTTACGACGCGGACCTTATCGCTGATGCGGGGATCAGGATCAGCAACGAGCGATTCGAGCGAGCGCGGGGACGGCGGACTGGTTGGTGGGCTCGACGCAAAGACATTGATGAAGCGCCACGTCGGCTCTTTGGTGATGGGATCCGGGAAGGATTCGGCGATATAGAAGTCGCCGCGCTCGACGCCCGTCGGCGGACTCGGCGGTGAACCCGGTAGATCACTGATCCAGACCAGATCGCCGTTCAGGATCGAGTTGACTTTCGAGCGAGTCTGGCCGGGTTGTGCGGGGTCTGGTTCGCTGCCGAGGACGTTTTGACCGAGGCGCAGCGTAAGCCGTACACGCATGCTTCCGGCTGAGCCCGGAAAACGGGCGCGAATGCGAATCGCATTCGGGCGATCGGCCGCGGTCGCCGGCACGGCCGGAATCCACGCGCTTGCAAAACCGTCGTTAGTTTCGCTGATCGGCTTGAAGACGCGCACCACATAGAGTCGCTTGCCGCCCTCCTCGAAAAAGCCTCGGGCCGCCTGCCAAAGGTAATTGTGCATCAGCGTCGTGGACGCGTCGTCGTTCGTGAAGAGCAGTTGTTGGCGGTCGCCGTAGACGCGTTCAAATTGCCCCAGGCTGGTAACGATGTCCGGCTCGATGTTGGTCGGCCCGTAACGCGCCGGCCCGATGAATCCGGTCGTGGTGGTGCTAACGCCTTCAATAGACTTGGAACGAAATGAAACCTCTTCAACGTAGACTCCCGGAGCTAAATATTCAGCCATGACTCCTCCTTACGATGGCGGTGAACCCGCCGGGCTAACGAACAAGATTGAGAGCGCTTTTGGGTTAGGCGGAGAACCGACGGGCGCGCTGGACAAAGGCACGAAAAACTTCGGCCCATACCTGAGCGTCACTTCCGTCAACGGTTCAGTCTGCGCTTCTTCCAGAAAAAGACTGGCCGGTGATTGGTTCAAGATGTCGCTCAAGATAGGAACGCCGGCTTCGTTGTCGCGGGAAGAATTCGAGGGCGGCGAGAACGGCGTCGGCGGCGACAAGAAAACATTCGGTGCGTAAAAAGCTTGAAGTTGAATGGTCCACTCTTGCTGCAGAAACGGTGGGCCAGCTGTGAACTCACCCACAGGCGAGCCGCTTGCGGAACCGCCTGAATCGCGTGGTGCGGGGTAAGCAAAGATCAGCGCCACCCGTCCTTTTTCGTCGGCGATTCCCCGGCCCAGCAATCGCCCGCCGAAACGGGCCTCAAGCATTGCCCATGCCGCCGGTGTTTGTGGAACTTCATCCGTCACTTCGCCTGGAGACTCATACAACTCCGCACGAAGCACGGCCATTCCCGCGGGTGCGGTGCGCAGAATTGACGAATAGACTGGGACGCCTGGATTGCCGGCAGGCGGATCGAGCGGCGCCTGCGCCGTCGTTGTTTGCTGCCAATTGAACAACCCCTTGCAGGGAAGCTCGGCTTCAAACTTCAACGGTAAGAAGCGACGCTCCTCGTCGGTAACTTCGATGGTGAATGGGTGCCTCAGCGGGACCGTGTCAGTGAACGGCGGGCCACCACCCATCTCGAACTCACGCAAACCTGACGCCTGATGCAAAACGTAAGTGCCTGAGCGATTGGGCGAGGCTTGGGTGGCGTGCAAACGATCATCGTTGCGATAAACCATCACCCGCATGCCTTTGTTGACGTATGCGCCGGTGGCCACATCCCAAAACCTTACGCCCAGGGGCGCAATCAATGTCTGGCGCTTACGCAATTGGAATGGCGCGATCATGGTGCTGGTTGATTCCCGACGTCGAAGACTCGCGTTTGGGCGGGCGGGTATTCCGTCAGTTCCACACTGGAGTCGATGAGGAGCATGCGCGCAATATAAGTGACCGAAACGTGCTGGTTAGTCTTGTTAGCTTTGAACCCGTCCCAAAGCGAGTTCATATCCTGCAAAGAAATCGTTTCACAGATCAGTTCAACCGTTTCAGCGGGCCGAAACGTGTCCACCTCTTGAACGTAATGGTTCAAAAGGTTCGAAGGTAAGATCGGCGTGTTCTCCAACTCGCGCATGGCCCAACCCAACAGGCGGTGCTGAACTTCAGCCGTTTGCCCCCAGGCCGTCAGCATGTAAAAAAGATCCAGCGGGAGCGGCGGGCGATAACGTTTTCCGTCAGCCGCGACGACTGGCGGCAGATTGCGTCGCGAGGCGCTAACTGAGACCCGGTATAGATACAACGAGATTCCAATCTCCATTGGCGAATCGAAGTCGTTGGGCCGGTAAAGCTCAATCTTGGCGTTGGGAAACTCAGATGCCGGGCAACTGCTTTCCAGGAAACCGCGGATCGCCAAACCGGTCGCTGCAATGGCTCGATATGTTGCCAAACTCGTAAACTTGCTACGTCCGTGGAGCAACGGGTCATTGCTCCGGCTCAGCCTAAAACCGCGCTGTCAATGCAGCCTCAAAAGCCTGGCCCATCCCGACAACCAACCTCGCGCGCCAGGCCCCGCGCCCTTTGATTTGACGTACGGTCTAATAAAGTCTGTGATTTCATCGAAGCTCTTGATGTGGCGATGCTCGCCGCTCGGCACATGCTTGATCTGTCCCCTCCAAGCGGTTCCGTCGGTGTCGTCAGTCGCATCTTCCAGCCAGAGCTTGACAATGAATGAATGCAGTTGGGCCTCGACAAGTTCATCCCTTTCGCCGCTAGGTGTCACCGGTAATCAGATGGCCTTTACGCCAAAACTCACTTCAACAGTAAGTTTCCAACCGAGGCTGTAACAGAGGAGCGAACCTTAACAACCGGCACGACGCGGCACCGTCTTTTTGGCGTCTTAAGTTGCGTCTTTTTTAGGCTTCAGCCGAAAATTCTTTTCGAGTTCGGGATAAAACGAGAGGGGAGAGGAAGAGCTAATCCTGCGGAGATGAAACCGCGGAATGAATCCCCGGAAAAGATTATCGGAAGGCTTTTAAGCCGCGACTGCTGAGCCGTGGCTGTAGATCCAGTGATTTTGGTGGCGAGTTAGCCGTAGACGTTGAAGAGGCTAATGCAGCCACTGTTTCAGTGCTTGAACGCCTTTAGACCGAGTTCGACGGCCTTGATGTCTCGTTTGACGCGCTGCTGGACATGAGCAAGCATCAGTTGCAATTGTTTGAGTCTGCCCAACACTTCCGGCAACGAGATAGCTGCGGCTTGACTCGTCGCTTCGTCTGGCGGAGCAATCAACATGTTAGCGTGACTTCCACGAATCTCCTCGTAGAGAGCCCGCGTTAGGGCATCCGGCTGGACGCCCAACTCTTCACGCAGAGCCGCCACGCATCGCTCGTATTGGCGCAATGCGCCGGTGCGATCACCAGCCCGCTGTAGCAAACGCATGAGTTGCCGATGCGTACTCTCACGTGCCCGGTCATAGCGAAGTATCAACGAGCCGTAGTGTTGGCCAGCGTCATACTCGTGATGTGACAGGCAATAGCCAAGCAGCTTGTCAAGAATCAGCAGGTACTTGTTCTGCAGCAACTCCCGTTCAAAGAGACACCAGTCCTGATACCAGCCCTCGAGCAGATCACCTCTGTAGAGTTCAGCCGCCACCTGCAACGAGGTGGCTTGTTCCGAGTCGAGATCACAACCGGGCACGTCCTGAACAAGCGTAAAAGCTCTTTCGAGGACCGCTACGTCAAGCCACATCATTCGATTCGTGTCGATCTGTACCCAGTCATGCTCGACGCGCAAACACACACCGGGAACCTCTCCATTTCCCTTCATGTCCAGAGCCGTCTGGAGATGCCAAAGAGCCTGTCGTAGATACTTTCTGGATTTCTCCTTGGTGCTATCGCCCCACAATTGCCCTGCCAGTATCTCGCGAGAGTGAGGGCGATCACGATACAGCAATAGATAACTAAAAAGTTCCTGCAACTTGCAAGGACTAAACACATTCAAGACTCTTGCCTCGTATTCAACGCTGAACTTGCCGAGGAGGTGGATATTTAAGGCTGTCATTTCGGCTGGGCCCTTTCGTGGAAGATCAGGGGATTTGAGTGAGGAATACCTTTATCGAAACTTCGGTGTCTCCGGTTTCGCCCGCGTATAGACCTTGATTAAAATTTTCTCTGCTAACGATCTATGAGCGTCTTGCGTTTCACGGGAACGTAGAACCCGGTTTCATCACGGTGTGCGAGGGGATGAAACTCTTTGCCGATTTGTTCGCTATCGCCCCCAAGGACGATTATCGTTAGGTTCACACGCCCCGCTTCGAGTGCGACCTTCTGCAATTCTGGGCGCCAGGAAGCGGTATGTTTCGTCAGCGACGATTCGTGATTCTGCGGACTATAGGCCGACTGGAATCGTCAAGTCAATAGCAGAATGGTCCTTCCAGCTAAAAAGCGAGCATGGCCGGCTTGGAGCAAAAAAGTTGCGAAGAGTGTCCAGTATGGGAGCCAGACTGGATGAAGACGCCGATCTTTTCATTCCCCAAGATGAGGGGAAGAAAGTCGAGCACAAATGATTGAGACGGCGCGGAGAGCCGGCTAATGACCGGCAGTACTCCAACCGATGAATGCCCCATCAACTGCGTGATGTCGAGTTCGTGCACAGCTTGATGTCAAAACCCGGTCGGGACGCATCGAATGATATCTGCAACGCCGAATGGAAGCCTCGCCCACTGGGCGTCTTACTTCTGACAGTTAGGGCAGAAATACATGATCCGGGAACGTTCAGCTTCGCCGTCGGTCGAGGTTCGCTGCCTAAGCTGTCGTACAATTTCGCCGCACCGCAAACAAGGAAGGTTTGTGCGGCGGAAAACCAAGTGGCGAGTGCCGTACTCTCTGCCTGGCTGATAAACAAGTTCGAGTTCAAGCTGTAGACGAGTTCTTTCCGCTTCGCTTGCCGTTGCTCCATACAGGTAAGACCGCCGCGCCAGTTCTGGAGCCTTCTGCGACAAACAGGCCACCTCGGTTTGGCTCAACTCGCTGACCTGACGCCATGGATTAATTCTGCAACTGAATAGAATTTCGGCGCGCAGATAGTTCCCTACTCCGGCAATAATTTGCTGGTTGAGGAGCGCAACTCCAATTGGAACCTGGCAATTTTCAGGCGAGTAAAGGCGTCGTCGAAATTCCGCTACGTCAAATGTACCCTGGTAAGGTAGGACATCAGGTCCCAGACCGGACAGGTGTTCGATCTGTTCATAGGGATTTCCTTCGCCGACATCGAAGATTGGAGCTGACAACAAAATCGCGACGCCGCCCCGCACCACGACCCGGGCCAACTCACGGCGATCAACCTCGAGAGGCGAAGCTCCGGTCGAGGTGGACCACCTCCCCCACATCATCAAATGAGAATGAAAATAAAAGTCGCCTTCTAGGTAACCGATTAAATGTTTTCCGTGCGAAAAGACGCGCAAGATGCGTCGTCCGGGAAGACGGTCGCCGTTCTTCAACAGCCATTGTCGCGCGACTCGCGTACGCGCCTGAATGGACTTGATAACTTTCCCGCTCAGAATTCCATCCAGGGCGTCGGCATATTTTCTTACTTCTGGTCCTTCGGGCATATGGCCGCTTCTATTGAAGGTACAAATCAGATCGGTAGCGAGTGAGACTGAACTCGTGGACTAGTTAAATTCCAACCTTTCGTGTTTGGCAAAGCCTGGCTGCTTTCCGATGATGAGAGAAGAAACGAATCAACGCATATGAGATAGGGAAGCGACCATCCACGCCGCGATGACCGTCACTAACATGGCGGGCCATTGAATAGCGCTAGAATGTCCATTTGCACGTGATGCGTCGTTTGCGCCAGATACTTCTGCCACTCTTCTTTCAAATCTTTATTGATCGCGCAGCGCAGAGCGGTTGAGTAAATTTGTACTCCGCCTTTTTCTGTTTCCAGCGCCTGATACAACAGCTCTACCGGAACGTTGGCTAATAGAGATTTGCTTTCCATCTTTCTCCAATCCAGCTCGATGCGGTTAGCGCGATCAGCACCGTTGCTTTCTACGCTTTGTTGTTGGGTATCTTTCTTGGCTGCGCCTTTTTGCGGTAGCTAAGAACCCAGGGTTGCTTTAAGGCGCTCATCCGTTAAGCAATGCATACCGGCGCATGTTGTGTGGATTGCACATAACACGACTGGAGCGTTAACGAAACCGAGAGGGTCCAACGGTGTGATTCCCCCGCAATCTCTCACTCTCTGCCGAGAGGCTCCAAGACCCAACTTCCTTTTCGGAAGGTTTCGTGGTTTGCAAGCCGCACTCTAATCGCACGACCAAAATTTGAATCGCTTCGTCTTCGTACTGTGGGGAAAGAGGGGCGCGAAGGGCCAGGAAGCTTTATGCGACTGCTTACCTCTGCGTTATCGCATCTGCCGGTTGATAACCCACCAGCAGCCAAATGCCAAAATGTCACCGCGCGTTCGCGTGTATTTAGCTACGGACCGACATCCGCCTTCTCTCTTCAGCCGCGATAATTGAGGTGCGATAAATTCGATGAGTGATTTAGAATCGAGCCTTCGCGCAAGCCTCTCGACTCGCACGAAGGTCCGGTGTCGCCTATTAAGCCATGTCGTTGCTTTTATCGACCACAGCTTTTAACGCCTGAAATGTAGGTGGCCAGAGACCCACGAAGATTCCCGCCTTTTGCTTTCCACTTAAGAATAGAGCGATTGATGCTCCGATTGCCCCAAGAGTCAGAATGTGAAAAAGACTAACGCCCGCTGCTTTCTGCGTGGAATTGTCCACTGTTTTCAATATTGACTCCGCAGCGTCCTGTTTTACCGGTACTTGCGAATTCCCATTTTCTCTGGTCTCGGTCTTAGTTCCTGAGATTGCTGTTTGTGTTGCTGACATGTGTCCCCTTTTCTTTGAATTGATACAGCTCTTATGAGCTTAGTCTCTGCCATGCAATGCGTGTACCGACATTGCGACGGTTCTACTTCTCATTCCAAGTGCTGATCGACAGATCGTCTAAGGGAACGCTTCACCTTCATGGTTGCGCGTTGGTAAATGCCGTTGAGAATTAGCCACGCCCGCGGGACCAAGAGATTGCTCTATTCTCATCTCGCAAATGCTTTCAGAGTCCTTGTGGCCAATATTCGTCGATCAGCCGGCCGATGTTGTCCTAAGGTAGCGGCACTCCGATTGCTCAGCTACATGGTCGCCGTAAAGAACCGTTAAGTATTCGAACGAAGCAGACGATCGACGTCCGGCGCGTTGTACTGAATCGGGGCGAGCACGGCTCGCCAACACTCGGTAGATGGTTTCGGCTGGAACGATCTGAATTTTAGGTAGTAAGTATCGAATGGTAATTTGCGGACTCCTTTAATTCTGTACGGCCGGAGATAGCCCCATACGGTCTGTCTCAAAAATTTCACGATCTTATTTTCCAAAGGGGTGGTGTTGTGTCTAAGCAGCAAGATGAAATGAATAATCAAGAGCCGAACTTCGGCCAATCCGCCTTCGACCGATTGGCGCATCGATTGGAACAAGTATCGATAGGGGCTCACGCAAAAACCCAGCAACCCGATGTTGTTTGCTTTTCACATCTGCGATGGGACTTTGTCTATCAACGTCCCCAACATCTGCTGACGCGATGCGCAGCTGATCGCCGCGTTTTCTTTGTCGAAGAGCCTGTATTTGACAACGGCTCAATGTCGTTGGAAATCAACGAACGGGATCGCAATCTTTACGTTGTCGTGCCGCACCTGCCGGAAGGATTGCGCAGCGATGTGGCTACGACCGCAGTGTTGAAGGAAATGATTCACAGAATGATCCGTGAAAATGATATTCGCGAATATGTTCTTTGGTATTACACGCCGATGGCGCTCAATTTCACGAGTGGATTAAAGCCTCAAGCGATTATTTATGATTGCATGGATGAACTCTCGGCTTTCAAGGGAGCACCTGAGGATCTCACTCTGCGCGAGCGCGACCTTTTCAAGATCGCGGATCTGGTTTTCACGGGCGGCCATAGCCTTTACGAAGCGAAGCGCGATCGTCATCCATCGATTTACGCGTTTCCCAGCAGCATCGATCGCGAACACTTCATGCAAGCACGACGGCCGTTGGCCGACCCGATTGACCAACAATCCATCCCGCATCCGCGGTTTGGCTTCTTTGGCGTAATCGACGAACGATTCGACGCGAAACTTCTGGAAGAGCTCGCAGCGCAACGCCCTGATTGGCAGTTCGTAATACTTGGTCCAGTGGTAAAGATCCACCCCGAGACGCTGCCGCGCCGATCGAACATTCATTACCTGGGCAGCAAAACGTATCAACAACTGCCGGCTTACATAGCGCGATGGGACGTGGCGCTATTGCCCTTCGCACAAAATGACTCAACGCGCTTCATCAGTCCAACGAAAACACCTGAGTATCTCGCGGCGGGAAAGCCGGTTGTGTCAACGCTAATTCGCGACGTGATTCGTCCCTACGGAGAACTTGGACTCGTGAGCATTGCTAACAATGCCGATGAGTTCATTGCCGCTGCAGAGGAAGCGCTACTCAGGAAGTCGGACGCGGCGTGGCTGAATAAAGTCGACGCCTTTCTGGCGAACATGTCGTGGGACGAAACGTGGTCCCGCATGTGGCAACTTATTGACGACACTTTGAAGCAGAAGTCGCGAGTGAATTCCCCGGCGTTAGCGAACGAAGTTCGCGCCGGTGTCGCCGCGTAATCCATATTCAACAGGAGGATTTATCAGTGTTTGATTATTTAATAGTCGGTGCCGGGTTCGCGGGCAGCGTTCTCGCCGAACGTCTGGCCCGCGGCTCTAATAAAAAGGTGCTTTTATGCGACAAGCGTTCACACATCGGTGGTAATGCTTATGACCACTATGATGAAGCAGGCATTCTGGTTCACAAGTATGGCCCGCACATCTTTCATACAAATTCGCGCGAAGTCTTTGAATACTTATCTCGCTTTACGGAGTGGCGTTCGTACGAGCACCGAGTCCGTGCGCAGGTCGACGGGCAGATAGTTCCAATTCCGATCAACCTGGACACCGTCAATACCCTCTATGGCCTGAGCCTCACGTCGTTTGAAGTTGAGGACTTTTTTAAGAAGGTTGCTGAGCCTATCGATCACATCCGGACTTCGGAAGACGTTGTGGTCAGCCAGGTGGGTCGCGAACTATATGAAAAATTCTTCCGAAATTATACGCGCAAGCAATGGGGACTCGATCCTTCCGAGTTGGATTCCAGTGTGACATCGCGGATCCCAACCCGCACGAATCGCGATGACCGGTACTTTACGGATACGTACCAGGCGATGCCCCTGCACGGCTTCACGCGCATGTTCGAAAACATGCTTGACCACCCGAATATCAAGGTGCTGCTCAATTGCGACTATCGCGAGATCGAGAAAGAGATTCCGTTCCGCGAAATGATTTATACGGGTCCGGTAGACGCGTTTTTCGGTTATTGTTATGGCAAGTTGCCTTATCGATCCCTGGAGTTCAAACATGAGACGCGCAACGTCGCCCAGTTTCAGAGCGCGCCGGTGATTAATTACCCGAATGAACAACTCTACACTCGAGTGACTGAATTTAAGTATCTAACCGGGCAGGAACATGCGAAGACGAGCATCGTGTATGAATTTCCTCGCAGCGAAGGCGACGCGTATTATCCAATTCCCCGAAAGGAAAACGCGGCCTTGTATGCGCGATACAAAGCCCTCGCTGACAAGGCCCCCGGCATTCATTTTGTGGGAAGGCTGGCAACTTACAAGTACTACAATATGGACCAGATTGTCGGACAGGCGCTAACGACGTACGCCAAGATGACGAGCGCAACGAGGAAAGAGGCGCTGATTCTGGCGTACGGATCAAACGGCAATCACAAAGCGCTCACCTCGCCTGTGGCTGTCGAACTAGCCCTCAAGACCGGCCATGATCAAATACCAAAAGCTGTTTGAGAGCTTTTTCCTCGGCGGCTTCGAGTGCTCGACGCACCGTCTGGACACAGGCAAACGTCTCGATGAGATTGCCGCGACCCAACATGATCGCTTTGCACGCGAAGACTATCTACGACTGCAGCAGTTGGGAATCCGCACTGCTCGCGAAGGTTTGCGCTGGCATCTAATCGAAGGCGCCGAAAGTAATTACGATTTCAAGAGCTTCCTACCGATCCTGCGAGCCGCGCAGCAAACCCGCACGCAGACAATCTGGGATCTGTTTCATTACGGCTGGCCGGACTGGCTCGATCTTTTCGCGCCGCAATTCGTCGATGCTTTCGCGCGTTTTGCCCGGGAGGTTGCGCGGCTCTGGTCAAACGAAACCGACGATATTTTATACGTGGCACCGGTAAATGAAATTTCCTATTTCGCCTGGGGCGCGGGCCAGAGCGGGTGCTTGAATCCTTTTTACACAGGCCGCGGCGACGAATTAAAGAACCATCTCGTCCGCGCCACGATTGCCGCCTCGGAAGCTATCTGGGATGTCGATTCGCGCACTCGCATTGTCCAAGTCGAGCCGATGATTAATGTGTTGGCTCTCGATGTTTCTGATGAGGAGCAAGCTAAGGCAGCGAACGATTACCGGCTCTCGCAATTCGAAGCGTGGGACATGATCATGGGACGCATCCGACCCGAACTTGGCGGCGCGGAAAAATATCTGGACATCATCGGCGGCAACTATTACGTGCATAACCAGTGGATCCTTGGCGGTTCGTTCATCGATCAAAACCATCCGCGTTATCGTCCCTTTCGAAATATGATCGTGGAGCTTTTTGAACGTTACCGGCGTCCGTTTTTCATCGCGGAGACCGGCATCGAGGACGACTTGCGTCCGACATGGTTCCGGTACGTTTGCGGCGAGGCGCTGGCCGCCGCGCAACAGGGCGTACAACTGGAAGGGATTTGTCTTTATCCGATCGTGAACCATCCGGGCTGGGTCGATGATCGACATTGTTATAACGGGCTGTGGGATTACCCTGACGACCAAGGTAATCGCGAGATCTATGAACCGCTGGCAGAAGAACTGAGAAGACAACAAGCCATTTTCCAACAAGTCTACGAAAAGAGGAGTGAAGCTTAAATGCGCGTGCTCGTCACCGGAGGCGCCGGGTACATAGGCAGCGTAATTGTCGAAGAGTTACTAAGAATTGGTCACACGGTTGTGGTCTATGACAATCTCTCGAAAGGACACCGCGCGAGCCTGGCCGAAAATGTCGAATTGGTCGAGGCTGAGTTAATGGACGGGACCCGGCTGAAAGAAGTGCTTATCAAGCGCAGAGTCGAGGCGGTAATCCACATGGCTGCCGACTCGCTCGTTGGCGAATCAGTACAGAATCCGGCGAAGTATTATCAAAACAATCTGGTTGCTGGTTTGGTTTTGCTGGATGCAATGCGGCACGCTGGGGTCACTCGTCTAGTTTTTTCCTCTACAGCCGCAGTTTACGGAGAGCCGGAGAAGCAACCTATAGAAGAAACGGATGCGACGGTTCCGACCAATCCCTACGGGGAAACAAAACTCGCGTTTGAACGGGCTTTGCGGTGGCACGAAACCGCATATGGCTTGCGCTATGTTGCGCTTCGCTATTTCAATGCTGCCGGCGGCACGGACCGATGCGGCGAATCGCACAACCCGGAAACGCATTTGATTCCGATTATTCTGCAAGTAGTCGCAGGCCGGCGTCCCTACGTTGAAATCTATGGAAACGACTATTCCACGCGCGACGGCACCTGCGTCAGAGATTACATTCACGTCGTCGATCTCGCGGCGGCGCACATCCAGGCATTGCAGATCCTTGACGTGAAAAGCGCGATTTACAATCTGGGTTGCGGACACGAGGGCTACACAGTCAACGAAGTGATCCAGTGTGCTCGCGCCGTGACCGGTCGCCAGGTCCCGACAAGGACAGTGGCGCGTCGTCCAGGGGATCCGGCGGTGCTGATTGCCAGTTCCAAATTGATCGCGAAAGAGTTAGGTTGGACACCGAAACAGCAGGATCTGGCGACGATCGTCAGCAGCGCGTGGACGTGGGTGCAACGTCATCCCAATGGATACTCCAATTGATCCGGTGAATGCATTAAGCCTTGCGGCGAAATTCAGAGAAGCTTTTGGTGTCTCGCCACGCGTATTTTCGGCGCCGGGTCGCGTTAATCTAATCGGCGAACACACCGACTATAACGACGGCTTCGTTTTGCCCATCGCAATCAACCGGCGCACTTATGTCGCGGGCACGCCTGCGGGCGGTACGCGCGTGCGCGCGCACGCACTTGATATCGACGACTATGCTGAGTTTGATTGTCGTCATCCGACAGTTCAATCAGATCACAAGTGGCTTCCTTACATCAGCGGAGTTGCATGGGTGATCGAAGAGAAGGGTCAGCCACTGCATGGGGCGAACTTAATGATTGCCTCGAACGTCCCCATGGGCGGCGGGCTCTCATCATCTGCGGCGCTGGAAGTCGCGGTTGGTAAAGCCATGATCAGCCTTTCCCAGATTGAACTTGAGCCACTCAAGCTGGCGCTTGCCGCCCAGGAAGCCGAAGCCACATTTGCCGGCGCGCAGGTCGGCCTGATGGATCAATTGGCGGCGACTTTCGGAAAGCGCGGGCACGCCATGCTAATCGATTGCCGGTCGCTCGAGATACGGCAGATTCCAATCAGTAAAGTCCATGCAGCCATTGTCGTTTGCAACACTAACGTAAAACACGACCTCGCTTCGTCCGCCTACAATCATCGGCGAAAAGAATGCGAAACAGCAGTGGCAATTCTTAAGAAGAAAATTCCGGGCGTCACTGCACTTCGCGACGTCAGCTTAGGGGATTTTGAAAAGTTTCAGAACGAATTGCCCGATCTGATTCGACGACGCGCTCGACACGTGGTGACAGAGAATCAACGGACCCTGCAGGCCGTGGAGGCGTTAGAGCGGGGCGATTTAGCCTACCTGGGTAGGTTGATGAAGTTGTCGCACGAATCGCTGCGCGACGATTATGAAGTTAGTTGCCGCGAACTTGACGTCATCGTTGAAATAGCTTTGGCCCAACCAGGCGTTTTCGGCGCGCGGATGACCGGCGGTGGATTCGGTGGGTGCTCGGTCAATCTGGTGACTTACAGCCAGGTCGACAATTTCACGGGCTGTGTCCGCGAACGTTATCATCAAGCCACGGAAAGAACAGCTGACATTTTCGTGGTCCAGCCGGACGATGGAGTGCGCGAAGAACAATTGGCGAATTATTGATGTCTGAACAGCCGAAAACACCGCGTCCTGAATATCCCCGCCCGCAATTCGTGCGCGACGAGTGGTTGAATCTTAATGGCGAGTGGGAATTCGCTTTCGATGATCCGAATAGAGGCCTCGACGAAGGTTGGCAGGATGGTCGCAGGTTGCCCGGCCTCATCACTGTTCCATTTGCCTATCAAACTCAGTTATCGGGCATCAATGACAAATCGATCCACCAATGCGTCTGGTATGCGCGCGATATTGAGATTCCCGAGGCTTGGCATGCCCGCGAAGTGCTATTGAACTTTGGCGCGGTCGACTACTCTTCGGTGGTCTGGGTGAACGGACACGAGGTTGGCCACAATCAGGGTGGCCATGTGCCCTTTCAATTTGAGATCGCGCCTTATGTTCGGCCGGGAAAGAATCGTTTGACGGTGCGGGTTGAGGATGCGCAGGATCCGCAGCAACCGCGTGGGAAGCAATCGCATACGGGCCGACCCGGCGAGATTGACTACTACTGCACCACTGGCATTTGGCAGACAGTCTGGCTCGAACCCGTCCCTTCGATCCGTATCGAAGAGCTTCGCATAACTCCTCATGCGGCGCGTAACCTTGTCGAACTCACTGTCTATCTGCATGCTCCGTCGCTCGCGTGGCGTATCGAAGTTGATGTCAGCGACAACGGCAAATCAGTGACGCGCGGAGAAACGCAAACCGCGGTTGCGACCGGCCAACTTGTTCTGAGCATTCCTTACGCGAAAACCTGGTCTCCGGAATCGCCGAACATCTACGATCTAACAGTACGGCTGTTTGACGGCGACCAGTTGCTTGACGAAGTTAAATCTTATTTTGGTTTAAGAGGAATCGAGCTTCGCGATGGCCGGCTTCTACTTAACGGAAACCGCACGTATCTAAAGATGGTCCTGGATCAAGGTTACTGGCCGGACGGGTATTTAACGGCGCCGTCTGACGAGGCTTTGCAAACCGACATAGGTTGGGCGAAGGCTCTCGGCTTTAACGGTGTTCGCAAGCATCAGAAGATCGAAGATCCACGTTGGCTTTACTGGTGTGATCGGCTGGGAATGATGGTGTGGGAAGAAATGCCAAATGCGCGTGAATGGTCGGTACACGCCGAAGAGAAGCTCTCCGCCGAGTGGCAGCGAGCGGTGCGCCGAGATTACAACCATCCCTGTATCATCGCGTGGGTGCCCGTGAACGAGAGCATGGGTTTTCCCGGATTGACCCACGAACACTCCGGCCAGTACGCCTTCATTGAACGAATGGTAAGTGCGACGCGACGATTGGACGCAACGCGACCGGTTATCGATAACGATGGGTGGGAACACACTGACATTGCCGACATTTGCGCCATACATGATTATTCACATTCGGCAGAGGAACTTCGCCAGCGTTACGCGCAGACACTCGAAGGCAAAGGTTTGCCGGCTACGGTATGGATAGGCAATAAACCCGTGTTTGCGCGAAGCTCGAAATATCGCGGACAACCGATTGTGCTTTCGGAAGTGGGTGGGTTCTTAAACATTCCACCGGACGTTCCACCTGAACGGCGCGATGTGCTGTATCGCTATTACGGTTCATTCGAAAAAGCTGAGGAACTGATCGCAAAGTACTGCGATCTGATGGCGGGAATAGCCTCGTTGAAATTTCTCGCCGGCTTTTGCTACACGCAACTGACGGATATCGAACAGGAAATCAACGGACTGTTAACCTATGATCGACGTCCGAAGGTTCCGCCGGAACACATTGCCGTCATAAATCATGAAATGTTCGAACCTTTTTCTGAGCGTGAGACCGACATACGGCGGCAAAAGGATCCGTCTCGAAAGGAAGCCGGTCAATAGTCCAGGCGGATTAAGCGAGACGGAACTACAATCTGATAATGTTCGACGCCCAAATCAAAACTTTATCCTGACGAAATTGTTTTTCGAGTTGTTTGCGATAGCTGGCCCACCATTGTTTATCAAGATCATCCGACAGCCTTCGAACATCACGACCTCATCGCGATTAATGTCTTCAGCGTTCTCTTTCCAGAGACCAACAGCCGGAGCGCGAACAAAAGCAGTCACGCCACCAAAACGTTCAATCAGTTCGGCCCCGGACCTGACTAAGATAATTTGACGGAAATGCCCGGCCACTGTTGTCGTGCAGAGGCAGGAGCAGTCGAATAAGATGCATCTGTTGTTGTGGATACCGATGCCGTAATCAGATCTCAAAGCCGCGTTGCATGGCCATCGTTCGTGCTTTCAATATCACGTCACCATCAATCAGACCGTTCCCGCTGGTCCACTCCTCAATTTCCTCTGTCGGCCGACCCAGCGCCAGGGCGAGTTTTTCGTCGTTCGCCTCAAACGCTTTGTCTCGAATACTCCTCAAGATCTGTGAAGCCTCCGACTGATCTGTGCCTTGATCGTCGATCACATGTTCTCTGGAGCCAGCCAGAAGCCGGACGTGGCAGTGCTGATTGGCTTGATAATTACTTCAACGATTGGGCTGACTCCGTCTTTCCAGTTAATCTCATTCTGGTCCCAATTTAAATCCGCATCGCGGGTCTCTGGCTGTGGCAGAATCACAGTCCTTTTATTAATGAGGTCACTTAACACCGGAATCGTGGTCCTGAATTAATGAGCGACTGTGTTTTGGATACGGAGGTGTTCGCCTTCAACAATTAACCTTTGCGCGCGTAACAAGTATTTATTCGCCTGACGCCAATGGATCACCACCGTATAGGGGACGGTGGATGTGAGGTAACATTCAGTCGGCGTAGTCGTGATAAAGCCGATACGGAGGCTAGATATGGTGACAATCTTCCGTTGATCTAACTTGGCCCACCAAAAAGCCCCGTCTCGATAGGAGTACAAGGAGTTACTTAAGTAGCTTCTAAGTTTAGCGTCTGATAGTTGCGGCACGATTGATTCAATTTCGAACGTCACCCGGTTCAATCTGTCAGTAAATGTTTCGAGCGTTATGGGGGCAATCCTGCCGTCGTTTTCGAACTCACCATAAGAACGGTAGACGAAAACATTCGCGCTTAACTGTTCTAAGGCTGCGATTGCACGATCCGCCAAGATAGAGTCGGCGCGCTTCGCTGCAGACTGCGGGTCCGTCGACGGAACTATGGTGTGGTTGGGTTGCGCCTGAATTGAAATTTGCGCGGTTAGCAGTACCGACGCGATTAAGAATAGCTGTGGGACTAAATGCCGACGCGTATACATCATGAAAATTCTGAAAACCAGGTAATCCTAATATAAGGGTTGGCCTCACAGACGCGCCACTGTTCTTTCTTGTAATTCTGTTGCTTAGTTCAGGATCGAGGCGAAATGCCGCGTTCAAGTGACAATCTCTGTCACTAAGTAGTGAGTTCCGGTGGGTTGACATTGAATTATTATAATTCGCACCACATTTCCTATTGACCACTGCTAACTCGGTTCATGAAAATGAGTCTGGTGGAGTCGGTTGGCCCATTCCGCCCCTTGGCTAGTTGCCCAAAGCTTTTCTTGCCCGTTCCTTACGCTTGGAGAATATCACATGAAGTTCAAGGTCTGGCTGCTGGCTAGACACGCGCGCTTAACACAGGCCTGCGGCGCGTTGGTGATGCTGTTTAGCGCGCTCGCGCTGACGGGCTGGGTCCTGGGCTATGCAACGCTAAAAGGACTTAATAATAAATACATCCCTATGGCCCCGAACACGGCGGCTGTCTTCCTGCTACTGGGCAGCAGCCTTGTGATCCTTGCAAGACGATTACCGAAATACGTTTGGGCAATACGCGTGGCGATTGCGGCGGCCGTGATCCTGGTAGTCGCGCGAATGAGTGAGTATCTGACCTCGATCGAATTCCAAGTCGATCAGTGGCTCTTTCGTTTTCCATCCGAATCGATCGGTTTGGCGCCCGTTGGGAAGATGGCGTTTTTCACGGCCCTCACATTTTTACTTCTAGGCAGTTCGCTGCTTATTTTTACTTGGCCTAAGCCCCGATGGCTCCAGGGTATTGGTCATGGTTTGTCCGTAATCGTTGCCTTCCTCGGTTTAGCCTTTTGTCTCGGCTACTTGTATGGCGCGCCGCTGCTATACGGCGGTCGATCAATTCCGATGGCCCTGAACACGGCGATCTGTTTTTTGCTGGCAGGATCGGGGTTGGTTATTAAAGGTTCGCTTCGGAATGTGGAAGAGCGGATGGTTGCCCGGCAAGCTTTACGGCGAGCACACGACGAACTGGAAACGCGAGTTCGTGAGCGAACGGCGGAACTGGAGGCGCAGCAACAATATTTACGAGCAATCGTAGAAACGAGTCCGAATCCGATCTTCGTAAAAAACGCCGAGGGTCGCTTCACGCTTATCAACAAAGCCGTGGAGTTGGCTTATGGCCGCTCTAGCGACGAAATTCTTGGTAAGAAGGAAGCGGATCTCAACGGCTATCATGAAGAAATTCAGACCTTCATTCATGACGACGACGAAGTAATACAAACCCGGAAACCAAAGTTCATACCTGAAGAAGAACTCACGAACCCAAAAACCGGGGAAACACGTCTCTTCCAAACGATCAAAGTTCCGCTGACTCTTCCAGGGAATGGAATGGTTCACGTTCTCGGTATTGCTACAGACATAACGGAGCGCAAGCGCACCGAACGGGCGCTGCATGACACCGAAAAACGTTACCGGCTCCTGTTTGACAGCAATCCCTTACCGATGTGGGTCTATGATCGAGATACTCTGGAGTTCCTGGCGGTAAATGAAGCCGCCGTTTCTCACTATGGCTACTCGCGCACAGAGTTTCTCGCGATGACGATTAAGGATATTCGCTCAGAGGCAGACGTGCCGACCCTGTTGAGAAACCTTTCTAACGAACGCGGGTTTACGCTGGCTGGTTCTTGGCAACATCAGAGGAAAGACGGTAGCGTCATTGATGTGGAGATAATCTCACACCCGCTCATGTTTGCAGGGCATCGGGCCAAACTCGTTCTGGCGAACGACGTCACTGAGCGTCGGCAAGCCCAGCAAGCGTTACGTGAGACGGAAGAGCAGTTAAGGCAAGCTCAGAAATTGGAGGGCATTGGCCAACTCGCCGGGGGAATCGCTCACGATTTTAACAATCTGCTTACGGTAATTAACGGCTTTACCGCCTTAGCGATGAAGGAACTGCCGGACGGTGCCCCCGCCCGCAGCAACCTGGAAGAAGTTAAACGAGCGGGTGACCGCGCCGCATCTTTAACGCGGCAACTTCTGGCCTTCAGTCGCAAGCAAGTCTTGCAACCTGAGATTCTTAATCTCGACTCAGTCGTAGTGGAGATGGAAAAAATGTTACGACGCGTGATCGGGGAGAACATAGATCTTCGCGCCGTGCTGGAACCGCAACTGGGAAACGTGAAGGCTGATCCGGGACAGATTGAGCAAATCATCCTGAACCTTGTCGTTAATGCCCGGGACTCGATGCCCGATGGAGGCAAAGTCACTATAGAAACTGATAATGTTTATCTGGACGAGGAGTACGCCAAGCATCATGTCGGTGCGCACGCCGGACACTACGTGATGCTCGCCGTTAGTGATACGGGCATGGGCATGGACGAGAAAACGCGCGCCCGGATTTTCGAGCCTTTCTTCACTACCAAAGAATTGGGCAAAGGCACCGGTCTGGGTCTCTCAACTATTTATGGGATCGTCAAACAGTCGGGGGGAAACATTTGGGTCTACAGCGAAGTCGGACGAGGCACTACTTTTAAGATTTACCTACCGAGGGTTGATGAAGAAGCTCAACAGTACCAGCGTACCTCGACAGGTGAGGAGCCGGTTCGAGGCACAGAGACTGTCCTCCTGGTCGAAGATGAGGACATGGTGCGAAAGCTCGCTTACCAGATTCTGAGGGCTTCCGGATATCGGGTGCTGGAAGCCTCCGGCGGTGGCGAAGCGCTTCAAATCTGCGACAGTCACGAGGGGCCGATCGATCTGCTGTTGACCGATGTCATCATGCCCGAGATGAGCGGCCGAGAACTAGCCGTAAGTTTACAAGAGCGATGGCCCGCATTACGGGTGCTTTTCATGTCCGGTTATACCGATGATGCGATCGTTCACCATGGAGTCCTGGAAGCAGGAGCGAACTTTGTCCAGAAACCTTTTACGCCGGATGTGTTGGCGACGAAGGTGCGCGACGCATTGAAGAATTAGATCGTTCGCAGAGCAAACCAAACTAAATGATAGACGAATCCGCGCGTACTTCTTCGATTGACCCCGCTTATGCGGAGGCTCACGACGGGCGAATCCTTGTTGTTGATGACGAAGAGCAAGTTCGAACTCTCTTCGCCAGATGTCTCAACCAGAACTACTCGTGCGAGACGGCGGCTAATGCTCAGGAAGCACTGGAACGGCTTGACCGCGAGCCCTTTGCGCTGGTGGTTTCCGACATCCAGATGCCGGGCCTCGGGGGCATCGAACTTCTTCGCAAGATTAATGAGCACTACCGGGACACTGCCGTAATCATCATATCCGGGGTTGACCGAACGCAGCGTGTAATCGATGCGATCAGAGAAGGAGCTTTTGATTATCTGCTCAAGCCTTGTGATCTCGATGTTTTACAACTTCGTGTAGATCATGCGCTGGAACGGCGCACCTTTCTGCGCAACGCGCGTCACTATAGGGAAGACCTTGAGAATCGAAACGTTGAGTTGGCGCAGCGAAAGGCTGACCTGGAGCGTCTTCAGGCGCAGCTCGTGCATCACGAGAAGATGGCTTCGCTAGGTCAACTGGCTGCCGGAATCGCTCACGAGCTAAACAATCCCGCCGGCTTTATTTTCAGCAACATGACGCTTCTTCAAGAGTACGTCACTCAGCTGAAGTCGTTATTGGTTTCCGAAGCGCCTGCTCAGCCTACACTGGAGAATGAGAATCTGGAGGCGAGTAACGGCTACGCGAATTACGACAGCATACTTAACGACCTAAGTTCAATCGCCGCCGATTCATACATTGGCGCGGAGCGCATTCGTGATATTGTCCAGAACCTGCGTTTGTTTTCCCGTCTAGATGAAGCAGAGTACAAACAAGTCGATCTGCATGAAGGGATTGACTCTACCATCCGCCTGCTCTCGAAGTATTATACCTCCAATCTCATCATTCTGAAGCGCGACTATGGAACCTTACCGCCGGTCTATTGTTACGCCAGTCAGCTCAATCAGGTATGGATGAACTTGCTGGTTAATGCGGCGCAGGCCATCGGAGATTCTGATGGTGAAGTGCGAATCAAAACGCGCTATGAGGGAAATACTGTAACTGCTTCGATAAGCGATACGGGCCAAGGGATCCAGCCGCAAGATCTTAAAAGGATTTTTGATCCGTTTTTTACGACCAAGCCAGTAGGAGACGGTACAGGTTTGGGCTTGTCTATTACGCATGGAATCGTTGAGCGCCATGGCGGCACGATCAGAGTCGAGAGCCTTCCGGGTGAGGGCGCTACGTTTACCGTCTCAATACCCGTTGAACCCGGGCCGCTCGGATCGCAATTCTAAAAGGAGATAAGCACATGAAGACCAAGATCCTCATTGTTGATGATGAAGCGGCCAACTTACGAGCGCTGCAAAGATTGTTTCGCAAGGACTATGACGTCCTGACTGCGCAATCAGGTGGTGAGGCGCTGTCACTTTTGCAACAGCACGACGTGGCGCTGCTCATCACAGATCAGCGCATGCCGGTAATGACCGGCATCGAGTTACTGCAAAAAACCGTCCCGCTGCGACCGCACATGGTGCGCATGCTCTTAACCGGATACACGGATGTTGGCACTTTGATAGAAGCTATCAACTGCGGTCACGTGTACAGGTATCTTACGAAACCGTGGAATAACGACGACCTGTCCCTAACGGTCAGCCGAGCGCTTGAACACTTCGCGGCTAACAAAAGTCGGCACTGTCTAGAGATGGCGAATGAGCGCCTTCGGACTCGACTCAGCGAGATCGCCGAACTCGCGGCGGCTCACGACGAACGATTGCAGGAAACTACCTTGCAATCGGGCGTGGTCTCGGAGAACCAGCGGAGTTTCATTTCTCCGCACTAACCAGTCGCAGGATTGAGCGATGGCGAATCTGGACGAACCCAAATCGACTATTCTGATCATCGATGATGATGACCAGATACGACTCCTTCTTACACGCTTATTGGCGGCTAACTACGAGTGTACGGCAGTTGAATCGGCAGAGAGGGCGTTGAACCTACTCGACGCGAACAAATTCGACCTGATCATTAGCGACATAAACATGAGCGGGATCAGCGGGCTGGAACTTGTTCCCGCGGTGTTGGCCAGGGATTCGGATGCCGTCGTAATAATGGTGAGCGGACAACAAACAATTGAATTCGCCATCAAAGCCATGCGCGTTGGTGCTTTCGATTACATTACGAAGCCGGTCGCTATTGATCACGTGGAAGCGGTCGTGCGACGCGCAGTATCACACCGCAAGCTCCTCGAAGAAAAACGTCGCTATGAGAACCACCTGGAAGCAATGGTTCAGGAACGAACGACTGAACTCGAATATTTGGCTTACCACGACCGATTGACCGATCTGCCGAACCGTACGTTATTTGTCGATCGATCCAGTGACGCGCTTCGGAACGCATTGAGTAACGGCGACATTGTGGCGGTGGCCCTCTTGTCGCTCGATCGGTTCAAAAACATCAATGACACGCTCGGGCATATAGCTGCCGATCAGTTGCTGAAAGAAGTGGCCGCACGGCTCCAGACCCTCGTGCGCGCCGAAGATCTAGTGGCTCGCTTTGAAGGAGCGGAGTTCGCAATCTTACTGAAGGCCATTAGCGGCCCCGCAGAAGCGGAGAGCATTTGTAATTCAATACGGGAAGCATTGAAAAAATCGTTAGCAATCGTCAATCAGGAGGTTTACTTAACGGTCAGTATCGGCGTCAGTCTCTCCTCCGATCAAGGTAATGGGGCATCAGTCTTGCAGAATGCCGGTGCCGCGCTCCATCGTGCCAAGACGATGGGTGGTAACAACTACCAGTTCTACACGGCAGAGATGAATGCATCGGCGCTCAAGCGACTGTCGCTGGAGACGAGCTTGCGCCGAGCCATCGACAACAATGAGTTCATTACATTCTATCAGCCTGTGGTGAATCTCTTATCGAGCGACATCGTTGGAATGGAAGCACTGGTTCGATGGCAACACCCGGAGCTTGGCTTGTTAGCGCCGGTGGATTTTCTGGACTTGGCGGAAAGCACCGGTTTAATTATTGATATCAGCGAATGCGTTTTGCGCGCCGCGTGTTGCCAGACGCTTCAGTGGCAGGAAGAAGATCATAAGCAAATGCGCATTGCCGTCAACGTGTCTGCGCGTCACTTTCGGCAAAAGGACTTTGTAGACCGTATCGCTCGTATCGTTAAAGAAACCGGCCTTCGATTTGAGTCGCTGGAACTGGAATTAACCGAAAGTTCGATCATGGAGAATCCGGAATCAGCCGCAGACATTCTTCGTGAAGTAAGGAGCCTCGGAATTGCGGTAGCAATCGATGATTTCGGCACAGGTTATTCTTCGATGAGTTATCTGAAGCGCTTTTGCGTTGATACCCTGAAGATTGATCGATCGTTCGTGCAGGGCGTTGCCACAGACCCCCACGATGCGGCCATGGTCCGGGCGATGATAACGCTGGCGCACGACCTGAATCTGCGCGTAGTAGCTGAAGGCATCGAAACCGAAGCTGAGCTCGCATTCTTGAATCGACTCGGATGTGATGAGGGTCAAGGGTATCTGTTTTCGAAGCCTGCGCCTGCGGCTGGACTGCGGGACCTGCTGCTTCCGCAACATTCTAGCGTTCAGGTAACAGCGCCGACGTTTCAACATTCATCCACAGTTGCGGTCATCAACCAGCCCAAAGTGACCTGATAGTGATCCCGTGACAAATTAGCAAGGCCAGGTTAGACCTGCCTACCGTTGCTATGACACTAACCCTAATGGCGCGCTATCGTTACGTGAAGGTGTCGCATCTCGTGCAGGACTACGGATAAGGTGGCATTGTTTACGGAAGCACTAACTTGAGCAACGGCATTCCAATAGTGAGGCTTCTCGTGATCGATGACGATCGTATCATCCGCGAAACGCTTCATCAGGTGTTTTCTCTCACTTACGAATGCGATACCGCTGATCGCGCCGAGCAAGCCTTAGAGTATCTTGAATTTCAAGAATATGACGCCGTGATCACGGACATCTCGATGCCGGGCGTTGGCGGTGTTCAGATCTTAAAACGAATTCGATCGCTACACTCAACAACTCCGGTTATTGTCATTACCGGGAACAGTGATCAGTTTAAGGACCTTTTCCTTGAGATGGGCGCATTTGCATATTTGACGAAGCCATTCCGTTTGGAAGAACTCGAATTAGTTGTTAGTCAAGCTATTGCACAGCACAAGCCTCTCAGTAATTCACTCACTTTAATTTGAGGAATTCCGAAGAGCCCAGCATCTTACCCTAACGCGATAGTCATTGTGATGAAGGGTAACCGAAACGGCATTCAAAAACCTGAACAGCCCAATCCTTTCTTCAAGACGGTAAGTCACAAAGCTGAGCGGGTGATCCTAGCATCCGCGCCCCTGCAACGTTTTTCAATATTCGTCGCGTAAGAGCATAGTTGTCTAACTGCGATCAGCCTCGGTGATTAATCCACAACCGCTGGCCGCGTGACGTGTTATAGACGCTCAATTAGGCGAAAGCCTTCTCGCAAAGCTCGTTCTCCCGTATATCGTCATTTTCTAGTTAGTGGCATCTCGTGTGACGGCGCAAGAATTCAATCGCCGTCTGTTCGACGATCGTGAGTGCTTCTTCCGCGCCGGGCGTGTGCTCTTCGTTCGCGAATTGCATCGGTTATCGTATCCGATTCGCTCGTACAATTCACGCTCAATCTGTGCCTTTGGTTGATGGCGAGGCTCGCCCGATGCGACCTTCGGCAACCAGATTTGCTACGGCCGAAACCAGATCGCTTGGCATCACAGGCTTGGCCATATGCGTCTGGAAGCCTGCCAAGCGAGCACGCGCGGCATCCTCTGGACTGGCGTAGCCCGTAAGTGCCAAGGCTGGTATTTTTCTGCCGGTTTCCGATTCGAGTACTCGCACTCTCCTTATTAAGTCATAGCCATCTTGACCAGGCATTCCGATGTCTGACACCAAGGCGTCTGGCTTCCATCGGCGCAGGATATCAAGCGCCGCCGCTGCGGTGGCGGCAGCCTTCACCTGGGCGCCACTGCGGGTTAAAGATATGGTCAGCAACTCGCGGGCATCCTCCTCGTCGTCAATTACCAGCACTCGCAAGTCTTGTAGAATTGCGGATGCCGCAGAGATTCCTGAGTCGGCAGGCAAGAATCCGGGCTCCCTATCCACGGCGTCCCTGTGCACGGCTAACAACTGCAACGTGACCCTGAAGGTTGCTCCTTTTCCAATACCTTCGCTGAAAGCTTGAATTGTACCGCCGTGCGCCTCGACCAAATGGCGCACGATCGCCAATCCCAGGCCGAGACCGGTGTGCTGCCGCTTGCTTGTGCTTTCGGCCTGACGAAAGCGATCAAAAATATAGGGTAGAAACTCAGCGCTGATTCCTTCCCCAGTGTCGCTTACAATGACGACAACCTGGGACGCTTCATTTTTGAGTTCAATCGTGACTTCGCCACGCTTGGGAGTGAACTTGATGGCATTACTCAATAAATTCCAAACGACTTGCTGCAAGCGAACGCTATCCCCCGACACCAGTCCCGCGCCTGGCTCCAGCTTTCGACGCAAAGTGACCTCACGGGCGTCAGCCGCCGGACGAACAGTTTCAATGGCCGCCTCGATAACTGGATTCAAGTCAACCACGCCACTCTCAAAGCGCAACTGCCCAGAGATAATCCGTGACACATCCAACAAATCTGAGATGAGCTGGGTTTGCACAGCAGCATTTCGGGCAATCGTCTCGAGCCCCCGGGTCATAGTTTCTTCGTCAAGTTTCCCTAGCGTAAGCAGATGCGTCCAACCCATTATTGCGCTGAGCGGCGTTCGCAGTTCGTGTGAAAGTGTGGCCAGAAAATCGTCTTTCACTCGACTGGCAGTCTCGGCCGCCTCGCGGGCGCGCTTTAGATCCTCAATGTCAGTGTTGGTGCCGAACCAGCGAACGGTGTTGCCTTGTTCATCGCGCACCGGCACGGCACGGGACAGGAACCAGCGATAGCTGCCGTCCCGGCTGCGGAGAGGAAAGGTGTCTTCCCACATCTCGCAGGTCTCGGCCGATTGCTTGACGAGCCCGACGACGCGTTCGAGGTGATCCGGATGCACCATCCTGGTCCAATCCCAGCCCTTCATGTCCTGGAATGACAGTCCGGTGTAGTCGCGCCACCGTTGGTTGTGCCATGTCACGTCGCCCAGGTGATCACAGATCCAGGCGAGTTGTCCCATGTTGTCGGCGAGCATGCGGAAACGTTCTTCGCTTTCCCGCAGCGCATTGTCCGCCAGCTTACGTTCGATAATGTCTGCCGCCTGTCTCGCGAGCACGTCGAACAGGCGCAACTCTCGCTCGTTAGGGTGATGCGGCCCACGCCAGTGCGTCGAGATCATTCCCAGCACCTCGCCCGCGCGCGAACGAAGCAGCGTGGACTGCGCGGCGCGAATCCCCGCACTCCGATACGACGCCAGACCCGGCGTCCCAGCCATGAAAGCGCAATCTTCGAAATCAGGCACAATGACACGCGCACCCCTCCGCAAGGCTTCGCCGCAGATGCAATGCGAATCCGCGCTTACCCGCTTCCAGGTGGCTGCGTCTTCCGAACGAAAGCCGCGATGTGCCAGCAGAAGAAGCTCTCCCCGGCCGTCACGGCGTTCGGGAACGAGCATCTGCATGCTCGCGAAGTCTGAGCGCATGATGGCAACTGCGGCATCAATGAGCTGATCGTAGAGAACTTCGATATTCTCTTCATGAGCCATGGCGGCACTGACACTCGCCAGTAGTCTGGTGTCAGCCAATTCCGCTTCAAGTTGCGTTTGCGCGCGATGCAACGCTTCATCAGCCCAGCAGCGCTCGATAAAATCAGACGCTTGGCGAGCGTACAAATCCAGACGACGCAGCTCATGTTCGCTGGGTCGATGCGGGGATTGGAAGTGAGTTGAAATCATGCCCAAAGGCCTGCCAGCGCGACCGATGAGCGGAGTGGATTGCACCGCGCGCCACCCGGCAGCGCGGACCACGTCAAGCATCGGCGCGAATGCCGGATCCGTTTCGACGTCTTCGACGATGATTCGCTCACCGGTGCGCAGGGCCCGGCCGCAAGCGGAATCGTCCTTAGCCGAAACCTCACGAAAGAAGTCGAGAAAGTCCTGCTTGAATCCGCGTTGCGCCTCAATGGTCAGGGTCCCGGTGCCGCCGTCTAATAACTGAATGTTGCCGAAGTCAGCACCGAGCATCTCGATAGTGGCGGCGAGCATTTCGTTAAGACCTTCGCGCAAGCTTCGCATGGTCCAAAGACGCGAACTCAGTTCGTTGAGCTTAGTCAAGGCATCCGCTTCAGATTGGATCTGCGCTTCAGCATCCTTTCGCTCGGTAATGTCTACCAGAATGTTGATGCCGCCGATTAACTCGCCGCTCTTGTCAAATAACGGCGTCGGATAGGGCTGAAACCAGAACCGAGTGCCGTCAGGACGTTCAGCGATCACCTCGGCGCCCCTAACCGGGCGCCGCTCTCGCAGAGAAACCGCCATCGGGGACTGATCGTGGAACATTGGTGTGCCATCGGGGAAGTAGCGCTTCCCAACCACACACCAATACTCGGCTCCGAGTTTCGGTAATCGGCCAGACAACTCGACTGCTGCCCGGTTAAAATGCGTGAGCCGGCCCTCGGCGTCGGTCATATAAATTGCTACCGGCAGAGCGTCGATGATCTCACGAAAATGTAGCGCGCCTTGACCGAGGTGTTCGGCGAGGTGAAGAAGATTCACGCCCTCAACGAAGTCATTATCAAGCGACTCGCGAACCTCTTTCAGATTCACCGACACTGGTTCTTTTGGTAAGCCTTTGAACTTCTCCAGCTTGCGCAAAGTTTCCATGGAATTTCCCCCACAGTTCAACGCAACATGTCTTTGGTACTAGTGACGAGAACGCAAGTGCAGCCAGTCTCGCTCCAGACGAGCTGGTCGCCGGTTCCTGGGGGAGCGTAGTTGTAGTCGCCCGGCGAGAGTTTGCGTTCGTCAATCCATAGCTCACCGGCAAGAAGATGCAACTCTTCCACGCCGGCATGGGTATGCGGGGGATAGCTCGCGCCGGGTTCGAGCCGGACCAACATGCTGACCCGATATCTCTCGGCGTCGGTCGCGAGCAGCTTGCATTCGATTCCAGGTGCCACCTGTTCCCATTGCGGTTCGGACCACTGCGCCGCCGGCGGTGCCACCTGGGTCTTGCCGGTATCCTTGGCGATGCGAAATGCCAGGCGCTCCTGCAAGGAAGCAGACGGACGCAGCACGTCTGTAGGCCAGGAAACGAATCTGTCGATCACCGGGCGAAGGCTGTCGATCTCACGCTGGCACTCCGGACATGAGGCGATGTGGGCTGCGCTTGCCGATGCTTCATCAATAGACAGAACGCCCAACGCGTAAGAGCACGTCTGCTCAGAAAATTCGCAATGGTTCGAGTTGGTGTCCGAGTCCGAATGCTGCATATATGGTAAAACGTCAAAGAGTGAGCGTTTGGATTGGTCGGCAGTGTGGGAAGTAAGAAATTAAACCAGTTCGTTTGAGCACTACTCTCGATTCGAGGCGTCAGTCAGCATGGCTCGCAGCTTGTGTAGTCCCGAACGAATGCGCGTCTTTATCGTGCCGAGTGGCTGGTTCAGCCGCTTTGCTGCTTCGGCCTGCGTCAGCCCGCCGAAGAATGTCGTTTCGATCGCCAAGCGCTCGTCTGTTGTCAGCACAGTCAAGGCCGCGCGCAGCCATTCGCTTTGCTCGGACAGCTCGATCAAGTCGCGCGGATCGGCAACCGCTTCGGCCTGCGGCAAATTACTGCCTGGGTTACGCTTCTTCCGGGACTCGAAGCGCAAACGGTCGATCGCGCGCGACCGCGCTTGGTTCATGATCCAACCGAGCACCGTGCCGTTTGCCGGGTCATAACGCGACGCGCTTCGCCACACGTCGTGGAACACGTCGAGTGTAATCTCTTCAGCCGTTTCTCGGTTCGCCGTAATTCGCATGATCAAGGTAAATACCGGACGATGAGCTCGCTCGTATAGTGCATGCAGCGCGCGCTGGTCACCGGCGGCAATCGATTGGACGAGAGCCACCCACACCTGCTCCGGCGCGGGAGTCTTGGAGTTGGCATAGAGCACATCACCAAGCGTTGCCGGTGGCGTGGGTGGAGGTTCGTCGAACATAAACGAGAGATTTACTTAGCCGCGATTCCACAGCCCGACGATCAATGAGGGTTTAGCAGAATACGATTGCCGCTCAGCCCTCGGGCCCGGCGAGGTAGTAATAAACTGCCGATTCGCGCATCCCCAGCAGGTGACAGGACAATATCTTTAGAGAGTAAGCAAAAATCGCTCGGGCCCGCTTGTAAACTGGCACCATGCGCGCTGTGTAATGTTCTGACCGTTTCCTTCGAACTGAAGGTACTTACTTACTTAACCGGATCGGCAGAAATTAACGCCGTTCGAGTGCTCTCGTAATCCGCTTGGGGAACTGTTTGTATATAGCAAAACCGCGCGCAGTTCAATCGATTTGGATGCGGGGCGAGAAGGCTCAACACCCAAGCAATATAAGATCATAGTCTGAGCCCCGCAAAATATGATATAAACGCGGTTCCCCAAATAATACAGTTCCCTCCTGAGACAAAGATGCCCGATAGTTCTGGGAATCCCGGGAGTTTTGCGGCCCGCGCGAGGATTGTCTCGCGGCTCGGTGCGCTCGCTGTCTTTCTCGTCGGTGTCACCGTACTCGTCGGTTGGGTCTTTCAGATTGAAGGCCTCAAGCGAATTTACGGAAACATCACAATGAAGGGCAACACCGCCATCTGCCTGATGCTCTTAGCGGCATCAGTCTGGACCCTGACGATAGAAACTGAATCAAATTATAAAGTGTTCGGACAGGTCTGCGCGGTTACCGCTGGGATCGTTGGACTACTGACCCTGTCTGAGCACGTTGTCGGTTGGAATCTTCATCTTGATCAGCTTCTTTTCACCGAATCCGCGGGAGCGCCCGCCACTATGAGTCCGGGACGCATGGGAATTACATCCTCTTCATGCTTCACACTTTTTAGCGCCGCGTTGACGCTGTTGTATCGCAGGCGAGCTTTTTCGGTCGCGCAAATCCTGACGATGGCGGCCGGATTCTGGGCGCTACTGGCAAACATCGGCTACGCCTACGGCGCCCAAGCTCTCTTTGGCATAGCAAAATATACCGGGATAGCATTTCCTACGGCGATCGCGCTGTTAGTCTTGAGTATCAGCATTCTTGGCGCCTGCATCGATGGCGGGGTCTGCGCTATTGTTTGTGAAGAGACTACTGCCGGAGTTATGTCACGACGACTGCTGGTGGTGGCGGTGGTGGTGCCATTCGTCCTCGGTCGGTTACTCGTCGCCGGACAACGCGCAGGTTATTTCGATCTTGGTTTCGGCAGTTCGCTGCTGGTGGCTGCGATCATCTTAACTTTTCTCCTGGCCATTTGGCGCGCGGCGGTTAGATTAAGATACGCCGATCAACGACGGACTCTTTCTGAAGACGTTGCGAAAACAGAACGTCATAAAGCGAAACGTGCCGGTGAGCTGTTAGCCAGTATCGTTGAATCTTCCGAGGACGCAATCATCAGCAAAACGCTCGACGGCATTATCGATTCGTGGAATGTCGGGGCGGAACGGCTCTTCGAGTACCCTGCCGCTGAGGCCATCGGCAAACCGATAACGTTGATTGTGCCGCCGGAACGCCTCGATGAAGAGGAGATGATTCTGCAGCGGCTGCGGCAAGGTAAACGAGTCGAAGCGTTTGAGACCGTGCGCATGTCAAAGAGCGGTAAACGAATTAACGTGTCGCTGGCGATTTCTCCGATCCTGGATGATGAAGGGAGCATTGTTGGCGCCTCCAAGATTGCGCGTGATATCAGCGAACGACGTCAGGCAGAACTGGAACGCGAGCAACTATTGGCTCAGGAAAGAATGTTGCGCGCCGAGGCTGAAAATGCCGCGCGCTTGAAGGACGAATTCCTGGCTACGGTTTCACACGAGCTGCGCACTCCGTTGAACGCTATTCTCGGTTGGTCCAGCATGCTGGCAAGAGCTCCCCATGACAAGTCAATCGCCGATCGAGGGATTGAAGCGATTCAGCGCAACGCCAAATCTCAAGCCCAACTGATTGAAGACCTGCTTGACGTCTCGCGCATCATCTCGGGAAAAGTAAGGTTGGATGTTCAGCCCGTCGCTCTGAGCACGATCGTCAAAAATGTCATCGAGTCTGTACAACCTGCTGCCGATGCCAAGGAAATACAATTGCGCATGATTGTCGATCCGGTTGCGGAAAATGTGAAGGCCGATGCCACGAGGTTACAGCAGGGCATTTGGAATCTCGTGGACAACGCGATCAAATTCACACCGCCAAACGGCAGCGTGACAGTCAGGATTGAGCGTTTGGATTCGATGGCCCAAGTCACGGTGACAGACACAGGAGAAGGAATCAGCCCTGATTTTCTCCCTTACGTTTTCGATCGGTTCAAACAGGCAGACGGAACGACCACCAGGAGGCACGGTGGACTCGGCCTGGGATTAGCTATCGCGCGGCACCTGATGGAGATGCACGGAGGAGCGATCGAAGCTGAAAGCGCGGGGCTGGGTGCGGGAGCTAGTTTTCGAATTCGCATTCCTTTGACACCGATTCCCTTCACCCCTCCGATCACGGCTGGTCCGAGAAGTGCCCTTTCGACGTCCCCTCCCTCGAATTCAGTCAATCTACATGGGATTCGTATTTTGGTGGTCGACGACGAAGAGGATGCGCGCGAGATGTTAAAGGCCGTGCTCGAGCGCTTCGGCGCTGATGTAGCTGTCGCACCATCGGCGCAAGACGCCCTCGCGGTCCTGCTTTCATGGAAACCAAGTGTAATCGTCAGCGACATCGGCATGCCAACTGAAGACGGCTACGCTCTGATCGGAAAAATTAGAAGTCTGCCTCGCTCACAAGGGGGAGACTGCCCGGCCATCGCACTAACCGGGTATGTTCGGATCGAGGAAAGAATGCGAGCGCTCGCGGCCGGATATCAAATGTTTGTGCCAAAACCGGTGGAAATTGACGAACTGACTTCGGCAATTACGAATCTGCTGGATAATCGGGGGCAGATCAACAGTTTGAGTGACAAGAGTGAGAATCTTCGCGAAGTATGGAGAGGAATTCATGAACATCCCAACTGAGCCTATCGGCAGCATTCCCCGAACGCCGGCGCTGCTCGATACTTTGGCCACTCATGACGGCACTGATCCGGCGCTTGAGCCATTGTATGAAGAAGCTATCCGCGACACGATTAAGCGCTTCGAGGCGACTGGCTCGCCGGTAATAACCGACGGTGAGCAGCGAAAATATCACAACTTTTGGACCTACTGTGTTCAGGGTTTGCCCAACACATCTCCTGATGGTTTTAAGATTCCATTCTCAGCCGGACACACGCGGCGAATGCTCAAACTGATCGCTGGCCCATTTCGCTATCGCACGTATGCCGACACTTACCTCGAAACTGCGTTAAGTTACACGAGCCTTCCCGTGAAGCAGGCCGTAATTTCACCTTCCGCTCTAAGTCTCATGTATCCATCTGAGGAGATTGCGGGCTATCCGCGCGAAAGGTTCATCGACGATCTTCTCAACGAGCACGAAAGCGAGGTCCGCTCCTGTCTGCGTAAAGGCGCCCACAAAGTGCAGATCGATTTCACGGAAGGACGTCTGGCCGTCAAAATCGATCCTTCCGGAAATCTTTTGAACAGCTTCATCGATCTAAACAACCTGGCCCTCTCACGTTTTTCCGACGCAGAGCGACGGAGGATCGGCGTCCATACGTGTCCCGGGTCGGATCGTGACTCAACTCATAGCGGTGAAGTCGATTATGCGGGTCTGCTGCCCAGCCTCTTTGAATTGAATGCCGGAAATTTTTATGTGGCGTTGGCCGGCGAAAGCGATCGTCCGCGAGTCCTGAGAATCATTCGTGATCATCTAAAGCCCAATCAGCAAGTTTTTGTGGGCGTGGTCGCCCCGATCGATCCTCATATTGAAACGCCTTACCAGGTTCGCGACCGGATTCTCGAAGCCGCCGAATACATTCCGATCGATCAACTCGGCACGACGGATGATTGCGGATTCTCACCGTTTTGCGATGACAGAACAACAACTCGCGACACTGCATTTGCAAAAATTCGCGCTCGCGTTGAGGGAACAGCCTTGGCATCTGAAATCCTCGGTGGAAAGTAATGGCAGTCAGAGACGACGAAGACGATCTGCTGCGCTCGGTCGCGTTGCAGAATGCACAGAGCATTAGTACCGCCCGGCGGCGCGCCGAAGCCGAGCTGCGCAAACAGTCGGAATGGTTGCGCGTCACTCTGGCAAGCATTGGCGATGCTGTCGTGAGCACTGATGCCGATGGTCGAGTAAGTTTCATGAATCGCGTGGCGGAAAAGCTGACCGGCTGGCCACAAGCCGACGCGCTCGGGCTACCTCTCGCCGACGTTTTTCGGATAGTTGACGAACAAACCCATGAGACCCTGGAAAACCCAGCCCTCAGAGCGTTGCGTGAGGGGGTCGTTGTCGGCCTGGCAAATCACACTGTGCTCATCGCCAGAGATGGCTCCGAACGGCCCATCGACGATAGCGCCGCTCCCATTCGCAACGAGCTGGGTGAAGTCGCGGGCGTGGTCTTAATCTTCAGGGATATCACCGAGCGCCGAAAAGCAGAAAAAGCAATTTCTCGAAGCGAGCAGGATCTCGTGGACTTCTTCGAGAATGCCAGCGTCGGCCTCCACTGGGTTGGGCCTGACGGGACCATCCTGCGAGTAAACCAAACCGAACTTGATATGTTGGGATATGAGCGGGACGAATGCCTGGGACATCATATCGCGGAATTTCATGTCGACCCTCCGGTCATTGACGATATTCTGGTCCGCCTGGGGCGCGGCGAAACTCTCCGCGAATATCCAGCACGCCTCCGCTGCAAAGACGGTTCGATCCGCCACGTCCTGATTAACTCAAATGTGTTGTTCGAGGATGGCAAGTTCATTCATACCCGCTGCTTTACTCTCGACATAACTGATCGCAAGCGGGCCGAAGAGTTACTGCGCCAGAGCGAAGCGCGGCTGCGATTTATCATGGACTCGATGCCGCAAAAAATTTTTACCGCCGATGCTGCTGGCAATCTGGATTATCTCAATCCGCAATGGGAGACCTTCAGCGGCCTAACTTCCGAGCAATTGAAGAGCGCTGGCTGGCTGCAGCTAGTTCATGATGCTGACCTGGAAACCACCCGTAAGGAGTGGCAGCAATCGATTGCCACGACTGAGAAATTTCAGTTTGAGCATCGCTTCCGGCGCGCGGACGGCGAGTACCGTTGGCATTTCAGCCGGGCGCTGCCCCTGCGGGACGAACAGGGACAGGTAACTATGTGGGTGGGCTCAACTACCGACATTCATGAACAGAGGGAAACGGCGAATAACTTGCGGCGTCTGGCGGCGGATTTGTCTGAGGCCGACCGGCGCAAGAACGCGTTCCTCGCGATGTTGGCCCACGAACTGCGCAATCCACTGGCGCCGATCCGAAACGCTTTGCAGATCATCCGTCTTTCACAAGCGAATGCTGACGTAGTGCGAACAACATCAGAAGTTATTGACCGGCAAATTCATCAGTTAGTGCGGCTGGTGGATGACTTGCTGGACGTAAGTCGGATTAGCCAGGGTAAGATCGACTTGCGCCTTGAGCGAATTGAGTTGTCTTGCGCACTGAACCAAGCCGTAGAAATCTGCCGCCCGGCCCTGGACGCCGGAAAATACAAACTCGAGATTAACTTGCCTCCTGAGCCCTTATATATTAAAGCCGATTCCGTTCGAATCTCACAGGTGTTCAGTAATCTAATTAACAATGCCTGCAAATACAGCGACCCCGGCAGTATGATTTCGCTGGTCGGCCGTCTCGAAGACAACGAAGTCGTCGTTTCGGTCAAAGACGAGGGGGTGGGCGTCCCTCCTGACCGGCTGGAGAATATTTTTGAGATGTTTTCGCAGGTCGACAGTTCTCTTGAGCGAACGCAGGGAGGACTTGGTATCGGCCTCACGCTCGTAAAAGAATTGGTGGAGCTACACCACGGAACGGTAGAGGCACATAGCGCCGGGTTAGGTCAGGGAAGTGAGTTTGTTGTGCGCCTTCCAGGAGTAATTGAAGATCGCGAACAGCCCCAAAAAACAGCAGCCGAAGCGCAAGTTTCACCCGCCCCGTCGGCGCGACGCATTCTGGTGGTTGATGACAATCGTGACGCGGCTGAGTCCCTGAGCATGCTGTTGCGACTCTTCGGCAACGAAACCCATATTGCGAATGATGGTCTTGAAGCGGTGGAAGCGGCAGCAGCCTTCCAGCCTGATGTAATTCTGATGGACATTGGGCTGCCGAAACTTAATGGCTATGAAGCTACCCGGAAGATTAGGCAACAAGCAACCGGGAAAAATTTGGTCATCGTTGCCTTGACTGGATGGGGGAAAGACGAGGATCGACAACGATCAGCTGAGGCTGGTTTCGATCAGCACCTGGTCAAGCCCGTGGACCACGAGGTACTGCTAAGACTACTAAGCGAGATACCGGGGAAGAAACAGTGAGAACGCACGCCTCAACAAACCCCAGGTAATGATTGCAGGGTTGAAGGATATAACCTGATCTCAGGTCTTTTTTTTCGGCTTGCTCCTGCGCGTGCGAAGCTCTTGCGCGAAGGCCCACTCGTGACCTTCCGGATCGACGGCGCGATAACGCCGATGACCATATTCGGTATCCTCGATTTCTTCGAGGATGGTGGCACCCGCTTTCTTAGCGTGTGCAAATGTTTGTCCACATTCTCCACGTTGACGTAGAGGCTCTGCGTTGCCTGCCCGAGTTGCTTCGGATTCCGGTACTTTGCAGGCGGACGGCCCATCATGACCATGTCCTTACCGAACCGCATAGCGGCATGACTTGTCTTTCCGTCAGGTCCTCGCATTTGCGCACCGTAATTCTCAAATCCGAATGCCTCGCTTAAAAATTTCAGGGCAGCGTCGACGTCTCGATACTAGAGATAAGCGGTGATAGCCATTAGTGTCCTCCTTCCCAATTGCAGTATCTCACTTTCACCGGCACAGAAGATCGCCACTCCAGTCCCACAAGTTTGGCGGGGCGCGCAGTTACCGCGTAATAAGTAGGGAGTAATGGTTAGCAACGAGGCGCCACCGGCCACGTTCTTTTACCCAGACCCTGGTAAAGCGATTGTCGCGGGGAACTGGTTTCTCTTTGTCTTGCCCAATCATCGTGGAGAGACCAGTTTCGACGGCAGTGTTTCCATAGACGCGCACTTGCACATCGTCGGTGGTGATCGATTGAAATTTCAGACTTCCTGATGTGAAGTCGGCGAGGACCTGTGGCTTTTTTCTCACCGTGCCGCTTGGCCCTATGCCGATGAAATCATTTGCGTAGAGGCGGTCAAGTGCCGCCGCATCGGCACTAATTTGAGCTTGAATGCGTTCCCGATCGGCTTCCTTTATCTCCTGGTCGACGCTTCTTTTTACACTTCGCGGCGACCTTTGACTTTGCCCGAAGGGTACAAGAGCCACTGAAAGAACCAGAACAGAGATGGCGAATATTTTTCTCATAGAAGTTGTCCTTTTAATAGTGCCGCACGCACCTTACGTTCGAACGTCTGCACGGGTCTTTTGTGGGTCACTCGGACCCAGCATCGACCCTCTCTGCGACGATCTGGTTAATTCCCGTCTTCGGCGAAGAACTGAGCGAGATGGTTAGCGGAGGGATCAAACTTCAGCGAACACTTTCTGCTCAATTCCTGCAGCGCCCCGATTTGGGTCGTGCGAGTTCGCCCTGAACAACTGGGTTCTTATATCACTCCCAGCGATGCTTTGCCATCTATTCGAATGAGGTTCGCAAGTATGAGGTTACCTTATCGTTACGTAATGACACTATTACGATAACTTCCTGTTGTGCCCTAGCCTTTGGACAGTCAAAACCAGCTGTGCTCATGCCTGACTTCTCGTTGAAAGTGAACGGCGAAGTCGCCCATCCTTTGAATTTGACCGTAGATGATTGGAAGACGTTACCTCGCAGATTCGTTCGCGCCAAAGATCATGACGGCAAAGAGTCGGAATATGAAGGCGTCGAACTCGGTGAAATCTTGAAGCTCGCAGGAGTGAAGTTTGGGGAAGCGTTGCGCGGCAGGGACCTCGCGCTATTTCTAGTAGAAGCGGCGGACCGCTACCGTGCCGTCTTTGCTTTGCCGGAACTTGACCATGCCTTCACGGACCGAGTCTTGTTACTTGCCGATCGCCGTGACGGAAACCTCTCGCACCGAATGAAGGCTCGCTGCATCTGGTCGTGCCCGACGAAAAACGGCCGGCGCGTTGGGTGCGGCAGGTAGTCGCTCTCACGATTCGTCGCGCGGATTAGGGCACCCAAAGGCACGAACCGCGCTAGGCCAGCTTTCCCGAAGAATGGACCCGGGGAAACGCCCCGATTGACGGATCATACATGATTTTGCGTCACCTCTCGCAACCTCAACGGATGAAACTCCGTTGCTCGGATGACGTGAAAATGACGTGCCCGCATGTTTGACCTAGCTGAATGTAACTGACTTTGACGGCTAACCATTCCGGTAAATATTGGTTCATGATGTTTGGTGAGACTTGGTGTAGTGGGCGATTTAAGACTTAAAAATCCGTTGTCCTTAGGGACGTGCGGGTTCGACTCCCGCCCTCGGCACCAACTATTCTCGAAAGCAGCTTGGCTACTGATGATCCTCCTGGTGGTCTTTCTCTGTGCGGCGGGAAACCGGAAATGGTCAATCCAGGACAAGTAGGTGTCGACCTTGATTTTGTTTTTACCGAAACGTTGTCAATAACTCCTGTCAGCTGACTACGATTCGCAGGGGATTTCTTGAAATGCTAAACTTTCTTCAAGCAAGTTGCTTAAACAGGCACTAGATTGTTTACCGAAACCAAGAGGACAATTTAATGTCGTGGATTACTTTACAAACGACTTCGGGACCAGAAGAGTACCAGATTAACGACCTGGATGAAGTAGTCTGGTGCAAAACGGAAAATGGAATGATAGCGGTTGGTTACATGGACATGGTTTCAGGCCTCATGAGTCTGAGCGACTTAGAAGCTTGTCGGATGAAACGACCAGAGATTGTTCATGAATCTCTGGGGCAGCAACCAACGCTAAAGCCTAAGACCATCGCAATCCAATAAGTTGCCGGCAATTCTCTTCCCGGAAACCTCGAAGCAATCACTCAATCTGCGAAAACAACTCAACGCAACCCGAAGGGTTGCAAAGAAAGTAGCCGGTGGTCGGAGTCCGCGGAGACCACCGGGCATGCGATATTAATTGGGTCGCGTCCCGGAGGGGTGCCAGAGCTCTTGTTGTGACGTCTGGCACCCTTCGGGGTGCGGTCGTGACTAATGACTTTTCCGGTGGTCTCCGCGGACTCCGACCACCGGCTACCTTCTCGCAACCCTTCGGGTTGCTCCGGTGAGGCAACTATATTAATCCCCTCACACAAAGGGGGAACTTACGAGTCGATCAGAATGCCTGCGCTTTATGCTCCGGCGCTTCCGCGTTTTTCGATCTTTGCCCATGTGTCGCGCAGGCCGATCGTCCGATTGAATACCAACTTGTCCCCCGACTCGCGGTCAACGCAAAAATAACCCAGTCGCTCAAACTGATACTTAGTTCCATGCTCTGCGTCCCGCACACTCGGTTCTATTTTGCAATCGTGCAATACCTGTAACGAATCAGGATTCAGATTTTCGGTAAAGTC